>Ga0209385_1000650_pt1 | contig 14279 bp, 12 predicted proteins | sample NGEPerB_FD_184506 | JGI IMG/M metagenome (GOLD analysis project Ga0209385, IMG submission 184506) | Arctic peat soil microbial communities from the Barrow Environmental Observatory site, Barrow, Alaska, USA - NGEE PermafrostAB12-B... | ecosystem: Environmental > Terrestrial > Soil > Wetlands >... | reverse complement strand
CCGCAAGTAGCAACGCGATCACCGACTCGACGAACTGGTCATTGTGGATCAGCGCGGTCGCCATGGCGACCGCGCTGATCCACAATGACCAGTTCGTCGAGTCGGTGATCGCGTTGCTACTTGCGGCCCCGCCCACCCGGCACACCTCCCGGACGGCACGACTACGGGACTCCACTGTCGAGAGCTCGAAGTCACTGATCAAGGTCGCGATGGCCTGCACCGCTCCCTCGGCCTCCGATCGTCCCTCATCCTGGGCGATGACACCCAGCACGTCGGCCTGGAAGTCCGCCAAGTTCTCCCACACGCGCTTGATGACCGAGGCATTGGTGAGCCGAACGCCCGTCTTCCTCTCCACCCGCTCGAAAACCCTTTTGAAGGTGAGATTGCTGGAGCCGGTCTCGAGTCCCTCCTCGAACAGGATCTCGCGCCCCTCTTCCAACAGCGTGGAGCGCAGCTCCTCTCGGCTCAGCCTCCCCTTCCGCCGTGCGGTCACTGGTCAGGGCTTCGTGACGACTGGATCGGTGAAGTAGTGCCGAGGGGGCCCATGGCTCCATCTTGTCTTGATCTCTCGCAGCCGTCGAGAACTTCCCGCCGGCAGTTGGGTCGGCGGCGCGGGTCGACGTCGGGCTGACCGGCCCCGGGCAATGTGTTGGTGGCCTGGCGCTCGTCGTCTGTCTGTGGCCGGACACCAAGGTTGCAATTCGAGATTGCAATTTGGTCCGACCCACGCCAAGATGGCATCCACGGGTGGCGGATTCCGAGCATGTTCGGCAGCAACAACGAGAACTGGACATGCTCGGACGACAGGCTGCTGGCGAGGGGCAGCCGTCGATCCACGTTCAGCTCAATGCGTGCCTGTCTAGGGGTCCGTCTGCGGTTCAGGTCGGCTGCAAACGAGCTTCGCTCGACGGCGACTTGTCCGTCACGAGGAGATCGTGATTCCCGGACCGAGAGCGGGCAGAGCCGCGGCACGGGGCATGTCGTTACCTACCAGGGCCCGACCCGAACGACAAGGAGTCATGGCCGCCAAGAGACGGCCCGATGCTGCTCGGAGTGTGCGGCGTGAAGCGGTCGGTCAGGCCGAAGCCCGCGCTATCGAAGTTCGTCGGATGTACGCAACTGCACCCAGTGGTTCGCCCGCGGCGAGGCGCTCTGCACCGGGCCCACGAGGCTCGCACGCCACGATGAGGTCTTGGCTTCGGTCCGATCGAGCTGGTCTTGGGCGTTCGTCACCTCCCGTGTGCTGATCGGTCTGCCTGTTGATCGATCCCTGGTCGGAGAGAGTCTCACGGTTCTTCCCATGCTCTACACCCAGGGCATCAAAGGTCATACGTCCCGTCTCCTCGCCACTCGACCCGACCTCGTCTGTCCCGCTCGCGCCTCTCACTCGGGTGCACTCGCTGCTCAGGCCCTGGTCAGCGCACCTGCACTGTTATCGTGAGCAAACAAGTCCCATGGGAACCCTTGCTGTCAACATCGACTTGATCACCGGATGGTTCCCGCTGACGGTGGTCATTGCTGCTGTCGCCTCCGTCGGGCTGTCGGTCGGGTGGAACGACGGGGCGTGGAAGTGGCAGTTGTCCGCGGGCATACCTGTGAGCTTCGTACTCACACTCCTCACCGCGCTGGTCATCCGGGTCCTCGGCTTGGTTCCGGCTGCATTTCCGAGATCCTTCTATCTCTGGGCGTGGCTCATCTGGTTCGCGTCGGTCATTGCCGTGCTCGGATGGACCAGGGCCCACTGGGCCCTTCGGGCCCTGTCGGTCATCGCCTTGGCCTTCACCGTGTTGGCCGCGTTCACCGCGGTCAACCAGACCTATGACTACTACCCCACGCTGGCACGACTCTTGGGAAAGAACGCCGCCTACTTCGTGGATCTGCCCCAGCTTCGGGTCATCAGGGATCAGACCCGCAGGACCGGAAAGCTGCCGTCCCAAGGCAGCACGATATCAGTGACCATCCCTGGCGCCGTCTCCAAATTCCATGCCCGACAGGCGTACGTCTATCTCCCTCCGGCTTGGTTTCACAATCCCGAGCCCCAGTTGCCGGTGATCGAGCTCATCGCGGGGATACCCGGAGAGCCCTCGGACTGGACACGGGCCGGGTATGCCGACACTGCCTCCACCGCGTTCGCCGAGGCCCACCACGGTACGGCTCCGATCCTGGTGATACCCGACAACAACGGGTTCAAGACCCCGGACACCGAGTGCTCCAATACCGTCTTCGGCAATGCCGAGACCTACCTGATCACGGACGTCCCCGACTTCATGCAGGACAACTTCAATGCGGCCATCGGAAAGCATTCCCTCGCAGTTGCCGGTCTGTCCGACGGCGGCGTCTGCGCGAGCATTCTCGCACTGCGCAACCCCGGGGTCTTCCAGACTTTCGCCGACTACTCCGGATACACCTCTCCCACCTATCTCTATGACAACGAGAAGCAGACCATCGCTCAGCTCTACAAGGGATCGAGGGCTGCGTACGAGGCCCACAACCCGATTGCCCTCCTGACCGGCCAGCGCTATCCGAACTCGGCGGGCTGGTTCACCGCAGGGCAGAGCGACCGCCAACCTCTGGCTGCAATGAAGCACCTTGCTGGGTTGGCGCGAACAACCGGGATGCAGGTCTGCCTGGCCACGCCCCCGGGCGACCATTCCTTCACCTTCTGGGCCCAGGCCTTCAGGGATTCGCTCCCGTGGCTGTCGTGGCGGCTGGGCCTGACACCCCCGCCGAAGAGAGTCCCGGCCCGCTGTCAGCCACCGGTCCCCTGAATCGATCGCCACGGCAGAGTGCGCCGGCGGATTCTGATGACGCGCCCAAACGAGGCGATGGCGACTCCCGTCGACTCCGCCCCACCGTCCACCAGCGTTGACGGTCATGTGATCCGGTCTCGTGCTGCCCCCGCGCCCCTGGCTGTTCCCCCCACAGACGTTGGTGGCGCGGGGAATCCCAGTGGGGTGACCGGAGAGCCCTCCGATGCGAGGACCTCCGGCTGTAGTTGTGCAGGTGTCCGTGCCGGCGCTACCACCCGGAGGTCCTCGTGTCCCCCGCTGACGCCCCACTCACCCCCCAGGGTCGACTCCTGCCCTGCCTGCGGATCGAGGAGGCGAAGTCGATGCTCTTCGATCCGACTCTTCTTCACATGCATCCGATTCGTTGCCGTTGGAGACCACAACCGACGGGCTCGGCATGGTCGTTCCAACCGACCGAACCGCGGCTTGCGGTAGAGGCAGGCCAGGGCAATCGAAGCCGCAAGGTCATGGGGAGTCGCACGTGGCGGGCTCAGTAGCAGGCTTCGGCGTGAGCCCGAGCCTCCACGAGAGCCATGGGAATGAGTCCTCGAGCGCCTGGCTCCACACGTCGAAGTCGTGGCCGCCGGGACGGACCAGGATGCAGGTGGCAATCCCGGCACGAAGCGCAGCGGGTTGGAGCTTGCGCGCGGCCTGCAGGGGCTCTTGGTCATCACGTCCCGCCTCGAACCAACCGGCCATGCCGATGAAGTGGCCATTTCGGAGGAGCTGCACCGGGTCGTGGGCGGCAAAGTCCGCTTCGGAGCCGCCGAACAGCGTGTCGATTGTCTGGGCCCGGGTGGTCTCCTCGTACTCGGGGGAGGCAAATCCCGAGTACGACGCGAAGGTGGGATAGATCTGCGGATTGCCGAGTGCCAGCATCACCGAGCAGGTTCCGCCGGCCGAGAGCCCGCCGATGGCCAGGGACCCCGGACGACTCGATGCGTTGAACCGGCTCCGAACAAAGGCGGGCACGTCCTCGACCAGATAGGTCTCTGCGTTGCCGAACCTGCTGTTCACGCATTCGGTGTCGTCGGTCCGATCGCCGTTCGGGTCCGGCATCACGATGATCGGGGCCAGGCCCCGATGGGAGTGGGCAAATGCGTTGGCGGTCGCCTCGACATTCCCGTCGCCCGTCCAGTCCGAAGCACTCCCGGGCTCACCGGGTAACAGCACCAGCGTCGGAAGGGACGGAGTCACTTTGGCGAACCAGGCCGGCGGAAGGTACACGTACGCCTGGCGGGTGGAGAAATGGGACACCCGGGGTGGGATGGTGACGGAGATCACCACCCCTTCCTTGGGCAGCATGCCGGTTGCTGCCACCTGGCCGCGGATCTGCTGAAACGTCGGCGTTTCGACCACATGCTCGGGGTTGAGGGTTGCCAGACGACCCAACGTCTGGAAGGAGCCCGATTGCTGGTTGATCGTGCCCAGCGTTACTGCCAATGTGAGCAACACCGCGACCGTTTCGGCCGCTCGCCGCAGCCACCCGGCGCCGGACCAACCGACAACCACCACGTAGCCGGCCAAGACAAATGTGAAGCCCCAGGCATAGGCCCGCCACGGGAAGTCCGAAGGCACCAGCGACCCGATGGTGAGAGCCAGCGCCACCACGATGGTCACTGCTGCCGCAATCGGTATGCCACGCCCGAGCTGGCGTCGCCACCCTCCCGAGCGCCACTCGATGGCCAGCGCCAGAGCAGCAAGAGCCAGGCAGCATGCAACGATCGGTAGCCAGCCTGTGACGATCGAGATGTTCACAGTGGGTTCCCTTGCCCCGAGCGGTGATTCGATCCGGCCGGTGTCGTCGGGCCTTCGACCAGATCAAGCTATCGCCTGAGGCACCGTGAGGGCTTCCATCGCAGATCGCCACACCTGCCTGGTTGGCGCGCCGTCTGCTTCACGAGCCCTGGGCACTCGAGCCTCCCCCGACGGGAGGGTGGACGACCACCGGTGGAGGCCGGCGGTGTCGGAGTGCACACCGTTCATCACCTCAGGCTTCTCCCGATGCTCCGCTGGAGCGCCGTCCGGGTCGGATTCGAACGCGGCCGCCGGTGCTGCCGCGATGTCCTCGCCACTGCGGCAGACGGGCTCGGCTGCGTCCGCCCACTTCCGGAATGTCCCGTCGGCCTCGCCAAGAACGTCCATCGGTTCGATCAGGAGTCCCCAGTGAGATGGCGCGGTACCGAGACCGCATCAGACGGGGCGGTCGACCGACCGACAAGAGGTACTTGCCATGAGTGTCACCGTCACTGTTACTGCGGAACAGGTCCAGAGCTTCTTCGACGCGAACCCCAAAATCGAACAGATCATGATTGCGATCGGAATGACGGGCCCTCCGCAGTCTCGGTGTACGCCTCGGTCGACGCCCCCGGCACCCTCTAGTGGCCTGCCGACGGGCGGCCGGTAGAGCGGGCGGCCGGACCTGCCCGTATCGGTCGGCTGCCGAGGCGATTTCAATGCCCTTGCTCTTTCGCAGGCAGACCACTGGGCAGTTCTCAGCCTTCATGACTGAGTACATGGGCCTGTGGCCTCAGCTACATGGGCTGAGAAGACCTATTCGAGGATTCAGCTGCGCAGGCTGAGGACACATCGAGCCGGTTCGAGGCTACGCCGTTGTTGGCTGAAGTAGCCGCGGGCGATTGCCTGGGGCTGATCTCAGCCCAAGCATCTGGGAACATGAGCAGCCCTAACAGCTCGGAAACAGGTGCCTCTGGAGGCGGGTCAACTCCAGACAAAGCCGACCTTGACGAACGCCATTGCCCAGTCGTCACGCCACCTCCTCTGTAAGCGCATGGGCCCACTCCAAGATGGTGTCGGCGGTGCTCTGATCGAAGATCACGCGCAGGTGCCCGACGTTCGGCACCTCCAGGTAAGCGTGTGGCCTGTTCGGTCGTGTAGCACTCCTCGGTACCAATCTGTCCTTCGCCGCTGTGACCACCAGGATCGGTGGGCGTGGGCCGGGGATAGCTTCCACGCTCCTCAGATAGGCGCTGTTCGTCCCCATCTCCCTCATGACCGGTAGCGGGCCGAAGCCTGACAGGAAGTGGCCCCGGTGAGGTGTGCCGATGGTCACGAGTCCATCGATCGGCGCTCCCAGTGCTGCTGCGTGCTCGGCGACCAGGCCTCCCATCGAGTGCCCGATGACCACGACGGCGTCGTGTTCTCGATCCAGCGCATCTATCAGGTTGACCAGCCGCTCCGCTGACGTGGTGATCGGCCCGAAAACCAATCGCTCGTTGAAATACTTGGTTCGCCAGCCCTGTTCACGAGCGCAGCGCCGGATCGGGGTGAGCGGCCATTCATTGCCGGGAGCAGCGAGACCTCCCACGAAGACGAGAGCCCTACTCATCGTTCAGCACTCGGAACCCTGGGGCGGCCTGCTCATCGTTCAAGTGCTTCACTGCACTGATGTCGGTATCACTGCCATGCCCCATTATTCAGTCCGCGGTCGCTGACCTGGAAGAAATGCTGACACAGTCGCAACCGGCTTGCCATCGCCACAGTTGAGGGTGATCACCGCATCAGCAGCCGCGTCCCGTTCGCCTCACCACGTCGACACGGCACCAGCCACGGTGCATAGTTGATGAGCAGTGGAGAGCAGCGACAGGACAGATGCCCCACTGGGATCTGCCCGCGACCCGGCGTTCCTCCGTGCGGTACGGCCGTTCCTAGAGCGTTTTGCGTCCTACTTCCGAGCAGAGGTTCGGGGGTTCGAGCGGCTTCCGCAGCGGGGACCGTTCCTCGTGGTGGGCAACCATTCAGGAGGCCAGATGCCGCCGGACCTTCCCGTCCTGTTGACCGCGTGGTGGCGCCAGCGAGGTGAAGACGAGCCCGTTTACGCGCTGTTCCACTCCTTCTTCCTCGGGCTTCCAGGGGTGGGTCCCGTGATGGCCCGAGCTGGCGCGGTCGAGGCCACGCCGGCCGAGGCGGAGGCCATACTTCGGGGTGGGGGGATTCTGATTGACTACCCCGGTGGCGACTATGAGGTCTTTCGACCTTGGTGGGAGCGAAACCGCATCGAGTTCGGCGATCGCCTCGGTGTGATCCGTCTCGCTCTGCGAACACGGGTCCCCGTGGTTCCCGCAGTCTCGATTGGTGCCCATGAGACGGTCGTCGTGCTCGCGCGAGGGGAGCGAGTCGCGAAGCGTCTAGGCCTCGACCGGATGTTCCGCATCAAGGTGATGCCTCTCGTGCTCGGACCGCCCTTTGGTGTCGTTCCGGGGGGGATCCCCACATGGCCGCTTCCTGCGAAGATCACGCTGGAACTGTGCGAACCAATCGACTGGTCATCTCGGTACGGTTTGGCGGCGGCTGAGGACGAAGTAGTTGTCCGTGCTTGCTACGAGGAGCTGACGACCACGATGCAGGCGGCACTCGACAGACTCGCCAGAGAACGCCGCTTCCCCATTCTCGGATAGCTCGCGGCCGGATCCCAGGTTCCAGTGAGTGCCCCCGAGGTGCAGCTCGGGGGCAACCAACAATCGAGCACGGGCTCAGCTGGGCAGGCTCAGAGCGCCGACTCGGGATCTCAGCCGTAAACGCTGAGAACGCTGGCTCGTGGCCTCAGCCAAGTTGACTGGGAATCCGGACTGAGCCCTCGACCCATTGACCCATCAGCGCCGCGAATCGCCCCGAAGGGGTCTTGAGTCCCACCGCCCACTGCTGGCCTTCACCGCCAGCGGTTCAGAAGTTGCGCGCTGCGATCGGGAAGGCGTCCGTGACGACGTTCACCCGCAGCCGGGCCGGCAGGACCGTGCCGGCGGGGATCTGAAGGGTCGTGAGCTCGAGGTCCCCGTTCGGCCCGGCGGAAGAGGTCGTCGAGGATCGGTAGTCGAGCGGCACGACCGCGCCGGTGCCGGCGTCGCTGAGCACCAGGGAGACGACGTGTGCCCCCGCTCGGTAGTGCATTCCGGCCGACAGTGCGAAGCTCGCGGTCACTGTCCCGGCTGCGCTCGTGGAGGGATGCTGCAGCTCGACGGAGGTGACGGACAACCCGGGCGGAGCAGTGGTAGCACCGCCGGCCGCGTCGTAGCCCGAGGCGAGGAACGTGCCGCTGACCGGGAGGTCGCCGGACTGATTGCAGAGGGTGGTCGCCTTCTCGAGAAGCGGGCCGTAGAACGGAACGTCGTTGCAGTGGACGACGGCGAAGACGCTGGTATCCGGCTGGGCCACGAGATCAGGGCCGAGCTGCATCCGGAACGTCAGCTGGCGTAGCGGGACCGGGCCGAAGCTGAAGGGGAGAGTCACGTTGGCGGCCGACACCGACATCAGGTCGCCGTGGTAGGAGCCCTCGAGCGGGAAGGCGAAGGGAGTCGCCGGGTCGGCTGCCAGTAGGCCGTCCGGGCCACGGCTGGCGCCGACGACGAACAGGAGCACGGTACCGTCGCCCTTCGCATTGGGAGGCGACACCTGCAGTGTGGAGGCGATCCAGTCGTAACTGTCGAAGCCGATCTGGTTGACGCTCGGGAGGAACGACGGCAGCGGAAACGCGAGGCGCGTGATGTGGAGGGCGGACACCTGGCGGGCGCCGACGGCGAGCGGCAACCTGTTCGAGGCCCCTGGCGGTGTCACCAGGGTCAGCTGGGTCTGCACGGTACCCGACGATCCGTCTCCGAGTGGGGGGGCCGCGATTTCGTAGCTCCCGGCGATCGTCACGTGATACCGGGTGTTTGGCTGGAGGAAGTGGTCCGGCACCGCGAACAGGTACTTCCCATCACCCGACAGCGACGTGGTCAGCGGCACGGGTGGCGTGACCGTCACGGTGGGCGGGTTGGCGGCGTCGAAGGCAGCGTCGATCGGGACCCCGTTTCGGCGGACGACGAGCCGGAACGGAAGCACCGACACGGGCGAGACCGTCGCCGTGGTCGAAGTGACAGTCGAGCCCCCGGGGGTGACGAGATAGGCCGCCGTGACCGTCGGGGCGAAGGTCCCGCCAGGCCCCGTCGCGCACCGGCGGTCGGACTGGTGGAGGCAGTAGTCGTACGGCATGTACCACATCGAGCCGTCCTCGCTCCCGATGTAGATGCCGGTCGTCCCGAGCGCCGGTGAGCTGTTGAGATCGTTGCGGTCCCGGAGCGACTGCTGGGCGGCAGTCGTATCGAAGGACCAGCGGCGCTGCCCAGTTGCGGCATCGAGCGCATACAGCCGCCCATTGCCCGATCCGACGTAGACGATATGGCCCGCCGGATCGCCCGTCGGCGCAAGTCCGATCACGGGCGAGGAGCGGACCACATCCCCCGTGTCGTACCGCCAGTTGAGGTGTCCCGAGGGGGTCAACGAGTAGACGGAGCCGTCGGTGGAGGCAACGATGACGGCGGTGGTGCGCCCACTGGCGTCGCTCAGGAGCGCGGGAGAGCTATAGACGGCGTCCGCCGTCTGGAAGTTCCACTTGACGGCGCCGGTCTGCTGGTCGATCGCGTAGACCTTGCCGTCGAAGGAGGCACCGTAGAGCGTTCCGTCGCTCCCGAGGGCCGGTGACGCGACGACGAAACCTCCGGTGGGGGCGGACCATTTGGGTGTCCCGTTGGCGTCCAGGGCGAAGATCGAGGCGCTGAGCGAACCCCAGTACGAGGTGCCATCGGGAGAAACGGCGGCGGCCGTCCACACGGAGTTGCCGGCGCGGTACTCGAATCGAAGCGTCCCGTTCGGATGGAGAGCAAAGGCGTCACCGCCCGTGTTGCCGGCGAGCAGGGTGCCGTCGGTGGCGAGCTCCACATTGCCCTCCCACCACGACACCTGCTGGCCGGCCGAGTGTGATGCCGGGGCCTGGTAATGCCAGAGGACGCGGTCGGCGCTCTTCCCCGTCGTCCCGGTCCGCAGTTGGTACAGGTTGCCGTCGCCGGAGCCGAATGTGACCGTCGTCGCCCCGGCGGAGCTGCGGCCGAGCACGGCGGCGGAGTCGATGACGTTGCCGGTCTTGAACCTCCAGACGAGCTTTCCCGATGGCGAAACGGCGTAGAAGTGGGTATCAGCGGAGCCGAAGTAGACGGTGCCGTCCCCGCCGATCACCGCCGACAGGAAGATGCCCTTGTCCGTCTGGAACGACCACGGAACGTCGCCGTGGTAGCTGGCGACGATCGGGCTGGCACCGGTGTTCCGCTCGTCGTGGCGCATCTCCGGCCAGGGGGACGTCGCCTCGACAGGGATCGCATACCGGTAGTTCGTCATCGGGGCCGACGTCGTCGTCGGCGTGCTCGAGCTCGAAGCGCAAGCCGTGAGCAGGGCTGCAACGAGCGTTGCAACGAGCGTTGCGGCGCCGGGACGCCGTCGGGCTCCGCTCATCTCCTGATCCGCGCCGTGCGCACGAGTCAGATCGTCGCGCCCAGCGGTCAGGGCCGGTAGGGCCGAAGGTCCCGCCCGGATCTCAGCAGCCAAGGCTCAGGACGGTGGCTCGGAATCTCAGCCACTGCGGCTGAGAATCTGGGCACGGGGCTCAGCTCGCCGTACTCAGCCATCGAAGCCCATTCCCATTGCCGGCTCTTGGAATCCAATCGTGGTGTCGTGCGCTTGCCCTTGCAATCGCCTCCCAAGTTGAACCCGCGTTGACCCGCCACACTCCCGGCAGCGAGGATGGGCAGTGGGTTGCCGACGCTCACAGGAGAACCGACTGGCGTGCGTCGGCGCGCCAAGTCCGGTCATTCATGCCAACTGGACGTACATCCGGTAGTTGAAGATGGGCTCAAGTTCCGACCCAGTAGACCCCTGCGATGCCATGGCTGAGCACTGTCATGGCTGTGGCCACAGCTGTTGCACCGAGATAGCCGGTGACGATCCCGACGTGCGGACGTAGCAGCCGCTCCGGCCGATCCACATGAGTTTGGCCTCTTCGGCCGGAAACCCGATGCTTGGGCATGCATCAGCTATTGCCGAGATCGTGTCTTCGACTTCGTCGACGTGCTCAACAAGCCGCAGTTTTACACCGTCCGGCAGTGGCTGGTCGGCCATGCGGTCTCGGCGCGCCATCTCGGGGAAATGAGCCTTGGTCACTGTCAGTCCAGCAGCGACGGCTGCTGCCTCCAAGTCGGCGGCAACGGGTCCGTCTCGGACCAGGAGCGTGAAGCCTCGACCTCGCTCACCGAAGGAGTTTGTGGCAGCCGCCAGAAGGGCTGATCCTTTGACCGCGTCATCGGTTCGGAAGGCAATGTGGGCCACTACCGGAAATGCGCCCCCGGTTGCGATGAGCAGGATGCCGTCCTGTTCCCGAACGGCACTCCGGGCGGACCATGACGCGCCCTCCCGGAAGCTCTGCACGTGGTTGAGATGGCCAGCCAGACCCAAGGCGCGATCATCCAACAATCCCCCTTGGCGCGGACGAAGTCCCTCCGTGGACTCTTCAATCCGGTTGAAAGCGGATCAGGGCGGACCAGTCCGAGCCTGGCGCGAGCAAGGTGTCCCATCGCATCCAGCTCCCCATGATGGAAGGTGATGGCGATCACACGTATGTCAAACGATCGGGAGCGCCCTGGACAGCGATCGCATCGCCCAGCCAGAACGTCGAGTCGGGAGCTCGGGCGGCGCGAGCCCTGGGTGATCGCCTGGCCCACGTCGAAACCGACATTGCAAATGGTGCGCCCTCAGGGGCTATCCGCTACGTCTTCGGGTAGCCACCCCGCCGATGGCCGGTGGGCGGGATGACCACCTCCGGCCGGTGCTGGGCGAGGACCCCCGGCGCCCGCTGGGGTGGCCGTCGGGGCGCCACCACACCGGAACGAAGATGGCGGCGCCTGCCTGACCAAGGAGCGGGAGGGGCGGTCAACCGATCACAAAGGCGGTAGGCCACCGTCTCGTAGTTGACCCGCCAGCCCCGGAAGTCGGGCCACGCCTCCTCCGCCGTTCGCTCCATCGGGAATCCGACGTGCTCCAGCATGGTCACTGCTTCTTCGAACTCGCCGAAGGTCAGATCGATGGGTCCTTCCGGATTGGGATCGGGGTCCACGTCCCAGCGCAGGACCTTGGCGATCCGGTTCAGCGCTGTGAATCCCATGCGCAGGCACAACCGCGACTGGGACGAAGCGGTGCTGGGTGCCAGGGCTAGGTGCATCGCTGCGCCGTCGAGCACGGCCAAGAGTCCGACGAGCCATGAGAACCAGGGATCGGGCGATCGAAATAGCAGCATCACCGGATAGGTGGTGTGGCTCTCGGCCAGATCGGCGGACCACTCCTCCCACGACGCGTAGAAGTTCGGCAGGGTGTCGATGATGCCCACCAGTTGGTGGCGGGCAAGCACCTCGGGGCCCCAGGCTGGGATACCGGCCCGACTCTCCAGCATGGCCACCAGGCTCTCCCTCCGGTTGAAGGCCTGATAGAGGGCAGGCAGGTAGGCGATCTGCAGGGCGACGATGACCACCCAGGTGGCTCCGGCGGCGATGTCCAACGCCGAGTTGGGTGGCCCGCTGAGGTCGACGGTCCCGACGGTGAAGACCGCTCCCGAGGCCTGGGCCAGTGCCGACACGAGACTGTGGGTGGTCCCCTCGAGCATGAGGGCGTAACCGATGATGAAGCAGCTGGCCCAGAACGCCAGCTGAGCCACGAGCGCCACCGGAGCGGTCGGGGCCAGAAGCGCATCCTTCCCTTCGTAGGTCCTGGCCAGGCGGGACAGGCCAATGAAGACCACCTGGACCAACCGGTTGACATACGACGAGAGTCGCTCGAACCCACGGGGCTCTCGGGGGAGCACGATGGTAAACAGCACGCTGGCGGCGGTGAACAGGACCACGATCAGCCCGAAGGCGAAGAGCAGGTCGCTCATCGACCGGTTGGTGCGCCGGAAACGGGCCGGCGCGGAACTCTAGCGGCATCCCAAACGGTGCCTCTCCAGCTCTGCCCGGCCCAGCTCACCGTGAACCTCGAGGGCCGTGTTCGATCATCTCTCCAGTATCCCCGTTGACCCGACCTCTCGCTGCGGTCGACCCTCCAGGACGACAAGAACATCATCGCTGTCCGTGGGCACCCGGATAGACGGGGCGCCGAGGCGACGTCCGTGTTACGACTTGGGACTTACGCCCTTTCGGCGGATACCGGTCGCGCTCAAACTGACGGGTGGGTGGGCGACCCGGGGAGGGTCTGCCATGCGTCGGCACGTCGGAGTACATGGAGCTACGGCCGTCGTAGTGTCTGGATGTCTGCTGGCTGGGTTCGGACTCAGCGCGTGCGGCGGCAAGTCGTCCAGTCCGTCCATGTCGACGGCGCCCCGGGACGCTGATTCGGGCCACTGACCGGGTCCGTACGACGGCCTGTCGTCCGGTCACGGTGATCCGAGCCGACCGTCACCATCACCATCTCGCCCACGCCGGCCACCGGGCTTGCGGTGGAGGTGACGGCTCAGCGCCATGCGGTGGAGGTGACGGCTCAGCGCCATGCGGTGGACGTGACGGCCCCTTCGAGTACCCGGGCCATGCCGGACATGCCGGCGGTACTTGGGTGCAGCGGGTAGCTGCCCGGCGAGGGCACGATCGGCTCGACCCAGCGGGTGTCGTCGGAGGTGCAGGCGTTGTGCGACGCACTTGGCGTGGCCATGTCGACATACACATCGTCGGCGGCAACGGCATCTCTGGCCAGGGTGGCGTTCAGGTCCCCTTCGATGCCCCGCAGATAGTCGAGGTCGTGTCCCGAGAACGGGAGCACGGGCCAGCAACCCGACCCGCTCGGCGGGACGATGTCGGGGTAGCCGATGACGAATACCCTGGCGTGAGGGGCCCGGGCCCTGATCTCCTCGAGGGCCGTGGCCACCTTGGTGCCCACCCCGCGGACGGTGGTAGCCAACTGGTCGACGCCGCCGACGGTGTAGTGCGCCCTGCAGCTCCACCCCACCTGGGTGGCGCCCCAAGGGGTGGCGGCTGCGCAGCTGGCGGCAATGGTCGAGAAGCCCAGATCATTGCCACCGATGCCTACCGAGACCAGCGACGTGGACGGGCCGAGCGCCGACAGCTGGGCGGGGATTCCCGGTCCCTGGGATCTGGTGAGATCCTCGGTGGTGGCACCACCGCAACTCACGTCGCTCAGATCCAAGCCGAGGGCCCTGGCGGCAAGGGAGGGGTAATTGTCGGACGAGCGCAGGCATGCGCTCGGCGCGCTGGGGCTCGTATCCGGCCCGAGCTGGGCCGGCACGGCTGGGCCTGAGGTAAAGGAGTCTCCCAGCGCCACGTAGGAATGCGACTGGGCCGCCATCGGGGCGGTGCCGGCGGGCCCGGCAACTGCAGCCGTGGCGAACACGGCCGTACCCGCGGCAACCAGGGCGGCGGCGGCGATCGGCACCCGGTGCAGACTCGGGCGCCCGTGGACCCCGGAGGGCTCGGTGCCCGTCGGGGCGGCGGTGCCTCGCGGGCGGAGAAGCTGCATGGCTGGATGATGCTAGGTGGGCAGATGCCGCAGCGGACGTCGCCGGTCGATGGCGGCGGCCTGGTTGGCCCATCCGGCTGCCTGCAGCCCGCCCCTGACCTGGCAGCGCCGTCGGACTCCCCTGAATGCCGGGCAGGCTGCCCGGCATTCAGG
>Ga0209385_1000644_pt1 | contig 14321 bp, 13 predicted proteins | sample NGEPerB_FD_184506 | JGI IMG/M metagenome (GOLD analysis project Ga0209385, IMG submission 184506) | Arctic peat soil microbial communities from the Barrow Environmental Observatory site, Barrow, Alaska, USA - NGEE PermafrostAB12-B... | ecosystem: Environmental > Terrestrial > Soil > Wetlands >... | reverse complement strand
TGACGGACTAACAAAGCCCTGAACGACCAATACCAATCGGATATTTTTGCGTTTATTTCTGCATATATATGTTTTAATTTCATTGATTGACCTATTGCGGAACAAAGGTACAAAATAGCATCTAGGCTTAACGCCACGATTTTCAGGCCATTTGGCGGGTCGCGGAACACCTGGGACGACGGAATGACGGGTGACGTATCCGCGCTGCACATGGTGCTTACCGGCGATCCGGGGCTGTTCGCCATCGTGCGGCTGTCGCTCATCGTCAGCCTGACCGCCGTGCTGTTCGCGGCGCTGATCGGCGTGCCGATCGGAGCATTCATCGCACTCACCCGCTTTCCGGGGCGCGAGGGCGCCATTGTCACGCTCAATGCGATGATGGGCCTGCCGCCGGTGGTGGTGGGGCTGGCGGTGTTTCTGGCATTGTCGCGCTCGGGCCCGCTCGGAGCGTGGGGCCTGCTGTTCACGCCGCAGGCCATGGTGATCGCGCAAACCATTCTGGTGGCTCCGATTATCGCGGCGCTGACGCGTCAAACCATTGAAGATCTTTGGGTCGAGTACCGCGATGAGTTGGCCGCAATGAATGTCGGGCCCGCCGGCCGGGTCATGACGCTGGTCTGGGACGCGCGATTTTCCCTTGTCACGGCGCTACTTGCGGGCTTCGGGCGGGCGGCGGCGGAAGTCGGCGCCATCATCATCGTCGGCGGCAATATCGACGGTTTCACCCGCACCATGACCACTGCGATCGCGCTGGAAACTTCCAAAGGCGACCTGCCGCTCGCGATCGGCCTCGGCATGGTGCTGATTTTTATCGTCATTTTAATCAATGCACTGGCATGGGGCGCGCGCCGCGCCGGCGAACGCTACGCCGGATGACCATGCGCGCGCCCGGCTCAGAACTGCCCGTCGTGTTCACAGAAGTTGCGATCGTCGCGGCAGACGTGACGATCCTCGACGGCATCTCGCTTGTTCTTCTGGGCGGTTCTGCTCCCACTGTTCTGATCGGCCCAAACGGCGCGGGCAAAACCACCCTACTACGCGCGGCCATGGGACTTATCCTTGTTACGCGCGGGCGCATCAGCTGGGGCGGCCGCGAAGCGGCGTCACCGCAACGGCTCGCCTTTGTGTTTCAGCGCCCGGTCATGCTCCGGCGCAGCACGGGCGACAATCTCCACTACGCCCTTGCTGCCGCCGGCGTGCCACGTGACCAGCGCGCCAGCCGCGCCGCCGAACTGCTCGCACTGGTCGGGCTCGAAAAGCTCGCACAGCGCCCGGCGCGCCGTCTCTCGGGCGGCGAGCAGCAGCGGCTGGCGCTGGCGCGCGCATTGGCGCGCGATCCCGAAGTGCTGTTCCTCGACGAGCCAACCGCCAGCCTCGATCCCGCCGCCACCAAGGCGATCGAGGACATCGTGCGCGCCGTCAGCGCGCGCGGCGTCAAGGTGGTGATGGCGACGCACGATCTCGGCGAAGCAAAACGGCTTGCCGGCGAGATCGTGCTGCTGCATCGCGGCCGGTTGATCGAGAGCGGCCCGGCGTCCGAATTTTTCGAAAATTCGCGCACGCAAGAGGCGCGGAAATTCATCGCCGGTGAATTGCTGGTCTAAAGAAAAATACAAGGAGGAGGATTCACATGCTTAACCGCCGCGCTCTCATCGCCGCCGCCGCGTTCGGCGCCGTCGTCTTCGCCATGCCCGCCGTGTTCGCGCAGGACAAATCGATCGTGGTCGCCTCGACCACCTCGACGCAGGACTCCGGCCTGTTCGAATATCTGCTGCCGCTCTACAAGCAGAAGACCGGCGTGACCGTCAAAGTCGTATCGCAGGGCACCGGCCAGGCGCTCGACACCGGCCGGCGCGGCGATGCCGACGTGGTGTTCGTGCACGCCAAATCGGCGGAAGAGAAATTCCTCGCCGAAGGCGAAGGCGTGAAGCGCTTTCCCGTCATGTACAACGACTTCGTGCTGATCGGGCCGAAGAGCGATCCGGCCGGCATCAAGGGCATGAAGGACGTCGGACAAGCACTGAAAGCGATCATGGCCAAGCAGGCGGCGTTCATCTCGCGCGGCGACCGCTCCGGCACGCATGTCGCCGAGTTGGCGCTTTGGAAAGCGTCCGGCATCGACATCGAGAAGGATAAGGGCGCCTGGTACAAGTCGATCGGCCAGGGCATGGGCGCCGCGCTCAACACCGCCGGCGCCGGCAATGGTTACGTGCTGTCCGACCGCGGCACCTGGATCCATTTCAAGAACAAGGGCGACTTGCAGATCCTGGTCGAAGGCGACAAGCGCATGTTCAATCAGTACGGCGTGATGCTGGTGAACCCGGCCAAGCACCCGAACGTGAAGAAAGAGCTTGGCCAGCAGTTCATCGACTATCTGATCTCGCCGGAAGGGCAGAAGGACATCGCCAACTACAAGATCAACGGCGAGCAACTGTTCTACCCGAACGCCAACGACGCCGGCGCGTGATGGGTGCGTTCTTTCTTCACCTTTCCCCCAAGCAGCTATCGTTTCTCGGTGAGAATGTTACCATAGGGGTAGGAGAGAGGCTCCCATGACGAAACCTATCCCCGACAAAGCGGAGATCGCGCTCGAATACCCGGACAAACTCTATGTCGGCACGTTCGAACGCTCATCGCGATTCGAGGCGCATCTCGATCCTACCGGCATCGCGCTGGTTCTCGAACGGCCGGGCACCGACGACGTCCGCAAATCGATTCACATGCACATCAACTTCGGTCTGTTCGCTGACATCATGCGGGAGCTCGCTGCCACGGTCGGCAAAATTCCAAAAGACGATGTCATGCATCGCGATCTGCTCGCACAAGCGGCCGCCGAGCTGCACACGGCACTCGCCGATAAGCCGGCGGCAAAATCAAAATGACGATCGGCAGCGCCTACGCCTGCGAGATGAACTTGGTGTTCATGTAGGCCTGCAGGCCCTCGATGCCGCCTTCCGAGCCGTAGCCACTCTCCTTCACGCCGCCGAACGGCGTCTCCGGCGTCGAGATCGCGATGCTGTTGACGCCGACCATGCCGGACTGGATGGCATCGCCGATGGCGGTGGCGGTTGAGCCCGACGAGGTGAAGGCGTAAGCCGCCAGCCCGAAGGGCAGCGAATTGGCGCGCTCGACCACCTCGTCGAAGGTCTTGAACGGCACGATGGGGGCGACCGGTCCGAACGGCTCCTCGGTCATGATCTTGCAATCATCCGGCACGTCGGTGATCACCGTCGGCTGGAAGAAATAACCCTGATTGCCGTGGCGCGAACCGCCGGTGACGATCTTGCCGCCGCGCGCCTTGGCATCGTTGACGAAACTTTCCATGGCGTCGAGCCGGCGCGGATTGGCGAGCGGACCCAAGGTGATGCCCTTCTCCAGCCCGTCGCCCATCTTGAGACCTTTGGCGTATTCGGTGAAGCGGGCGACGAACTTCGAATAGGACGCCTCCTGCACATAGAAACGCGTCGGCGAGATGCACACCTGGCCGGCGTTGCGGTACTTGAAGGCGGCGATGGTGTCGGCGGCTTTTTCCGGATCGGCGTCGGCGAATACGACGACGGGCGAATGGCCGCCCAATTCCATGGTGGCGCGCTTCATACCCTTGGCGGCGAGACCGGCGAGATGCTTGCCGACCGGGATCGAGCCGGTGAAGGAAATCTTCTTGACGATCTTCGACGGGATCAGGTGCTCTGACACGTCGGCCGGCACGCCGAACACCAGGTTGAGCACGCCCGCCGGCAGCCCGGCGTCGGCGAAGCATTTCACCAGCTCGATGCAGCCGCCCGGGGTTTCTTCCGAGGCCTTGATGATGAGCGAGCAGCCGGCGGCGAGCGCGCCGGCGATCTTTCTGACCGGCGTCAGCGTCGGGAAATTCCACGGCGTGAACGCCGCGACCACGCCGACCGGCTCCTGCAGCACGATCTGGCGCACGCCCTTCTGGCGGCCCGGCACCACGCGCCCATACGAGCGGCGGCCTTCCTCGGCGTACCAGTCGATGATGTCGGCGGAGGTGAGCACCTCGGCGCGCGACTCAGGGTAAGCCTTGCCTTGTTCCTGCGTTTGCACCTTTGAAATGTGATCGAAGCGCTCGCGCACCAGGTCGGCGGCCTTGCGCATGATCTTGGCGCGGTCATAGGCCGAGGTCGCCTTCCACAGCGCGAAGCCCTTTTCGGCGGCGGCGAGCGCGGCGTCGAGATCGGCGGTCGAGGCATGCGGCAGATGCGCCAGCGCCTTGCCGGTGGCCGGGTTGATCACGTCCTCGCCCTTGCGGCCTTCGCCGGTGAGCCATTTGCCGTCGATGTAAAGCGCGAGATCGGAATACATAGGAACCTCGTTGTTACCCGGAACAATCTTTATGCGATCTTGGGGCGTGGATTAGCACTTTCGCAAGCGAGCGGCCACCCTGCCCGTCCTCAGCCGAGAAATGCGCCACCGCTGACGTGGATGGTCTGCCCGGTGACGTAGCGGCCGCCGGGACCGCAGAGAAAGCGCACCATGGCGGCGACGTCGTCGGGCTTGCCGCGCTCGCCGGTGATGGTGCCATGGGTGAGATGATGGGCCGGGCTGGGCGAGGAGCCCGGCCGCGTGGTGTCGATGGCGCCCGGCACCACGCAATTGGCGGTGATGCGATCGGCGGCGAGATCGTGGGCGAGCGCGCGCGAGAAGCCGACCAGCGCGGCTTTCGCCGTCATCACATGGGCGCGGCCTTTCGATCCGATATGCGCGCTCATGCCGCCGATATTGATGATGGTGCCGCCGCCGGCTTTTTTCATGGCCGGCAGGCACGCGTGCACGCCGTGGAACGCCGAGTCGAGCGTAGCGTTCATTACCTCGCGCCAATCGGCATAGCTCATCTCGCCGATCGGCTTCTCGCGCCGGAGCGACGCGTTGTTGACCAGGATGTCGATGCGGCCGAAGCGCTTGAGCGCCGCCTGCGCCATCGCCTCGACCGCGGCAGGGTCGGCAACGTCGGCGAGCACGGCCATGGCCTTGCCGCCGGCCGCCTCGATCTCGCGCACAACGGCGTCGGCTTCCGCCTGGTTGGAGCGCGCGTTGACCACCACCGACGCGCCGGCGGCGGCGAGCTGGCGTGCAATCGCGCGGCCAATATTGCGGCCGGCGCCGGTGACGATGGCGACTTTGCCCACAAGTTCTTGGCCGGCGAGTTCGTTGCTGTCAGCCATGAGCTTCAATTACCCCCGTAGCGGTGCGAGATCGATTTTGCCATCATACAACTTTGCCAGCAGCTCGAGCGCGGCAGCGCTGCGCGCGCCGTCCCAGCCGCCGTGGCGCGCGTTGAGCGCGAATTTTTCCTCGATGTCGGCGCGCGTGAGCGGCTCGTTGGCGCCACCGCGAAAATGCGGCTGGCGCTCTTCCACCACCTGACCGTCATTGAGCACGGCGCGGATATGGCCGGTAAAGCCGTTGGGATAGGGATTATCCGGATCGATCACGTAGCGCACCTTGGCCGCGAGCGCGAGCACTTGCGCATCATGCACCGCATCATCGGTGAAGGCATCGAGCCCGACGCCGCCGCGCACGAAGCCGGTGGCGAGGATGAAGGGCGTGGCGAATTTCGCGGCGTAACCGTTGGGCGGCCGCTGCTTCGCCGCAAGCGGCTCCCACAGCCGGTGCACGGTTCCTTCCGCCACTTCGCAGACCATTTCCTTGACGTCGGTAGGCTTGATGCCGCGCGCCGCCAGCCGCCGCGCGCAGTCGATATAGGGATGCGCCATGGTGCCGCACGGATAGGGCTTGAAGGCGAGCGTCTCGGTCACCCAGCGGGTGCCGAAATCGGCGAGCGCGCCGTAGTCGCCCTCGGTCGTATGCGCGAAGCCGTGAAACAATCCGTGCACGCCCTCGAACACCGTGCGGGGCCCAAGGAAACCGCCGCGTGCCAGCAACGCCGCGCGCAGGCCCGACTGCGCCGCCCAACCGGGATGCAGCCGCTTGGTCCAGGCTCCTTCGGCGAGATATTCGATGATGCCGGAGGCGAAGCTGCCGGCGATACCGAGCGCATCGACGAGTTGCTTGGCGTTCAAACCGAGCGCGGCGCCGACGCCGGCGGCGGCGCCCATCACGCCGAAGATCGCGGTCGGGTGGAAGCCGGCTCTGTGCACCGCCTTGGGCACCACGGTGGAGAGCCGGCACATGGTCTCGGTGCCGACCGCGATGCCTAAGAGTGCCGCGGCGCCGTCCGGCTTGTGGCGCTCGCAGGCCGCCAGCACCGCCGGCACAATGACCGCCCCTGCATGCACTGGGCCGCCCTCGAAGGTGTCGTCGAAATCCTCGCCGTGCGCCGCAGTGCCGTTGACGAAGGCCGCGCTGGCGGCACTCAGCGTGCGGGCGTGGCCGATCGCCGTGCACGGGCCATCGTCGTCGCAGCCGGCGAGCGCGCTCTTGATGTAGTCCTCGTTGCGCGCGGTGACGCAGAGGCCAGCGACGTCCACCAGCAGATCCTCGTACTTGAGGTTCACGGCAGCAGGCAGCTTGCTGGCGTCGAGCGCAACAATGCGCGCGGCGAGTTGTTCGGCGACGGAAACTTTGGGGAGATTGGCGGCCACGATCATTTCCTTTTGCGCATGATCTTGTCCGAAAACCGGTTCCCACTTTTCGGGATCATGCGTTCACCCAACCGCGACGTTGCGGCGCGCGTTGCCGCCGCGCAGGCTGTTGGCGAGCGCCACGACGGAGAAAGTGATCACCAGCATCAGCAGGCCGAGCACCGAGATGGCCGCGAGATCGCCGCTTTCGTTGAGATCGTAGATCAACACCGACAGCACCTTGGTATCCGAGGTGAACAGCATGATCGCCGCCGACAATTCGCGAATGACGCCGACGAAGATGAAACACCAGGTGGCGATCACGCTGGTGCGCAACAGCGGCGCGGTGATCTGCCAGAGCGCGCGCAGGCGCGTCGCGCCCAGGATGCGGCTAGCGTCCTCCAGCTCCGGATGCACCGAGCGGAATGCCGATTGCAGCTGCTGATAGGCCGCCGGCATGGCCAGCGTGACGAAGGCGATCAGCAGGATCCACAAGGTGCCGTAGAGCACGAAGGGCGGCCGCGTGTAGGTGAAGAACAGGCCGACGCCGAGCACGATGCCGGGGATGGCGGCCGGCGCGGTGGCGAGGAAGCCGAGCACGCGATAACCGGTGACCGCCTGGCGCGTGGTGACGTAAGAAATCACCAGCGCCAGAATGGTGCCGGCGGTCGCGGCAAGCGTGCCGAGAATGAACGTGTTGCGCAGCGCGCCCTGCGTCGCCGACAATTCGAAGAAAACGAAGCGCACGTTCTGCAGGGTGAAATTGCCGAGTGAGACCAGGTGCGAGGCAACCCTGGAGAACGAGGCGTTGAGCAGCGCGAAATAGGGCAGGAACACCGGGCACATCAGCACGAGCATGGCGGCCGCCAGCATCACCCAGCGCCAGCCGCCGAGTCGCACGATGCGCGATTCGCTGTTCTTGCCGCCGACCACCGAATAGCCGCGCCGGCCGAGCACCATGTGCTCGGCGCGTAGCAGGATGACGGTGAGCACCAGCAGCGGCAGCGAGGCGGCGGCTGCGAGCTCCGGCTTGGGCGGGAACTGGAACAGGCTCCAGATCTTGGTGGTGATGGTGTGGAAGCCGGCCGGCATCGCCAAAATCGCCGGCGAGCCGAACAGCGTCATCGCCTGCAGGAACGCCACCAACGCGCCTGCCAGCACCGCCGGCAATGCCAGCGGAATGGTGATGCGGCGCGCGGTGTCCCAAGTCTTGCCGCCGAGAATGGCGGAGGCGTCCTCGAGATCGCCGGGCGTGCGGTCGAGCGCATTGGCGACCAGCACGAAGACATAAGGAAAGGTGTAGCAGCTGATGACGAACACCAGTCCCGAGAAGCTGTAGATATTGAGCAGGTGCGCGTCCGCCGGCGCGCCGGTGATTTCGCGAAACAGCTGGTTGAGCAACCCGCTATTGGGCGCGGCCAGCAGCTCCCAGGCGATGGCGCCGAGGAATGGCGGGGTGACGAACGACGCCGTCACCAGGATGCGCACGGTGCGGCGCAGCGGCATGTCGGTACGCGCCACTAGCCAGCCCATCGGCGCGGCCACCACGCAACAGATCAGCGCGGACAAAGTTGCCAGAGCGAATGTGGTGAGCAGCGGATCGAGATAGGCGGCGTCCGACACCAGCCGATCGAAATTGCCGACGGTGAACGCGCCATTCTTGTCGGTGAAGGCGTAGACCACCAGCCACGACAGCGGCATCACGATCAGCCCGCACAGGATAACTGCGAACGCCAGCAGTATCGGCTTCGAGAGATCGATCCCGAATTTGCGAGGCGCTGGCGCCGGCGTTGCTGGAATGGCGGTTGTCATCACACCTTAAAAATTTCTGCGTACCGCTTCTTTACCGCCTCCGCCTGCGCGTGAACGCCTTCCGGATCCTCCTTCATCAGCTTGATGTCGGCGAGTTTGCGGACGCCGGGCTTTTCCACGGTCTGGCCGTGTGGCGAATACTGGCGGGCCGAATCAACGATCATCTGCTGGGCCTCGCGCGAGTGCATCCAGTTATGGAACAAGCGCGCGGCGTTCGGATTGGGCGCAGCCTTGAAGACCGCGCTTGGGCCGGTGGCGAGCGGCGTGCCCTCCTCCGGATAGATGATCTCGACCGGCTGGCCCGCCTCCTTGTAGCGGATGACAAGGTAGCCCGCGCCGTCCACCATGACCGCGCGTTCGCCGAGCGATATCCTCTTCGGCGTATCGGTCGCCGACTGGACCTGCATGACGTTCTGCTTAGCCAGCTTCTCGAAGTAGTCCCAGCCCAGATCGCGCGCGATCTCGAACGTCGCGTTCATGATCGTGCCGCTATAGGCCGGATGAGCCTTGACCAGTTTGCCCACCCATTTCGGATCGAGCAGATCTTTGAAGCTTTTAGGTGCGTCTTCCTTCTTCACCAGGCTGGTGTTGTAGGCGATCGGAGAGATCAGAATTCGCGTCGTTACATGCAGCCCCTCCGGGTCGTAGTAGCGCTTGTCGAAATGCTGCACGACCTCTTCCGGCAGGTATGGTGCGAGCCAGCCGTTTTGTTTCCAGATTATGCAATGCGCCTGGTCTGCGGTGTTGACGACGTCGACGGCGTGGATGTTGGAGGAATACTCCTGACCGATGCGACTAAAAACGCGCTCGGCGCCGGATCGCTCCACGCGCACAACGATGCCGGAAAACTTCGCCTCGAATGCCTTGCCGAGGCGTTCCGCGAACTGCAGGTCCATCGCCGTGTAAAATGAAAGCTTGCCTTCTTTTTTCGCCGCCTCGATCAAGGCCGGCGTCACCGCTTCCGCCGCAGGCGCCGCGGCGACCCGCACGGCGAAGGCGCTGAGGCCAAGCGCGCCGGCACCTTTGAGTACATCGCGTTTCGAAAACCGTTTGGTCATGGCATGCCTCGTTTTTTCCTCGGCCCACGCGCGGGCCGAGGAATATTACCTTAAACGTGGAACAGCTTGACGTAATGCGCCTTGATCTCTTCGCCCATTTTCAGCACCGCCGCCGGATCGTCCTTCATCAGCTTGATCTGGCTGAGCGGCGTGCGGCCGGATTTTTCCTTGGCCTGCGGATGCGCCGAACGCAGGCCCCCGATATTGATGCAGAGCTGCTGGCACTCGGGCGAGAAAGAGAAGCTCTGGAACAGCCGCGCCGCGTTCGGATTCGGCGCCGCCTTGAACAGCCCGTTCGGTCCGACGATCAGCGGCGTTCCTTCGGTGGCATAGACCGGCTCGACCGGCTGGCCGGCTTCCTTTTCCGCGAAGATCAGATATTCGACGCCGTCGGCCTGCACCGCGCGCTCGCCAAGCGCGATCTTCTTCGGAGGATCCGCGGCCGACTGCACCTGCATGATGTTCTGCTGGGCGAGCTTCTCGAAATAGCCCCAGCCGAGGTCGCGCGAGCACTGGTAGGTCGCGGTCATGATGGTGCCGCTGTAGCCCGGATGCGCCTTGACGATCTTGCCCTTCCATTGCGGCAGCAGCAGATCGGCGAAGCTCTTGGGCGCCTCTTCCTTCTTCACCAGGCTGGTGTTGTAGGCAATGACGCAAAGGAAGACGCGGAAACTGGCAAAAGTGCCATCCACGTCCTTGTGTTCGGGCGGATAGAACTTGGCCACGTCTTCTGGGACGTAAGGCGCCAGCATGTCCTTGTCTTTCCAGTACACCAGCAACGAGGCATCCGACGAATTGACCACGTCGACCGCGTGCACGTTGGCGGAATATTCCTGGCTGATGCGCTGCAGCAGCCGTTCGGCGCCGCTGCGCTCCACCTTGCAGGTAACGCCCGGATATTTGGCTTCGAACGACTTGCCGATCTGCTCGGACAGCTTGAGGTCGATCGAGGTGTACCAGACCACGTTGCCTTCCTTCTTGGCCGCCTCGATCAGCGCCGGCATGACGGCGCTCGCCGGCGGCGCGGCGGAGAGCACGCGGGTCGAGAACGAAGCTCCGGCCGCGAGCGCGCCCGAGCCGATCAGCAAGTCTCGGCGTGAGAGTTTTGATTTCTTCATCGGCGTATCCTCCATGAACATTATTTTGTTATTTCGCCCCGTTTTTGGACGTTATCCCGACAGCGCCCGGCATTTTTCCGGCGGCAGCACCAGCCAGACCGCGCTGCCCTGCGCGATGCTCTCACCCGCGGCGGTGACGACGCGCAGCTGCGTGCCGTCCTTGAGCTCAACCATATAGTCCCGGCTGCCGCCGAGAAAGACTTGCCGCGTCACCGTCGCCGGCACGGTGTTTTCCGCCTGTTGCGGCTGCGTGGCGGAAATCCTGATGTCGTGCGGGCGGATCGACACCGCGGCGTCGACGCCGGCCTTGAGCTTGGCTCCGACGCAGCGCAGCGCGGCGCCGGCCAGGCCGATGCGGGCTTCGTCGCGGGCCTTGCCCTTGACCACGTTGCTGGAGCCGATGAAACGCGCGACGAATTCCGAACGCGGCCGGTCGTAGACGTCCTCGGGGCTGCCGGACTGCTCAATCTTGCCGTGGTTCATGACGCAGATGAGGTCGGCGGTGGTCATCGCCTCCGACTGGTCGTGGGTGACGTAGACGGTGGTGTAGCGATAGGCGTCGTGCAGGCGGCGCACCTCGAAACGCATTTCCTCGCGCAAATTGGCGTCGAGATTCGACAGCGGCTCGTCAAGCAGCAACGTCTCCGGTTCCACGATCAGCGCGCGGGCGAGCGCCACGCGCTGCTGCTGTCCGCCGGACAATTCGCCCGGATAGCGTTCGGCCAAGGACGCCAGCTTGGTGGTGGCAAGAATGGCGTCGAGCTTCTTGGCGATGTTATCGCGGCCCAGTTTGCGCAGTTTGAGCCCGTAGACGATATTCTCGGCCACCGTCATGTGCGGCCACAGCGCGTAGCTCTGGAAGATCATCGACATATTGCGCCGCTCGGGCGGCAGCGAATGCGCGGGCGAAGAGATCAATTTGTCGCCGACGAGAATCTCGCCAGCGCTCGGCTCGACAAAGCCGGCGATCAGCCGCAGCGTGGTGGTCTTGCCGCAGCCCGAGGGCCCTAGCAGGCAGACCAGATGGCCGTGCTCGATGGCGAGCGATATGTCGTCCACCACCGCGACCGTGCCATATCGCTTGGTCAGGCCCCGCAACTCAACCGACGCCACGCAAATCCTCCCTTTAGTCTTCCACCTCTCCCGCGCACGGGGGGCGGATTATTTTTCTTATGAGCCGGTGAACGCCGGCTTGCGCTTTTCCATGAACGCGGTGCGGCCTTCCTTGTAATCGTTGCTGGCGAAGCATTGCGCCACCAGATCGGCGCATTTTTTCAGGTTGCGCTCGCTTTCCGGCTTCACCGACTCGCCGACGATGTATTTGACCGAATTGACCGTCAGCGGCGCGTTGCCGCTGATGGTGGCGGCATAGTCCTTGACGTATTTCTCCAGTTCCGCCTCCGGCAGCACGCGGTTGACCAGGCCCATCTGCAAGGCCTCAATGGCGGTGAACTGGCGCGCGGTGAAGAAGATTTCCTTGGCAAACGACGGTCCGACCACGTCAACCAGCTTCTTGATGCCCTTGAAGCCGTAACCGAGGCCGAGCTTGGCGGCCGGCACCCCGAATTTGGAATTGTCCGAGCAGATGCGCAGGTCGCAACACAGCGCCAGCCCGACGCCGCCGCCGATGCAATAGCCGCGGATCATGGCAATCGTCGGCTTGGGGAATTCATAGACCGCGGTGTTGGCCTTATCGACTGCCACGTTGTAGCGATCGATCGCCTCCTTGCTGGAGCGCTCGCTCTCGAACTTGGAAATATCGGCGCCCGACACGAAGGCCTTGCCGCCGGCGCCGGTCACCACCACGACGCGCACCGCCTGGTCGGCGGCGAAGTCGGTGAGGATGCCTTGGGCTGCCTCCCACATATCCAGCGACACCGCATTGTGCCGCTCGGGATTGTTGAAGGTCATGTATCCGACGCCGTCCTCCTTGCGGGACAGCATTTTGTCGGTCTGCGTCATTCTAAATCACTCCGTTGTTCGGCAGATGCGTCACACGGCCTTGGCTTCGTGCAACGCCGCGATTTCCTGGTCGGCGAATCCGAATTCCTTGAGGATCTCGTCGGTGTGTTCGCCGATGTTCGGCGGACGCGCCGCGATCTTGCTCGGCGTGCGCGACAACTTGAACGGCTGACCGACGAGGCCGAGCCGGCTGCCGTCGGAGCGCGCCGATTCCTGCGCCATGCCGAGATGCTTGACCTGCGGATCGGCAAACACCTGATCGATATTGTAGATGGGTCCGCACGGCACGCCGATTTTATTAAATATCTCGACCCACTCCGCGGTTGATTTGGTCGCGGTCGCTTTGTCGATTTCCGCATTGAGCGCGTCGCGATTTTGCAGACGCGCTTTGCCGTTCTTGTAATCGGGTGACGTAATCCACTCCGCATGACCGGCCGCGTTGCAGAAACGCTCCCAGATCACCGCTCCGGCGACGGCGATATTCAAATATCCGTCTTTGGTCTTGAACACGCCGGTCGGGATTGAAGTCGGGTGGTTATTGCCGGCCTGCTTGGCGACCTGGCCATCGGTGAGAAAGCGCGAGGCCTGGAAGTCGAGCATGAAAATCTGCGCCTGCAGCAGCGAGGTCGAGACCCACTGACCTTCACCGGAGGTTTCGCGCTCGAGCAGGGCCGTCATGATTCCGAGCGCGCAGAACAGACCGGCGCTCAAATCGGCGATCGGGATACCGACACGCACCGGGCCTTGGCCCGGCAGGCCGGTGACCGACATCAGCCCGCCCATGCCTTGCGCGATCTGGTCGAAGCCCGGCCGCTTGGCGTAGGGCCCGTCCTGGCCGAAACCGGAGATGCTGGCGAGCACGATACGCTTATTGATCTTCTTCAACGATTCATAGTCGATGCCGAGACGATCCTTCACGTCGGGCCGGAAATTCTCGACAACGACGTCGGCCTTCTCGACCAGCCGCTTGAATGCGCTAAGGCCCTGCGGCGATTTCAGATCGAGGGTGATGCTGCGCTTGTTGCGCTGAAGATTCTGGAAGTCGGAGCCTTCGCGCGGACCGCCCGGCCCTTCGCCTTCGGACAGATGCGGCGGCGTCTCGATCTTGATGACGTTGGCGCCCCAGTCGGCGAGCTGGCGCACGCAGGTCGGCCCGGAACGCACACGCGTGAGATCGAGCACGGTGAAGCGGGAAAGGGCCTGGGATGCCCTGGGAAACGGCATTGCGACGGCTCCGGATGGCCTGTTACGGCCTCTAACTGCAATTTGGAGCCCGACATTCCCCGATCTAAAGCGCCTTGTCCATCAGGCCGAATGTGCTGTTTCGACCACTTTATTCATCATTTGGCGGAATAAGGGATATCCCTGCCTTGAAAAGACCATCGCCGCCTGTCATATGAGCGGCACGGATGAATAACCCGATCTCGGGTTTGCGGGCTGCGTGCACGAAACTCTTTAAAACGAATTTCGCCCCGCCTCTTCCGTTTCTCAAACTAACGACAACCCTGGCCACGCGGGATGTCTTTAAACCCCGCGATTCCGCCGCCCGCATCAGCGAGCCGGCCGCTTCGCCATATAAGAAAGAGACTCTTTGACTTCATTTAACGATTTCGGCCTCGTAGAGCCGATCACCCGCGCTCTCGTGGATGAAAAATACGTCACTCCCACTCCGATCCAAGCCCAGACCATTCCCCTCGCCATGCAAGGCCGCGACGTCATCGGCATTGCGCAGACCGGAACCGGCAAGACCGCGGCCTTCGCGCTGCCGATCATCAATCACCTGCACACCAAGCGCCTGCGGCCCGATAAAAAGGCCTGCCGCGTACTGG
>Ga0209385_1000643_pt1 | contig 14344 bp, 10 predicted proteins | sample NGEPerB_FD_184506 | JGI IMG/M metagenome (GOLD analysis project Ga0209385, IMG submission 184506) | Arctic peat soil microbial communities from the Barrow Environmental Observatory site, Barrow, Alaska, USA - NGEE PermafrostAB12-B... | ecosystem: Environmental > Terrestrial > Soil > Wetlands >... | reverse complement strand
CAACGGCGACTTCGACGACTACTGGCGCCACCACCTCGCCCAGGAACGTCACCGCGTCCACGAGACCCGCTACGCCCAAGACGTCATCCCACAGGCAGCGTGAGGTCCCTCCAGAAGAGCCGCACCCGATTGGGAAGGCTGTGGGAAGGCTCGCAGTGGGCGTCGGGACGCGCGTGTCCTTCACCCCTCCCAGTACATGTCCAGGATTCGCTCGACGACTGCGACACCGGAGCCGCGGACGAGCACACCCAGCTCGAGGTTCTGACCGGCCAGACCGGCGGCCGTGACGTTGGCGCTGCCGATGTACGCGGCGAGCGAGTCCGCGGTGAGGACCTTGAGGTGCGCCCACGGTGCGTCGAACCGCAGCCGCGACTCGGTGAAGTTCGCCGGCGCGCCAGAGGTACGGATCGTCAGCTCCAGCTCGTCCAGCGCGTCGTCCGCGTGCGTCGACCTCGTCGGCAGGAGGATCTCGAGCTGGACGCCCCTGCTCGTCGCGGCTGCGAGAGCGTCGCCGATGAAGCCGAGTCCCGGCCGGTCGATGAATGGTGCCGCGAGTCGCAACGTCTGCGTCGCGCCGACGACGAGTTGCACCAACGTCTCGCCCGTCGTCCGACGAAGGCCGATCGGCAGGCGCGATCCTCCGGGGAGGGATGCGACGAGATCCCACGGCTCGGTGATCACGACCGAGCGGCGGCCGAGCACCCACGCGGCCGCCTCCTGGCAGAGGAGCGCGGCGCGATCAGCGTCGAGGGTCAGTCGGTTGCGCAGGACGTCGACCAGGTCCGGGTCGAGTCCGGAGCGCGCAGCGGCGGGTCGATCGGACACAGGCGCCGAGAGGAGGGTCGCGAGTTGAACCGCGCTGGCACGCGGGTCGGCACAGTCGACGAGGACGCCTCCGATCAACTCGGCATCGTCCACCTCAGTGCACCGGCGAGAGGAAGCCGTTCGCCCCGAACAGCTCGGAGCGGTCGAGGAAGCGATTGAACCAACGGCACGACGGCTCACCCAGATGCAGACACGCCATGCACGCGCCACCGCCGCTCCGACACCCCGGGTCGAGCGCGCACCGCGACTCGCCCTCGACGAGGTCGGCGAGGAAGCGGTGCAGCGACGTCTCGTAGACGGCCTGGAGTCCACCGAGTACGAAGTCGCCACGCGACGCGGAGTACACGACGAAGGACAGGTGGTGCGGGAGGAGGTACTCGGCGAGCCCATCACGCTCGATGCCGGCGAAGGATGCGAGCCGGCGGATCGTGCGGTGCGCGTACGAGTGCACGAGCTGCAGCAAGGCACCGCCGAGCGGTTGGTACTGCTCCTGTGTCGGATACGGCAGATCCATCCGTTCGAGCAACGCGAGCCGCGCTGCACGCGGGCCGTCGACGTCAGGCAGCGCATGACCGCGAGCGACGAGGTGCTGGTACACGAGTATCGGATCGAGGCGGAAGAGCAGTGCCTCCGTCCTCGACAGCGAGCCGTACGCACGGACGTGGCCGCGCTCGCGGAAGGGGACCAACCGCGCGACTCCGGGCGACATGTCGCCGCGCGTGTAGCCGAACGAGAGCGTGGCGACCGGGAAGTTCGCGAGCAGGTCGACGCCAGCGAGATGGGCGTCGCGCATCGCATCCCCGTATGCGCCCTCGTAGAGGGTCCGGAGTGGCGGCGTGGTGCCGGCGACCATGTCCGCGACGCGCGTGCGGCCACCACGCACGGCGGACGCGAGGCTGAGTGCTTCTTCGTGGGCCTTCTCCCGGACCGAGTCCGGGAGGACGACGCCACCACCGTGGCCGGCATCGACCTCACCGCGGTCGAGGGCCGCCTGCGCGAGTTCCTGGGCCGTTGCGTCAGAGAGACCGGCCTGGCGCAAGGTCTCGAGGAGGCCCGCGTAGGTCTGCCTTCCCTGGGTCGGATCGTCGGCTGTCATGCCGTCGAGTACCCACTCCAGCGCGCGGGCTCCTCCGCCCGCAGCCCGGAGCTGCGCCGCGACCGCGGGATCAGGCGGGTTGACGAGGACGGCGAAGCGCGGGGAGAACACGACGGCCGCGCGATGGACGGTCACCGACATGCCGCCATTGCCGCAGTTACAGACCTGGAACGGGAAGCCTCCCGTGGTCAGAGGCCGCTGGCACTGCGGGCAGAAGATGCGCAACTCGCGCGCGGTCGCGGTACCGGGCAGCCGTGTGGCGACGGCGTTGTGTGTCGGACAGCGTGGGATCTGAGGCTCTCGTGCCGCACCGCACGTGTGGTACGCGATGAACTGCATCTGTGCTCGCGCACGGCCACCGCAGCTGCAGCGATCGTCGCGGTTGCGCGCGATCGACCCACACGTCTTGCAGCGCCACTGCTGTGGGTAGGTTTCGACGAGGACACCGCGATCCATGTTGAGCCCGACGACCTCGACGGTGGCACGGGCACGGAGAGCAGCCTCGAGGCCGTCGTCCATCCCGGTCGCCGACCACGGCGCGATGGACCCGAGCAGCGCGGCGCGGACCGCGTCCTGGTCGAGGGCGAGCGGGACGGGGTCGATCCAGTGGGCGACGCGCCAGATCTTGCCGTCGAGGTCGGCGGTCTGACCGGGCAGCAGACCGAAGAGGATCTGCGAGGCGCCGCGTTCGACCCTCACGGCCGCCCGCCTCGCGTGATCACGGGCGCTTGTTCCTCGACGTCGCGCAGCGACCGCATCGGCTCGCCCGTGGGGAACAGCTCGCTCACCCACTCGGCCGAACTCGCCGGATCGTTGAGGGCTCGGTAGAACTCGCGGAGGTAGTCGCCGAGGTCGCGCCGGAGGTTCTCGTCGAGCGGACCGTCGAAGTCGAGCATGTCGATGAGCGCGTCCAGCTCGACCTGTTCGAGGACCGGCAGACGGGCGAACGCCTTCCGGACGGGTGAGGGCTTGGTGAGCTGCTTCAACCCGGCGGCGATGGCGGCGGGCTCGTGGATACCGTAGAGGCGCGCTTGCACCAGCCCGGCGAACGTCAGCTCGAGAACGCGGCGGCTCTTGGCGGTGATGGGCACCGGGTCGATGAGGCGGTCGGCGTGACCGACGAACGACGGGAAGTTGCGGTACACCGCGGCGTCACGTTCGCGGCCGATCTTGTGCAGGACGATGACGAGTCCCGGATGGGTCCGGCCGACGCGCGACGTGGTCTGGATGAACTCCGCCGTGGCCAGCGGGAGGCCGAGCATCACCATCACGTTCAGCCGGTTGATGTCGACCCCGTGGGAGAGCATCGACGACGCGGCGATGAGGTGGACGCGGTCGTAGAAGTCGGCTTCGGGTTCGACGAGGCGCGCCAGGGTGGTGCGAACCTCGTCGAGGGGTGTGCGGCCGGTGAGGGTGGCGGCGTTGACCGGCCGGTCGAGCTGGATCTGCGTGTCGAACGACCGCGCGACCGCTTCGACGTCCTTGAGGTTCGAGCCGTAGACGACGTCCACTCCGTAGTTGTCCACGAGTTCCGGCACGACGGACACGTCGACGCCGATCGCGGCGGCGAGGCCGGCCGGGTCCTCCACGGCGCGCCGAGTGACCCGCTGCAGCGACTCGGTCAGCTGGTCGGTCGCGTACTCGAGGGTGACCCCGCGCGGCGCGAGCCCTGCGAAGCGCCGGGCGAGCGCGTCGGTCATGCGCGACCAGAACGACCAGCCCGCCCGTGGTCCCGGCAACGGGAAGGTGCGTCCGTCGCGGCGGTACAACGCGCGGACCTGTTCGTCGTGGCCGGCGAGAGTCGCCGACGAAGCGATGATCTTCGGAGCAGAGCCGTAATGCGACTGCAGCGCGTCGAGGAGCGCCTCGTAGTGCGAGTCGACGGCGCCGAGGCTGTCGCGCAGCAGGTGTAGCTCGTCCTGCATCCTGACGGTGGGCGCGTACATGTTGGTGGGCTGGTCCAGTGGCCCCGTCGCGGAGTTGCAGCCGGGCAAGAGACACCCGCCCTGCGAGCCGCTCCGCGGCGCATAGGTGAAGCCGTGTCCTTGGATGGGACAACGCCCGGACGGTGCGCCGTAGAAGCCACGCATCGCCGCCTGGACCGCGATGCTCGCGGCCTTGTCGAGCGTGCCTAGGACGACGGTCGGCAGCGATCGGTAGATCTCGTCGTCGACGACACGGAAGGGCAACGGGCGCCCGCCCCACGGACAGTCGGGCGAGGTGCACAGGTGATCGAGCGTCCATCGGGTCTGGTCGAACGCCATGCGCAGACCGCCAGCCCCGCAGAAGGGGCAACGCAACAGGACCTGGTACTTGGCCGGCATGTCGGCGTCCGACGGATCGTCGGGCGAGGTGAAGTCCGGCGTCCGCTTGATCTTGTTCGGTGTGCCCTGCTTACCGACGAAGAAGCCGAGCGAGAACTCCCGGCCCGCGATGCTCTCGGCGCGTCGGACCAACTCGGCGGCGGCAACGACGTCAGCGAAGCGCTGGGTCTGCTGGAGCGACAGCATCCGGAGTGGGAAGCGTCCCCACGACGTGATGCCCTCCTTCTTGCCGCGCAGCCGGTCGAAGAAGGCGGCCGTGACGACATAGAGGAGATACGTCTCGGTCTTGCCGCCCCCGGTGGCGAACCACAGGGTGTCGACGATGGCGCGGTCACCGTCGCGGTTCTCGTCGACGACGGACGTGACGTTGGCGAGCATGAAGCCCAGCTGGAAGGGTCGCCAGTGGGTGTGCGGCACGACCGGGGACTCGTCGAACGCGCGGTTGGCGAGCATGAAGCTCCGGCGCAGCTCGTCGTCGGCGGCGAGCACGGTGAGCCCCGCCTGCAGGCGACTCAGCTCCTCCGCGAACTGCGCGGCGGCCGATGCCGCCTGGTCCTGCATGCCGGCGTCCCAACCCTCGTCGGCGGCTCGCCGGGCGAGGACGTCGGGCGCCCAGTGCGTCACACCCCAGCGCTCGCAGGCGGCGACGAGATCAGCCAGAGCCGGGAGCGGATCCGCGGCAAGCGTCGCGAAGCTGATGTCGGGGATCGGACCGACGTCGTCGTCCCAGTACGTCGGTCGGGGTTGGTCGTACGTCGCGACGTCGGTCGTCCGGAAGGCCGCGGCACCGATCTGCGCGACACCACCGTTGACGCCGTAGGCAGCCACGGTGCGGTCGTACCGGAAGGAGTCCGGCAGGTTGTCGAGGGTGAACGGCAGCGTCGCGCCCGCCTCCACCTCCAGGCTCGCTTCGTAGACGGTGGTCTCCCAGTGGGGCACCTCCTCCGGTGAGATGTTCACGAGGGTGACGACGAGTTCGGGGCCGTCCTTGCCGGTCTCGAGTTCAGCGTGGAACTCGCACTCGAGCCCGTCGGCGCCGACGGCCCGGAAGGCATCGGCGAAAGCGCGACGACCCTCGGACTCGATCTGACCGACGGCCGTCGGGGTGGCCAGCTCGGCGGTGATCTCGATCCGGTCGGTCTTGCGCCAACGGGGCGCGTCCGGTGCATCACCACCGTCGAACTCACCCCACGCCACGACACTGGCGCGGCAGGTGACGGTGCGCCCATCGACTTCGGCCGGACGGAAGCGGACACCGACCTCGCAGGGCTCGAGCCGCTCACTCCTCTCCCCCAGGCGGCTGTTCTGGACCACGATCTCGGGTGCCAGTCGACCGAGCCACAGTCGACCCTTCGGCGCGACGGGGAGCGTCGCCATGTGATCTCCGCGCCCCTCCGCGACCACGCCGTCCAGCATCCATGCGAGGAAGCGGGCTGCGTCTTCGGAGCGGAGAGTCATCCATCCTCCAGGGTGCCGAGGAGTGTCAGGGGTACTGGATCGTCGCACGGCGTGACCTCAAGCACGACCGCCTCGACGACAGCGTCGCGCAAGTCGGCGATCGACAGACCCGTCTCGGAGTCGATGGTGGCGGCATCGGCGACGACAGTCGCATCACGAGCCGCTGCTGCCAGGGCGCGGCCGGCGGCTCGGCGGAAGCCGCGGCGCCGTTGGACCCCGGCGAATAGCTCGCGGACCTGGACGTCGGACATGCCGAGGGCGAGGGCCCTGTTGAGGCGCTCCAGGTCGTCGATGTGTTGCGGTGCCATGGTCCCCTCGGTCACCCAGGACCGCACCGCGTGGCTCGTCTTGTCGCAGCCGATGTCGGTCATGGCGCGGTGGAGTGCGGCGATGGTGAGGCCGCTCGCCGGCCAGCGGGCGCGCACGAGCCGTCGGTAGTGATCGAGGAGGTAGCGGGCCGCGAGCAGGTCTGGGCGATGACCGAGTCTCTCCTCCAGCGCCTCGAGGAGCCCGACCCGCCCCTGCTGCCGGCCGACGAGGAGGATCGCGCCCGGCTCGAGGGTCTCGGGTCGGCGCTCGATGATCTTCGGGCCCTCGCGGACGTCCACGTGACGCCCGACCTCGAGGAGCAGCCGGCCACGGTCGGTGACCACCGAGACCGCGGGGACCGCGGCCGTCCAGCCGTCGTGATCGGTCTCGCGGGCGATCCCACGGATCGGTCCCTCGCCACCGAAATCGAGGGGGTCGAGATCGAACAGCGACGACAAGGACTCGAACGGGTCGGGCTCGGGGACGTACTCGGCACCGTCGGCGACGACCACCGGGCGGCGCGGCAGCGACGTCCCGCCGGACAACTGCGGGGGAGGTACGGAGCCGACGACGGCGCGCCACGCGCGGTCGTGCTCGGCGTCGGCGCCCCAGTGATCGGCCGCCGCACGTACCGACTCGACCGCCCGGGCGCATCCCTCCGCGGACTGGGTCCCGAGCGTAAGGACCTCGACGACTGGTGCCAACCCGGAGAGGACGCGATGCCAGTCCCACGGCGACGGCTCACCGACGAAGGCGACCTTCGGCCAGGTGCCGTGCCGGTGGAGCTGGCCGATCGGTCGGATGGTCATCGACCCGGCGCGGTCGGAGGTCGGCGGCAGACCGAGGGAGTCGAGCAGCGCATGGGCCGCGGTCCGCGTCCGGGTGACCACAAGGCATTCCTCACCGGAGGAGTGGATGGTTCCGAGCGTCTCCTCGAACGGGTTGCCCAGCTCCAGCGCTGCACGGAGATCCGCGATGTCGCTGGCGAGGATGGAGCCGATCTCGGCGAAGTCCTCGCTGAGCGTCTCGGCCCAGACCATGAGTTCGTCACCGAACCCCCGCGTCGAGCGCGCGGCCATCGGTGGGAAGCCGCAGAACTGATCGAAGCGCGATGGTCGACACGGCAACGAGGCGAGTGTCGTGAGGTGGTGCCAGCCCGCCGACAGACCGCGTTCGAGGTGCCGATCGGTGCGCTGTGGTGCCATCGAGCGCAGGACACGCAGGTCCTCCCGGCACCGTGCGACCGCGGCCTCCGCCTGAGGGTGTCGGGCGACGGTGAGACGGACGTCGACCCCGGCGGCCATGGTGGCGAGGCGGTCGGACGCGATGGAGAAGGGCACGGTGTGGCCGGCGCTCTCCTCGAGGGTGCGACCGGTCGCGAGAGCCGCCTCGCTCCACCCCCAGATCGCGCGGCCGCCGGCCTCGGCCTTGCGGAGTGCGGGGTCGATCGGGTCGGCGACGATCTCGATCGATGCCTGTTGCGACGTGATCCGAACCGGACCGGCGAGTCGGTCGACGACGAGGTGGTCGACCGGCCAGCCCTTGCACGCCTGGCCGATGATGACCCCCTGGAGCCGCCGGGCACCTCCCGGGCTGTCCCCCTCGGGACTGGCGCGGAACACGGGGAAGACCTGTGAGATCGGGACGCGGGCGCCGGTCGTCGAGATGCGAAGGGCGTTCCAGGTGCGGGTGGCCATCGTCGTATCGGCGGTGACGATCCCGACCGACGACTGGTGGTTGCCGTTGACGAACTGGCGGAGGAGGAGCTGCGCTGCGAGGAGGACGGCGACCTGACCGGCCGGGGCCGGGTAGGCGATCGTCAGGTCCTGCCGGCGGGCCGTCGCGAGGTCGATCAGGGAGAGCGCGACCTCGTCGACCCAGCACAGGTCGACCCATTGCGGTCCGGCACCGTCCTCGAGCACCAGGCGTCGCTCGCGGGCGATCCCGACGAGTCCGTCGGGATCCTCGAGGTCGAGAAGAGCTGCGTCCCAGCTGCTCATGCGGGCTCGATGAGGTCCGGTCGAGGGTCTGAGTCGAGGGCCACCACCTCCATCATCGCCCCGAGGAGTGACAGTCACCCCACGGAAGGGTGTCGAGCCGGTTCCTACCTCCGCCGCAGCGCGACCACGACGTCACGCACGGTGCCCGCCGACGCGACGGCTTCGTCGTGCTCCCAGAACCGGAGCACGCGCCATCCCTCCTCGGTGAGGGCCTCGGTGGTCGCGGTGTCGCGCGCCTTGTTGGCGTCGAGCTTGTCCGTCCACCACTGGCGGTTGTTCTTCGGGATGGTGCCGTGTTCCGGGCACCCGTGCCAGAAGCATCCGTCGATGTAGACGGCGACCCGCTCCGTCGGGAAGACGACGTCCGTACGCCGCCGGTTGCCGTTGATCTTCCGATCCACGCCGAACCGGAGACCCAGGTCGTGCAGCGCCGACCGCAGGGCGAGTTCGGGTTGTGTGTCGCGCCGCTTCGTCGTCGCCATGCGCGCCCGGATCACTTCGCTCGATGCAGGTGGTACCCCGTTCGCCCGCGTGCTGGTCCCGTTCACACGGCCAGCCTTGGTCACCGGCGGGTCGGGCTCGGGCTCGGGAAGTGCGCGGAGCAACGGCTCGATCAGGTGGACACCGAGCAGGGGTGGAACGGCGTTGCCGATGACGCGCGCCCAGGCGCCGCGACCCTTGCTGGTGTCGAGGTCGAAGAAGTCGGGCAACGTCTGCAGCCGCGCCGCCTCGTGCGGCGTGAGGGTGCGGGCCAGACCCGGGTGGACGAAGCGGCCCTGGCCCATCGATCCGAACCCCGTCGTGATGGTGGGTGCCGGCTCGTCCCAGCTGAGCTGCCCGTACATGGCGTTGTACGTGTGCTCCTTGTCCTTGTGGCACTTCGGTCGCAGGCGATTGGGCAGGTTGACCTCGTCGGGGTGGGCGAGGAGCCACTGCATCCGCTTGCGGTTCTCATCGGTGGGCGTCGACGCCGCGTCGGGCCCGGTCTCGGCGACGGTGGCCAGGAGGTCGGCGATCGCCCATCGGACTGTTCGATCGGCGTGGTCACCGCAGGGCGACTGGATCTCGAGCACGTCGGCCGGATCGACGTGGTCACCGAGAACAGCGAGCAGGATGTGACGGCGACGGCGTTGCGGGACGCCGAAGTCGACGAGATCGAGGACGCCGTCGTCGACGGAGTACCCGCTGGCCTTGAGCGCGGCGATGGCCTTCTCGACGACCTTGCCCTTGTCGTGCTGGACCGCAGGCACATTCTCGATGAAGACGTATGTCGGCTTCAGGACCTGCGCAGCGCGGACGGCTCGGAGGTAGAGCGAGTTGCGTGGGTCCTCGCGGCGCGTGTGGTTGTTGAGATCCGAGTGACCTTGGCAGGGCGGACCGGCGACGAGAACGTCGACCTGGCCGGCGACCTCGGCCACCGCGCGCTCGGCCTTGGTGGGGGCTCCCCCGAGCCGGCCGTCGAAGAGCCTCGCCACGCTGGTCCGGCGCGGGACTGCGTCGGGAAAGTTCAGGGTGTACACATCCGCCGCGGCAGGGTCGTTTTCCACGGCGAGCGCCACTGTCGCCCCTCGGCCGACGCGTCGTGCGGCTTCGGCGGCGCCGAGTGTCAGCCCGCCACCGCCACAGAAGAGGTCGACGATCCGGATCGGGTTCGGCAGCGTCTCGTAAGCGGGACGGGTGCCACCGACGAGGAAGCCGAGGTCCTCTGCACAGACGGCGCACGTCGCCACGGCACCGTCGTCCACGGTGGCGAGCGACGCAGCCGGCGTCGCCTTGGCTGGACTGGCGACGGGCAACGTCGCGGCGCTGCTCACCCGTCCACCCGCGGGTCGACGCGACAGAGCGAACCGGCGGCCAGCGGCGCCGGCCAGGTCATGGCGTCGGTCGGTGCGTTGTTGTACTCCAGCTTCGCTCTCGGCCAGGAGGGTTTGACGGGTCCTCCCGATCGTACGGCTGTGGGTGACGAGGTGCACGACATCCCGGGCGCACCGACCGAGCCGTACGTACGCTCGGGTCGTGGTGGACGGCGACGAGCACCGACTGCGGCTGGCTGCGATGGCCTGGCTGGACGGGTTACTCGCGGGGGACGCCGAGGTCGTGAGGTACGAGGACGTCGCCGCCTTCACGTTCGAGGGGCGCCGGATCCCGCTGATGGATCCGCAGCGAGGCATCCGGAAGCCGTCCGGGCTCGTGGCGGCGCTCTCGATCCGGACCAGCTACACCCGGCCCGGGCAGGTCCCGCCCTACGAGGACATGGAGGGCCCGGACGGGCTGCTCCGGTACAAGTACCGGGGCGACGATCCCCGACACCCCGAGAACGTCGCTCTCCGGGCGGCGTACGAGGCAGGGCTCCCGCTGATCTGGTTCGTGGCCACGCAGCCGGGTGCCTACCTGCCGATCTACCCGATCTGGATCGTCGGCGACGAGCCGGCGCAGCTCCAGTTCGCCGTCGCCTTCGACTCGGGCCAGCGGTACGCCCCGATCGGCCCGGCCGTCGACGAGGACCAGCGGCGGTACGTCGAGCGCGTCACCCACCAACGGCTCCACCAGCGGGTGTTCCGTGTCCGGGTGCTGGACGCGTACCGGACGAGCTGCGCCATGTGCCGGCTGCGGTACCGCCCGCTCCTCGACGCGGCGCACATCCTCCCGGATGGTCACCCTCGGGGCAGTCCGGTCGTCCCCAACGGTCTCGCTCTCTGCAAGATCCATCACGCTGCGTACGACGGGAACTACCTGGGTGTCCGGCCCGACTTCGTCGTCGAGGTCCGGAAGGACGTGATCGAAGCCGAGGATGGGCCGATGCTGCTCCATGGGTTGCAGGAGATGGCCGGGACCCGCCTCACCCTGCCGCGCGCCACCTCAGCCCGGCCCGACCCGAGCCGCCTCGAGGAGAGGTACGAGGTGTTCCGCCGTGCCGGCTGATCGGACGAACGGCGCGGCGGCTCGTTCGGGCAAGCTGGTCGGCGCATGACCGAGGACACCGGCCCGACGACCGAGACACCGGAGGGTGAGGCCGACGCGCCCGAGAGCCGGTTCGTCATGAAGCTCAGCCTGTCGGTGCTCGACGACCTCGGCGTCAACCTCTACAGCAACACCGCGGCGGTCCTCTCAGAGGCGGTCGCGAAACGCGTGGGACGCGGATGCCGAGGAGGTGCGCATCACCATCGGTGACGACGAGATCGAGATCGTCGACACGGGCTCAGGGATGGGCACTGTCGACGAGATCAACAAGCGGTACCTGACCGTCGGCTACAAGCGGCGACTCGAAGGGCGGATGGTGACGGCCAAGGGCCGCCACGTGATGGGGCTGAAGGGCATCGGCAAGTTGTCCCTCTTCGCGATCGCCGACGAGATCATCGTCGACACCTGGACGGCCGAGGCGGGACGGCTGTCGTTCGTGATGCGCAACGAGGACATCCGCGCTGCTATCGCCGCAGAGAAGGACTACCGCCCCCGGCAGATCGACGCCGAGGCCGAGGGCATCGCCGCCACCGAGGGCGAGCACGGCACACGGCTCGTCTTGCGACAGCTCAAGAAGCTCGCCGACGGCCGGACGGCAGCGGCGCTACGCCAGCGGGTGGCGCGCCGGTTCTCCGTGCTCGGCGAGCAGGACCAGTTCACCGTCAGCATCGACGACGACCCTGTCACGGTCGCGGACCGCGGATACCAGAAGTCGGCCGAGTACGTCTGGAAGTTCACGTCGGGCGCCCCGGCGTACTTCGACGAGATGGCCGACGGCGTGGGTGGCGCGGACGAGAAGACCCTCGACGGAGTCGCTGACGCTGACCGCGGATGGACGGTGTCCGGCTGGATCGGCACGGTCCGCGAACACAAGCAGCTCGCCGACGAACAGAACAGCCTTCCGGTGCTCGCGCACGGGAAGCTGGTCCACGAAGACGTCCTCCCCCACCTCAAGGAGGGCGGCCTGTTCACGAAGTACATCATGGGCGAGCTGCACGCGGACTTCCTCGACGCCGACGACCTCGACGACATCGCGACGAGCGATCGGCAGCACCTCAAGGAGGGCGACGAGCGGTACGTCGCACTCATGAAGGTCGTGAAGGCTGCGGTGACCACGGTGGGGTCGGCGTGGCTCAGACGTCGACGAAAGGACGCGACCGACAGGGCCTGCCGCTACGAGTCGATCAAGACCTGGTACTCGAGCCTCGGGCCCGATGCGCGCGCCGCGGCGGAGAAGCTCTTCGAGAAGATCGCCACGCTGTCGGTCGACGACGAGAGCGAGCGCAAGGAGCTGTACAAGCACGGCATCATCGCGTTCGAGCGGCTCCGCATGCGCGAGCTGCTCAGCGCCGTCGACGCGCTCCCCGACACGGATCTCCAGACGCTGTTGCCTCTGTTCGGCCAGCTCGACGATATCGAGGCGGCCGAGTACGCGGAGATCACTCGGGGGCGGATCGAGATCATCCGCAAGCTCGATGGCCTCGTCGACGAGGACGCCAAGGAACGCGTGTCGAGAAGGCGCTCGCGCTGGTCTCGGACAAGCTGACCGACGAGGAGAAGTTGAAGCGCCTCGACATTGCGTATCGGACGGCGCCGAAGGCGCACATCATCATCGAGCTGAAGCGGTACTCGGCCGCCTTCACGTCGAGCGAGCTGCAGACCCAGCTCAAGAACTACAAGTACGCGGTCCACGGGGTCCTCGACGAACACTTCCCCGGCGAGGAACACACCGTCGAGGTCGTCGCCATCGTCGGCAAGCGTCCCGCCGACGCTGTCGGACACTGGGAGGACTTCACCCGGGAGTTGGCCGTCGTCAACGCTCGGGTGATCACCTACGACGAGCTGATCGAGCGGGCCCTCGCCGACTACACCGACTACCTCGAGGCCGACAAGCAGGTTGGCCGCATCGTGGACGTGCTCACCAAGCTTGAGGAGGAGGTCCTCGTCAACGAGGACGCTCTCGGCGCTGGCGAGCCCCCAGCTGGAGAGGGCGGCAGCGGCAGGCCGCCTGCTCCCGATGGCCAGCAGGATGGCGGCGACGCCGCAGCGGGTGTGCAGGACGGATCGTGATCCCCCGGTCGAGCACGCCTCTCATTCCGAGATCCCGGCTGCGTACCAATTCTGGACGCCCCGGCGCGACGACATCAGCGAGGAGGGTTTCGCTTACTTCCGTGACACATGGCTGATCCGGGGCGTCGGTGTTCGGCAGGCCCGATCGGTCCTGGCGCTTGAGCGCGAACTCATCGCAGCGGCCGACGCATGCAGTGAGAGCTCGGAGGAGTTCGACGAGATCGCGACCGCTCTCGGGACATCGGACCTCGAAGAGATCCCAGCGAAGGTCCTCCAGTCGAGCGCCTTCGAGTCGATCACCGGCTACTACTCGGCCGGCGATCGGATGTCGCTCGTCGAGGCGCTCGACCTTGGCATCGCGGGCTTGGTCCACGCGCTCGCCGCGGCAGGATGCTGGCCGGCGGCGAGTTGCCGTGGGCACGGCGCAGGTAGCTGGTCCGCCTCGCCGGTCGTCTATCTTGCAGCCGATCGACATCGCACGACGACGTTGCAGCCCCTGGTCGAGGCCGCGGGCTGCGGGTTCGACGTCGATCCCGCCCGCGGCGAGCTGCTCATGGTCATCGGGCCATCCGTCCTTGAGATGATGACCCTGGCTGGGATGGTGCTCGAGGTGAGGTCGAGCTTCACGTCGCGCCGAGGACCCAGAGCGAAGAGACCTGCGGTCCAGGGGATACAACTGGGATTCGATCTCGAGCGATGATGCCAGCCGGGTGCCCCCGGGATGACCCTGCGGCGGTCGTTCGGAGGCGTGAGGGCTTGAACTCGTCGGCGGGCAGACCCGTTTGAACCTGCGACCCTTCGGGTTATGAGCGTTCGAAGCCCGTCCAGCAGGTGTCGTCGGGTAGCGGCCGGTAGCGCTGAGCAGGGCGTTCCCGTGAGGGCTCGTCCAGCTGGTCCGGCGAATCCGGTCTCGTATGGGCCTGTTCGTTAGTTAGCTAACTAACAGATGAGGCTACCCGGGAACCGATGGGCCCTCAGTGACGGACCTACATCCGCTTCCGGTGCCGCCCGACAAACCGTTCGCGGCTGAGCCAGACGCTGTAGTGATCTTGGCTCGGCTCACGAACTTCCGGGTGTCCGGAACTGGCTGCCCACAGCCACACCGACAGGTCCGAGCCTGTCCGCCGGAGACGACGGCTTCCCCTGCGAACGGTAATCTGTCAAGTTCTGCACCGATTTGCCGGTTCGAAAGCCGTTCGATCAGGGGCACCACAAGGATGGGAACGCTGCAGAGTCAGTGTTCCTGTGCGTTGTCCGTTTGTGCGGGTCCGGTCGTGCGTCGCGCATGTGGCTACTGCACG
>Ga0209385_1000641_pt1 | contig 14354 bp, 10 predicted proteins | sample NGEPerB_FD_184506 | JGI IMG/M metagenome (GOLD analysis project Ga0209385, IMG submission 184506) | Arctic peat soil microbial communities from the Barrow Environmental Observatory site, Barrow, Alaska, USA - NGEE PermafrostAB12-B... | ecosystem: Environmental > Terrestrial > Soil > Wetlands >... | reverse complement strand
CCCCTACAGACTCGCATCTTTTCGAACTAAGCCGGCAATCGCGCATTCAACGCCGTCATTTCGGGGTAGTGGTAGATGCCCGATTTCGCCGGCGTGTTCAGTGACGTCGCGATCATCGCTCTTGCGATCTGCTCGACAGTGATCGATTTGTATTTCGCGGGCGTCACGAACGAGAGCGCGGGAAGCACTTTCTCGAGGAGCCACGGTGTGTGTTGCGATCCAATGATCATCGCTGGCCGGAAGATGCTCACGACAGCCGGACCACTCTCTTTCACTGCCTCTTCGGCCTCTCCTTTCACACGAGCGTAGCGCGCCATCCCCGCGGCGCCTGGTCCGGTCGCCGCTGCGGTGGGATCAGCTCCGGCTGCGGACATGAACGCCAGGTGCTTCACTCGACCCGACGCCTTCAGCCCGCGCGCAAAGGCGGCATTCAATCGCACATCGACCGCACGATGCTCGTCGATCTTGAGTTTCGCGGTGCCGGCCCCGACACCCAACACGCTCAACCCGACGATGTCGCCTTCAAGGAAACGAATGGCCTCCGTCGTCGCAGTCGCTAGACCGGCTGGATCCATTCCGGGAACGAGCCTCTCGCGCAGTTCGACTCCCGCATCACGCGCCATTGCGACCTGTTCAGGCTGCGAACGACGCACCAGGGTGACGATGGGTTTGAACGATCCGTTACGAATCAGTTCCTTGATCAGCGCGTGGCCGACCGACCCCGATGCACCGAGAACCACCGCCGCTTGCGTGCTCGACATGAAGTGCCTTTCGTCGATGTGCCGACCACGAGGCGCGAAGGACGTGGGAAAGCAGGTCGAGGCGTCGCCTCCAGCACCTAAGAGTCTATGACGAGTCTCGTTCTGTGATGCGGTCTCCCGATCTCGAGCTGCCTATAGTCCTGGACCACCGCGCTCTGAGCCATCCACCCGGGGATCCTTCAGGAAAAGGGCCGGTTTCTCGAACCTAAACGACGTCGGCCAGAATGTCCGGTTAGGGGTCCGGATTCAGGTGGCGAGACTCTGGTCTGTACGCGCCAGAGCCCACGGCAATTCCCATTGCGCCCCTACAGCTACGTTCATGTGAATAGCGAGCCCCCGATCACCGCCCGACGTTGTAGTGAAGGGAGGTGAGCTCAAACTCACCATACGACCAGGCGCCGGTGGCAGGGTGCCACAGCGTCTCGGCCCTCGTGGCGACGCGCACGGGGCCCACCTGCGTGTAGTCGCGAGCCGGCGTGGTCCACCGCATCGGTGTGAAGGTGCGCCCGTCGGGAGAACCGGCCGCGCGGTCGTCGGACCCGAAGTCGACGAGCTCACCCGCATCGTTGATGGTCAGCTCGGCGCCGACGGTGTTGGCACCCTGTCTGTAGCGGGCTCGAACGGTGTGCGCGTCGACCGGGACCCATGCGATGGAGGGCGAGACGAGCGCCCCCGGGGCTAAGAAGCACAGGTCGTTGAAGATCGTCACGGTCTCGGCGCGCGTCAGCTCGGCACCCTTCGCGTCGACCATCGGCACCACCGAGAGCAGCCTAACCCGCATCGTAGCGCCGCCCTCGTCGAAGGCATGAAACACGTCGACAGGCAGGCCCTTCATGGTTGCGTCCATCATGAAGAAGCGCCGGGGCACGTCGAGGGTGTTGAGCTGCTCGGCGGTGAAGGCCATCCACGCGCTCTTCGGGTCGCTGCGGATGCGGCCCTTCCATGTCGCGAGGAAGTCGTGCACGCGAGGCTGGCCGACGGCCCCTGAGCGGCGGATATACCGCTGGACCGGCTCGGGCAGCGGGGCGAGGTCCTTTTCAGTGAGGAGCTCGCCGGACGTGATCAGAGTGGCGTTTGTGAGGGCGTGTTCGAACTCACTGCGAAGGCTCAGGGGGCCGCGCGAGGCAAAGCCGTAGAGCACGCCGACCAGCAACACGACGTTGGCGAGGGTACCGAACTTCGCGTCGCTCCAGGACATCACGATGGCGGTCTGCGAGGCGATGACGGCCAGCGCGCCCAGGGCCCACCAGCCGTGCGGAGCGAGGAAGAGCGCGGCTGCGGTGGCAAGGCAGAGCAGGGCCGCGGCGAGCCAGAACACACCCACGAGGCGCGAGATGGGCTGGGTGAGCTGAGGGAGCTCGGCGTACCCGAAGGCCTTGGCGAAGCCCATGAGGTGGATGAGCCCGTGCAAAGTGACGACCGCTGCGAAGATGATGCGGGTCATGTTTTTCCAGTCCCATTCTGCGCGAACCGGTCACACCTTCCACGCATCCTAGCGGTTTCTCCTTTCGTTCTGTGCATTCACGGATGGCGACAATGACCCTGAAGTGCTATCTCCGAGGCTGAGGGAATCCGGATGAGGGAAACGCCTAACGATAACGTGCGCAGCAACGAGCGCAAGCCGTCAACGGGCCGGAATCGCTCTGGCAGCTCTCGACTTCGGCATCGTCGCGTACACCCCGAACCCCGTCGGCCGAGTGCATCCCTGAGTCGGGCACGCTCGAAACCCGGGTGATCCCTTCCGCACGTGGACGATTCGCCGGCAGTCGCGGCAGAAGTAGTTGTCGTAGCCCGGAAGGTTCGAGCCGATCGGCGCGAAGGACTCGCGGGCGGAGCCAGTGTTCACCGGAACTCCAGGGCCGGGGTGGTCGGAGGCGGTGTCATCAGGTGACGGTAGCATTCGCCGCAAACGCCCTCTTCGGATTCGAGGTGGTCGCCGAGGGAATCTGCGAAACTTCTCTCGTGAACATCGCCGACACGATCGACGACGCCAGGCGAGCTTTCGAGATCGCCGGCCGCGGCTGCCTCGCTCCCGCCGAGGCCTATCAGGGTCTGAGCGCGGTTTTTAAGGAGACCGGACGACCGACGTCAACCTTCCCTGGGGTCTCGGGAGCGTCTCGCGAAACTCCCGTAGGATTCCCAGGGGTCACGGCCGATGGGGATGGGGCGGCGAATCGCTTCAGGAGCGTGACCCCTCGCGTAGAGCAGCAGAGACCCGTCGTTGCCGAGGCATCCCATGTCTCCCGCAGGAACGTGGACAGGCGCGATCGGAATCGCAGAAAATCTGGAAACATATCCAGTGCGGATTATGCGCCGCCCGCTTCACTCCACGCTCGCCGTCTTCTCGTGTTCGGGTCTTCACGCCGCATTCGAAGTGTTGTTTGTGATCCCCAGGGAGATAGCCGACCGCCGATCCGGCCGAACGCGATAAGGCCGAGGGCGTGTAGCGGATCGACCGGAAGCGAATCGAGGACGACCCCAGACCGGGCCATCGAGTCGGTCCGCGGCAGCCGCCGCTGAGCTCGATTGAGCGACATCGCCCGTAGTGGAGGTCGGACGCCCGTCCCTGAGAACCTTTGGCCCCGTCCCTGCGTTTCCAAAGGCAAGGAGACGCCCATGACCCGACCCGTCCGGCTCGCCGTAGCCCTCTTCCTCGTTTCCGGACTCCTTGCCGCGTCTGAAACGAAGGTCGAGCTCTCCACGTCCAAAGGTGGGGATCGCGCCGCCAACGAGGCCAGCCTCAAAGAAATCGGACTGCCGACCTTCCCCGGAGCTAGCGTCCGGAAGGACTCCGGCGACGATGCCCAGGCGACCCTCGGGTTCATGATCGGCGGCAAGGGCTTCCGTCTTGTGGCGCTGAAGTTCGAGACTCCCGAACCGCCCGCTAAGGTCCTTGCCTTCTACCGCAAGGCTATCGGGCGGTACGGCGACCCGCTGACGTGCCCGGGCGGAGGCTCGACGGCGTCCGGGCTCTCCTGCAAGGACCGCGACATCTCGACCGGCACGACCGAGCTGATGGCAGGGACGAAGGAGGAGCGCCGAATCGTTGGCGTCGATAACGGGTCGAGCGGTGGGACGCGGTTCGAGCTCGTTTACCTCAAGGCGAAGGGCGTGGACGTCCGCTGAAGGCGGCGCCCTCCGGGCGCGTCAAATTCGACTCGAACGCCCCCAGAGCCGTCCACCCCGGGGATCTGAGCTGACTCTCTACGCCGCTCGGGTCCCGCCCCGGAGGATGTAGACGGTGCGGTTCGAGCGCCGTTTCTCGACGGCCAGCGACGTCTGGTCCCGAAGGCTCGCGCGCTGAGCCATTACTCCGGGGACGCCTTCTAGGAAAAGGCCGATTACTCGAACCTAAACTGCCGCGCGGACAGAATGCCCGTCTACGGGCCGGGCTCGAGAAAGAAACCGGGGGCGTGACTCTGGTTTCTACGCGCCACAGCCCCCGGCAATTCCCATTGCACCCCTACAGCTGCCGGCGTCCTGCGTGTCGCTCTACTTCACCGGCTGGAACTCCTTATGGCCGGTCTGCCAGAGCAGAAACGCGAACTGGCTCGCGAAATTCTTGAAGGTGACGATCTTCTCCTCGGTGAAGTGGCCGTTGTCGTAGTTGACCTTTAGGAGGACGGGCTTACCCGAAGTGCTCGCGTTCTGGAGGGTGGCCGCGAACTTCCCGGGCTCCCACGGGGCGACCCGCGGGTCGTTCCAGCCGGCGACGCAGAGAACGGCCGGGTACTTCACGCCCTGCTGGACGTGCTGGACCCCGTCCATCTCGTACAGCGCCTCGCATTCGACCGGATCCTTCACGGTACCGAACTCGGGAGTGTTGACGGGACCGTTGGGTGAGAACTCCATGCGCATGGCATTGGCGCACCCCACGTTGCAAACGGCGGCGGCGAAGAGGTCCGGTCGCGAGGTAATGGCGCGACTGATCAGGATCCCCCCTGCGCTGGTGCCGGTGCCGGCGAGATGCTGGGGACTGGTATAGCCTTTCTTCACGAGATACTCAGCGCACGAGATGAAGTCCTTCCACGTGTTCGGCTTGGTCGTCTTGTAGCCCGCCTTGTACCAGGCCTCGCCCTTCTCGCTTCCACCCCTTGTATGAGCGTAGGCCAGCACCACACCCCGCAAGGCGATCGAGTGTTTCACGTCGAAGTGAGGCACGTAAGGGTTGAGACCGTAGGCGCCATAGCCCTCCAGGATGCAGCTGCTGCTCCCGTCCAGCGGGATCCCCTTCTTGTGGATGATGGAGAGAGGGATCAGGGTGCCGTCGTGTCCCGGGACCTCCACCTCTTCCGCGACCAGGGTGTCGAAACCGGGGTACGAGACGTCCGTGTTGAAAATGCTCTTCACGAAGGTGTCCCGGTCGCCGTCGAAATCGTAGAGGGTCGTGGGGCTGGTCCACGAGGTTATGTAGACGATGCATCGGTTGGTGCGCCAGTCGGGACAGACGACAAAGACCGTGCCCGAACCGGGAAGCTTGACCTCGCTCGCCTTCCCGGTCGCAAATTCGTACTTGACGATGCGGCCGAGGACCCCGTTGGAGTACACGACGAAGAGAAAGTCCTTCGTCTTGGTAATGTACTGGATCGAGTCCTTCGCTTCCTGAAGGACGGTCTCCGCGTGGGCCCAGTCGGGATGCTTCACGCTCGTCCGGACCACCTTGTAGCGGGGGGCGTTCGTGTGGGTGACGGCATAGACGAAGGCCTTGTGGAAGACCATGCCGCGGACAAGGTTGTCGGAAGGGGTACAGAGGACCTTCCACGTGATCTTCGACGACTTCATCTCGGAGGCGGGAGCGTAGAAGACCCGCATCTCGTTCTGCACCGTGCTGACCGCTCCGACGATCGTGTCGGGATACGACTTGTCGATGAAGGCCGACGGGAATTCCTTCGGGGTGATCCCCAGCTCGGGGTTGTTCTCATTGCTGAAGAAGTCGCGGTCGGCGGTGAAGTCCGTGCCGATCTTGTGCAGCCTGGTCTTGCGATTCAGCTCGATGTCGAGGCTCTTGATGTCGGTGACCTTCCCAGCGTCGTAGAAGAGAAACTTGCTGTCCAGTGTCCAGCCGTACGGGCCGTAGGATGGGTAGATGCTCTCGGGGAGCAAGGTCCCCCGGTCGACGTCCAGGATCCGGATCTCGGAGTATTCGGCCCCGTTCGCCGAGAAGCCCAGCGCGACGTAATGACCGTCAACGGAGGGGAGCACGCTCTCAATGGTGGTCGTGACGCCCGCTTTGTAGGTGGAGGGGTCGAAGAGCAGCTTCTCCACCCCGTTCCAGCCCTGGCGAAAGTAGGCCTTTCCGACGTTCTCGCCTCCAAGGGTTTTCTTGTAGAAGACCCGCCCGTTCTCGTAGGTGATGGACGAGTAGCTGGCGGGCTTCAGCTTGTCCAGCTCCATCCACTCCTTGGCGAGGGCATCCGTTGCCGGGATCTTCGCCAGGACGCCGTCCGTCAGGTCGGCCTCCGCCTTCAACCAGGCCTCGGCCTCCTTGTTCTTCAGATCCTCCAGCCAGCGATAGGGGTCCTTGTAGGTCTTCCCGAAGTAGGTGTCCGCAGCGTCGACGGTCCTGGTCGGGGGGTACTGCCACTGTGCGAGGCATGGAACAGCCATCAGCAAGGGAAGGGCGAGACTGGCGAACCGCTTCATGATGATTCTCCTTTTGGCAGGGGAACGGACCAGAGATAATACGGCCGAACCGGGCTTGGGATTCGCCCGCCGCTGTCCGGTCTCCAGCGCCCGGTAGTCCCGGACCACCGCGCTCTGAGCCATTACTCCGGGGCTTTAGGCCGCTCGGGAACCTCTCCTTAGGATGTAGACGGTGCGGTTGGACCGGCGTTTCTCCACGGCCAGCGACGTCTGGCCCCAAGGCTCGCGCGCTGAGCCATTACTCCGGGGAGCCTTCATGGAAAAGGGCCGATTACTCGAACCTAAATCGCCGTCCGCCCAGAATCCCGTCTACGGGGCAGGGATTCAGAAGGAAACCGAGGGCGTGGCTCTGGTCTCTACGCGCCACAGCCCCCCGGCAACTCTTACAGAACCCGTCCGGGCTCTGGCACGATCCATGAAAAGAACCGCTATTCGATGAGCCAGAACGACGTCCCGAGGCGAGGGATTTCCCTCCGGTGGCGGTTAGGTTTCTTCACTTCGGTGATCGTGACGCTAATCCTTGGCTCCTTGACCTTCTTCTTCCAGAAGGAGGAGCTGGAGCACTCCCGCGAGGATCGCGAACGGCTCATGGGACTGGCGGTGGCGCCCCTTGCCTCAGAGATCGAGGCGTCTCACGGCCTCGAGTCGATCCGAGATCGCCTCCGGACGTTCGAGGAGGCGCACTCAAGGCGAGGGTACCAGCACCTGCATGCCCTCCTCCGCGACGGCTCCGGCGGCCTTGTGGAGTCGCTCTTCCCGGGTCCGCTCCAGCAGCCGTCCCCAGGTTCTCTTCGCGCGCGAATCCCGGTCGCTGCAGATTTCCTCGCGGGCGGTCGCGGCACGCTGGAAGTGTGGCAGGACGGCGCCGAGTTCCAGGCCATGGCGGATCGCCACTGGAGGCACTGGTTCCTCAGCCTCGCGGCGGCCGTCGCATCCATCCTCCTGTCGCTCTACGTCATCTACGAGCTCCTCATTGGCCGGTCCCTGAATCGGCTGCTGGACGGTGTGAGCCAGATGGAGAAGGGCTACTGGAGCGGCCTCGAGATCCCGCGCGGCGCCTGGGAGATGCGCTGGCTCGCGTACCGGTTCCGGACCCTCGGAACCCAGCTCGAGGAGACGGTGAGGCGGCTGGTCGAAGCGGAACGGCGCGGCATGCTTGGGCTGAACCCGGGCTCCCGCTTGGCCTCTGGCGAAGATCGTCTAACCCTGCTGGAAGGAGGTGCCTCGCGGGGGTCGGACGAGGAGGCCACCTTCCAGCGGGAGCTACTCCGCCGCTATCTTCTGGCGCGCTGCCGCTTCCTTGAAGCCCGCGGCCCAAAGGATTCCGGGGCCCGCGCCGCGGCGAGGGACGTCTGGGAGCGGGATGTCATCGAGGCCGAGAGGCTGGGCGACGCCAGTCTGAAGTCGCGGCTGGAGGACGCCGCGTTTCGGATCCTCGAGCCCGAGGCGTTCGAGGAGATCAAGGGACGACTCGCGAAGCATCCCGCCACGAAGAAAATCTGGCTCAGGAAGCGGGAGGCGGAAATCCGCAAGGCTCTCGCCGAGGCGGGCGTCCGCCACAAGGCCCTTCAGTTCCGGGTGAAGCACCCGGCCGGGATCTGGCGGAAGACCGAGTCCAAGGGCCTCGCCGTCGATCAGGTCCACGACATCATCGCCTTCCGCATCATCGTGAGGGACGAGCAGGAGTGCTACGTCGCTCTCAAGGCGGTCCACGGGAGATTCGAGCCGCTGCTACTGAGGTTCAAGGACTACATCGCCGAGCCCAAGGCGAACGGCTACCGGAGCCTCCACACATGCATCAAGTCCGAGGATGGCGTCGCCTTCGAGATCCAGATCCGGACCCCCGCCATGCACGCGCAGGCGGAGGGGGAGCACTGGCGCTACAAGGCGAGCTCCGACTGGTCCCGTGATAGTGCCTTCGTCCGCTCGGTCGCCGGCTTCTCGAGAGTCCTGAGGAGAGTCAGGAGCGGGCCCGGCGCCTGAGCGACGAGATTGGGCGGCCCGTCCACACGGTCCTCTAGGAAGGGAACTGGGGTGCCGCTCCGGATAGCGGTAGGGCTAGGTGGCTACAAGCTCGTCAGAATGCAACGATTAGGACGAGACGATTGGCCCGTCGTCGTCCGATCTCGAGCGCCCGGTAGTCCCGGACCACCGCGCTTTGAGCCATCTACCCTGGGGGGTCTGGGCCCCTCTTAAGCCGCCCGAACGCCCTTCCGGAGGATGTAGACGGTGCGATTAGAGCGCCGTTTCTCCACCGAAAGCGGGGTCTGGTCCAGAAGGCTCGCGCGCTGAGCCATTACTCCGGGGACGCCTTCTAGGAAAAGGCCGATTACTCGAACCTAAATCGCCGGCCGAACAGAATTCCCGTCTACGGGCCGGGATTGAGAAGGAAACCGAGGGCTTGACTCTGGTCTCTACGCGCCACAGCGCCCCGGCAATTCCCATTGCACTCCTACAGGTGGCGTTGATGCGGCCTGATGTATTCCCGTCAGTCTGACACTAGACACGTTATCGGACCGTGTGCACAGAAGAAGGCGCAAGTGGCGAAGTGATCACGTGGCGTCAGCGAGGCGGATCTGGAGTCGCTCGTGCCAGCCTATCCCCACTCCGAAATGGGGGAGGTACGTGCCGAACGTCCAGACGGGAGGCCCTTCCACACGTGTTCATCCCGCTTGTATAGAGTGGCCGCAGAAACGCGGAGGTTGGTGATGCGGCGAACCATCAGGGGCGTTGGCGTGTTTTCAGTGATAGTTCTTGCCGGAACGCTCATCTGGGCGATTCCGGTGAAGGCGGCGGTCGGGGGGAGCGGGTCGACCACCTTCACGAACTCGATCAAGACGAACACGCACATCACGGTGCTCCCGACGGCGTTCGTCCGAACCGATCAGTTCCTGACCCGGGTAACGGCCCATCTCGGAGCCGCCCCGAACCTCTACGACCAGACCTTCTCCGCCCCGTTCGCCGACCCGTCGGTTCAGGCGGCGATCGCCGCCGCCACGACAGCTCTTCAGGGGGCGGGAGCCCTCGCGACCCTCGGCCCGAATCTTCTTTCGACTCAAACCAACCTGACAGGCTCGGCGACGGTGAACCAGGACACGGTCGACCACTCGACCGTCACGGATATCGTGACCACCTATATCGGGCCGCAGTGCATCTTTGTCGGAGACTTGGACGCGCCATACCTCCCCTGTCCATCGGTGGTCTGCCCTGCCCTACCATGCATCGGGACTCCCTACCCGATCCCGGCCGGAGTGATGGACGTCGACACCCGCGCGACCACCGACCTCTACGTGAATCGCCTCCCGACGCAGACGGACACGTATCAGACCCAGGCGCACTACGACCTACTCGGGGAGCTGAGCATCGAGCAGGTCCCGGTGCCGGCGCTCGGTGCGGGAGGGCTCGCCGCCCTCGGAGGTCTCCTCGTCGCCGCGGCGCTGATCGCCCTTCGCGCGCGATCCTGAGGCGCGGCCGGAGCCTGCTCTTCTGAGCCGCTGACCGCGCGCTACGGCTCCATTCGTGCGGCTAGCTTCTCGAGGGCGGGCCGATAGATCTCGACGTCGCTCGCCTTGTTCTGGGCCACCGCGGCGTCCATCCGATCGAGGAAGAGAAGAATCAAGCCGTCCCGATCGCCGATCGTCTTGTCGCGCAGCGCTTGGTTGAAGAGGTCGCGCGCCGCGGCGTAGTTCGCGGCGTGGAGGGCCTGGTATGCTTCGCGATAGGCCACTGCGGCGCGCAGATCCACCGCATCGACCTGCCATCGCAGCCGCGTCTCGAGCTGCCGCAGAACGCGCCATACGGTCGCGTCGTCACCCACCGCGGCGGCGAACTCGAAGACGCGAAGGGCGGTGACGCCGTTCCGCAACGACGCGAACGGTTCCGGAGCGAAGCGTGAGGCTGTCTCCGGCAACGAAACGGATTTCTGGACGAAGACGGCGGCCGTGGGACCGTAGAAGACGACCCGCCAGTCCGAAGCCCGAAGAAAATTCCGGACGCACTCGCGCTTTGCGAGATCGATCACGGCCGTGGTGGCCGGGTATTTCTCGAGGAACTCGGTGAAAGTGTAGGGGCGCAATGGGAATTGCGATGCCCGTTGGCGCGCAGAGACCAGCGCTTGGCGCGGGCTTTCGGTCTCGGCAGGCACACGGCGGCTCGCTCGAACGCCCTTCGCCGAGATAAGTGACCGCCTTCAGGCCGCTTCTCGAACCAACACCGGCAGCATCCGCTCCGCTTCGAGATACTCGGTTTCTTCCCGGGAGACGTAAGCTCCGCCTCCCGCCCCCGCCGTCCCCGGGGGAAGGAAGGGAGGAGAGCGATGGATGGCGCACGGATTCTGAACAAGGCCCTGCTCGACAAGGTCGTGGCGGCCGAGGAAGCCGCGGCCCTGATCCCGGCGGGGGTGACCGTCGGAATGAGCGGGTTCACCGGGGCCGGCTACCCGAAGGCGGTTCCGCTGGCGCTGGCCAAGCGGATCATGGACGCCAACCTCCGGGGCGAGAAGTTCCGGATCAGCATCTGGACCGGAGCGTCGACGGCTCCCGAGCTGGACGGCGCCCTCGCGATGGTCGACGGCGTCGAGCTGCGGCTCCCGTACCAGTCGGACCCGGTCTGCCGGAAGAAGATCAACGCGGGCGAGATGGAATACATCGACATCCACCTCTCGCACGTCGGGGCGTTCGTCCGCTCAGGCTTCCTCGGAAAGCTCGACCTCGCGGTCATCGAGGTGACGGGGATTCTCCCGAACGGCGACCTGATTCCGTCGTCCTCGGTCGGAAACAACAAGGTCTGGCTCGACTACGCCGACAAGGTGATTCTGGAGGTCAACTCCTCGCAATCCGAACGGCTTGAGGGGATGCACGACATCTACGAGGGGTTCGCTCTGCCGCCGAACCGGAAGCCGATCCCCCTCGTCCACCCGTCCGACCGGATCGGGACGCCGTACCTCCGGTGTCCGCAGGAGAAGATCCTCGCCATCGTCGAGACCGACTCGCCCGACCGGAACACGCCGTTCTCCCTTCCGGACGACGCGTCGAGGAGGATCGCGGGCCACATCCTCGAATTCCTCGCGGACGAGGTGAAGAAGGGGCGCCTTCCGCACGAGCTGCTGCCCATCCAGTCGGGGGTCGGGAACATCGCGAACGCCGTCCTTTTCGGCCTCCAGGACGGGCCGTTTGACCACCTGACTTCCTACACCGAGGTGCTCCAGGACGGAATGCTCGAGCTGATTCGATCGGGAAAGATGCTCGTCGCCTCGGCGACCGCCTTCTCGCTGAGCCCGCAGAAGAACGACGAGCTGAACGCGCAGATGGACCGGTACCGCAGCAGCATCATCCTGAGGCCGCAGGAGATCTCGAACCACCCGGAGCTGATCCGGCGGCTCGGCTGCCTCTCGATGAACGGGATGATCGAAGCCGACATCTACGGCAACGTCAACTCGACGCACGTCAACGGGACGGCGATCATGAACGGGATTGGCGGCTCGGGGGACTTCGCCAGGAACGCCTTCATCTCTTTCTTCATGACCCCGTCGACGGCGAAGGGGGGAAACATCTCCTGCATCGTCCCGATGGTGACCCACGTCGACCACACCGAGCACGACGTGCACGTCATCGTGACCGAGCAGGGGCTCGCGGATCTCAGGGGACTGTCACCGAAGCAGCGGGCCGGGCGGATCATCGAGAACTGCGCCCACCCGGACTTTCGCCCGCCGCTCAGGGAGTACTTCCGGCGGGCTCTCCTGACCTCGCCCGGGAAGCACACCCCCCACATCCTCGAGGAAGCCTTCAACTGGCACCGAAACCTGTTCCGCACCGGAAGCATGAGGACCTAGGAGGCACCCGGCCCTAAGACGGATCTGCGCGGCCTGTTCGTCCGTCACCTTAAGTTGCGTGCTAACTGGACCGAAGATCCTTCCAGACTGAGAACGAAATCTCGGTCCCGGCACCGGGTCGAGCGGAGGGCCCCCCACCGCATTGCCAGAACTGCCGCCTCGCGGCGGTTGAGAAGAGTGCATGAAGGGCCCCCGCCGGGCCAGAATGCCCGTCAACTGGGCGGGGTCAAAATGCCTCGGCCGCACCGAGAAAGAGACAGAATGGCTCCGGTTTCACGCGCCACAGGCCCCCGGCAATTCCCATTGCGCCCCTACACCTTCTAGGAAAAGGCCGATTACTCGAACCTAAATCGCTGTCCGGACGTCTACGAATCGGATTGAGAAGAAAACCGGAGGGCGCGACTCTGGTCTTTACGCGCCGCAGCCTCCGGCAATTCCCATTGCACCCCTACAGGCCTGATTAGAACCCGTCTCTTTGACACTAGACACGTTATCGGACCGTGTGCAAGAAAAGAGGCGCAAGTGGCGGAGTGATTGGGCGTAATCAGAAACGGCCGGTAGGATTGGAGATAGGCGCAGGAGCGCATCGTGGGCCAAGAGAGCGGTTGTGGGTTCCTCGATCCGAAGTCTCGGCCGTCGCGTCGGCGGTCAGGTCATTCTCTTCTCGCCCGCCTCTCTGGTACGTGCTTGGCGATGGAGCTGCCCATCCGGCGCTCGCGCCGCAAATAGCGCCGCGGAATGGGCTCGAAGACCTCGCCCTTCCTCACCATTTCGCGAACGTGCTCCCGAACGGTGTCCCGCTCCGCTCCGATCGCCTCGGCAATCATGCCGATGCTCCTTAGGAGGTCCCCTTCGACCTCTGTTTCGAGGTAGCCGACGATCTTCGCGCGCAGCTCAGCCTCTCGCATCGAGGTCTCCTTCCATAACTTCTTCGGTCTGATGAGCAACTCGGAGATCCATCAGCACCTTCAGTCTCTGCCTCACCTAAATCCGGTCGATACAGAACGTCATGCGTTAAGGATACCGGGTTGAACCCGGAGGCGCGTACCTTCCCGTCGCCGCCGTCGGGAATGAAAGGGCGATCCCCTCCACCAATCGACGGCGGTAGACTCACAGAGCTGTGAGGACCATCTTCGAGACCTGCAGGCCTCGCGAGGAGGTCCTGAAAGGCGAGTTGACGGACGAGATGTTCGCGGCTCGGCTAAAGGACATCGTCGAGGGCACCGCGGACCCTGTTTACGGGGCCGCGGCGCGCTTCTTCGACAACACGTTCTTCACCTCGCGCCCGATTCCCGCAGCCTTCGGAGCGACCTTGAACGTCGAGAAGAGCCGCGAGGGGAGGTCGAGCTTCTTCCCCGCGAGAAGCTCGCCCACCGTCACGAGCTGGAGCGTCGAGTGCTTCGTTCCGAGCGGCGACGAGTAGAAACCTGCGCTCGCGGCCTCGACTCGCATTGGCTTCCTCGGCTCCTCGAAAGTAATCAGGACCCCTATCTGCGCTTTCTCGCGGTCGATCACGCCTCGAAGGTCTCGAAGTTGCGGAGGGGTCAAACCCCCGGCCTTCACGGAGAGGATCACTTGCTTCGTCTTGGCCGTGTCCGCCTCGTCGTGGAAGAAGAGGTGCCCGTCGATCCCCTTGTTCGCGCCCTTCTTTTCCTGAGCCGGACGGGCGCCCACGAGGCCGAGCGCCCACCATTGGAACTGATAGGGGTCCTTCTCGGCGAGTTCCTTCGCATCGTCGACCGTCACAGGCTCGCCGATGACCTTGTAAGTCTTCTCGATCTCCGGCCCGAAGGTGTCCCGCAGGTGCGTCTTGATGAGGTTGATCGCAAGGTGCGTGATGTCGATTCCGATCCATCGTCGCCCGAGTGCCTGTGCCGCTGCGACCGCAGTCCCGCAGCCGCAGAACGGGTCAAGCACGAGGTCTCCCGCGTTCGAGCTGGCGCGCACGATGCGCTCGAGAAGCGCTTGAGGCTTCTGTGTCGGGTAGCCGAGACGCCTCAGCCGCGGCCGAGCAGGGCCTTCGGCGCACGTCGCGCTGGACGTTCGAGAAGCCCCTGCGCCTTCACCTCGAACGGGCTCTCGCCAGCTGACGGCTCCGTCCCGCCTCGGACCTAGCCCTT
>Ga0209385_1000640_pt1 | contig 14359 bp, 16 predicted proteins | sample NGEPerB_FD_184506 | JGI IMG/M metagenome (GOLD analysis project Ga0209385, IMG submission 184506) | Arctic peat soil microbial communities from the Barrow Environmental Observatory site, Barrow, Alaska, USA - NGEE PermafrostAB12-B... | ecosystem: Environmental > Terrestrial > Soil > Wetlands >... | reverse complement strand
GTACGATAGGAGCGACATGATCGAGATCGCACCCGGCCTGGCGATTCCCGACGCCGAGCTTGCCTTCACCGCCTCGCGCAGCGGCGGGCCGGGTGGGCAGAACGTCAACAAGGTTGCGACCAAGGTGACGCTCACCTTCGACGTGGCCGCCTCGCCGAGCCTCACGGACGCGCAGCGGGACCGGATCCGCGCGCGTCTCGCGACCCGCATCAGCAAGGACGGCGTGCTCCAGGTGGTCTCCCAGCGCCACCGCACCCAGGGGGCCAACCGCGCGGCCGCGCTCGAGCGCTTCGTCGAGCTGCTCCGCGACGCGCTCGCCGAGGAGGCGCCGCGCGTTCCGACGCGCCCGAGCCGGGCGGCCAGACAGCGACGGGTGGCGGAGAAGGAGCTGCACGCCCGCACCAAGCAAACCCGCCGCCGCGTCACGGCGGAGGAGTAGGGTCGGCGCGGGGACCGGACGCGGGCCTCGCTACCAACTGCCGGACGAACCGCCGCCGCCGAAGCTGCCGCCCCCGCCGGAGAAGCCCCCGCCGCTCCAGCCGCCTCCCGAACCCGAGTGCCCGCTCGAAGCCGCGAACGCGATGAGGCCGGGGTGCGCCGTCATGAAGCTTTTGCCTGCGCCGGTCTTGCCGAGCAGCGTCTTGGCGATGGGGAAGCCGAGCACCCAGAAGGGGATTGCGAGCGCGCCGGGGGCGCCCCAGAGGGCGGCCGGGAACGCGGCGTAGAACGGCATCAGGAAGACGTACAGGAACCAGCTCATGCACCCCTTCCCGAACAGCGCCACGGCCGAGAAGACCCCGATGACGATCACGAAGAGGAGAGTGACGATCAGCCGCACCCCGAGGGGCACCTCGGCGTGGCGGCGTGGAAGCAACGCGGACGAGGCCGGGATGATGTCCTTCCCCTCGATCGTGCCGGTGATGGCGTCCACACCGGCCGCGATCCCGCCGCCGAAGTCGCCGTTGCGGAACGCGGGGCGGACCACGTCGTCGAGGATGCGGCGCGACTGGGCGTCCGTGAGCTTGGCCTCGAGACCATAGCCGACCTCGATGCGCATCGTACGGTCGTCCCTGGCGACGAGGAAGAGGACGCCGTCGTCCATGCCTTTGCGGCCGAGCTTCCACGTCTGCGCGACCTTGAGGGAGTAGTCCTCGATCGGCTCGCCGTCCAGGGTGGTGACGGTGAGCACCGCGACCTGGGCGCCGGTCGCCTTCTCGAACGCGGCGAGTGTGCCTTCGATCTGTTCCCGCACGCCGGTCGGGATCAAGGCGGCGGTGTCGTTGACGTGGCCGGAGAGGTACGGGACCTCGACCGCGGCGGCGAGCGGCGCCGCCGCCAGCAGCGCCGCAACGAGCAGCGGCAGAACTCGACGGCGGCCCGCGGCCATCGCTACTCCTCCTGCATCCGCAGCGTGTCGGGGAGTTCGTCGGTGTCGTCGGCCCGGATCGCGACGCCGCGGCGCTCGAGCAACTCGCCGCAGCGGGCGATGGCGGCGCCGAGCGCCTGACCCGGCTTGCCCGCGTGCATCCCCGCGACGATGCCGGCGACGACGGCATCCCACTCGTGCTGCCCGATATGGGCGTTGATGCCGGCGTCGCCGAGCACCACGACCCGGCGCTCGTACAGGGAGAGGAAGATCAGGACCCCGGTGCGTTCCCGCGTCTTGAAGACCTCGTTCTCGAGGAACGCTTCGGCCGCTCGCTGGTGGACCCGGTGCTCGATGTGAGCGCGCCCGGCGAGCGCGAGCTTGAGCGGCCGCACCATGGCGGCCGCGGCGTAACCGAGCGCGCCGCCGATCAGCGGTGGGAGGACGATCCAGCCGAGTGCCGGGAATCCCCAGAAGTCGCCGAAGTAGCGGGCGGCCGCGGCCGCGACGACTGCCGCGAACGCGCCGAGGACCGCGCCCTTCCACGCCGCCGCCTCGTAGTGGTCGGAGTGGGCAACCGCGCAGGGGACGATCTCGCCCAACGTCCCCTTCTCCGCCTCGTGCACCGCCGCCTCGATCGCCTGCAGGTCGGACGCCGTGAAGAACCTCTCGACGCGCATCGCCACCCTCGCCCCCTTCATTGAGTCAACGAACTCGTGTCGCCAGCGGAGAATAGCACGGCGCAGGGCGGGCCCGGCCGGCGCCGAACGGCGGGCGCGCCGGCTACTGGTAGAGGTGGCGCTTGATCTTCTCCGTCGCCGTCTTGGCGAACTCCTCCTCCATGAGGCGAAACGCGGTCAGGTGCGAGAACGCCGGAAGCTGGGCGTTGGCTTCACCGATCGTGGCGCGAAAGGTATCGCGCAGGCGCGCCTTGGTCTCCGCGTCGGGGCGCCCGAACAGCTTGAGCTCGTGGGAGAGGGCCTCGTAGTCTGGGAGGATGAGCGCCGTCAGGCCGCCCTCCGACTTGATCACGAGCGACTCGACCACCCACGGCGAGCGGTCGAGGACGTGCTCGATCTCCTCCGGGTAGATGTTCTCGCCGGAGGGGCCGAGGATGAGGTTCTTGGAGCGCCCGCGCAGGTGCAGGTAGCCGTCGGGGTCGAGGGCGCCGAGGTCCCCGGTGCGCAGCCACCCGTCGGCGGTGAATAGCTCCGCCGTCGCGTCCGGGTTCTTGAAGTACCCGCGCGTCACCATCGGCCCGCGGACCTGGACCTCGCCGACCCCGGTGGTTGGATCGGGGGCGGCGATGCGCAGTTCGATCCCCTCGACCGGGTAGCCGCAACTCCCAGCGCGGGTCTCGCCGAGACCGCAGCCGGCGATCAGCGGCGCGCACTCGGTCATGCCGTAGCCGACGAAGTAGGGGAACTCCCCCTCGCGCATGAACTGCTCGACGTCGGGGGACAGGGGCGCGCCGCCGAAGGCCATCTGGCGCAGAGAGCCGCCGAACGCGGCGAGGAGCTGCTTCACGGCCTTGCGGTGGACGGCGCGGCGGATGCCGGGAAGGCGGGTGAGTTGGCGCGTGACGAAGCGTCCCTCGATTTTTGGGCGGACCTTCTTGCGGTAGATCTTCTCGATGATGAGCGGCACGGCGAACACCATCGTGGGCCTGACCGCGGCGAACGCCTTCTGCAGGACGCTGGGGCTGGGCTTCTGCTGCAGGTAGTGGATCGACACGCCGCCGCACATCGGGCCGAGGAAGCCGCAGGTGCACTCGTAGGTGTGGGCGAGGGGGAGCAGCGAGAGGAAGCGGTCGCTCGGGGAAATCTCGACGTAGCGGACGGCGGCGACCACGCCGGCGAGGATGTTCCCCTGCGTCAACATCACGCCCTTCGAGTGCCCGGTGGTGCCGGAGGTGTAGACGATGGCGGCGAGGTCGTCCGGGCGCGGCGTGTAGGTGAGGTGGGCGCCCGGCAGTCGGTGCTCGGTGAGGAACTGTCCGGCGCGCTCGCGCAGGATGTCCACTCTGGACTGGATCTTCTTGACGAGCTCGGGGAGGACCTGCAGCTCGATGGCGTTGAAGTCCTCGAGCAGGAACATGTGCGCGAGCTTCGGAAAGGTACCGCCGGCGACCTTCTCCAGCAGCGGCGAGGCGACGAACAGTACGCGCGCGTCCGACATGTTGAGAATGTTGTGGATGTTCGGGGCGGGGAACTCGGTGAGGATCGGGACCACGACGGCGCCGTACGTGACCACGGCGAGGTACACCAGCGCCCAGTGGATTGAGTTCGCCCCGAGCAACGCGACCTTGTCGCCCTCCTTCACGCCCGCCCGGCGCAGGTTCTGGTGGATCGCGGCGATCCGGTCGCGCGCCTCCCCGTAGGTGAGGGAGGACCCGCCGAGCTCGGCGAGGAACGGATGCCCCGCGTGACGGTCGAGGCACATCTCGACGTACTCGGCCAGCGTGCGGGCGGAGGCATAAAAGGGCGCGGAAGCGTGTCGCTGTGCCGAGGTGGACACGGGCTAATCCTATTTATCTATTCTATCAGCAGCCCCTGGCCTGACGCGGCCGAGCGTTTCCAGGCGCCAACTCCCGATCGAGCGGGCGTGGCGCGTACCGTCCCGCGCCCTCCGGTGGAGTGGCTGCGCCGGATCCGGATTACCATGTCGGGGGGGCACGATGCGGATGATCGCTGCGATCGGAGTCGCGGTTCTGGCGCTCGCGGGCGCCGCGGCGGCGCAGCCGCCGGCGCAGGCCGTGGGCGCAGGCGTGCGCGTGGCGTTCGTGGAGCCCGACCCGCAGGCGCCGGCGGGCGCGCTCCCCTGCTACAGGCGGATCACCGACCCGGCCCGCGCCGCATCGCTGGCGAGGTTCCTCGACAACGCGGCGGCGCGCTGGGCGCTCGACCTGTACGCGCGGGCGCGCTCGATCGCCGCCGCGCGGGGTGCCGCCGCGGTGCAGCCTGCCGAGTACACGATCGCGATCGTCCCCAACGGCGACAACAGCGCCGTCGGCTTCCGCCTGAAGACCGAGACCGGAATCGAGAACTACCCCCGGGCCGCCTACGTCCAGCTCGGCCCCGAGGCGTGGCGATTCTCGACCACGTTTCTGCACGAGACCGGCCACGTGGCGCTCGCGATGCTGGCGGGAGGCCGGGGGATCCCCCGGCGCGAGATCGCCGCGATCCCGCACACCCTCGCTGCGCTCACCGACCGCGGCACCGCATTCGACGAGGGGTTCGCGATCAGTCTTGAGACCCTGATCGCGCAACTCTCAAGCGCTCCCGACGTGCGCCGGCAGTATCACCACGATCAGTTCCTCTTCGGGCCGGCGGCGAAGATGCGCGCCGAGTACTACTGGCCCTCAGCGGACCTGCTGACGTTCGCCCAGACGCACGCCCGCTACGCTGCGGTGCGCGACAACGCGTTCGCGTTCGCGCCGGCGTTCAAGCAACCCGACTACCTGCGGGTGCAGATCGAGACGGCCCGCGACTTTGCGAGCCTGCGCGACGCCGACCAGCTCCTCGCCTCCGAGGGCTTCTACGCCACCTTCTTCTTCTCCATCCTCGTGCGAGGCGAGCGCCCGCCGAGCGAGGATACCGTCCGCGTCCGCCAGAACACCGTGCTGACGGCGCTCGCCGAGACGTTCGCAACGATGCCGTTCACCTCCGAAGAGCCGTTCCTGCTGCACTTCCTGACGACCTACAAGCGAGTGAGCCCCGCCGACTGGGGCGATGTCCTCGACGTCTTCCTCGACATGTCGCACGGCGTCTTCATGGACGCGGACGCGGCTGCGCTCTGGCGCGGACACTACCTGGCGGCGCTGGGCCTCGACCTCGCCCACCTCGACCGCGAGCGGATCGACGCGGCCCGCGAACGCTGGCACGCGGCCGCGGCCGCCGACCCGAAGCTGCTGTACGCCCGCCTCGGCCCGCAGCTGCGGTGCGAGGTGGCGGGCCGGGAGGTGAGACTCGTCGGTCTCGACAGCGACAGGCCGCTCTCCCTCGACGTCAACACCGCCGAGGAGGGGGTGATCCGTCTCGTCCCCGGGATCACCGAGGCGGAGGTGGCGTCGTGGCGCGCACAGCGGGCACTGGCGCCGTTCGCGAGCGTCGCCGACTTCCGGAAGCGCTCCGGAGTGTCGGCGAACGTCCTCGCCGGCTTGAGGTTCTGAGGGCCCGCGCCCGACCTATTTGGCGACCTTTTGCAGCAGGACCTCAAAGCGCTTCTTGTCGTCGCTCTCGAACGAGGAGAACCGCACCCCCACACCGCTGGCGCGCTCCCGCGTCTTCTGGGTCTGGCGCACCACGACGGCATAGCCGCGGACCGGCTCGGCGTCGCCGGGCATCGCCAGCTCGAACGCCATCTGGGTGCCGACCGGGTAGGGGTGGTCGGTCTTGATGAGCATGCCGTGGGTCGAGATGTTCTCCGTCTGGCACATGGTATGGCTGGTCCCCCACGAGAGCTGGACCTTGAGGCGCGAAACCGTGCGCATCGGGAAGCGCGGCGGCACTTCGAGCAGGCTGGAGAGTTCATGGGCAAGCTCGTCGAGCTCCTCGACGGCGAGGGCGCGGTTGGCTCCCTTGCCGACCAGCGCCTCAGCGTCGGGAAGCGTGCCTGGCGCCGCCAGGAGGACCACCGCCGACTGTCGGCAGGGCGAGGATTTCCCGCGCACCGCATCGAGGAACTGCGGCACCGGCATGTCGGGGAGCGGACAGGCGGCGACGATGGCGTCGAACGGGAGGAACGAGATCGACTCGAGCGCAACTCCCCCAGTTTCGGAAAAGTCGGAGAGGAAATCGTTCATCTTCAAAATCTTGGAAATCCTCTCGAACACCTTCGACTCGACCCCGACGACCAGCGTGCTCCGTTGTACGGCGTCCATGGCAGCCTGCCTCCCAGTTTCCGCTGCGTCTTCCCACCCACCTCGCCCCTCATGTCCGGTGCTTTCCAAGCTTACTGCCTTCCGGACGCCGCTCCAAGCGGCTGCCCGACGGGGCGCGACCACCCGGGACGCGCGCGGGCCGGCGCGGCGAGCTACAATCGTCCAATGCGCGCCGACGTTCGCCACGCGAAGGACGTGATCATCGTGGACTTCAAGGGGGACCTCGTGACCGAGGACGGCGAGGAGATGCTGCGCGACGTGGTCTCCGAGTTGATCGCCGAGGGGTGGACGAAAATCCTCCTCAACCTCGCTCGGGTCAAGCGCCTCGACAGCGGCGGCGTGGGCGAGCTGGTCGCGAGCTGGAAGCTCGCGCACGAGTTCGGTGCCGCGCTCAAGCTCCTGCGTCCCGGCGATCGGGTCAAGCACACCCTGCACCTCTCCCAGATCCTGCCGCTGCTCGAGGTCTTCGAGGACGAGGGCGCGGCCGTGGATTCGTTCGCCCCCGCCTGAGGATCCCCCCACCACCGCACCGGAATTCTCCGATGTCAGTGGCTTGTCCCCTGTGTTCTGTCTCTCGGACCCCGAACCCCGAACCCCAGTCTCCCCGTGTCCGTCTCTCAATCCCAGATGCCGAGCTCGGCTTTGACGTCGTCGGAGGCTTCCTTGCGCGGGTCCCACGGGGGGTTCCACACGAGCTCGACCTCGGACTCCTGCACGCCGGGCAGCGACGCGACGATCTGCTTGACCTGCTCGACGATCATCGGGCCCTCCGGGCAGAACGGCGTCGTGAGCGTCATGACGACCCTTACCTTCGCTCCACCCTCGGCGACCACGACGTCGCGGATCAGACCGAGGTCCACGATGGAGATGAAGATTTCCGGGTCCACGACCGGTTTGAGCGCCTCGCGCACGGACTCGGGGGTCAGCTCGCTCATCTCTCGGCCTCCTGCGCTTCGGTGGTACTGGTTGCCTCGGTGCTCCCGCTGCGCCACGCCTTGAGGGCGTCGTTCAGCGTGACCCAGGGGAGCATTGCGCACTTCACCCGCACCGCGAACTTCCGCACCCCTTCGAGCGCTTCGAGGTCGCCGAGTTCGGCCCCGGCGGGAGCCGGCGCGCCATGCATGACGGCGCGGAACGCCTCCGCGGTGGCCTCCGCCTCGGCGGCGGTGTGGCCCGGAATCATCTCGGCCATCATCGAACCGGATGCGGTGCAGATGGCGCACCCGCGCCCCTGGACCTGGACCCCCGTCACGCAGTCGCCGTCGAGGGCGAGGGAGATCATCACCTCGTCGCCGCACACCGGGTTGAAGCCGTGGGCGGTGGCGTCCACCCGCCCCAGTGGCGCGCGCCCGCGCGGGCGGCGGTGGTGGTCCATCACCACCTCGCGATAGAGGTCGTCGAGCGCGACGTCGGGGCGGTCAACCACGGTGCAGGGACTCCGTTGCAGAGTGAAGAGTTAAGAGTGAAGAGTGAAGAGTTGCGAGGCGAGTCCGAAGCCGGAACACCTGTCTGGATTGACTCATTCTCCGTCCTCGACCTTCAATTCTTAACTCTTCACTCTCAACTCTTAAACTATTCTCTTCACTTGTTCGCCAGCCCGAAGTAATTGCGCGCGGCAGCCACGCCGTCCACCAGGGCGTCCACGTCGTCGCGGTCATTGTAGATCCCGAACGACGCCCGCGCGGTTGCGGCCACGTCGAGCCGGCGCATCAGCGGCTGGGCGCAGTGGTGGCCCGCGCGGACCGCGATGCCGCGGGTGTCCAGCACCTGCGCCAGGTCGTGGGGGTGAATCTCGGGGTCCACGAACGAGACCAGCCCGCCGCGCGCATCCGCCTCGGCCGGTCCGTGGATCTGCAGCCACCCGAGCGAGCGCAGGCGCTCGAGCGCGTAGCCGACGAGGTCGCGCTCGTGGGCGCGCACGGCCGGCATCCCGACCTCGTCGAGGAGGTCGAGCGCGGCGGGGAACGCCGCGGCGTCCGCGATATTGGGAGTGCCGGCTTCGAACTTGTGCGGGATGTCGTTCCATGTGGCGGAGTCGAGCCGGACCTCGCGAATCATCTCGCCACCGCCGGCGACCGGCTCCATGCGTTCGAGCAGCTCCGGCTTCGCCACCAAGAACCCCACCCCGGTGGGCCCGTACATCTTGTGCGCCGAGAACGCCAGGAAGTCGGCGCCGAGCGCCTGGAAGTCCACCGGCATGTGCGGGACCGACTGCGCGCCGTCCACGACCATCACGGCGCCGACCCGGTGCGCGGCCGCGGCGATCTCGGCGATCGGGTTGATCGTGCCGAGCACGTTGGACATCGCGGTCAACGACACGATCCGCGTCCGCGGCGACAGCAGCAATGCGAACGCCCCCATGTCGAGGCGGCCGTCGGCGGTGATCGGGACGTGGCGCAGCGTCACGCCGCGCTCGCGGGCGAGCATGATCCACGGCACCAGGTTGGAGTGGTGCTCCATCTCGGAGAGCAGCACCTCGTCGCCGTGGGCGAGCGTCGCTCCCCACGACTGGGCCACCAGGTTGATGGCCTCGGTGGCGTTGCGCACGATGACCACGCCGCGCTCGTCGGGGGCGTTGACGAAGCCGGCGATGCGGGCGCGGCAGCGTTCGTACAGAGCGGTGGCCTCTTCCGCGAGGGTGTGGACGCCGCGGTGGACGTTGGCGTTCGAGGTCGTGTAGTAGGAGGCGAGGGCGGCCAGAACCGTGTCGGGCTTCTGCGTCGTGGCCGCGTTGTCGAGGTAGACGAGCGGGTGGCCGTGGACCTGGCGGCCGAGGATCGGGAAGCGCGCTCGCAGCGCGCGGGGGTCGAAGCCCACAACCGGGGACGCGGTGACGGCCATGGCGCTCACTCCGTGTGCAGCCGGGCGGCCACCAGCGCCTGGATACGCTCGCGCGTGGTCTGCGGCAACCGGCCCAGCGTCTGGTCGAGGAACCCGTAGACGATCACGCGCGCCGCCTGCATCGGGGCGAGGCCTCGGCTTTCGAGGTAGAACAGCTGCTCCGGGTCGATCGGCGAGACGGTGGCGCCGTGCGAGCAACGCACGTCGTCGGTGAGGATCTCGAGTTCGGGGATCGACTCGGCCCGGGCCTGTCCGGAGAGCAGCAGGTTGCGGTTCTCCTGGTACGCCTCGGCGCCGGCCGCGCCGGGGGCGATCCGGATCATCCCGGTGTACGCCGAACGCGCGGAGCCAGTGAGCGCGACTTTGAAGTCGAGGTTGGAGCGCGTCTTTCCTGCCTCGTGGATGTGCTCGGTGTGGTGGTCGAAGTGCTGCGAATCGCCGCCCATCGCGACGCCGAACGTCTCGACCTCAGCGCCCACGCCCGCGAGGACCGCGCCGACATCGGCCTTGAACTCGGTCCCGCCGAACGAAGCAAGCGACATCTGAAAGCGTGCCCCGGCGCCCACTGTCGCGCGGGCGGTGAGGTGGCCCGTCACGCCGGTTTCCCAGCGCTGGACGAGGCCGTAGCGGACGTCCGCGTGGGCGCCGACCACGATTTCCGTGATGCCGATGACCCGGGTCGCGCCGTCCCCGCCTACGTGTCCTTCGATGATCTCGAACGAGCTGTCCTCGCCCGCGAGCACGAACACGCGCGGGAGGGACATGCCTCCGGCCACCAGGCGGAGGCGGATCGGCTGCTCGAGGGAGACCCCGGCCGGCACGCGCACCAGCACGCCGCCGCGCCAGGCGGCGGTGTTGATCGCTTCCAGGAACCCGTGGGCCGCCGGTACGACGGTTCCCAGCAAGCCGCCGGCCGCGGCGCGGTGGAGGTCCTCAACCACCACGCCGGCGTTGTGGGCGTCGGCGCCGGTCTCGACCACGCGCAACGCGCCGCCGGCGAGCAGCGCGGCCACCGACAGCGACTCGTCGAGGCGCCACGTCGGAGCAACGTCGGCCGGCGCCTGCGCGGTCGGGTCGCCGTCGGGCAGGAAGCGCGCCGGGTTAGTGTAGCGCCAGAGGTGGTTGGCGCGGTTGGGGAGCGCGAGCGGGGTGAGGCGCGCGTGTGCCTCGCGGCGGATTGCGAGGATGCCGGCATCCTCGCCCGCGGCCCGGGAAAGTGCTTCGATGTGCTCGAGCGCGAGGGTGGGAGCGGCCTCGACGGCCGGGCGGCTAGCCAACGGAGCCCTCCATTTCCAGCTCGATGAGACGGTTGAGCTCGACCGCGTACTCCATCGGCAGCTCCTTGACGAACGGCTCGATGAAACCGTTGACGATCATGAGGCGCGCCTGGTCGTCCCTGATTCCGCGCGAGCGCAGGTAGAAGAGCTGCTCGTCGCCGATCTTGGAGACGCGCGCCTCGTGCTCGACCCGGACCTGGTCCTCGTCGATCTCCATCGTGGGGTAGGTGTCGGTGCGGGCGGCGTCGCCGATCAGGAGCGCGTCGCACTGCACGGAGGTCTTGCAGCCGTGAGCGCCCTTGCGGATCTTGACCAGGCCGCGGTACGACGAGCGGCCGGTCCCCTTGGAGATCGACTTGGAGGTGATCTTCGACGTCGTGTTGGGAGCGAGGTGGATCATCTTGGCGCCGGCGTCCTGGTGCTGGCCAGGGCCGGCGAACGCGATCGAGAGCACCTCGCCGTGCGCGCGCTCGCCCTTGAGGATCACCGCCGGGTACTTCATGGTGAGCCTGGAGCCGATATTGCCGTCCACCCACTCGACCACCGCGTCCTCGTTGGCGACGGCGCGCTTGGTGACCAGGTTGTAGATGTTGTTCGACCAGTTCTGGATCGTCGTGTAGCGGATGCGGGCGCCTTTCATCGCGATCAACTCCACAACCGCCGAATGCAACGAGTGGGAGGAGTAAACGGGCGCGGTGCACCCCTCGATGTAGTGCACCTTGGCGCCCTCGTCGGCGATGATCAGGGTGCGCTCGAACTGGCCCATGCGCTCGGCGTTGATCCTGAAGTACGCCTGCAGTGGGATCGCCACCTCGGTGTTCTTCGGCACGTAGATGAACGAGCCCCCCGACCACACCGCGCTGTTGAGCGCCGAGAACTTGTTGTCGGCCGCGGGGATCACGCTGGCGAAGTACTTGCGCACGATCTCCTCGTGCTCGCGCAGCCCCGAGTCCATGTCGAGGAAGATCACGCCCTGTTTTGTCAGCTCCTCCTTGACCGAGTGGTACACGACCTCGGACTCGTACTGCGCCGACACGCCGGCGAGGAACTTGCGCTCCGCTTCCGGGATGCCGAGGCGGTCGAAGGTGCGCTTGACGTTCTCGGGGACGTCCTCCCAGTTCGTCTCCTGCTTCTCGGTGGCGCGCACGTAGTAGGTAATTTCGTCGAAGTCGATCTCCGACAGCATCGCGGTGTCGCCCCAGGTCGGCATCGGTTTGGCTAAGAAGATGTCGAGTGCCTTGTGGCGAAACGCGCGCATCCAGTCGGGTTCCTTTTTGAGGAGGGAGATCGCCTCGACGACCTCGTGCGAGAGCCCCTTGGGCGTCCGCATGAAGTACTCCTCGGGGTCATGGAACCCGTAGCGCTGGTTGTAGTCGCTGCCGATGTCGGCAACGGTCGGCGTCGAGGCCATCAGACACCCCCTGCGGCTGCGGCCGGCTCGAGCCAGTCGTAGCCGCGCTCCTCGAGCTCGAGGGCGAGCTCGGGGCCGCCGGTGCGTACGATCCGGCCGTCCATGAAGACGTGCACGACGTGGGGACGGACGTAGTTGAGCAGCCGCTGGTAGTGGGTCACCATCACCATCCCGGTGTCGTTCGACGCGGTGGCGTTGATCCCCTTGGCGACCACCTTGAGGGCGTCGATGTCGAGGCCGGAATCGGTCTCGTCGAGCAGGGCGAACTTCGGTTTGAGCATCAGCAGTTGGAGGATCTCGACCCGCTTCTTCTCACCGCCGGAGAAACCGTCGTTGAGGTAGCGCCCTGCAAACGCGGGGTCCATCTCGAGGTCCGCCATGCGGGCGAGCAGCTCCTTGCGGAACTCCCGCACCGGCACGTCGGCGCCGCGCACCGCCGAGACGGCCGCGCGCAGGAACGAGGCGACGGTCACCCCGGGCACCGCAACTGGATACTGGAATGCGAGGAACATCCCGCGGCGAGCCTTCTCGTCGGGGGGGAGGGCGCTGACGTTCTCGCCGGCGAGCATCACGGTACCCTCGACGGCGTAGGCCGGGTGTCCCATCAGGCCGTTCGCCAGCGTGGACTTTCCGGAGCCGTTGGGGCCCATGATCGCGTGGACCTCGCCCGGCAAGACCGAAAGGTCCACGCCCTTGACGATTTCCTTCTCGCCGATGTGGATGTGAATGCCGGCGCACTCGAAGACCGGCTTTGCTTGCTGGTTCATTGTGTTCCTCTTTCCCTCGGCCCGCCGGCGCCCGTGCCGCTCCCGCGTCCCTGGGGGACGATGAGTGGCCAGCGCTCCTGCAGGTGTTTGTCGGTAAGGCGCTCGCCGGCGGTCAGGTCGGCGAGGGTCGTGTGCTCGAACACTCGCTTGAGCAGTGCGTCGAGGTGCGCCCACACCGGGCGCAACGAGCAGTCGGTCAGGCGCGAGCAGTCGGAGGCGTCCGGGCTGCGGTGCTGGAGGCAGAACCCCGAGTCGAACAGCGGCTTGCCGAGGACCTCGAGGATCCGCGCCACCGTGATCTGCTCCGGCGGCGCCGCCAGGACGTAGCCGCCGTGGCGGCCGCGGGTGGCGGTCACCAGGCCGGCCTGGCGCAGGCGGATGAGCACCTTGGCCGCGAACGGCACCGCGATCCCCTCCGCCCCGGCCAACTCGGAGAGGGACACGGTGTGCCCCGGCCGCAGCGCGAGCTGCAGCATGCAGCGCATCCCGTACTCTTCGGTGGCGGTGATCTTCATGGTCCCCCTGGCCGCGTCGGGCCGCTCGCTGGCCCCCTTGAGCGCGCCAACGGGTAAATCATGACTTAAATTTCCGAATTATTCAAGAGGCCATCCCAGCTGCTCCTTCTGCAACTGCATCGCAAGTGCTGCGACGCGTCCGCGCGGTGTGTTCGGTCGCCTGCACCGCCGCCGGACGCGCCCACCGGCGAGTCGGTGCAGATCATCTCGCGCAGCGACGCGACCCGGCAGTTCATCCGGCAATTCCCGTACCCCGTCAAGGTCGGCGGCGACGATGACGGCGAGGAGGACGCGGGGACGGTCCAGGCCGCCTCCGTCACGGGCGGGGCCGCGGCTGCTGCCTTCGTAGGCGTAGGGCGGCTGGTCTCCACCCGCCTCATCTTCCACTAGAACTACCCGTGGCTCTGGGAGCCCCCCGGCACCCCGAGACCCGTACCTGCCCGCTTCCCCCGCCGGGGTCGCTGACGATCTGGCGGCAGCACCCGTGAGCGGCCGGTGGATTCGACCGGGAATCGCCGAGCCTCGTCGCGGCGTTAACGTAAGAGTGAAGGAGGTGTGTCCTATGAACAGGAAATGGTTCTTGCCCGCTGTCCTTGTTGCAACGCTCGTCCTCCCCGCCCTCGCGGTGGCGGAGACGTGGTCAAACGTGCCACTCATCGACAAGAACTGCGTCGAGAAGGTGAAGGCCGATCCGGATAAGCACGAGACGAGCTGCCTGATCAAGTGCGCCAAGAGCGGCTACGGCGTGCTGACCTCCGACGGGAGTTGGGTTAAGTTCGACAAGAAAGGGAACCAGGAGGCGCTCAAGGCGCTGAAGGAGACCAAGAAGACGGACGCGATCCGGGTCACGGTCACCGGCGAGAAAGAGGGCAACATGATCAAGGTGGCGACGCTCACGATCGACTAAAGTCCTCTGCGATTCGAGTTGAGCGGCCGCGGATGATCCGCGGCCGCTGTCGTTCGTGCCAGTCCCGGCAGCCGGCGGGACGCCGATCCCCTTCGGGGCTTTGCCCCGCCGCCGGCGTGGCGTACGCTGGGCCGAGACCGGGAGGGGAGCGATGCGCCAGTTGGCGGCGGCGGTGCGGCGGGATGCGGGGTTCGAGGCGAACCTGCGGCGGTGGCGCGAGGCGGTGGGTCGGCTGCAAGCCGAGGAAGCGCGCCTGATGGCGGGCGGCGGGGCGAAGGCCGCCGAGCGCCACACGGCGCAGGGCAAGATGCTCGTCCGCGACCGGCTGGCCGCGCTGCTCGACCCCGGGGCGCCGTTCGTCGAGTTCGGCACCTGGGCGGGGTGGGGGATGTA
>Ga0209385_1000638_pt1 | contig 14369 bp, 13 predicted proteins | sample NGEPerB_FD_184506 | JGI IMG/M metagenome (GOLD analysis project Ga0209385, IMG submission 184506) | Arctic peat soil microbial communities from the Barrow Environmental Observatory site, Barrow, Alaska, USA - NGEE PermafrostAB12-B... | ecosystem: Environmental > Terrestrial > Soil > Wetlands >... | reverse complement strand
GGTTTCCGCCGCGCCGTATGAGAACCGGTACGCCGCGCGCGCCGCCGTCGTCGCCTGCCAGCGCGTATCGCCGCGGCCCAGGGCGAGAATCACGGCCGAAGCTGCGAGCGCGGCCTCCCGCCACCATCTTCCCGGCCATGACGCTCCCGCCGCGAGGCCGGAGGCGGCCGCCGCAAAAAGGCCCGGCGCCAGGCACGCGAGAAAGCGCGGCTCCACGGGGTATGCGCTCAGCGACATGACGGCCACCGGCCAGATCGCGAAAGCCGCGAGCGCACGGCGCGTCCTGTCTCCCGGCAGGACGACCGCAAGGACGAGGCCGAGCACCACGAGCCCGGCGGCTCCCGCGCCGATCGTGTAGTCCTCGCGCAGGAATCCCCAGAAGGCCGAAAGCTTCGCGAGAGGGTTTCGTTCGGGCGCCTCCGTGGGCTGAAAGATCTGCCGGTACCAGCCGCGCACGTTCGCGGGATCGAGACACCACACGGCACACGGCAGAGCGCCGAAGAGAACGAGGTCGCGAAGGGTCCCCGACGCCCCGTTCCACGCCTCCGCGAGCGACTGCCGCCTCACGGCGCCGAAAAGGACGAGGAGTAAGAAGGCGCCCCAGGCGACGTTCGACACGCTCGGCACGCGCCGGGCGAGGACGTCTCCCCCGCGCGCTTCGAGGACGAAACGCACGGCCGAAAGAAGGAAGGCGAGCGCAAGAATTCCGCTGCCCGCGCCCCTCAGCAGGAGCGCGCGCGCCGCCGCGGCGAGGCGGCGCTTCGATCCCGGGCTCTCCTCCCGCCACACGACGAATCCGAGCGTGGCGAGGACGAAGAACCCGAAGTGATATTTCAGGAGGAAGAGCAGGGTCCCCGCGAGAAACGCCATTCTTCGCGCCCCGGGCTCCTCGCGCCTCGCGAAAAACAGGAACGCCACGAGCGCGACGAGACCGCCGAGGCTCTCGAGCATCGGCCACGCGGAGATCTCGAGAAGCATGGGCGAGCGCAGGAAAAGCCCCGCAACGACGAGCCCGGTCAGGACGGCCGACACAGGCCCCATCGCAGGGACGAGGCGGCGCGCGAGGAGAAACGCCACGGCGGGCGCGAGGACGAATGCCACGAGGCTCGGCAGGCTCGCGGCCGCGAGGGACGGTCCGAACGCCGCCTGGAAGGGCGCGCTCACGAGCGCCCACGCGGGTCCCCACCAATGGCGGCTCACGAGGAGAGAGAACGCGTCCAGCGGACGGCCGAGCCTCATGTCGTCGAAGAGATCGAGGCCTTCCGTCGCGTGCAGCGCCGCGTCCCAGCCGAGGGAGACGAGGGGTGTGAGGTGGAGCGCCTCCGCCCGGAATGGCAGCGCGACGACGAGTGCCAGGAGCGCGAGGACGGCCGCCACCGCTCCGTCGACGACCCTCTTCCGGCTCATCCTCGGGAGTCTATCGGCCTAATCGTAGATGATCGACCCGGGGTCGAACCGGTCGCCCGTATCCGGCCCGTTCCATTTTCCGTGGTTCAGATCGTAGTGCCAGCCGAAGGACGTGTACGGAAACCGGAAGTAGGTACCCAGCGCCAGCAAGGCCTTTCCCCACCATTTCTTCTCCGGCACGCCCGCCGCGAGAAGCACCTCGCGCAGATTCAGGCCGATCTCGACGCCGACGTTGCGCTCGCGGACGGGCGCGGCCGAGTAGCGGTAGCCCTTCGAGCCGTACGTCATCGAGAGAAGCAGGAAGCGCGCGGGCCCCGGCTCGAGGCCGAGACGCGGAAGAAAGCCGCTGAGCTTGAGATCGGCCGAGTAGATCTCCTTCGAGTAGTCGTCGCCGTAGCCGCCGTAGCGGCAGCACGCGTCGGGGATGAGCGTCTTCACGCGTCCGAAACGGAGTCCCACCGTGTCGTGCAGGCCCCACGCGTCGATCCCCGTCCCGAGGAGAGCGCCGATCGCGTTCGCGGTCTCGTCTTCCCACGAGAAGCCGTACTGCGAGAAGCCGTCTCCGGCCTCAATGAGAAGCCCCGTCACGACCGTCACGCCGAGGGCGAGGCCGCGGGCCTCGGCGGGCGTCTTGCCGAGCGACCGGTAGATGCCCTGAAGCGTGAGCGTCGAAATGTAGCCGAGGAAGATGTGCGACGCCTTGTCGGCGCCGCCGGCATACGTGTCCCTCTGGGACCAGCGCTCGTTCGCGAACTCGAAGCTCGAGCGGCTCGACGTACGCCACCAGGCGAAATAGCCGACCACGGGCGCGCCGAGGACGACGCTCGCCGTCACGATCTTCGTCTTCGTGTCGAAGAGTCGCGGAGGCGGCAGGGGGGCCGTCGTCGCAGGCGGGCCGACCGTCGCCCCGGCCGTCGCCGACTCCTCCGCGAAGTGAAAGCCCGGGGCCGGAGAAAACGCGTCGCCCGGCCGCTCGAAGCCGAGGAGGCGCGCGTCGGCGGGGCGCGAGAGGGCTGCGAGGAGGAGGGCGGCGCCGGCCGCCCGGCGGGCCTGCGGCCTCACCCGGCGAGACCGCGGGTACGGGCCAGCGCGCGCGTCTTCTCGAGAGCTTCCGAGACCTTCTTCTCGAGATCGTCGGCATCCCCGCGGAAGCTGCGCGAAAGCTCCGGGTCCGACACGCCCGGGAGATTGATCCGCACGTTCGCGAGCGCGCCGAGCGCGGCGCCGTGAAGGAGCAAGGCCGCGACCCACGCGTCGGACGCCGCATTCGGATTGCCCTTCTCGAATACGAGGGGCGCGACCTTCAGGCCCTCGTGCGCGAAAAAGGCCGTCTGCATCGGCACGGCGGTCGCGAGGACGTTCGCCGCGTCGATCGCGCGCTGGCGCGACACCTTGTCCGCATCGGACTCCTTCGGGAGCCGGCGCGCGGCCACGACCGCGTCGAACGCCTTCGTGTCCTCGTCCACGAGCTCCAGAAGCCTCAGCCGGGCTGCGTGCAGCCGATCGGCAAGCGGTTCGAGGTCTCCCCACGACGCGCGGTATTTCTCTTTTCCGAGCGTGAGGCGGACGACCATTTCTAGGAGTGAAGCACCGAACGCGCCGGCCGCCGCCGAAGCCGAGCCGCCGCCGGGAGCGGGGGCGTCGGACGCGAGGGACCCCGCGAATTCCGAGACGGAGAGAGCGCCGAGCGTCATGACGCGCGCGAGCCTAGCAGGTCGCCGCGGGCGACCACGGGCTCTCCCGCAACGAGCACGTCGGAGACCAGGTTGACGCCCCAGTGGTAGACGAGGTGCTCGAGAGAGGGCGCGTCGAGGAGGACCACGTCGGCGCGCTTGCCCGGTTCGAGCGTGCCGCGGGTCCCGGCTTCCCGGACCGACGCGGCGGCGTTCAGCGTCATCGCCGTGAGCGTCTCCTCCACCGTGAGACCCATGCCTAAGGACGCCAGGAAGGCCACAGCCGGCAACGACTCGGTGTACGAGGAGCCGGGATTGCAGTCCGTCCCGAGCGCCACGGCGACGCCAGCGGACACCATTTTCCGCGCGGGGGCGTAACGGTTCATCCGCAGGAACACGGACGTGCCCGGAAGGAGCGTCGCCACGACGCCCGCCCTCGCCATATCCTCGATGCCCTCGTCCGTCGCGTAGAGGAGGTGGTCCGCCGAAGCGGCTCCCATTCGCGCCGCGAGCGAGGCGCCGCCCAGCGGCGTGAGCTCGTCGGCGTGGACGCGCGGAACAAGGCCGAGGACCTTCCCCGCCTCGAGGATCGCGGCCGATTCCTCGAGCGAGAAGACGCCTTCCTCGCAGAAGACGTCGACGAACCGCGCGCCGAGCGCCGCCAGCGCGGGAAGGATCTCGGCCCGACACTCGTCCACGTAACGCTGTTTGAGGGCGGCGGACCCGCGCCGCTCGGGCGGCACCTCGTGCGCGGGGAGCGCCGTCGGCGCGACGCCGACCGGATGCCCCTTCGCGCCCGCGAGGAGCGCGCGCAGCTGCTTGCTTTCGTTCGGGAGGTCGAGGCCATAGCCTGTCTTCGCCTCACAGAACGTGGTGCCCGCGCGGAGCATGCGGTCGAGCCGCTTCCGCACGTTCCGCGCGAGCGTCTCCTCCGTGGCGGCCCGCGTCGCGGCGACGGTCGCGACGATCCCGCCTCCCGACAACGCGATGCCCGCGTAGGTCTCCCCTTTCAGACGCCGGTTGAACTCGTCCTCGCGGAAGCCGTCCCACGGCAGATGCGTGTGCGCATCGACGAATCCGGGAACGGCCGTCCTGCCCCTGCCATCGAGGACCGACTCCTCGCGCGCCGGGGCCTCGCCGTAAAGCCGGACGAATTCCGCGTCGGACCCCGCGAAGACGATCAGCCCGTCCTCGGCGAGGAGCGCGGCGTCCCGGATCCGGCGCAGGACGCCCTGAGCGGCGCCGGCGCGGGCCGAGGCACCCTCCGGCGTCGCCAGCTCGGCGAGATGCCGGATGGACAGCCGCTTCAGGCCGTCTCTCCCTCGCGCTTCTTCGGGCGGTGAATCGAGAGGGAGCTGTCCATCTCGTCCTCTTCCTTGTCGAAGTTGAGGACCTGCTGGAACAGGTCGATCGTGCTCTGGAGCTTCAGCTGGAAGTTCCGGCGCTCCATCCGGAGCTCGCGGATCTTCTTCTCCGTTTCGGCCATCCGTTCGAAGCCCTGCTGCATCATGCGCTCGGCCTTCGTCTCGGCCTCCTTCACGATGCGACTCGCGTCCTTTTCGCTCGTCTCGCGGAGACTGTTGGCCGAGCGCTGGGCGAGGAGAAGCGTCTCTTTGAGCGTGGCCTCCGTGTCGCGGTGACGGGCGTTCTCTTCCCTTAGCCGCGCGTTCTCGCGCTCCAGCTCGTCGAGCTCGCGGGACATCTCTTCGAGGTCCTCGGCAAAAGCATCGAGGAAGTTCGTCACTTCGGCCGGGTCGAAGCCGCGAAAGCGCTTCGGGAACTGCCTCTTACGGATCTCGAGCGCGCTTATGGAGGGTCTCATGCGCTTGATTATGAACCCTTTGGGCTCAATTCAATGGACGCGAAAGTCGCGCCCCGTATCAACGACCGTGAAGCGCCGACGCCGAAACGGGTTCCGGAGGCGCGGGAAGCGCGGCCCGCCGCCGCGGACGCCGCGGACGAAGAGCCACGACACCGGCAGGCCTCCGAGGACGAAGGCGAGGCGCGCGAGGGAGCGCGACTGTTCGAGCTCCCCGAACACGACGAGGACGAGCGCGATCGCCGCGAAGCCGAGGCGGGTCATCGGCAGCACGCCGAAAAAGTTCGTGGGGTGCGAGGGGCCTTCGAGCGTCCACGCCACGATGAGAGCGACGAGGGGAGGCGCGAATCCGGAGCCGCCCCCGAATGGCGAACGGGGAAGGATCCATGCGAAAAGAACTCCTATGAGGGCCGCCGACGCGCTCGCGAGGAGCAGAAACAGCGCGAAACGCCTCGAGCCCCACCGCGGCTCGATCTCCGACCCGAAACTCCACACGAGAAGGAGATCCCAGAGCACGGCGAGAATCGAGATGTTGACGAAAGGGTACGTCACGAGGCGCCAGACCTGACCCGCGAGAAGAGCGCCCGGAAGCAAGGCGAGAAGGCTCGCCACCTCCGGCACGAAAAGGGTCAGCAGGTAGCCGCCGGCCGTCGCGACGAGGACGGCACGCGTCACGGGGGGAATGCGCCGCCAGCCGGGAGGGCCCGCCCACCGCAGCCTGTACGCCGGCCTCATCGCGCGGAGGGTAGCACCGGGAGCCGCGCCCCGAAGATCGCGCTGCCGACGCGCACGAAGGTCGCGCCCTCTTCGACGGCCGCCTCGAAGTCGCCGCTCATGCCCATCGAGAGCTCCGAAAGGCCGAGCGTCTCGCCGAGTTTCCGGAGCGCCGCAAAGTGCGGACGCGTCTCTCCCGGCGGAGGAATCGTCATGAGTCCCCTGAGGTCGAGCGCGGGCAGCGCCCGGACGGTCTCCACGAGTGCGGCGGCGCCCGCCGGTTCAACGCCCGACTTCGTGGCCTCCCCCCCGAGGCGCACCTGGACGAACACGGCGAGGCGCTTTTCGGAGGCCGCCGCGGCGCGGTCGAGGCGCCGGGCGAGGTCCTCGGAGTCGACCGTCTCAACGACGGAGGCGACTTTCACGGCGCGACTCGCCTTGTTCGACTGGATCGGGCCGATGAGATGGCCAGTGGCATCGGGTGGCAGCCGCGGAAACTTCTCCTCCGCTTCCTGGACGCGGTTCTCGCCGAACGCGCGGGCCCCGGCCGCGTAGGCGAGGAGGAGGTCGGAGAGGGGATACGTCTTCCCCACCGCGACAAGCAGGACGCTCGCAGGCTCGCGCCCGCTGCGCGCCGCCGCGGCGGCGATCCGCCCCTTTACGTCGGCGAGGCGCGCGGCGATCTCCCCGGCACGTGTCACCGTAGCGTCACCTTCGGACATGCGCGGCGTCGAGTGCGCTGTTCGCGAGGGCGTCGGCCTCGTGATTTTCTTCGCGCGGCACGTGGACAACCCTGAGGCGCTCGATTCTGCGCGCCTTCAGGCGGGCCTCCGCGAGGAAGCCCGCGAGATGCGGTGCCTTCGTGCGGTACTCGCCGGAGAACTGCCGGAGGACGAGCTGGCTGTCGGCCCGGATCTCGACGTCCCGCGCGCCCGCTGCGAGAGCGAGGTCGAGGGCCGCGAGAAAACCGCGCCACTCGGCCACGTTGTTCGTGGTGGAACCGAGCGTCTTCGCGTCCTTGAGCCCCACGGGCGACCACACGCCGTACGACGCGGGCCCCGGATTGCCGCGCGAAGCCCCGTCGAAATAGAGAACGAGCGTTCCCGCGCGCCTCACGGAATCCAGTAGAGGATCCGCTTGCAGCTCTCGCAGAAGACCGTCTCCTTGGAGAGCCGGAGATCGGAGAGGAGCTGTGGGCGCAGGCGCACGTGACAGGCCGAACAGGCGGCCGTCTGCGGCCCCACCATGTCGATCCGGGTCACGGCCACCCCGGCCCTCTTGTTCCGGATCTGCTCGAACGTTTTCAGGAGGCGCGGTTCGAGCTCGGCCCTCAGCCTCTTCACCCGCTTGTTCGCCTCGGCGATCTCGGCATCGAGGACGGCCTGCTCGGCCCGCCACTCCTTCATCTGCTCTTCGTAGCCGGCCTCTTCGGCCGGGAACGCCTCGTCCCGTCGGTCCAGCTCCGTCGAGGAACCGGCCATCGTCTCGTCGAGGGCGAGGAGCTCGTCCTCGCGGGTTCTCACTTCGCGTTTGATGCCGTCGATCTCGTTCAGGAGCGCGCTGTATTCGCGGCTCGTTTTCACGGACTGCAACTGCTGCTGGTACTTCTTCAGGTGCTCGTTGAAATCCTGGATTTCGCCGTCGAGCGCTTTCTTGCGCTCCCCGACCTGCGACAGGACCGCCCCAGCGGCGTCGCGCAGCCGCCGGGCGTCGAGATAGGCGGCCTCGATATGAACGAGGTGGTCGGGCGTCTTGCCCCGGCGCTGGGTCTTCTGGTCGACCTCGAGAAGAACTTCCTGGAGAAGGAAAAGTCTGTCGAGCGGACTTGTCATCGTCACGCTCACCTGGTCGTCCCGGTCTTCATTTTGAACCCCCTGAAAAGCAAAAACGGGCGCTATGCAGCGCCCGTCTGGACGGAGCCCCGGCGCTCGAATGCGCCTAAGGGATCGGAAGTGTTTCTGCGCGCCCGGATGTCGAATCTCCCTCTTTCATTTCGCCATCGAAACCGTCCGGTGGGTCCGCCTGGATTCGAACCAGGGACCCGCCGGTTATGAGCCGGTGGCTCTGACCGCTGAGCTACGGACCCTTACGGCCGAAGAAGGAATATAACACCTTACTGCCCGACGTCCACGAACGGCCGGAGCTTCTTGGCCCGGCTGGGGTGCCGGAGCTTCCGGAGCGCCTTGCTTTCGATCTGGCGGATGCGCTCGCGGGTCACGTTGAAGCTCTTCCCCACTTCCTCGAGCGTGTGCTCCGAGCCGTCGCCGACGCCGAAGCGCATGCGGAGAACCTGCTCCTCGCGCGGGGTCAGGGTCTTGAGCGTGCGGCGCGTCTGGTCCTTCAGGTTCGCGACGATCACGGCGTCGATCGGCGAGATGACCTGGCGATCCTCGATGAAGTCGCCGAGATGCGAATCTTCCTCTTCGCCGATCGGCGTCTCGAGGGAAATCGGCTCCTGCGCGATCTTCATGATCTTGCGCACCTTGAACGCGGGCATGTCCATGCGCTTGGCGATCTCCTCGGCGGTCGGCTCGCGGCCGAGCTCCTGCACGAGCGAGCGCTGGGTGCGCGTGAGCTTGTTGATCGTCTCGATCATGTGGACCGGGATGCGGATCGTGCGGGCCTGGTCGGCGATGGCGCGCGTGATGGCCTGGCGGATCCACCACGTGGCATATGTCGAGAACTTGTAGCCCCGGCGGTACTCGAACTTCTCGACGGCCTTCATGAGGCCGATGTTCCCCTCCTGGATCAGGTCGAGAAACTGGAGGCCGCGGTTCGTGTACTTCTTCGCGATCGAGACGACGAGGCGGAGGTTCGCGACGATGAGCTCCTGCTTGGCCTGGTCGGCCTCGCCCTCGCCCTCGCGGATCAACTTCATGGTCCGCTTGACCTCATCGTGGTCGATCCGGTACTTCTCCTCGAGCTCCTTCAGCATCTGCCGGTACTTCCCGACACGGCGCTTGTAGAAGTCGCAGCGGACCTCGTTCTTCTCCTTCTTGAGGTTCGTGAGATCCTGGCGGATCGTGGCCTCGGGCATCGCGAACTGCCGGTCGAGGTCCTTCAGCATGTTCACCATGCGCAGGAGCGTCGCGGGCGTGAAGTCGATCGCGTGGATGAGACGCGCGATCTCCGAGACGCGGCGGTCGATCGCGGGATCGACCACGGGCTGCGGCTTCGTGGGCGGCACCGGCTTGCCCGCCGCCTTCGCCTTCGCGTGCACGAGGGCTTTGACCGTCAGCTTCTTCGGCTTCGGCGGGGGCCGCTTGCGGTCGGCCAGCTTGCGCAGCTCGCCGTCGAGCTTTCCGATCTTTTCGAAGTGCTTCTGGATCGACCCGATGCGGTTCGCGGTCCTGGGATCGATCTCGTCCGTTTCCTCGAGCGCCGCGGCGGCGAACTCGAGGAAGCCGCGCGCGACGTTCTTGTCCTTCTTGGCCTGCTCGACGATCTTCAGGATCTCGCCGAGGACGACTTTATTCGTCGAGAGCGCGCGGTAGATCTTCGCTTCGCCGTTCTCGATGCGGCGGGCGATCGAGACCTCACCTTCGCGGTCGAGCAGCTTCACGGTGCCCATCTCGCGCAGGTACATCCGGACCGGATCGTTCGTCTTCTCGACGGTCGTCGGATCGGGAACGGTCGTCTCGGAGCGGGCGGCCGGCCCGGCCTTCTTCGTCGCCTTCTCAGGGACGTCGACGACCTCGATGCCGAAGTCGCCGAACCGGATGTAGATCTCGTCGAGCTCGTCCGGCGCGTTCGCGAGCTCTTCGGGCAGAGCCTGATAGATCTCGTCGTAGAGCAGGTATCCGCGCTCCTTGCCGAGGTTGATCAGGGCCCTGACTTCGGGGTGCTTTTCTTCTACCGTCACCGACTTCTCGCTTCCCTACGCGTCCGGGAGTCCCCGGCGCGCTTCAAATTCGTCTCGCAGTTTCCGCTTTTAGTTCCGCTTTCAGTCGGCGGATCTCTTCGACCAGGTCCTGTTTCTTTCGTGTCGCCGGAAGGTCTCCGGTTGAGACGGCATTCAGAATCTCCGGCTGGAGGTTCTCCGCGGTCTCCTCCAGAAGCCGTATCTTCAATTGCATCAATGGGATTTGGATGCGGCTGAGCCCCTCCGAGCCCCTCGTGACCGCGCCCTCCGCCTCCAAGTTGCTCTCTCGCAGGAGTAGCTGAGCGGCGATGGCCCCCGCATCTGCCCCAAGATGTGTCGTAAGTGATGAAAAATCAAGGGCTCCCGATTGAGACGCGAACTCTTTTAGCGCGATAAGTACTTCTTTTGCAACCGGATGCGTGAAAAATTCCAATGGCACTCGCTCAACGACCTCGATGCTGGCAGGCCAATCCGTTAGCAGGACCGAGAGAACCCGCGCCTCCGGGTCCGGTAGTGCCTGTTGTGACACTGCCGCCAACTTCCTAACCGCCTGAGCCCCAAGATTGTTCCCGGGCGCGAGCGTACTGACTGGAACGCCCGCGCGGACCGCAAGTGTGGCGAGGAATTCGTTTCTGAGGCCGGGGTCTTTTGCTTCCAGGAGAATTCTAGCGGCCTCAGAGAGTCGCTCTGCGCGAAGCTCGGGGTTCGCCGTCGGCCCGGGGATACTGTTCAGGAGGCTTGCCATAAGCGGACGCGCCTTCGCAATGGCGGCCCGAAGGCTCTCGGCGCCCTTTTCTCTGAGAAGAGAATCAGGGTCGTGTCCCTCGGGCAGCACGAGGTGCCTGACCGTCAGTCCGCGCTGCAGGAGGAGCGGGAACGCCTTGTACGCTGCGGCTAGACCCGGCGGGTCCCCGTCATACGCCACGATGACCGTCGCGGCCTGCCGCGCGAGGAGGTCCACCTGGGCGGACGTGAGGGCCGTGCCCATCGAGGCGACGGCGTTCGCGGCGCCCGCGCGCTCGCAGGCAATCCGGTCGAAGTAACCTTCGACGAGGAGGACCTCGTCTTCCCTCCGGATCGCCTCTTTCGCTCGGTCGAGGCCATAGAGAAGCTTTCCCTTCGAGAAACGTGCGGTTTCCGGCGAGTTGAGATACTTCGGCTGGTCGTCCCCGAACGCGCGCGCGCCGAAGCCCAGGATCTCGCCGCGCCCGTCGCGGATCTCGATCGTCAGCCGGTTACGGAAGCGGTCGTACACGCGCCCCGTCTCCGGGTTCTTCTGAAGGAGTCCCGCCTCGACCAGCGTGTCTTCCTGGACACGCGGCGCGAGCGAGGTCCTGAGGGCGTCCCAGGCATCGAGGGCCGCTCCGAAGCCGTAGGCGTGCCCTTCCTCCAGCGTGAGCCCCCGCTTCTCGAGGAACGCTCGCGCGGCCGGATGCCTATCGAGACTCGCGCGGAAGAACGCCGCCGCGAGGCTGAGCGCCTCCGCCGCACGCGTCTCTTTTCCGCGATCCACGCGTGTGCCGCTCCGCCGCATGGGAAGCGTGACGCCCCCGAGCCGGGCGAGATACGCCACCGCGTCGGGAAACTCGAGGCGCTCGGTCTCGCGCACGAACGTGATCGCGTCACCCTTCGCCCCGCAGCCGAAACAGTAATAGAAACCCTTGTCGGGATGCACGTGGAACGACGCGCTCTTTTCGGTGTGGAAGGGGCACAGGCCCTTCCACGAGCGGCCCGCTTTCTTGAGCGAGGTCGTGGCGCCGATCAGCTGGACGAGATCCGTGGCCGCGAGGACCTCGCGCTTGGCGTCGTCCGTGATGTCGTAGACGGGCTCAGACATCCAGCCTCGCGATCGTGACGGCCTGACCGCCCTCCTCTGCGTCGCCCCAGCGGTAGGACGCGATCCCGGGATGCGTCTTCAGGAACTCCCGCACCGCGGCCGCGAGGCGGCCCGTCCCGTGGCCGTGGACGAGGCGGAGCGCCGCCTTGCCGGAGAGAAGCGCGTCGTTGATGGCTTTCTCGACCACGGGAAGGGCATCGTCGACCCGCTGCCCGACGAGCACGACCTCAACAGTAGCCATCGTAGCCACGACTCCCGACGAGGACGGCGGGGAAGTCTGCGGCCGACTCGAAGCGGGGGCCAGGGTCTTGATCGGAATCGCACGGCCTGCCAGAGGAACAGATGAAGCAGGGGAGAGAGCCGCAAGCGATACCCTCACGCGCTTCCCCTTGACTTCGACGTCGGCCTCGCCGCGTCCCGCCGCGAGCGCGAGGAGCCGGCCCGTCGCGCCGAGGCCCGCGATGCGCACCTCCATGCCGACCGATACGGGCCCGGCCAGCGGGGGAGGCTCGTCGTCCCCGCCGAAGAGGCCCAGCGCGGCCTCGCGCGCCGACTGCGTGACGGTCATCAGCGCGCCCCGCGAGACCCCGCGACCCGCCTTCAGGTCCTCGCGCATGCGCTCGAGCTCCTGCCGCGTCTTCTCGCGCAGCGTCGCGAGCGCCTTGTCAACTTGTTCCTTCGCCTTTTCCTTCACCTTCGCCCGCTCGGCGGCGAGCGCGGCGCGTTCCCTCTCGAGATCGAGGAGGCGGGCGGCGGTCTTCTCCCCCGCCGCCTTCGCCTTGTCCGCTTCCTCGCGGGCGCGGTGCGTTTCGGTTTCGAGGCGCGTCAAGGCCGCGTCCGCGGCCTCCCACTTCGCGCCGAGCTGTTTCTTCGCGGCGGCGAGGACGCGCGCCGGCAGGCCCGCCTTCTCCGCGACCGCGAGCGCGCGCGATCGCCCGCTGGCGCCGGCCCGCACGCGGAACGTGGGCCGGCCCGCCTCTTCGTCGAACTCCATCGCGGCGGAGAGGACACGCGGGCGGTCCTGCGCCCACTCCTTCACGGCGGAGAGGTGCGTCGTCGCGATAGTGACCCCGCCGCGCGCGAGATCCTCGTCCAGGACGGCGATCGCGAGCGCCGCTCCCTCGTCCGGATCGGTGCCGCTGCCGAGCTCGTCGAGGAGGACGAGGCTCCGCGGCGTGGCTTCCGCAAGGACCCGAGCCGTGCGCGTCATGGCGGCCGCAAACGAAGAAAGGTCTCCGAGAAGGTCCTGCGCGTCGCCCGCGACGACGAGCACCTTGTCGAACACGGGAAGCGTGGAGCCCGGTCCGCACGGAATCGCGAAGCCCGACTGCGCGAGTAGCGCGAAGAGGCCGGCGGTCTTCATGGCGACGCTCTTGCCGCCCGCGTTCGGGCCCGAGAGGAGCAGGAGCCGCGAGCCCTCGGGCAATTCGAGGTCCAGGGGCACGGCGTCCGAATGACGTTCCTCGAGCTCTCCGAAGACGTCCGCCCGGAGATCGGCGAGGCGCCGGTCCAGAAGGGGATGGCGCGCGGCCCTGAGGACGAGCCGATTCGAGAAGTCGGGGAATACGCCCGCGACGCGTGACGAAAACTCCGCGCGCGCCTGGAACGAGTCGAGTTCCGTGAGCACCTCCACCGCGGCCACGAGGTCCCCGCGCCGCGCCGAAAAGCGGCCCGTCAGCGCCACGAGGATGCGGTGCACTTCCTCGCGCTCTTCTTCGACGGCTTCTTGGAGCGCGTTGTTGTCCTCGACGACGAGGAGCGGCTCGACGAAGACGGTCTGGCCCGAGCCCGACCGCTCGTGCAGGAGGCCGCCCACCTGTTCGCGCCGGTCCGCGCGCACGGGCAGGCAGTAGCGGCCGCCCTTTTCCGTCACGTAGCCGCCCGACAGTGCGTCCGAATGCGTCCGCGCGACCTCCTCGAGCTTCCGGACGACTTCCTTCCGGAGCCGCTGGATCGACGAGCGGATCGCGTAGAGGCGCGCGGACGCCGTGTCCTTGACACGCCCGTCGGGCTCGAACGTGGGCTCGCGCTCTGCGAGCAGGTCTTCGAAGGACGCGAGAGGAAAGAGCAGGTCGGAAAGCGCGGACAACTCCAGGTCGGGAACGGGCACGGCGACGCGCGCGCCCTCCGCGCGCTCGACGAGGAGGAAGAGGTCGAGGAGATCCTCCGGCGGAAGCGCGCGCCCCTGCGGGCCGAGACGTGAGACGAGGGGAGCCCCCTCGTCGAGCCCCCCGAGAGCGACCGGAGGGCGAAGCGCGCGGCGCGCGAGGAGATCCCGGGTGACGCCGAGGCGGCGCACGACCTCGAACGTATCCGGCGAAGGCATGGCGCCATGGACCCGGTCCCGGCCGCGCTCCGTGGAACAAAAACGCCCGGCGAGCCGAAGCGCGCCGGGCCAGTCGAGTTCGGGATGACTCACGGAACGGGAATCTACATCCCCGTGCGGCGCTCTTCCGCCAGCTTGCGGAGCATTTTCTTGCGGGCGGCGATGGCCTTGCGTTTCCGCTTGGTCGAGGGCTTCTCGTAGTGCTGACGCTTCTTGAGCTCGGAGAGGATTCCGGATTTCTCGCACTTGCGCTTGAAGCGGCGCAGGGCGTTCTCGAATGATTCGTCTTCCTTGACGTGGATCAGTGGCACTTAAGATCTCCCTCCTCTCCGGCCCCGAGTGCCCCGAACCCTAAGAGGTTCAGAGGGCGCGGACGAACCCCGCATGCTAAAGCGGGTTCGCCCGGGCGTCAATCCACCCGACCGGAGTCCCGCTAAGGTGCGCTGTCCGAATATAATGCCGAGAACACGACGCCGAAGGCCCCGCCAGAAGGCGCCGTCAGGAGACGTATGTCGGTCGACCCCGCAGCGACACGCCGCTTGATCGAATCGCTGTCCACCCATCTCGAGGATCACCTCGCGACGTGGAAATCGTCGCTCGTGGACGCACGGAGAGACATCGAGGTCCTCCTCACCACGTTGGCGGACAAGATCCCGGCGCACGCAAAGCCGCTGCTCCCGGAGGACCTCGTCGCGCTGATGCTCGAGGACGCGGCGCCCGCGCCCCCGGCC
>Ga0209385_1000637_pt1 | contig 14371 bp, 11 predicted proteins | sample NGEPerB_FD_184506 | JGI IMG/M metagenome (GOLD analysis project Ga0209385, IMG submission 184506) | Arctic peat soil microbial communities from the Barrow Environmental Observatory site, Barrow, Alaska, USA - NGEE PermafrostAB12-B... | ecosystem: Environmental > Terrestrial > Soil > Wetlands >... | reverse complement strand
GATCGCCGATTAATATGGCCTCAGGCTTATTACCGAAGTCGCCGGTGAGTTCATCGCTGTGCGATGAGGTCCCTCACATATTTATTCCAAAATCGCATCTAGAGCCCAGAGAATTTTTGATCAGCAGGGCAAAAAGACTTTTGCAACAATATCGGCACTTAGCGGACAATTCGACTGCGCCAGTGAGAGTCCGCGTTTGGTGTTAAAGCGGACGTCGGCAAATCGTTGCTCACAAGCGTCGATTTATGAGTATACGCCCTAGGAAACCAGCCTCGGCCCGTATTCAATCGTGGGGCCGACTTCAAGGCGCCTTATTGCGCCGGTCGACGACCCGCACGGCCTTGCCCTGCGAGCGCGGCACCTCGCCTTCCGCCTTGACCACGACCTTGCAGGTCACGCCGATCAGCGACTTGATATGATGCGTGACTTCGTCGGCCTTGTGAAAGCGGTCGCCGGCGAAACCCGGCGCCAGCTCGACTTCGACGGTCATCGCATCGAGCGCGCCGTCGCGCGTCAGGATGATCTGGTAGTGCGGCGCAATCCCCGGAAAGCCGACCAGGACCGCCTCCACCTGCGAGGGATAGACGTTGACGCCGCGAATGATGAGCATGTCGTCGTTGCGGCCGGTGACCCGCAGGATACGCACATGCGTGCGGCCGCAGGCGCAGGGCTGGTTGCTCAGACGCGTAATGTCGCGCGTGCGGTAGCGAATCATCGGCTGCGCTTCTTTGGTCAACGTCGTGATGACCAGTTCGCCGGTCGACCCCGCCGGCAGCGGCTGCTGCGTTTCCGGATCGATGGTCTCGAACAGGAAATGATCTTCCCAGCCATGCAAGCCGGACTGGATGCCGTGACACTCGCAGGCCACGCCCGGCCCCATGATCTCGGACAAGCCGTAGACATCCACCGCCTTTAGCCCAAGCCGCGCCTCGAGATCGCGGCGCATGGCGTCGCTCCACGGTTCCGCCCCAAACAGGCCAACCCGCAAGGACGATTGCTTCAGGTCGACGCCCATTTTCTGCGCGATCTCGGCGATATTGAGCGCGTATGACGGCGTGGCACACAGCACGTTGGCTTTGAAGTCGTTGATCAAGGTCACCTGACGTTCGGTGCCGCCGCCCGATATGGGTACGACCGTGCATCCGAGCCGCTCCGCCCCGTAGTGCGCCCCGAGACCGCCCGTGAACAGGCCGTAGCCGTAAGCGTTGTGCACGATGTCGCCCGGCAGCGCGCCGGCGCAGGCGAAACAGCGCGCCATCAAATCCGCCCAGGTATCGAGGTCCTGCTTGGTATAGCCGACGACGGTCGGCTTCCCGGTCGTGCCCGACGAGGCGTGCAGGCGCAAGAGCTGCTCGCGCGGCACGGCAAACATGCCGAACGGATAATTGTCGCGCAGATCGCTTTTCACCGTAAAGGGAAAGTGCGCGAGATCGGCGAGCGACTTCAGATCGCCCGGCTTGACGCTGGCGGCATCGAACTTCCGCTTGTAATGCGGGACCTTGTTATAGGCGCGCTCGAGCGTGGTCTTGAGACGGGCGAGTTGTAATGCGTTCAGTTCGCTGCGCGGCATGGTCTCGGCGTTGCGGTCGAACATATAGGGCAGCGTGTCGGCACCCGCAGTTTGCGCACTCATCGTCCAATCTCCCGATCGAAATCGTTGAACTGTAGCGTCACGGCAAGGTCCATCCCGGCTTGACCGCCGGTCCGGGCACGCCGGACCCGCGTATGGGCGTATGGGGTAGCGCGAAACCCTGATTGTAGGCGGCGCGTGTGATGAGAATGAATTTTATCGCCCAGCCGGTGGCGAAAACCGAAAGCCCGGCGAGCGCGAACAGAACTGCGTCGGCGGCGGGCAGCACCAGGCCAACAGCAACCAGCACCACCGGAAGCACGAGGCCGGCGGCGAAAAACCAGATTCGACAGGCCGTAAAGATTTCGAGCGTACGGGTCGGCGCGCCTTCGCTTGCAAGCGCGTTGAGGTATCGCCACCAGGTCCAGATCCGAATTGTGGCCAGCACGACGAGCGCGATTGCCAGCGGTTTGGCCGCGCTGCCCAAGGCCGGCAGGAAAGCCGCCAGCAGCAGGAACAGCCCGCAACCCTCGGCAAATCCAGTCGCCATGATGAAAGCGATCACGCGCGGGTTGCGCCAGGCCGGGATGCCCTTGGACTGTTCCAGGATCATGCCCTGGCAGAACAGAAAGAGCAGCGCGACTATCGCCGCCGCCACCAGCACCGTCGGGCGGCCGGACCAGAGCGCCGCGAGCGCGAGCGGAAACAATACGCCGGCGACCCAGGCTTCGCGCGACATCCACGAGCGTTGCGGCTGGCGCAGCACGTGAAGGAAGCGCAACGGCCGACCAATCTTGAACATCAGCAGCGTCAGGCCGCACGCAATGAGCGCGAGCGCAGCAAGGCCCGGCAGCAATATCGGGCTCCCACCAAGGCTGGCGATGGTGGCAAAGCCGAACAGTCCGGTGCCGGCTCCGCCACACAGGAAATTTGCCGAGGCTTTCCAATCCCAATGTTTCTGATGCCACGGCTCGACCCCGCGGCTGCGAATGCGCCCGGCTTGCGCGTCCGCGAGCGCGGGCGCGATATCCGGCGCCGAAGCGGCAGCAGCCTTGTCATAGAGATAATGGAAGCCCGGCTCGGTGGCGAGTTCGGCATGCATCTTGAAACTCTTATGCGCACGCAGCAGCTGGGAGACGTTGCTGTCGGGATCTTCGACATCGCCGAAATGCAATGCGTCCGCGATGCAGGAATTGACGCAGGCCGGCGTCGCGCGCGGATCGCTGCCCGGCGTCAAACCGTTTTCGATGCCAAAATCGATGCGGTCGGAGCAGAACGTGCATTTCTGCGCGACCCCGAGACGCGCGGGATCCTCGCGTTCTATCTCGTTCTGCATCGCGTCGTCACCATAGGCGAAGTCCTCTTTGGTGATCTTGAAGCGGGCCTGATACGGGCAGGCGACATCGCAATAGGCGCAGCCGATGCAGATGTCGTAGTCGATGGTGACAATGCCGTCGGCGCGCTGGCGCGTCGCCGTCGTCGGGCAGACATGCATGCAGGGTGGGTCGGCGCAGTGCTGGCAGCCGACCGGCACAAAGGTGCGATTGACATTGGGGAAGCTGCCGGCTTCGACGTCGAGCACCGAGCGCCATTGCACCGCCGGCGAAGTGGCATTGGCATGCCGGCAGGCCGCGGTGCAGGTCTGGCAGCCGACGCAACGCTCGAGATCAGCGATCATCGCCCAGCGGGTCATGGTGCCCCCGCAAGGCGCGTCACCTTGACCTTGACCAAGTCGGCGCTCGATCCGGTCGCGTCGGTGAGATCGAGCAGCATCGGCACCAAAGCGTTCATGCTCGGCGCGTGGAAGTCCTTGGCGAACGGCGTAATCCAATGATCGAACTGGCCGATCATTAGCAACGTGTCGGGGCGGATGCCCTCGCGCAACATGACCTTGCCTTTGGTGCTGTTGAGCGGCGAGCGCACTTCGACCAGGTCGCCGTCGGCGATGCCAAGCTTTTCCGCCGCGGCCTCGTTCATCACCACGCTGCCGTGGCCCATGACGTTGTCGGCGACTTCCTTGATCAGCTGAACGCCGACATTGTTGCCCCAGGAATATTGCATGCTGCGCGAGGTCACGAGCCAGAACGGATAATCGGCGATGCTCACCTTGAAGTGTTTGGCGAGCGCGTCCTCCCAAAGTCCGTTCAAGTCGCGCCAATGCGGCAGCGGCTCATACTCGGCGAGCTGCTTGTCCCACCAGGTGATGCCATGCTCGTGCAGACGCCGCTCGAGCTCCTTGCCGACGCGCAGCAGCCGCTCCTGGTAGGGCTGCTCGAAGCGCAGGCCCTGTTCGACCAGCTTCGGATAGAGGTACCACATCAGGCGCGAGAACGGCTTGACGCGGAAACCATTGGCGCGGAACCAGTCGAGCCCTTGCGTCTCGGCGCCATCGGTGAGCTCCGCGCTCGCCGCACGGCAGCTGGCGTCCCAGATCTCTTCGACGCTGTGCGCCTTCGTCACGTCGAGTGAGAAATCATAATTGTCGCCCTTGAGCTTGACGTCGGCACCACCGCGATTGATCGCAGTATTGTACTCTTCAAGTAGACCGGTGCGGCGCGCGAGCTCGGTTGCGATCCAGGTCAAATCTTTCGCCTCGCCCTGCGGCGGCACCGCCGGATCGCGCAAGGCGAAGCCCTGATGGTCCCAAAACTGCTCGATGTATTTGGTGCCGCCGATCCGCATCAGCTGCAGACCCTCGAGGTCGGTGCAGTCGGGCAGCAGCACGTCGGCGACATGATTGGTTTCATCGCGCGTGAAGGCGAAGCAAACGGTGAACGGGAACTTCGCCATGGTCTCGCCGACCGCCTTGGTGTCCCAGAATGAGATCGCCGGATTGATGCGGTAGACCAGCCATATGTCGGGTGGCGGCGCATGCGGCAGCTTGTCGAAATCCTCCTTCTGCATCATCCAGGCCAGGTGGGTCGGCCCGAGCGCCTGGCTCCAGGCCGAGTTGGCGACCAGCGGCACCAGCGTGCGATGGGCGCTGCGCGCGGTCGGGCGCGAAATCCACTCCTCCTTGCTGGTCGGGTTCATCGGATAATGCATGAAACCGTCGGGGCCTGGCGTGACGCTCGACCAGCGATTGTCGGCCGGGCGATTGAGCCGCACCGTGGTGCCGAGCGTGCCGCCCGGCACGTCGAGGGCGCCGAGCAGGCAGGGAATGAGCGTGCGCGCCCAGCAGCACTCGTAGCCGCCCCAGCCATTGTTAACGGTCTTGCCGAATGCGATGGCGACCGGCCGAAACGGCAGCGTCATACCTTCGATCTCGATCGTCTCGCCGACGTGGGCATGGGCAAGAAACTCATTAGTGACGCGGCGGATGCTGGCAGCCGGCACATCGCAGATTTTCGCGGCCCATTCCGGCGTATAGCTCTTCACGTGAGCGACCAGTTGCGCGAAGGCGGGACTGACCTTGGCCGCGCGATGCGTGATGATTTCTTGATCGGCGCCGACCTCGATGCCGTCGACCGTGAACGTGCCTTCGAGCGCCGGATCGATATCCGGCGTGTCGTACGGCAGCGCGCGCCCGCTCGTTAGATCGATCACCAGCGGCTTCTGCGTCGCTGGATCGCGCAGGAAAAATCCGCCGGGTCCGATGAGATAAGGCGACGAGGTGCGGACTTTCAGAAACGGAAGGTCGAGTTTTTCGCGCGCGTGTTCGTGCAGCAGCACGTGGATCATGGCGAACAGGAAGGCGGAGTCGGTCTTCGGCTTGATTGCGATCCACTCGGCCGAGCAGGCGCCGGTCACCGAGAGGTGCGGTTCGATTTGCACGCGCTTCATGCCGCGATTGCGCGCGTCGGCGTGGCGCTTGACCCCGCACACGCCGCCCGAAGCCTCGACATTGGCGCCGAACGAGAGGACATAGTCGCAGAGCGGAGTATCGGGGCACACGGTGAACGCCCGGTGCCAGAGCTCACCGTAGAGGTGTTCCGAGTGGGTACATTTGACGCCCTGACCGGAACCGAAACTCAAATCGACGGGTCCCCACGCTGAGAGGAAGGCCGGCAGCGTGCCCATATAGGCGGTCGGGGTGCCGCCGCCGCCGAAGCTGGCGGCGAGTCGGGGAAAACCGCCGGCGTCGGTGAGGCCGGCCGCGCGCGCAGCCTTGAGCTTGTCGGCGACCAGATCGAGTGCTTCGTCCCACGATATGCGCACAAAGCCCGGATCCTCGTGCCGGCCCTTCTTCGGGTTGGTGCGCTTCATTGGATAGAGGACGCGGTTAGGGCTGTAGGATTTTTGCACCAGCCCGAACGCCTTGACGCAGGCCTTGCCGCCGCCGGGATGGATCGCGGCGGCTTTGAAATTCGGATTGATCTCGGTCGCCACCCCGTCCTGGATGCGCACGGTCAACAGGTCCGGCCCCGCTACGCATTGGTAGCAATAGGTCGAAACGACGCGTTCCTGCGGCGGCTTGCTTCCCGGCATAACGTAATCCTCAGTCCGAGCGGGGGGACTTGTCTAGTCGCCAGGGCCTGCTGGCGCCCGATTACATTGGGCCAGGCTAGGTACCAACGATCACTTCAGCGTTATTGCCGGCAGCCGCTTGCACGTGCACCGCGTAGCCCGCCTTGAGCGCATCCATGTTGAGATCGAGGAAGCCGCGCGGGGTCTCGGCGCGCACCGCCTGCTCGATCCGTTTGCGATCGCAGATATTGCTCAGCGCGACCAAGGCGCCGAGCGCAACGATGTTCGTCACCCGCTCGCTGCCCAGCTCCAAGGCGGTGCGGCTGAGCGGCAGGTGATAGCGGCGGTAATTGCCGGCCGGCAGCTCGGGGCACAGCCGCGTGTCGGCGATGACCAGTGCGCCCGGTTTGAGCAGCGGCCAAGACGGTTTGATGGCGAGCCGGTCGAGCAGCACCAATTGATCGAGCGCGGTCGTGATTGGGAAGTCGACCTCGGCGTCCGAGATCACCAGGTCGGCATTGCAGTAGCCACCGCGCGAGGTCGGCTCATAGGTCTGCGACTGCGCCACGTGCTTGCCGCCGGCAGCAAGGGCATCGGCCAGTATCTTGGCACTGAGGATCAGACCCTGCCCACCGGTACCGCCGATGCGAATTTCTATCCGCGCGTCCTGCATCACGAGGCTCCCTTGCGGGCAGCCGCCGCGCGCCGATAGGTGGCGCCGTATTCGGGACGGTCATTGCTCGCCAAGATGCCGGTCGGCAGCGCATTCGAGCGGAACGGCGTGTCGACCGTGTCGAGATAGGCGCTGGGGCGGATCTCGCTCTTCTGGCGCATGATCATCTCCGACGACGAGCCCATGTCGTTCTTGCGTCCGAAGATCTCGGTGCAGTCGGACAGGACTTCGACGAAGGCGAACCCCGGATGCTCGAGCCCGGCCTTGATCAGTTCCTTGAGCTTGGGGACATGGTGGGTCACTTCGCGACCGACAAAGCCGGCACCGGCCGCGGTGGCGAGCGCGCAGGCGTCGAAATGCGGCTCTTGATTGCCGAGCGGCGTCGTCGTTGTCAGCCGGGTTTCCGACGTGGTCGGCGAGACCTGGCCACCGGTCATGCCGTAAACTTCATTGTTGAGCATCAGGCAGGTCAGCTTGAGATTGCGCCGGCAGGCGTGGATCAAATGATTGCCGCCGATCGCCAGGCAGTCGCCGTCGCCGGTGATGACGACGACATGCAGATCGGGACGCGCCAGTGCCAAGCCCGTCGCATAGGCTAGCGGCCGGCCGTGCGTGACATGGAAGGTGTTGGCGTCGATATAGGCCGACAGCCGCCCGGCGCAGCCGATGCCGGAGACCACCGCAAGCTTGTCCTTGTCGAGACCGAGATCATGGATCGCCCACAACAAGGCCCGCAACGCGATGCCATGCCCGCAACCGGGACAGAGGAAGTGCGGCATCATCTCCTTGCGGAGATAATCGCGGACGTCGAAATCGGCGGCTGTTTCGATGAGCATCACGCCCCCCTTGCGAGCGCCGTGGCGCGTGCGGCGATGTCGCTAGGCGTGATCGCCTCACCGCTGAAAAGATGCAGGCCTTCGACCGGCTTGCCGGCGAGCACGCGCTCGACCACAAGCCGGAGCTGACCGGTGTTCATTTCCGGCACCAGCACGGCGCGCGCCTTGGCCGCGGCTTGGCGCAGCTGCTTTTCCGGGAACGGCCAGAACGTAATCGGACGGAACAACCCGACTCGCAGTCCCCGCGCACGGCACAGCTCGACCGCGCGGATCGCCGCGCGGGCGCTGATGCCGATAGCGACGATGACCACATCGGCATCGTCGCAGTGCAGCTCTTCCCAGGAGTCGATCAAGTCGCGGTGCCGTTCCAGCTTGGAGAACAGCCGCGACAGATTGCGGGTGACCGCCTCCGGATTCTGGGTCGGAAAACCGTCTTCGCCATGGGTTAAGCCAGTCGTATGGGTGCGATAGCCCGTGCCCGGCCGCGCCATCGCCGGAATGCCGTCGCTGCCGCCATCATAGGGCTTGTAAGCCGCGCGCGGTCCGCTCGCCCATTTGCGTTCGGTGCGGCTCGCATCGGCCGCGCTGTTGAGCGCGACGGTTTCGGACAGTTGCGCGATCACCTGGTCATACAGCAGCACCACCGGCGACCGGCATTGCTCCGCCAGATCGAAGGCGCGAATGGTTTCGCTGTAGATCTCGCCCACCGAGGCAGGCGTGAGCACAATGATCGGATAGTCGCCATGGCTGCCCCAGCGCGCCTGCATGATATCGGCCTGCGACGGCCGGGTCGGCATGCCGGTGGAGGGGCCGCCACGCATGACATTGACGATGACGCAAGGGATCTCGGCGCCGGCGGCGTAGCCGATATTCTCCTGCTTGAGCGAAAATCCCGGGCCGCTGGTCGCGGTCATGGCTTTGACGCCGCCCATCGAGGCGCCGATCACGGCCGCGATCGAGGCGATTTCGTCTTCCATCTGCACGAACACGCCATCGACCTCGGGCAAACTGCGCGCCAGCCGTTCGGCAATTTCCGACGACGGCGTGATCGGGTAGCCGGCGAAAAACCGACAGCCGGCGGCGATCGCTCCCAACGCGCAGGCGTGGTTGCCGGAGATCAGCTTCACGGCATTCTTGCCGGTGAGCAAGGGATCGATGACATTCATCGGGCAAGCCCCTGTTGCGCAACGGCACCCGTGCTATCGAGGTGCACCCGAATCGCGAAATCCGGACACAACCATTCGCACAGACGGCACCCAGTGCACCTTTCCGGCTCGGCCAGTTCCGCGATGCGGTCCGCGTTCAGGCGCAGGCAGTGCTCGGGGCACATCTTCACGCAGATATCACAGCTCTTGCACCAAACCGGATTGATTTCGAGACGCACGCGGTAGGCCGCGTCGGCAGGCGTCGGCGTCCTCGTCACCGGGGCTTCCACCGCCGGCGTGGTGTTGCGCGCCTCCTCGATCCAGCCGCGACCGCGGCGGAATGCTTCCAGATTGACCGCGACGGTCTTCTTGGGCACGAATTCGGCGACCGTCCGCTCCCAATCCGTTGTCGAAAACTCCAACGCGGTCGACAGCGCGCCGAGCAGGACGACGTTGGCCGCGCGCTCGTTGCCGAGCTTCTCGGCCATGTCGGTGGCGTCGATGGCGTAGGCTTCGCCGACATGGACGACGACCTCGGCCGGCGTCTCTTTCGAATAGCGCAGCGGCGCGCCCGGGCGGCGGTTGAGACAGGCGAATGGCGGCACGATGCGTTTGGTGTCGCAGATGAAGATGCCGGTGCCGGCTTTCAGGAACGGCAGCCAGCGCAAGCCTTCGGCCCATTCCAGCGCGACCAGAATATCGACGTCGCCCTTCGGGATGGTCGGCGACCAGACACGCTTGCCGAAGCGCACATGGCTGAACACCGAGCCGCCGCGCTTGGCCATGCCGTGCACTTCGCTCTGCTTGACTTCGAAGCCCTGGCTCTGCGCCAGCAAAGCCAGCACCTTGGAGACCATGATGACGCCCTGCCCGCCGACGCCGACGATCAGGACGTTGAAGGCGTCATCCGCGCGATCGGCCTTCAGCGCCGGGGAATCCGGCGACGCAGGGTCGGGACGCACGGTGGTGACTGGATCTCTCATTGCATCACCGGCGCGACGGTCTTGATGCAGTCGACGGCGCAAACCTGTGCGCACAGCGTACAGCCGATGCACAGCGACTGGTCGATCTGCACCTTGTGGCGGCCCTCGAACGACTGGTCGCTCCAGGTGATGGCCGGGCAGCCGATGTTCATGCAGGCCTGACAGGCATTGCACTGCTCAGTGACGACCGTGAATGGCGGGCCCTTGATCTTGACCGGGTCGAGCACGCAAGGGCGGTCGGCGATCAGCACGGCCACGCCGCGATAATTGATGGCGTCGCGCAATGACTGATGCACCGCGGCAAGATCATAGGAATCGACCTTGCGCACCCATTGCACGCCGACCGCGCGCACCAGCGCTTCGTAGTCCACCTGCGGCGCAGCCTCGCCCCTGATCGTCTTGCCGGTGCCGGGATGCTGCTGGCCGCCGGTCATGGCGGTAATATGATTGTCGAGCAGCATCACCGTGATATTGGCCTGATTGTAGACCGCGTTGATGAGCTGCGGAATTCCGGCATGCAGGAAGGTCGAATCGCCGATGGTGGCGACGATCGGCTTGGTCTCGCCGGCCTTGGCCATGCCGACGGCGTTGCCGATCGACGACCCCATCGACACGGTGGTGTCAATGCCGCGCAACGGATCGAGGCAGGCCAGCGTGTAGCAGCCGATATCGCCGGCGACACGCGCGCCGGACGCGCGTACCGCCATGAAAGCCGAGGTGTGCGGGCAGCCGGCGCACAGCACCGGCGGACGCACCAGCGGTTCCGGCGTCCACTCATCATTTCGCTTCAGACGCGGCGCCAGAATGCCGGCCTGCTCGAAGCCGGCGCGCACCAACTCGGGCGACAACTCGCCGGCACGCGGAAAGAAGCATTTGCCTTCGACCTTAAATCCGAGCGCGCGGATTTCCTTTTCGATCACCGGCTCGAGCTCTTCGACCACGAAAATGCGATCGACCGACTCGCAATAGCGGCGCAGCAAGTCATCCGGCAGCGGCCAGGAGGCGCCAAGCTTCAACACGTTGGCGTCGGGAAGCACTTCGCGCACATAGGGGTAGCAGGTGCCGGCCGTGATGACGCCGAAGCTGGTGTCGCCTTTCTCCCAGCGATTGAGCGAGGACTCGGTGAGATAGGCTTTCAGCTTGGCCTCGCGCTCGATCACCAATCCGTGGCGTGGCCGCGCATAGGCCGGGATCATGACATTCTTCGACGGCTTCTCGATGAACGGACGCGGCGGCGGCACTTTGCGATCGCCGACCGCCACCGCACTGCGGGTGTGCGACAGCCGCGTCGTGCTGCGCACGATCACTGGCGTATCGAATAGCTCGGAGAGATCGAAGGCGAGCTTCGTGAAATCGAGCGCCTCCTGCGCGTCGCTCGGCTCGAGAATCGGCACGCTGGCGAGCATCCCGTAGATGCGCGAGTCCTGTTCGTTCTGCGAGCTGTGAATGCCGGGATCGTCGCACACGGCGAGGACCAGCCCGCCATTCACGCCGATATAGGTCTGCGACATGAATGCATCGGCGGCGACGTTGAGGCCGACATGCTTCATGGCGGCGAGCGCGCGACGCCCGGCAAAGGAGGCGCCGATCGCAACATCGAGCGCGACCTTTTCGTTGGTCGACCACTGGGCGTGTAAATCTTCGGCCGGATAGTCGGCCAATGTCTCGAGGATTTCAGTGCTCGGCGTGCCGGGATAGGCGGCGGCGACCTTCACGCCCGCTTCCCAGGCGCCGCGCGCGATCGCTTCATTACCGGTCAACGGCCGAACGTTTTTCGCCTTCTCGGGCGATCGTTCGGCAGCGTCCACAACTCCGTGCATCTGCTCCCCCCGACGGCGGATTTCGCCGTTTTGGCCAATAATCATCGCCTAATCGGGGGCCGGCGTACTTGAGCTATATCAAGCGGTTATCGTTCGGCACCGGTCCAAGCCAGGACCGGGCAAGACCGCGTGGACTTTGGGCTTTTTCCGGGAAAGACCGCGCAGATCAGCGCGATGACGCGTATTTCGCGGCCTTTGCCTTGAGCCGTTCGAGGGTTTTGGCCTTATCAACGACAAAACGGCTGTGCGCGCCGGTGCAGATCGGCTCAAGATTGTCCTTGGCGGCGATCTCGAAGGTGACTTTGCGCCCCTCGACCGCACTGACGGTCGCGGTGATCTCGACCGTCATGCCGGGCAGAGTCGGGGCGAGATGGCGGATCGACACATCGATACCAACAGAATCCTCGTTGGCGTCTGCGTGTTCGAGGATGAGGTCGCGGCAGGTGTGTTCGATGTCGTGCACCAGGCGGGGCGTGGCGTAGACGCGGCCTTCCTCGCCCATGAAGCCGATGGTCCGATCTTTATCGATCGTCACCCGGTTGGTCCGCGAAATTCCCGGACGGAGGCTGTCCTTCATCGCCACTCTCCTCACTTTTTTCTGCGATACAATTACACGGATACTCAGACTGATCGGCTTGACCAAGGTCAAACCCCGGCGCGTTTTTAGATACCCAAATAGGCTTCCCTGACGCGGCGATCGGCCTGGATTTCGGCGGCGGGTCCGCTCAACGTTACGCGCCCGGTTTCCAGCACGTAGGCGCGGTCGGCGATTGCCAACGCAGCGCGCGCATTCTGTTCCACCAAAAGGATGGTCAGGCTGTCGTCCCGCAGCGCGCGGATCACCGTGAGCAATTGGTCGACCAAGTTGGGGGCCAGACCCATCGATGGCTCGTCCAGCAACAGCAGCCGCGGCTTGGCCATTAGAGCGCGTCCGATCGCCAGCATCTGCTGCTGACCGCCGGACAAGGCGCCGGCCGGCGTTTCCAAAATCGCATCGAGCATCGGGAACAGCGCGCAGACCCGCGCCAGCGCCGGTTCTAGATCTGCGTCGCGGCAAGACCATGCACCGAGCTTCAGATTGTCCATCACGGATAACGGCGCAAACACTTGTCGGCCTTCCGGCACTTGCGAGATGCCGAACGCTACCCGTTCATGCGCGGGCCGTTTTTCGATCCGCTCGCCGGCGAATCGTATCGCGCCGCCGGTGATCGGCTGCACACCGGAAATGGCGTGCATCAGCGTCGTCTTGCCGGCGCCATTGGCGCCGATCAAAGTGACGATCTCACCGGCGTCGACATGGAGCGTGACGCCGTGCAGGACTTCGATGCGGCCATAGGCGCTTTTGACATTTTCAATCGAAAGCATGCGCTGCCTCCTGCGAGCCGTGAACACCCAAATAAGCCTCGATCACCTCCACGTTGGACCGCACTTGTTGGGGCGTGCCTTCCGCCAGCGTCCGACCTCTTGCCAGGACATGAACTCGGTCGGAGATATTCATCACCAGACGCATATCGTGCTCGACCAGCACGACCGTGATCCCTTCCTTCACGATGGAGCGGATGACGTGATCGATTTCCTGGGTTTCGACAGGATTGCAGCCGGCAGCCGGCTCATCGAGCAGCAGCACCGTCGGTTCGCTGGCCAGCGCGCGCGCGATTTCCAGGCGTTTGAGGGCGCCATAGTCGAGCGAACCAGCCGGACGGTTCGCTGCATCGGCGAGGCCGACGCGGGCCAGCGCCACGCGCGCTGCTTCGCGGGTCGCCGCATTCTGGCGCGCGACCGATGGCCAATGCAGCAGATCGGCCAGAATCCCGGTCCGCTCGTGGCGGTGACGGCCGACCATCACGTTTTTCAGCACCGACATATGAGAAAAAATCTGCAAATTCTGAAAAGTCCGCGATAGTCCTCGCCGGGCGAGTTGATCGGGCGCAAGGCCGGTCACCGTTTCTCCGGCGAGCCGGATGCTTCCATCGAGCGGGGTATAGATGCCCGATACCAGATTAAGCAGCGTGGTTTTGCCGGATCCGTTCGGCCCGATGATCGAGAACACCTGTCCGGAAGCGATTGAGATGCTGACGCCGTCGATCGCCCGCACGCCACCGAAGGTAATGGCCAGCCGATCGGCCTCCAGGATCATCATTTCCGCCACCCAGCGAGCACCACGGTAACGGACGGCACGATGCCCTGGCGTAGAAATATCATGAAAACCATCACGATCAATCCGAGCAACGCCTGCTCGTATTCGTGGAAGATGGTGAGCACCTGCGGCAACACGACCAGCACGGCCGCTCCCACCAACGACCCGAATATCGACCCCATGCCGCCCAGCACGACCATGGCGACCAATTCTATCGAACCCAGGAAACCCGCCACATCCGGTGTGATGAGGCCATTGAACAACGCCAGAAAGGATCCAGCCACCGACGCGTACATGGCGGAGATTATGAAGATGGTAAGCTTCTTGCGCGCCACGTCGATGCCGAGCACGCGCGCGGCGATTTCGCTGTCATGGATGGCTTGCAGCGCGCGGCCGGTCGGGCTTTCCATCAGATTGAGCGCGAGTAGAAATCCGCCGACAAATGTCGCGCCGGCGATCCAGTACCAGGCATCCGATCCATGCACGCGCCAGCCGAAAAGCGTCAGCGCGGGGACGTTCATGCCATCCGGACCACCGGTCCAGCCCGCCTCGTTGGTGAGCACGATGGCGACGAGCAATCCGAATCCGAGCGTCGCGACGGCGAGATAGTGTCCTTTGAGCTTGAGAATCGGCCGGCCCACCGCGAAAGCGACCGCGCCCGAGAGTATTGCGCCGACGAACAGACACAGCCACGAAGGCGCGCCGAAATGGACTGGACCGATGGCGACGGAATACGCACCGATCCCGAGAAAGCCGGCATGACCTAGGCTGACTTGACCGGCAAAGCCCATGAGCTGTCT
>Ga0209385_1000629_pt1 | contig 14478 bp, 12 predicted proteins | sample NGEPerB_FD_184506 | JGI IMG/M metagenome (GOLD analysis project Ga0209385, IMG submission 184506) | Arctic peat soil microbial communities from the Barrow Environmental Observatory site, Barrow, Alaska, USA - NGEE PermafrostAB12-B... | ecosystem: Environmental > Terrestrial > Soil > Wetlands >... | reverse complement strand
GATTTGAGCAGGACAGTCAGGACTTAAAACGTTACCTAACTCGGTCGATTTAATTAATTGGCTTCGGCAGCCCGGACCACGGACAAATCCCGTCCATCTAATGGGACTTAAAAACTCCGACGCCTAACAGCCGCCACCATTATTCGTGCCTTTATTATGTTTCTCACATCAAGACAATTAAAATGAAAAGCTTTCCTTTCTATGTTATATTACTACTTTTCAGTCTTCAGTTTTATGGACAGACAATTACTGGAAATGTACTTGACGCTTCAAACGGAGAACCACTGATCTATGCAAATATAGGCGTGATTGAGACCTCTGTAGGAACAATTACCGACGAAAAAGGCAATTTTAAATTAGACGTAAAAAATCTTCCAAATAAATCAATCGTTAGATTTTCAATGATTGGATTCAAATCCCACATTTATGCAATTGAGGAGCTTTTAAATAAAGAAAATACTATACGACTAGAAATCGAGACTATAAACCTACCTGAGGTTATTGTAAAATCGGTCGTAAAGTTAAAGAAAGTTGGTACTACAAGTTATTCTAAGAATGTAATTGGATGGAGAGGGAATGATTTTAGCAAGGGATACGAGTTTGGCACTAAAATTGAATTGGGCGACTCTCCAGTGAAATTAAAAAGTTTGCACATGCATGTTTACAAACAAACTTATGACAGTAGTTTGTTTCGACTACATATCCGAAATATTGCAGAAAATTTACCCCATGATGAATTGCTTAATACAGATATTTTGATTTTAATTACTAAAGAATCCGGATGGATTGATATTGATTTGAGTAAATATAATTTAGTATTTGAAGACGATATTGCATTGTCGATTGAATGGATTAAAGTAATGGGCAGGGATATAAATAAACGAAATACAGTAACTGGACAGCTCACCCAAGCCGTGACGTTTAACGTAAAACCAAATAAGGGACTTACATTTCAGAAAATGGGTACTGAAGCAAAATGGGATAGACATGAAAGTGGAAGCCCAAGTTTTTATTTAACAGTACAATAAGATTTAGCCGAGACAAATTATACCATGAGAAGTTTTTTACAGACGAGGAGAAAAATACTCCGGCGCCTAACACGAACGGTACTATGAAAAGCATAACCCTGATACAGACGCCAACTCACCAAACCGCCGGAGTAATAAGAAATCGTTAAATCTGGTTTAGATGAAAAATCAATATAGGTTATTAGACAGACTCCCATGAGCAGTAATCGATGCTGCAGTACAGATTTAAAATTGTATGACCAACAGGGATTATATTTAGCCTTAAAATATATGATACTGCATTAATCCCCCAATAGGTGGATTAATTTGATTTTTTAACCAATAAAAAATACCTTGGCAAGACGCTTGAACCAATAAAAACAATAAGGATATGGCAAAATTTTTAACTGGCAATGAACTAAATTCTGAATTAGGAAAGATATTTGAAGAAGCGACAATTCAGCTAATTTTAATTTCACCATATATCAGATTACATGCTAACTATGAATCTATTTTAAAAACTAAGAGAGATAATCCGGAACTTGGGATAATAATTGTGTTTGGAAAAAATGAAGAGAATCCTTCAAGAAGCATGAGACCTGAAGACCTTGATTTTTTCAAATGTTTCCCAAATATTCAAATTCGGTATGAAAAAAGGCTACATGCAAAATATTACGCTAATGAGACATCAGCTATATTGACATCTATGAACTTACATAGACATTCGCAAGACAATAATATCGAAGCTGGGGTTATGACAAAAGTAAGAAAGCTTGGCGTTTTAGGTGATGAGATTGACCAACAGGAGTGGGAATATTTTGATAGAGTAATTGAACAATCGGAACTGATTTATGAGACGAAACCTGAGTTCGACAATGGATTTATAGGGTCTGGATTAAATAAGAAGTACTTAAAGTCAAATATAACAATCGATAAACTTACTGAATTCTTTGATGTTGGATCAAAACAAAAGATTTCTGATCGTAAAATCTCCATAACTAACAATAAAAAAATTGAGCAACCAAAGCAAGCAAATTATCTTAATGTTGGTTATTGTATCAGAACAGGTAAAGAAATCCCTTTTAATGTAAAAAGACCAATGTGTGATGTATCATATCAAAACTGGCTAAAATTTGATAATGAAGATTATCCTGAAAAATTCTGCCACTTTTCAGGAGAGCCATCCAATGGACAAACAACATACAAAAAGCCGATCCTTTCCAAAAATTGGAAAAAAGCTAAACAAGTACATGGACAATTTTGATCATTAATTGGGCTACTGCTGACGCTGATAATAAAGTAAATAAGCTAGTCACGGTATTTGCACGAGACGGACAGCACATCCGTAATGCAGCGAGAAGTAGGCCCTGGAATCAGCTCCGGGGCTTACTGTTATATTGCAGGCAAACTTGCCGCTTTTGTACCGGCTGATAATATGAATAATTTTGATTCGGACAATAGTACAATTAAGTCGGATTTTACAGCTAACAGGTTAGTCAATCTGTTTTTTATATCTACCTTTAATGGGAAAGCTGTTATAAGACTGTGTGTAAAACACTATTTAGTTAGCATGCATTGGACAACCCGAAATTTCAGGTTAATTCCTTGTAAATAACAAGACAAACCCAGTGAATATCATGATAATTTAGGTTGTTAGTCAATTTTGAGTATAAAGAAAATATTGTGGAATACTTTTAAAAAATATTAATATATCATGTTCTGGTTTGGATTATTTATAGCATTTATAGCAGGTTTTATTGGAATAGGCCTTTCACGTGAATGGGTCAAGAGAAAATTCCCAACAATACAGGAAAAACAACTCGATTTGATTGCATTAGTGATACTTGCAATAGGACTAGTTATTTCTTCAATAGATTACTCACAGCAATCAATCACTTTAAGGCATTTAGAGGACGAGCAGAGAGGGCGTATACTTACAACGAAACAAATAGAATACCTACGAGAAACCTTTCGTAGCCTTCCTAAGACCAGAGTGTATCTGATGGGTATACAAGGAGATCGTGAAGCAATTCGACTTGCCAATACATTCAAAGATGTTCTTATTATGGCTGGTTGGGAGGTTGATGGAGTGTGGGAGGATATACTGATAGGGGGAACTGGGCCAGGAATACTTGTACGCCAAGGGTCGTTCGCCTCAGATTCAACAGGACAGAAAATTACAGAGGCTTTGAATCAAATTCAAATTACTACTAGGCTAGTAATAAAGCCGGATCTTAAACCACATCAACTTGAGATTATTGTAGGTTCGCGACCTTGAATAGTCCATATAATTTAGGAATGACCCTAGAGATGTCATGCTATGGGCCGAATACAGTTCGTTCGAATTGGGAGGTAAGACCAAAAGAATTCGAGATTTCAACAAGACATTTGACGATTGCGAAAAAGATGTAATAGAATAAAAATTTCAACGACATGCTAACTCGGACGGTTTAATTAATTGCCTTTTGCAACCCGGACAGTTTCATCATTACACCAAACGCTCGTCCATCTAACGGGACTATGCAAAAACAAATCCAACCCCGACGCAGACATCAACAAACTCAACCGCCGGGCCGTTAGCTGCAATATATCACTGATTTACAGTTCATTACCAATCATATAAACCCTATGACCAGATTACTACTAGTTCTCCTTATAACAATTCCAATTATAAGCTGCAACAACGACCGATCTTTAAAATTGCAATCCGTAAATAAAGATATTAATGGTATCAGCTTATTAAAATACACCATAACAAATACTTATCCACACAGCATAGAATCATACACCGAAGGTTTATTATTTCATGACAATAAACTCTTTGAAAGCACTGGATCACCTGATAATTACCCCAACACTAGATCAGTAATCGGGATTGTAAATTTAAAGACAGGCGAAATTGATGTAAAAGTAGAGATTGATCGAGTCAAGTATTTCGGGGAGGGTATTCTATTTTTTAAAAACAAACTCTACCAATTGACATATAAAAATCAATTAGGATTTATCTACGACTCAAAAGATTTTAAACAGATAGGAACATTCCATTACTTAAATAAAGAAGGCTGGGGCATGACAACTGATGGCAATTCGATTATAATGAGTGATGGAACCAATTTCATTACATACTGGGATCCTGACAGTCTTAAAGTCATTAAAAAAATTAATATCACTTATAATGGCTCTTCAGCACTTTATGCAAATGAGTTAGAATTCATAAATGGATTTATATATGCTAATATCTGGACAACTAACTATATTGCAAAGATTGATCCTACTAATGGTAAAATTGTTGGATTAATTGATTTGACCACACTATTCTTTAAGGCAAAAAAAGAAAATCCGCAATCAGAAGCTACCAATGGGATAGCCTATGACTTAAAAAGAAATAGAATTTTTGTAACTGGAAAATTTTGGCCCTTTATTTTCGAGATCAAATTCCAGGATTAAAAAAACACAGCACCTAACACGGACGGTGCTATGAAAAGCACATCACCATTCAGCGACAAGTCCTGGAGAAATCCGGGATTTTCTGTTTTAATATCATGGGAACTAGAGTCAAGTACAGTTGGATCAGCTACATTAGGAATTGCATATCATCCGCAACCTTTCTGTCAATGACCTTTGCATATATCTGAGTAGTAACTAAACTGGTATGACCAAGCAACCGGCTAACAGTTTCAATCGGGACACCTTTACTTAATGTTACTGTAGTGGCAAATGTATGTCTGCCCAAATGGGAAGTAATATCCTTCTCAATTCCACATAAATCTGCTATCTCTTTTAAGTAACCATTGAATCTTTGATTACTGCAGATCGGTAAAAGTTTGCCGTTCGAATTGTCCCTATATTTCTCTAGAAGATCTTTAGCCCTGGGGAGTAATGGAATACTTAACCGGTTACCGGTTTTTTTTTACGACTGCTGACAATCCATTCTTTGCCATCTATACCTATTTCAATATTTTTATTTGTCAATTCCTGCATATCAATGAAGGAAAGACCGGTATAAATCTGAAATACAAAAGTATCTCGGACCTTTGCCAGTCGTTCAATCGGGAGTTTCTTGCTGACAATTTTTTCTATTTCAGACTCATTGAGGTAAGGTCTGGGATTATTTATAAATGCGCAACTGAAATCTCTAAATGGATTAACTGCTAACCATTTCTTTCTGATTGATATATTTATTACCCTGTAAAGATTCTTTATGTTTTTTGCAGCTAAATTATGTAACAAGCCTTCAGTGCCCCTCATGTAAGCATGATAACCCTCAATGAACTTATAATTCAGGTCACTGAACTTAATATCGGAAGTGAATCTTTGCAGGCTGTTAAATGAATACCTGTACTTTTTAACCGTGGAGGTCGTATAGCCTGATCCGGTGAGTTTCTCCATGCTGGAAAATGCAGGAACCAAAGTGGATGTAATATCTCCCCAACATGGCAAGGTAAAAGCATGGGATAAAACTGATTGGGGAATTGAAGTGAAAGTGGACAAAGAACTTGCTAATGTAAAACCTGCCGATTATGATGCGTTGGTTTTACAGGGCGGTGTAATGAATCCGGATAGATTACGTCAAAATGAGAATGCGGTAAATTTTGTAAAAGAATTTCTACAATCGGGTAAACCCATTGCCACTATTTGTCATGGCCCACAGATATTAATTGAAACAGGACTACTGAAAGGTAAAACAATGACTTCATTCCCTTCTTTACAAGCTGACTTGAGAAATGCAGGTGTAAATTGGGTGGATAAAGAAATCGTACATTTTGATAACCTGATTACAAGCCGGAAACCATCCGATCTTGACGCCTTTAATGAAGAATTGATAAAAACACTTTCATAAAAAGGAGTAATTTTTTACTTATCCCTGCAGGATCACTCAATACTCCCCCTATTTTCTCAATACGAGAATTTCTTCTCAAAAAGAATAGTTTCTGACTAAATCAGGTCGAAGTTAATGCGCTCATTTTTAATATGTTAATATTTGTTAAATTTCAGGGCATAATATTTGAAGTATGGTATCGACATAATATATTTTTGGAAGCATAATCAACACGCCGGATCAAAAAAACTGATGTTCAGGTATGAACCACATAAAAAAATCAAATAAACTAAATTAGGAGGATTAAAAATGACAAATGAAGTTAGCGGTAACCGTCCCGTCACAAATGACAATGCGGCTTCGCGGAATAATGAAAGAAAAGCAAAAACTGTTAGGAGTAATATTATATTCCATCCATCATACCAAAAAAATCGTTGAGTATTTTGCAGTTTTTAAACCAAATAATTTATTAATTATGAAAAAAGTATTAATCGTTCTGGTATTAATTATGGCAGTTATGGTTGTCAATGCACAGGTCACAAATACTACTGATTCCACCCGGACTGTAGTCAAGGTAGCTGATCTTCAGAAAGCTATAACAGACAATATTGCTAAAGATTATGTCGGTTATACTATTAAAGAAGCAACAAGTGTTACAGCAAATAACATTGTTACCTTTGAAGTAGTTGTTGTCAAGGGGACTGCCACTAAGGTACTTGTTTATGACAAAGAAGGAATTTTTGTTAAAAAGTTACCTCCGGTTCCAAAGAAATAATAACCGGTATATAGACGTTCAGTTTATTCTCTTAATCATTCATCCATCCAATACACATAGAAAATTGGATGGATGGATGATTATTAAAAGAAGCTTTCTGAGAAGAAAATCATGCAGCCTTTTTCTTTTAGGTTTAACACAAAATACATAGCACAGTACGCTTGAAAATGTGTGAATAATGTAATTTATTTCAAGAATTATATAACCGTTCCGGGATCAGAGAGACATGCCTTTGCCAGTGTAATAATTTCCTTAAAAACTTAAAACTTATAGCAATGAAAAAAATAATTTTAATAATTGTGGCAATTACCTTCATGGCTAACATTATAATCGCTCAGGATAACAGTACTGATTTACGTGATAAGCTTCAGTTTGGCCTGAAAGCGGGTGCAAATTTCTCAAACATTTATGACTCAAAAAATCAGGAATTTAATGCTGATTTCAAAGTTGGTTTTGCTGGAGGTGCTTTTTTAGAGATCCCTATAGGGAAATATATAGGTTTACAGCCTGAAATATTATTTTCTCAAAAAGGATACAAGGCAACAGGCACATTCCTTACTATTCCCTATAAATTTACCCATACCACAAGTTATATTGATGTTCCCCTGTTATTTGCACTTAAACCAAGTTCACTTGTAACCCTGCTGGCAGGCCCTCAATATTCCTTCCTTGTGAACCAAAAGGATGTATTTACAGGTGGAGGTTTAATCGTCAATCAGGAGCAGCAGTTAAAAAATGATAGAAGCGTATTGTGTTTTTTAGGTGGTATTGATATTAACCTGAACCAATTTGTATTTAGTGCAAGAGCCGGGTGGGACCTTCAAAATAATAACGGTGATGGAACATCCACGAATCCCCGTTACAAAAATGTCTGGTACCAGGCCACTTTAGGATTCAGGTTTTAGGGAAATGCTACAAACACCTAACTCAATCGGTGCTATGAAAAGCACATAACCATGCATCGAGACAAGTCCTGCAGAAATCCGGGATTTGCTGTTTTAATAGGTCTATCTGGATTTGTTGTCATAACAAGGCAGATGATCAATATCGTAGCTTGCAAGAAGGGGAGAGGGACAATTAATTTTTAAAGTAATTCTCCTGTCATATATTTGTGTCCGTCTTTTTCAATATCTCTAATCCAACTCAATCGGGATGGAACAATGTTTGGTTTTTTGGCTTTCCCTGGTTTATTATTGAATAGTGCCAGCTTTTTCAGATTATCAACTACATCCAATTCATTCAGGCTGATATATTTTGATAAACTTTCAATATTGGAATGGCCTGATACTTTCATGACCTCATAAGGATTCGCACCTCCCAAAATAAGATTGGTGCAGAGACTCCGGCGTGCAGTATGGGTTGTAATTAATTCCCATTTCTTATATTTATCAGGTATAGCTTTACGCTTTCCACCCTGGGTAGATACAATCTCATAAACCTGATTCAATCGGGCTGCTTTACCAATTAACTTCAAAGCATCATTTGTTTTCTGGTTGCTGGATACCTTAGGCAATTCGCCTTTGTATTTATCCAGTATTTCTAAAACAAATCTATGACATGGAATAAGAGATACTTCATTCGTCTTGTGAGACTGGATACGTAATACTCCATCTTTAATAAGATCTTTTGAAACCCTGGACCAATCTTGAAAACGTAAACCGGTGAACGACCCTACAATGAATAAATATCTTGTTCTATCGAGCCCTGGGTGATTATGTAAATCGAGCTTGTAAATTTTTTCCAATTCATCAACAGTCAGAAAAACATTAATTGCCCTTTCCTGTTTTGCCCGGAATTGGTGGTATGCCGTATTATTGTGTAATCTTAGTAGATAGGCAGTATTTAAAATACATTTAATGTTCTTCCATTGATTCCAGATAGTATTCATACCAAGATCTTTCATCTCTAAATGCCTTTGAAATTCTTTGTAAAACTTCATATCAATCTGGTCAAAAGTCGGGTTTGTCCTGCCAAAGAAGTCAGTTAAGTTCCTGTAAGTACCCTGATAGCTCAGGTAGTTGCTTTTTTCTTCCTCTTTATATTCCTGCAGTCTTACTTTATAGTATTCAAGAAACTTGACTGCTTTCAATGTTGAACCTACTCTTTTTATACCTGGCAGGAATGAATAGAATGCCTCTTTAAGATCACCGCCAGTTACATTTACTTCGGTGAGGGCATTAGTTAAAGCGCTTCTATAACGTGATATTCGGTCAACAACTGTCTCATTATCATCATACTTAAGTTTTATATCCTTTGGAGACTGTTTCTTATCATCCCATTGAGCTGGATTGAGTTTTATTTTTGTACTGACTTTGAACGGAACATCCAAGCCAGCCCAATGATACAGGTATAAATATTTATTTGGCTCCAATCTGAAGTTTGCTGCCATGATTTCAGTCTTTAATTATTCTTAAAAGTATAGAAAATAAATACAACCTCAAAATATTTGGTAGGCGAGTTGGTAGGTAAATAGAGGTATTTTAAGTCGTTTTTAAACTATTTTTGGATTAAAAAAAGAGAGAAGGTCATTGTAACATCCTCTCTTTGTGTACTTTGTTAATTTTGTGCGTTTTACATGAGTGAACCTGAAGGGACTCGAACCCCCAACCTTCTGGTCCGTAGCCAGATGCTCTATCCAATTAAGCTACAGGTCCTGCTGTCAATGAGGACGCAAATATAACAAAGTTTTGAAAAAAAATTGAACATCTATTTAAATAAGTGTGAAGTGCCTAGAGTTTGGAGTGCCTAAAGTTGGAAGTGCTTAAAATTGAAGAAAGTGTAGAGTGATTAAAGCTATTCCTAATAATAAAAGATTTTAAACTCCAGTCACTCTGATAACTCTAGGCACTCTAGGCACTTTAGTCACTTTAGTCACTTTTTATTCTGAGGAATATTGCTTACATTTATTTGTCTCAATCTGGGAAAAATATATTACATATTTTGCTGATATCCAATTATTAAAATTGTAGTTATGAAAAAATTAGCTGGAATAATTATAAAAATACTCCTGGGAATTATTCTTATCATTCTTGTTTTGCTTTTTACTGTTCCTATTATTTTTAAGAAGCAGATTAAAACCAGGGTTGAACAAACTATTAATTCTTCAGTAAATGCAAAAGTGAAATTCGATGATTATAAGGTTGGATTTTTCAGCAATTTCCCAAACCTCTCCTTTTCGCTTTATAATATGTCTGTTGTAGGTGTGAAAAAATTTGAGAACGATACTCTTGCCTCATTCAGATCTTTTGATCTTGTATTCAACCTGTCGAGTCTCTTCAAAAAATCGGGTTATGAAGTAAATTCGATTGTAATTGACAGGGCAGTTGTCAATGCAATTGTTAAAAAGGAAGGAAAAGCTAACTGGGATGTGGTTAAAGACACAGCCAAAGTACCGGTTGCAACCGAAACAAAACCTTCTTCATCCGGGATGAAGATACTCCTGAAAAAAGTCTCAGTTCTTAACAGCTCAATTTCGTATGTTGATGAAGGATCGGCAATGAAGGTTTACCTTAATAAAGTCAGTTTTTCACTGAAAGGCGACATGACCGCCGGTGAATCAGATTTGCAGATGACATTTAATGCAGGAGAATTCACTTTTGATATGGGCGGTTCCAAATATTTCAACAAGGCTGTTCTTGATTCCAGGATTGATATGCTTGCCAATCTTGATAACATGAAGTTTACCTTCCGTGAGAACTATTTATCAATTAATGATCTGAAGCTTAATTTTTCGGGCACTGTGGCAATGCCCGGCAAGAATATTCAGACGGATATTAAATTTGAAACGGCACAAACCTCTTTCAAGACCCTCTTATCTTTTATTCCGGCTATTTATATGAAAGACTATAAGGATCTTAAAGCGAACGGAGATTTTTCTATGAAGGGAACAGCAAAAGGGATTTACAGCGATGCTGACAGCACGATGCCCGATGTTACACTGGCAATTTCAGTTTCCAATGGCATTGTAAGCTACCCGTCTTTGCCTGAGCAACTGAAAAACATAAATATCAAAACTGACATATTCGTTAATGGAAAAGCTCTTGATAAAACAATCGTCAATGTCAGCCTTTTTCATTTGGAACTGGCAGGCAGTCCGTTCGATATGACTCTTTTTCTTAAAACTCCGGTCAGCGATCCTGATTTTAAAGGGACAATTGTCGGAAAACTTGATCTTTCCGCTCTTTCAAAAGCTGTTCCGATGAACGGTACAAACCTTTCGGGAATTATTGATATGTCAGTTCAGATAGCCGGGAAAATGTCGATGATAGAAAAAGGAAAATATGATAGTTTCAAGGCGTCAGGGACCGTAGCCATTAAAAATATGAATGTTGCGATGAAAGGATTTCCCGATGTGAAAATAAGCGAGGCAGCAATTGAATTTACACCTGCCTATGCAAGCATAACAAAGGCAAATTTGAAAGTAGGAGGGAAGAGCGATTTTTCTCTTGCCGGCAGGATTGAAAATTACATGCCGTATATCTTAAGCAAGAAAACGATTAAGGGAAATCTTTCTATGCGGTCAAAACTTATTGACATCTCGGAAATAATGTCAAAACCGGCGACGGTTCCTGCTCCGGCTAAAGATATTGCTTCAGCTCCAGTTTCAGTTTCAGTTGCTAAAGGTGGTTCTTCTATTCCTGCGGAAAACACTTCTTCGCTTTCATTAATGAAAGTACCTAAGAATATCGACATTGATTTTGATGCCATTATTGATGAGTTCAGCTATAGCGAAATAAAGGCACAAAATGTGAAAGGTCATATAATAGTTAGAAATGGCATACTGAGCATAAAGGATGCCTCAATGAACATTTTGAGAGGTACAATAGCAATGAACGCTGATTATGACACTCGTGACACTCTTAAACCTGTTATGAAAGCTGATTTTAATATGCAGAATATCGGTATCAAAGATGCTTTTAATACCTTCAATACCGTTAAGAAACTAGCTCCTGCTGCAAAAGGAATTGACGGAAAGATAAATGCAAAGCTGAACTATACAAGTCTGGTTGGAAAAGACATGATGCCAGTCACTAATTCGATTAACGGAGCAGGTACTATCAAATCGAATGAAATCACTCTTCTGGAATCAAAAACTTTTGACCAGATGAAAGAGGTTCTGAAGCTTGGAGATAAATATGGCAAAACCTTTAAGGATATTAATATAAGTTTTAAAATAGCTGATGGGAGGGTATATGTGAGCCCGTTTGATGTGAAAACCGGAAATCTTAAAATGAATATCAGCGGTGACCAGGGTCTTGATCAGACACTTAATTATGTTGTTAAAACTGAAATTCCACGATCCGATCTGGGAAGCTCAGTTAATTCATTAATAAATGGTGTTTCCTCTTTTGCCTCTTCTTTGGGTATAAAGATTAAACCTTCAGACATGCTGAAAGTAAATGTCAAAGTTACCGGCACTTTCAGCAAACCGTTAGTTACGCCAATATTTTGATCAATAGGATTCCTCTTGAACCGGTTAAAGCAGAATGAAAAAGGCCATCCAGATTGGACGGCCTTTAGAGTAATAATAAGATCATTATTAAAATTTCTTTTCGCGTATGCGCGCCTTTTTACCTGTCAGATCGCGTAGGTAGAATATTCTTGCCCTGCGGACTTTTCCATGCTTGTTGACCTCAATCTTGTCAATAAATGGGGATGCAACAGGAAATATTCTTTCAACGCCAACGTTTCCCGACATTTTCCGTACGGTAAAAGTTTCAGTGTGCTTTTCACCACTTCTCTGGATCACCACGCCACGATATTGCTGGATTCTTTCCTTATTTCCTTCTTTGATTTTATAATGTACGGTAACGGTGTCACCTGCACCGAATTTTGGAAATTCATTTGTTACCGCAAATTCTTTCTCAACAATATTCATTAAATTCATTAAATTCATCTCTCAATGTATTTTATATACTCACTTTGATATCAAAAATCCGGTCGCAAACTTACGCAAATATTTCTTATAAACTGCATCCTATGGTAAAAACTTTTCAATATCAGGATTTTTAGTTTGCCTAAAAGTGGCTCAACGGCTCAACGGCTCAATGGCTCAACGGAAATCACTTGCTTAATGGATGCCTTTTTGCCCTTGCGCCCTTGCGCCATTGTGCCAATGTTCTCCTTTTGCCTTTTCTTAATGTCCTGCCTTTGCCGGTTCAAGCAATTTATCTCCTGTTTCCTGTACAACTGTTTTTTTCCAGGTTTCAGAATAACCCGGTTGCAGCGGCATTACAGGATTTCCCCATTTATTTCTTTCAAATTTTCCGTCCTTTTCCTTTTTAACATTGCCATCAATATACTTTACAAGAAGGTATTCACTTAATGTTTTCCATTGATTAAAAGTATTCTGAGCCATTGCTACTGAATAATTTGTAAGATATTCCCTTGCATGATTCATGTCGTTGGCTGAAAGCTTCAGAGCTGCGGCATCAATTGAGTCGGTTTGTGATATATATTTGGTCTCCAGTCTCTTCTGTACTTTTTGTGCATCAGCGCTCATCATATCGTACCTGGTATAGCACCAATTGGCAACCTGGTTAAACAGCCAGAAAGCGGAAGTGGGAGAATATGTAAGCATATCGCCATTTCCAACTTTGAAACATTCAGGAATAGTTGTTATTCCGCAGTAAATAGGTGTAAATACTGTCGTTGCAGCATCATCCACTCCGAACCAGAATATACCTCCGACCGGATCGGGAAGCCAGCTGCGGCATTCGGCAACAAATACGAAACCTGTTTGCTGTGTGGCAACTGTCCTTTCATTACAATACAAAGGGGCGTTTTTAGCGGTATCAATTTTCCAATCAAGTGGACGCCAGCGATATGGGAGTCCAAACGGACCTGCACCAGCATCTTTTCTCATATCAAGCGGTGTCCCTTCAAGGTGATCGCGCATGAAATTCATCATATCATTATCTGAGATTTTTCTGTCAGGCTTGATCCACAATGGCATGCGTTTGCTTAAATCATGTCCTGAAATGTAGTTGAAATACTGATTCATGTCTGCATTAACAGATTTGAAGAAAGACCATACGCGGGCTTCACAAAAACGGGCGCCTGAAAATGTTATAGGATTATAAGTATCAGAGAAGCTGAATTCGGCATCTTTACCTTTAAACAGGTTTTTGCTTCTTGCAAATTCAATTACATCGTAGGCATAAACACATTCAATATTGGGTTCAGAAATCCTGCTGAGTTCTTTTGAAGTTAATGCTATACTGTTCTTTTTGCCGGTAGATAACGGAAAAGTCTGTATCCTTGCCTGGTTTGCATGCCCGGAAATATAACCGTCGGGAATACGGCGTGCTACCCACACAGCTCCTTTATTATTCGATCCTTTGCTGATAATTTCAAAAATCCAGGCTTCATTCGCATCTGCAATCGAAAATGATTCGCCTTCACTGGCATAACCATATTGTGATACAAGATCCGACATTACTTTTATAGCTTCCCTGGCATTTTTAGCTCTCTGAAGTGTCAGGTAAATAAGGCTGCCATAATCTACGATAGCTGTGGTATCAACCAGTGTCTCAATACCGCCGTAAGTCGTTTCACCAATTGCGAGCTGATGTTCATTCATGTTTCCGACCACAGAATATGTATGAGCAACCTGAGTAATCTTTCCCATGTATTTTTGGGTATCCCATTCTATAACATCTACAAGGCTCCCGGCCGGATAATCTTTTGCCGGCCAGTAATATAACTCGCCATACAGCTGATGAGAGTCTGCAGCGTACGTTATCATCGTCGAACCTTTAACAGAGGCGCCTTTGGTTACAATAAAATTTGTACAACCATTTGTAAACTGGCCAGGTAAGAAAAATGCCAATAGTAATACCAATATCAGTTCAGATAGTTTTTTCATAAAATCACTA
>Ga0209385_1000628_pt1 | contig 14492 bp, 18 predicted proteins | sample NGEPerB_FD_184506 | JGI IMG/M metagenome (GOLD analysis project Ga0209385, IMG submission 184506) | Arctic peat soil microbial communities from the Barrow Environmental Observatory site, Barrow, Alaska, USA - NGEE PermafrostAB12-B... | ecosystem: Environmental > Terrestrial > Soil > Wetlands >... | reverse complement strand
CGCCCCCACCACCGCCACCTTCTTGCCGTTGGGAGGGGCCAGGGTCGGGCGCCAGGGTTCCTTGTCTCCCAGGTCGAGGTCGGAGAGGTAGCGCTTGATGTAGTCGACGCCCACGGCTTCGTCGAGCAGGGTGCGCCGGCAGCCCTTGACCTCGCAGGGGCGAGTGCACACACGCCCGCACACTGCGGGCAGTGGGTTGCGGTCCTTGATGAGGGCGATGGCGTCGCGGTGCTTGTCCAGGGCGGCCAGGGCGATGTAGCCCTGGATATCCACCCCCGCCGGGCAGGCCAGCTGGCAGGGACCGATGCAGTCCGCGTAGTGGTTGGAGAGCATCAGCTCCAGGGCTGCCTTCCGCGAGCGCCGGATCTCCGGGTTGGAGGTCTCCACCACCATGCCCGCCGCCACCCTGGTGGAGCAAGCCGGCGCCAGCGTGCGCGCGCCCTGCACCTTCACCACGCACAAGTAGCAGGAGGCGAAGGGCTCGAGGCGCCCGTCATGGCAGAGGGTCGGGATGGAGGTGATCCCGTTCTCGCGGGCGACCTCCAGGATCGTCATGCGGTTGTCGGCGATGACCCGCTTGCCGTCGATGTGAAGCTTGACGAGTTCCATGCCCCTACACCCTCGTGATCGCTTCGAAGCGGCAGGCCCGGTAGCACTCGTCGCAGCGGGTGCACCGGCTGTGGTCGATGACGTGGGGCTTGCGCTTCTCGCCGGTGATGGCTTTGGCCGCGCAGGCCCGCCCGCACACTCCGCAGCCGTTGCACTTCTCGTTGATGGTATAGGTGAGCAGGGCCTGGCACTGGTGGGCGGGGCACTTGCGGTTGGAGATGTGCGCCTCGTACTCCCCGCGGAAGTACTTGAGGGTGGTGAGCACCGGGTTTGGGGCGGTCTGGCCCAGGCCGCACAGCGAGTTGTTCCTCACCAGGGAGGCCAGGTTCTCCAGCTTCTCGAGATCCCCCTCCTGGCCCTTGCCCTCGGTGATGCGGACGAGGATCTCCAGCATCCGCTTGGTGCCCACCCGGCAGAACGTGCACTTCCCACAGGACTCGCGCTGGGTGAAGTCCAGGAAGAAGCGGGCCACATCCACCATGCACGTGGTCTCGTCGAGCACCACCAGCCCGCCCGAGCCCATGATGGCGCCCGTCTTGTTGATGGACTCGTAGTCGATGACGGTGTTCTCGAGCTCCGCGGGGATGCAGCCTCCGGAGGGGCCGCCCATCTGCACGGCCTTGAACTTGCGGTTCTCCTTGATACCCCCACAGACGTCGTTGACGATCTCCCGGATGGAGATCCCCATCGGGACCTCCACCAGCCCGCCCCGCCGGATCTTGCCGGCCATGGCGAAGACCTTGGTTCCCTTACTGTTGGCCGTGCCCAGGCGGTTGAAGGCCTGCGCCCCGTTGAGAACGATCCAGGGCACGTTGGCGAAGGTTTCCACGTTGTTGATGTTGGTGGGGCACTCCCACAGGCCCTTGACCGCCGGGAAGGGCGGCCGCATCCGCGGCATGCCGCGGCGGCCCTCGATCGAGGCGATGAGGGCGGTCTCCTCGCCGCACACGAAGGCCCCCGCCCCCTCCTTCAGCTCGACGTGGAACTCGAACCCGGTGCCGAATACGTTGTCACCCAGCAGGCCGTGCGCCTCGGCCTGCGCGATGGCGATGTTCAGCCGCTCGACGGCCATGGGGTACTCGGCGCGCACGTAGATGTACCCACGAGTGGAGCCGATGGCGTGGCCGGCGATGGCCATGCCCTCCAGCACCGAGTGGGGGTCGCTCTCCAGGACCGAGCGATCCATGAAGGCCCCGGGGTCGCCCTCGTCGGCGTTACAGATCACGTACTTCTGCTTGCCCGGCGCCAGCCGGGTGAAGCGCCACTTCATGCCGGTGAGGAAGCCCGCCCCCCCGCGCCCTCGCAGCCCGGACTCGATGATCACGTTGATGAGGCCGTCTGGGTCCTTCCGGTCGAGGACCCTCTCCAGGGCCAGGTACCCGCCCACCTCCAGGTACTCCTCGATCTTCTCCGGGTCGATCACCCCGCAGTTGCGCAGCACGATGCGCTGCTGGCGGTCGAGGAAGGCCTTTTCCTGGCCCTTGCCGTCGCTGGTCCACACCAGCCATTCCTCGATGGGCTTGCCTTTCCCGACGTGCTCCTCGAGCAGCCGGTCGACTCTGTCCGGGGTCATCTGCCCGTACTGCCAGCGCGTCCCGCCGTCCTCGCGCACCTCCACCAGCGGCTCGCGGTAGCACATGCCCACGCAGCCGGTCTTCCCCACCTTGCAGCTGCCATCGAGCGTCCCCGTCCTGGCCAGGATCGCGGCGTAGGTCGCCCCGGCGCCCGCCGCGACCCCGCACGTGCCTAGCCCCACGAGGATCCTCACGCGCTCATCCCGCTTTCTTCTCCCGGTAAGGCTTGAGCAGCTTCCGGAGGTCGGTCGGCTTGAGGTTGCCGTGGGTGTCCTTGTTCACCATGACCACCGGGGCCAGGCTGCAGCAGCCCAGGCACGCCACCGTCTCCAGGGTGAACTCGCGGTCCGGAGTGGTTTCCCCCTCCCCGATCCGCAGCTGGTCTCTCAGAGTCTTGGAGATCCAGTTGGCATTCGCCACGTGGCAGGCCGTGCCGTGGCAGACCTTGATGATGTTGCGGCCCACGGGGTGCTGCCGGAACTGCGCGTAGAAGGTGGCCACCCCGAAAATCTGCGAGAGGGGCACCCCCGTCTTCCTGTGGATCTCGGCGATCCGCTCGCGGGAGATGTAGCCGTCCTCGGTCTGGAACTTCTGCAGGAGCGGGATCAGGACCCCGCCCTCACCCTTGTAGTGGAGGTTCTTGAAGTCATACGCGCGAGGCGCTTCCATGTCGTGGGCTCCCGGCGCCGCGCTAGTCATAGGGCGTCTCGAACATGCGGTTCATCAGGCTCATCATGTCGTCGATGTTGCCGGTACCCCCGAGGGCGTGGGCCCTGCACCCGCGCCGGGAGCAGAACTCCAGGTAGCCGCCCTTGGCGATGTTGAGCGACGCCATGGCGGCGCCGCAGATCTTGCAGGACAGCGGCAGCATCAGGCTGGCCTCGCACCTGGGGCAGCTGAGATCGACGACGTCGCCCTCCTCCAGGGAGGGGTCCGCTTCCCCGCTGTCGTCGCCGAAGACGGCGCTCAGGGAGACCTCCACCTGCTGGTGGGTGCGGCGCACGTGGCCGTCGAGGTGGACCCGCGTGCCCTCGGTGAGAGCCGCACCGCACTGGGGGCAGCACAGCTCCAGCACGAGCATCTGCTTAGTCATGGACTGGTTCCTTCGTGGAGGCCATCGCCTCCTGCAAGCGTTCGATGCGGACGAACACGCAGTCGTCCAGCGCGGCCTGGCCGCGCACCACGTCCTCGGCGTGGGCGGCACAGCTGGGGGCGCCGCACGCCGCACAGTCCTTGGCCGGCAGTTCCGCCAGCACCCGCTCCTCCTCTCGCTTGCGCGCCACCGCCTCGCGCAGGTTGCGCCCCAGCGGGCGCACCGGACGGGCCTGCAGGTGCTCCTCCAGGTCGAAGAAGTGCTCCTGCAGCATCGCGCGCACCTTCTCCTCGGGCACCGCCGCCCCTTCGCCCGCCTGCCGGCCGTGCCGGCGCACGACCTGCTGCACGGTGCGCCGGGCGGCGTAACGGTTCTCCACCGTGAGCTGCCCGCTGATGCAGCCGTCCGGGCAGATGTAGGCCTCGATGAAGTCGACGGCCTGGAGCTTGCCCTCCTCGATGTGGTCGAAGACCCGCAGCACGTCGCGCACCCCGGCCACGGTGATGGTGTTGGCGTTGCGCAAGCCCGCGATCTCCCCGCCCGCCATCGCCCAGAGCAGCCCGCGCTCGCTGATGGGCGGGGGGTTCTCCACCGGCCCGTTCGCCTTGATGGCCCCGAGCAGCGGACCGTAGACCTCGGCGATGGAGAAGGCCCCGTCCAGGTACGACGCCTCCAGGGCCTCCGGGTGGTGGATGGACTGCAGCATCGCGCTGCAGGGAGTGATGAAGAAGATGCCGATGTCGCCGGGGCCTAGCCCCTTTTCCGCCACCAGCCGCCGGCGCAGCAGCTTTGCGGCCAGTTCCCGCGCGGTCTCGATCGGCAGCAGGTTGTCGATCATGTCCGGGTAGCGGAGCTGGATCAGGTGGATGATGGCGGGGCAGGTCACCGAGATCTTGGGCCAGGGACCGCGGCACTCCGAGAGGTAAGCGTCGGTGGCGCTGGCGTGCATGTCGCACATGGCCGACAGGTCGTAGACGTCGTCGAAGCCCAGGCTGCGGAGGGCCTTCAGCACCTGGCCCGGTTCCACGTCCTTGCCGAACTGGGAGTACAGGGTCAGCGAGGGCAAGGCCACCGTGTACTTGAAGCGCCTGAGGTCCGCGGAGGTGGCGGTGGCCGCGTGCATCGCCCCGTGCCGGCACCAGCGGATGCACTCGCCGCAGTCGATGCAGAGGTCGGGGTCGGCCACCGCGCACCCGGCCCGCACGCGGATGGCCGCTGTGGGGCAGGCCTTGCAGCAGTCCACGCAGCCAACGCAGCGCTGCGGGTCGAAGACGATCGAGTGCTTGCTCCGGGGGCGGTCGCCTTCCTGCGCGTCAGGCAAGTCGCACCGTATAGGTGAGTGTGGTGCCGACCCCGAGGGTCGACTCCACATGGAACTCGTCCGCGCTGTTCTTGATGTTAGGCAGGCCGAGCCCCGCTCCGAAGCCGCGAGCGCGCATCTCGGGTGTGGCGGTGGACCAGCCCGGGGTCATGGCCAGCTCGATGTTCGGGATCCCCTGGCCGCGGTCCGCCACCACCACCCGCACCGCTTCGGGCAGGACCAGGAAGCTGAGGTCCGCCTGGTCGGCGTGCATGATGACGTTCATCTCCGCCTCGAAGTTGGCGATGGAGAGCCGGCGGATGAGGTCGGGCCGGATCCCCAGGTCCTTACAGATGGACTTGATGCGGGTGGCCACCTCGCCCCCGTGCTCGAAGTCGCCCCCTCGGATCTGGAAGGTCTCGGCATAGAGCACCTCGCTCAGGGCGCGGTCCCCTGTTGCTTGGTGGAGGCGGGCAGGCCGCTCCGGTGCAGGCGGCCGCAGGCCTCGTACATGGTCAGGGTGGTTGACAGCAGGGGCAGGCCGCGCGCGCGGGCCACGGCCAGCACCTGCGCGTCGGGCCGCTTGCCGTTGACGTAGAGGATGGCCTGCGCGTCGACCACGTCGGCGGTATGAACCGACTGCAAGTTGGTCAAGCCGGTGACGAGCAGGGGCGCGTGGCCGCAGAAGGCCAGGACCTCGCTCATGAGGTCGGCGGCGAAGCAGCCGGCGATCTCCCGGCCGCCGGCCTGGTCGAGGGCCAGCAGGTCCGTGCAGCCGAGAAGCGTGACGATCTCCGCGAGAAGCATGCCCTCACCTCGGGGCCGCCCTCGGGCGGCCGTCTAGCGAATGCCGGCCTCATACAGCTTCGTGGCCATTTGCCAGCGATTCAGGGCCGTAGTGAACACCGTGATCTCGGCCTTCTCCGCCATCTTCACCACGTCGTCGGCGAGGGCCTTGCCCTGGGTGATGACGATGGCGCAGGTGTCGACCAGGTTGGCGGCGGCGATCACGTTGGCGTGCGCCTGCACGGTGACCAGCAGGTCGCCCGCCTTGGCGTTCGCGATCACGTCGCTGACCATGTCCGATATGTAGACGCCCGTCACGTCCCGATCGAAGACTTTGGTGGCGGCTTTGAGCTCGAGCCGCTCCGCGAGTTCCTTAATCTTCATCCTGTGCTCCTCATTCCATGGACGTGAGGCCGAAGTCGACCGCGATCTGCTCGTAGGTGATCTTCCTGTGGAGACCGAAGAGGTCGGGCAGGATCAGCACCTTCTTCCCGGGGCTGGTCAGGCGCTCGTTGAAGAGCGTGTTGAGGACCCGGACCTTCTCAAGGGGCATGGGCGCATGGCCCTCCTCGCCCTCGGTCGTGATCGCCACGTAAAGCGAGACGCGCTGGTCGTGGGCCAGGTCGCCCATCTGGTAGACGGTGCTGTCCTTGGCGCAGCAGGCGTAGTACAGAAGCCCCGCCAGCTCGCCGAAGGGCACCACCGCGCCGGTCTGGGTGTCGCGGACGTCGAACTGGAAGGTCTGGGCCGCCTGCTGGGGTTTCCAGAACTGATTGCCCTCACGGTACTCCTCCAAGGGCGGGGTCCGCTCTGCCACGAAGTAGCAGCGCCGGGCGAGGGTGTGGTTCTCCAGCTCGATCATCAGGTAGCCTGGCCGCACGTTGACCATCTCGTAGCGCCGGTCACGCTTAGCGGTTCTCTTTAGCGGCCTCACGACGCTCTCCTGCAGCAAGGATCGGCTAAGCTGGAACCCGGTGCAATGAAACGTTCGCATCATCCGCTGAAAGTCAAGTCGGTCAAGCGCTTAGCGAGTGTCTGTTCGAGACTCTTGCCGGATACGTGCGTTCTCTCTGCCTACCGAGCTGCCGCAGGGCAGACAGAAGCACTTGAAAAGAGGTTGAAGGCGCACCTGGGGAATCTGTCGGTTGTCGCTCGTGCAATGGTCCCGGCTCGACGGGTCTGGTGGATTTAGGGGTGACCGTACACGAGGTCCCCGTCCAGCCCGCGTCCTCTTCTATTAACCGTGGGTTCCCTCCTCGGGGCCACCTGTTAACCGCTCTTAGCCGCTCTCGACATTTCGGGCGGTCAGAGAGCCCCCTCCCGCTCCATTTCAGTTCCCCGCGTGAGGGACATGCGACCTCGCCCGGGTCAGTGAGTCAGGCCGTAGCGCTGGCGGAGTGCCACCTCTTCCCTCTGGAGGACGTCGACGCGCGAGCGCAGGGCGGTGGCCCGGGCGGCAACGCCTGGGAGCTGGACGGCGGGCTCGGGCGATTCCATCGCCGTCTTCAGGGAACGGAGTATCTCCAGCGCGTCGTCGAGACTTCCGAGGCTCCCGCGGTGGTGGGCAGCGCACGAGGCGGGCGGCGTGAGGGCGGCGAGGCTCTCTTTCGCCGCCTCAGACTTACGGAAGGAGAGCTCAGGTGAAAGGCAAGCGAGCAACGGAAGAGCAGATCATCGGGGTTTTGAAGGAATCCGAGGCCGGCGCTGCGACGAAAGAGCTATGTCGGCGGGATGGAAGTGAGCGACGCCAGGAAGCTTCACGCGCTCGAGGATGAAAACCGGCGCCTCAAGCACATCGTCGCCGAGCTGACGCTCGACATAGCGGCCCTCAAGGGGGTGCTCGGAAAAAAATGGTGACGCCCGCGGTGAAGCGGAAAGCAGCGAGCGTCATGATCACGGAATTCCGCAGAAGCCAGCGACGAGCGTGCGAGCTGAACGTCCCGCTTTCGGATATCGACGCCTGGGGTATTTCCTTCGTAAGGACGGACTGCGCTTCAACCACAAACGGCTTCTGCGACTCTACCGCTCTGAAGGGCTCGGCCTGCCGCGCAAGCGCCCACGAAAGCGGCTCTGGCAGCGCCCGAAGCCGCTTCTGCCCGCCATCCGCCCCAACGAGCGCTGGTCGATCGACTTCGTCGCGGATCAGCTCGGATCGGGCCGGCGCTTTCGCATCTTCACGATCACGGACGACTACACGCGCCAGTGGCCCGCGACGATCGTCGACACCTCGATCAGCGAGACGAGAGTCGTGCGGCGCTCGACGAGCTCGCCAAGACTCATCCTCTTCCGAAAGCCATCGTCTCGGACAACGGGACGGAATTCACGAGTGGAGCGTTCCTCTCCTGGGCCGAGAAGCACGGCATCGCACTGCGTTTCATCCAGCCAGGTAAGTCGAATCAGAATGCCTTCGTCGAGAGCTTCAACGGGAAGCTCCGCCTTGAGTGTCTCAACGCGCACTGGTTTTCGACGCTCGACGACGCGCGCCAGACGGTCGAAGCCTGGCGGCTCGACTACAACGACGTCCGCCCGCACAGCTCGCTCGACGAGAAGACACCTACCGACTTCGCCGCGGCCCACCGGGAGACGGCCGCGTGATTTCCACATTTCCACGCAATCCACAGCGCGACTACTGCTACGATTTTCAACTCGGAAGCTCACACCCCAGGTGGACCATCTTTGGGGAGCAGGTCGGTCGACGACTCAAGATTGGCCCACCGCGACGGGAGACAAACCGAATCTATCTTCACATTGGACGCCATGTCGTCTCCACTCGCACCGGCATTTCATTCTTAACAGGGACCGTTAAGAATGAAGGCGGGGAAATCTTGAAATCGGAAAGCATCGCCGGTATCGTTCCGGAAATCCGCGTGTAGATTCCCTCTGTCACCTCCTGGAATGGAACCTGCCTGTACTGGACCGTCTGACCCGCGAACTCGATCTCGAGATCGCAGTGGACCGTGGATGCTCCGAAAGCCGATTCGGGCAATCGGATACGCACGCTGATGATAGGAAACTGAGCGCCGTGCGTGGTTTGAACCATGTGAAGATCGCGGTTGCTGTCTCCCGAATCAAACGACTTCACGGGCGCCGCGATCAGCAGATCGCATTGCCCGACGTGACAAACCACTTTTCCTCGAGCTGCGTGGCTGATGCCCTCGGTCTCATGCAGCGGATGAGAGACATGATACGTAAGCGTTGACTTTTCCAGCACCCATTGATGGTCCGGTTGTGCAAGCACGGGAACCGCCAGAAGCAGACAGATCATCGGCAACATCTGTCTCAGTCCGCGACCGATCACATGGCGATTGGTCCCGATCATGCCGCCTTCGACAAAAATGTATTCATTCATGAACGCCGCCTCAGAATTTGAGCGCTACGGATCCGATAGCAGCGGCATATGCCGCCACCGTTACGTCGGCCACGGCCGAGTGTGCTGTGGCGATCCCATGAACCTTTTCTCCCCTGTCGAGTTGAGCACGAGCCATCGCTCCCAGGATGGGAGTCAGGATCATTCCGGCGCCATGGACCCAGGCGAGGGCCTTGTGCACGCGGATGGGGCCGCGGACCTTCATTCCCGGCACACTGGGTGCCCCAATGGCATAAGAAGCGGTCGTAATGTACATACCCGCCGTCACCAGGCCCAGGGCGCCATGAAGATCGCGCGCTGACGTGCTGCCGTGCGCGCCGGCACCACCCCCAGCGAATATCGTCGCGATCATGGGGATGAGCGTCAACAAGCCCAATCGTTGATGGATCTTGAGCATATGCGATCGCTTGTCGAGTCTTGCCTGAGCCTCGGTGTTTCCCTGGGCCTGATCCGGAGGAAACCCCAGATCCATCAGCGAAGGTTTCGCTGGCTTCTCCTGAGGCGCTGCCGTCGTGTCGTCTTTGTTTTGCGCAGCCATTGCCTTCCGGCCGAGGAGCGGCATGCCGGAAACGCTGACCGTCGCAGAGAGTATCTCCACGGACTCGGAACAGGCGATCTCGAACCTCTCACTGAAGTTGCCGGACGGCATCAGGTTGAATACTGGACCCGGGGTCTCCGTAGTGGGAGTGTTTGCCTGATCAGGTCGCGCGCTTGCCGCCGTGATGAGGGCATTTCCAACCAGAGCAGAGGGCAGCTCGGTCACCGTGCCTGTCAATGCTCCCGCCCCCGCCGCCTGGGCCAATAGTGACGAGGCAAACATACCGATTAACGAAACTACAGCAGGGCCGAGGAAATTACGCCAGCTGTGAAAGGCGTTCGTCGACATCACTCACCTCTTTCGTGTACTTAAAACCCTACGTTACGGGCGTTATCGTAACCGTGCCGACGGCGGTGTCGGACGGGCGGAGCGTCGTCGCGTAGTTGAGGTCGCACCGCTCGACGTCGAACGGGTCCATGGGGATCATGGTGCCGTCGCTGCTGCGCTGACCCGTCGAACGGAGTCTCGTTCGTCACCCGATCCTTTACGACAGGTGCCGGTTCAGCGCCCGGGACCGAAGCCGCGAAAACAGCCGCAGCGGGAACGGACACGGAAAGTCGTTTCAAGGCGATCCTACTCTCTGTTCCCGCGTCGGATGCAAGAGCAATACCCTCAACGGACGTCTCAAATTAGGACGGAAGCGACGACGGGCACGAAATCGGCATCCCGGGCGCAGCACCCCGTTCTCAGTTCCAGCGACAGGGAACCGGCCAGAGTGCCGAGAAATGGGATCCCGATCGGGGAGTCCCTGAAGCCACTGGCATGCTTCGTGCGCAAACATCCCATGAGACCCAGAGTCTCAAGGAGTTGATATGGAAAGCACGGAAAAGGGTTCTAAGGCCGGATGTAGCTCTGCCGCGTGTTCCTGTAAAGAGGCGTCGGTTGACGTGCGCGGTAAGAAGTACTGTTCGAGCGGATGCGCAAGCGGCACGCAGAAGGGTTCCTGCTCGTGTGGGCACCCGCCCTGCAAACCGAAGTGAGCCGGAGAATCCAGGCAACCACCCGGCTAGCTGCCGATCAGAGTTAGGCGGGGTTTAAATGCCCGGGCTGAGATGAAAGCCCGGGTATTCCTTTCGCTAGAAGGTAAAACCCCTACACGATCGCGCTGATCGAACGCCTGTGGAGGACGCTGAAGGACACGCTCGGCTTGCGCCTGCTTCGGACGGACGCAGTCCCACCTTTCCGCGATCCCGCCTCCCCGCGGCAGGCCGGGCGAAGCCCTGATGGATTCGCCGTCTCGCATCGAGTACCTCGACGCGGAGCGGATGTTGCCGGTGCTGGTTCGAAAAGCAGCTTGAGAGGGCCTTCCCGACACTCGTCAAGCGAGGCCCGAGTGGGCCGACCTGTGCCCGCCGACCTCCGAGGCGATTCCGGAACGCTGGACTGAGCGCGTAAAGACGTCGGGCAATTCCCATTGCGGCCCTACTGCCGCTTGAAGAACTGAACCTCGCGCTCGTGTTTTACCGCTGCTTCGCGCGTCTTGAATGTGCCGAGATTACGGCGCTTACCGGTTTTCGGATTCTTCTTTCCCGAATAGAGCCGATACGCGCCCGATTTCAGCTTGCGAATCATGAGCGGCCCCCCTGCAAAGTGAAGCAGCAAGGACTGTGCCTCAACGGGCTAAGGGCGTCGCGGTTGTAGCGCTCGTCGGTGAGGGTTCGTTAGCTGATGGAAAAGGGTACGCACTTCCTGCGTTACGGGCCAATCAAGTTCAACGGGGAACGAAAGCGAGTCCGCCGTCGACGCGCATGAGCGCTCTCTGCGTCCGGTGCGTTATTCTTTGCGCGTGAACTTCGTCGAGAACCTCGTGGACGGAAATCGACTGCTCCCCGTACTTCTCCAGGATCTCGACTCCGCGACGAGATCCATCCACATCACCGTTTTTATCTTCTTCGACGACCCGATTGGCGAGGAGATCTCAGGCGCCCTCGAGGCGAAAGCGCGCGCAGGCGTCGCCGTCCGTGTACTACTCAACGTTGAGAAGACCGATATGGGGGACCCCTTCGGGACCGGCGAGAAGGAGATGATGAAGGAGGATCCGAGCTTCGCCCGTGATCCCACCAATGTCTCGAAGATGCGCCAACGCCTCTTGGACGCCGGCGTCGCCGTGGTCGATACGGAGCTCGACTACGACAAGATTGTCGAGACGGGAGAGCCCGAGCTCGACGCGCTCGCGCGCGAGATCAGGAGGACCGTGAAGGTCGAAGCGCTCCACGTCGATCACCGGAAGATTGTGACCATCGACGGCCGCGTCGCGTACTGCGGCTCCGCGAACTTCGGGGCTCAGTACCAGTATCACGTGCCCTTTGATCCGGCGAAGAACGCGCACGACGAGGCGAGCATCGCGCGGGAAGCGGGTCAACCGGAGCCTTGGTGGAAGTGGCACGACGGCCTCGTTCGGTTCGAGGGACCGATCGTCTGCGACCTGGACAGGGTTTTCCGCGAACGTTGGCGGCTTGGCGGCGGAGCAAACTTCCGGTCGCTCGATGCCGAGATTCCGGCCGCGCCGCGCGGCCTACGCTCGCGGGGCCCTCGCACGCTGATGATGATTGCAGCGCGAGAGCTGTAAGAGCGTTTCCGGGCTGCCCATCTGCAATCGGACCAAGCTAGCGGGCATGATGGTGGCGAACGCCACGGTCCGGGTGCAACAAAAGGAATCCCCGGGCTTTCATCTCAGCCCGGGCATTCAAACCACGTCTGTCGTTGATCGGCGACTAGGCGGGTGGTTAGCTAGACACTCCGAGTCCGCCCTCCAGTCATGAAGTGAACAATCACCGAGACGACGGCGGCGACCAAGAGTAGGTGGATCGCGAAACCGACAGCGTGAAACATCGTAAATCCGAGGAACCAGGCGGCCGCAAGAATGACCGCGAGAACGACGAACGGTTTCTACCTCCCTCTTTCTCGGCGCTAAGCCTTGCGGCCGCGCGTCCGGTTCCAAGCGTCTCGAGCTGGTTCTTTGGAATCGACCCAGGACGGGCGAGTAGCCGAGCCGGGCTGGGCAGTCCATCGCTGATGGAGGACAGATTCAGTTTCATCGAAGCTCTTCGTCGCGAATTCTGGTTTCGTCGCGTTCTCCCACCCGTACCGATAGGCAGGCTCGTAATAATCAAAGGTTCTACCTGACTTGTAATAAGGGCGAGTTTTATAGACGTTCTCCCAGTACTGTTTCTCGACAGTCGGATTCGCAGCTTCCCCTGCGGCATGACCCGCGCCTCCCCCGATAACCGCGCCGGCCACTCCGCCGACTAGGGCACCGACCGGACCTCCAACGACGGCCCCCACCGCGACTCCTGCGGCCGCGCCCCCAGCCGATCCAACACCAGTGCCGACAGGATGAGAGCCTGGCTCACCTGTAATCGGGTCGGGGTTTGCCCCCGCGGCACGTTCAACTTTCTTCGTGTCGCCATCCATACGGTCTTTCATGAGCGCCTCCAGGGACGGAGGCGCAAGATCGGTGCCGCTTAAGAACTGTTTTCACTTCGCGCACTTTCGCGCGCGCTGGAACGAAACGCTGCGCAGGCGCACGCTGCGATGGCAGCAATGTTGCGGCGTAGAGACGGAAAGGAGTTGTTATGGAAAACTTTTCATCGAAACCGTATGCCGGGAAAGCTCCTCTCTCGGAAAGCGCTCAGAGGCTTGGCTCAGACATCAAGAGCGAAGCGGGAGGTCTCGCCGACCGTGCCGGCGAGGCCGCGAAGACCTTCGGTGACCATGCCTCAGAGGCATTCGACGACCTCAAGTCGGCCGGTCAAGGAGTCGTAGACGACTACGCCACGAAAGTAGCCCGAGGAAAAAGACAGATTAGGGAAACTGCCGGGCGTATCAGCGAATATTCCGACCAGAACACTGCGCTCGTAGTCGGAGGCGCGCTCCTGGTTGGCCTCCTGCTCGGGCACATCTTGACTCGTAAAGGCGAATAGAGCGTCCATTCCTGCGCGAAGGATGCGTAAGAGCGAAAACGGAGCACCCTCATCATGAAGAAACCCTTTCAGCTGAGGTCGATCAACAGTCTTAGAATGACCGTCCTGGTTCTTTCCGGCGTCGCTTTTCTCGCAGTGGGTTTCCCGGCGATCGCTGGTCAGGCGTCAACCACTACCGCGACTCCAGCTCACGCAAACGTGAAAAAGCATGCGTCCGCAACCGCGGTCAAGCTATCTGCCATATTCGTCGACAAGGAGAAGAAGGCCCAGGAGAAGACCGCGACTGTCAAGGTCACCGTCACGGGAATCAAACTCATCGATCCAGCCGAGGCTAACGAGAAGCCGATGGCGGGCCAAGGTCACCTTCATTATCAGGTCGACGACGGCCCAGTGATCGCGACACCGGCGCCAAAGCTCTCCTTCCACGGCCTCACGTCCGGCGCTCACACGATCAAGGTGATGCTCGCAGCCAACGACCACTCGCTTCTGGGACCCGAGGAGACGCTAAGCGTCACGATTCCGTAATCGCCGGGGCACATTCGCTTCAACGGGCCAAAGGCAGGGATTCATGCGATACAAGATTTCCATCGTTTTCGCAGCGCTGGCGGGAGCCACCGCCCTCGTCGCGATCGCTCAGGAGAAACCTCCGGCAGCTCCCACGCCGTCGGCCGCGGGGACGACACCCGCTGCGATCGGTAATCCGACGCCCTCTCCAATGTTGACCCCGACACCATTCCAACTGGAAACGATCACTCCATCGGCGACACCGCCGATGGCCGGCACTCCGCCGATGGCAGGCACTCCACCGATGGCCGGCACCCCGCCGATGGCTGGCACCCCGCCGATGACCGGAACGCCGCCGATGAGCGGAAAGCCCGCTCGACGACGTCGGGTGCCACGTGCTCAGGCGACGCCCACACCGCCTTATTCGACGACCCCGGCGCCCGATCCCGGGATGACGGCCCCTTCAATTACGCCGGTGCCTCCCAGGCGGTGATGCGTGGAGCCGAGAGCGGATGCCGCCGACCGGTATTCGTAGCGACGGCGGTAGGAAGCGATCGCACCAACGTGCGAAAGGGCGGCGATAAGTGGTGTCCCGACGGCTCCGCTCTGGCTTTTTCGGATTTAGCAGGGGCCGTCAGGTCGTCATGCCGAAGAGGGCGCCGACAGCCGCCGTCACAGCCATCGCGAGCGCCCCCCAGAAGGTCACCCGAAGGGCACCGGCAGAAATGGGGGCGCCGC
>Ga0209385_1000626_pt1 | contig 14498 bp, 11 predicted proteins | sample NGEPerB_FD_184506 | JGI IMG/M metagenome (GOLD analysis project Ga0209385, IMG submission 184506) | Arctic peat soil microbial communities from the Barrow Environmental Observatory site, Barrow, Alaska, USA - NGEE PermafrostAB12-B... | ecosystem: Environmental > Terrestrial > Soil > Wetlands >... | reverse complement strand
TATCGCCGTTGCTGCACACACCGTTGATGTCGCTGACCAACGCGTTGGACGCGATCGCGGTCGTCGGCGCCATCATTCTCGCGGGTGAGCACAAGAGCACGCTTGCGACCGTGCTGGGCACGATTGCTATCGTCGCTGCCACCAGCAATGCCGTGGGCGGCTTCATCATTACCGATCGCATGCTGAAGATGTTCAAATCCAGCCGGACACAAAAGCCATGATCCCAGGAACCGAATACGTCATTGAGATCACTTACATCGTCGCTGCGGTCCTCTTCATCCTCGCGTTGAAGTGGCTGAGTTCGCCAGTCACCGCGCGGCGCGGGGTTTGGGCAGGCGAAGTGGGAATGGTGCTGGCGATTGCCGGCACGCTTCTGTATCGCGGCATCGTGGACTACAAGTGGATCGCCATCGCACTGGTTCTGGGTGCGATCATTGGCGTCCCGCTCGGCAATGTCGGAATGACCGCGGTTCCGCAGCGAACTGCATTGAGTCATGCCTTCGGTGCGCTTTGCGTAACTCTGGTGGGAACCGCGGAGTTCTACTTGCGCGCCCCCAATGTCCCCCCGTTCCTGATGTCGGTGCTTTCGCTGGAAGTCATCCTCGGCGGTCTCACCGTTACCGGCAGCTTGATGGCCGCGGGCAAGCTTCAGGAAATCTTGCCGCAGCGGCCAATCACCTATAAGGGGCAGAATTTTGTCAACCTGGCGATGCTGGCGATTGCAGTCGCCATCGCCGTTCGTCTCGTGCTGCATCCCGAGGCCATGGTCCTGTATCCGTTCATGGTGGGGATCGCGCTAGTGTTCGGTGTGATGATGATCGTCCCCATTGGCGGCGCTGACATGCCGACCGTGATCTCGCTGCTGAATTCCTACGCCGGACTTTCCGCCGCCGCCATGGGCTTCGTTCTCAATAGCAAGCTCTTGATCGTGGCAGGTGCGCTCGATGGAGCGTCGGGCTTCATTCTCTCTGTCAACATGTCGAAGGCGATGAACCGATCGTTCACTAATGTTCTGTTCGGAGCGTTCGGGCAGGTACAGACGTCAGGGGCTGCCGCGGTCGAGGCCCGGCCCGTACACAGTGCAACTCCGGAAGAGGCTGCCGCCATCCTCTCGGCTGCTAACAAAGTCGTAATCGTTCCAGGTTATGGCATGGCGGTGGCGCAGGCGCAGCACAAGGTCCGCGAACTGTATGACTTGTTGACCAAGAAGGGCGTGGACGTGAAATTCGGCATTCACCCGGTCGCGGGCCGCATGCCCGGGCACATGAACGTTTTGTTAGCGGAGGCGGACATCCCATACGACAAGTTGCTGGACATGGAGGAAGTCAATGCCGATTTTCCGCAGACAGATGTTGCGCTTGTGATCGGAGCCAACGACGTCACCAATCCTGCCGCTCGCAGCGACGTTGGAAGTCCGATCTACGGCATGCCGATTCTGGACGTGGACAAGGCCCGTACGGTCATGGTCATCAAGCGCAGCATGAATCCGGGATTTGCCGGAATCGACAATCCCCTCTACTATCTCGACAACACGCTCATGCTATTCGGTGACGCGAAGGCGTTTGTCGGCTCGATCATACGGGAGCTTAGCGGCGGAGGAGGCCATGGTTAGCGGCATGGAACTTCGCGGTCGGGTGTAACGTATTTACAGAGAGGAGGAGTTACGTTGACCTTCCTTCTGTGGTGCATCTTGTTGTTCTGTTGCTGGCCGCTGGCGCTGTTCGTGCTGGTTCTGTACCCGTTGGTGTGGTTGCTGCTGTTGCCGTTTCGGCTTTTGGGATTTGCCGTCGAAGGCGTGCTGGAATTGCTGAAAGCCATCATCCTGCTTCCGGCGCGCGTATTGCGCGGGCCGCGCCGCGCCTGGTAAGAACCGACCTTCCATTGGGCATACATCAAATGAAGAAACCCGGAGCTCCCACTTCGGGTTTCTTCGTTCGCGAGGCTACAACTACTTCATTGCAACAACCACGGTTTCGGGCGCGTTGGGAAGACCGGCGGCCCCATCTTCACTTCTTTCTCGCGTTCCGACTCGGCAAGCCCGATGCCCCCGCGTTCGGGCGGATGTGCCTTTCGCCTTCAGCCTGCAGCGCGATGATCCGGTAATTGCCGGCCGTCATCGATTTATCCTCCATGCTGTTTTCAGATTAATTCCGTGACTTCGCCAGGAGTGGGCTAAACTAGCAGCCCGGAGGCGGTTCGTGGACTCGAGAGTCGTGGTGGTGTCGGGCTCGGCAAAAGGCACGGTGGTACGGCTGACTGGCAGCCAGTTCTCCGTGGGGCGCGATTCCACCAACCACCTGTGCCTGCACGACCGGGCGGTGTCGCGGAGGCATTTCTCAATCAGCGAAACCGACGCAGCCTTCCATCTGGTTGACCTGGATAGCCACAATGGGACCTTCGTGAACGGCATACCGGTACGGCGAAAGCTGCTGGGCCATGGAGACACCATTCGGGTAGGCCATTGTGAGCTGGTGTTTCTGATCGGGGAGGACGACAGTCTGATTTCGCGGATTGCGCAGTTCCGGGACGAGTCGCCAGCCGATCTTCTAACCACCACGAGCACAAATCGATTACCGTCTGTCTTGAACCTTGGCACCGACGTTGGCCGGATGGCGCGCGATCTGAATGCCCTGTTCAAGGTCGCGAGCACCATTAATTCCATCCGCGACCTGGAGCCACTGCAGCAGCGGCTTCTGGAATTGATTTGCGAAGTGGTTCCCGCCGACTCCGCCGCCGTCGTAATCACCGGGCATGTTGACGACGATCCCAGCTCAAGTTGCACTTGGAGACGTAAAGCTGGCGATTCCCCTCCACTGCAGATCCGGCGGGAAATTGTGCAGCGCGCTCTATGGGAGCGCTCGGCCATTATCGGCAAGCCCTTCTCTCAATCGCGCAACGCGGAGAGTGTTCTCTGCATGCCGCTGATAGCAGTGGAACGCACAATCGGAGTTCTGTACCTGATTGCTTCCGGCGCGGGAAAAAGATTTGAAGACGACCACGTCAACTTTCTCACCTCCGCCGCCGGAATCGCTGCCGTCACTTTGGAGAACGTTCTTGCCTTGGAGGCCCTGCGCAACGAAAATCGCCGTCTGCAGACCGAGCTGGATCTGGACGGCGTCATCGTTGGCGAAAGTAATTCCATGCGACAGCTGGAGGAGTTTATCGCCAGAGTGTCCGGCGGCGATTCCACCATCCTTATTCGCGGGGAAAGCGGTACGGGCAAGGAATTGGTGGCGCGCGCCATCCATCGCAACAGCCCGCGCGCCGGCAAACCATTCGTCGCCATCAACTGCGCCGCCATTCCCGAGGCGCTGCTGGAAACAGAATTGTTCGGACACGAAAAGGGGGCCTTCACCGGCGCCATTGCAACCAAGAAAGGCAAGCTGGAGGTGGCTGAAGGCGGCACCGTTTTTCTCGACGAGGTCGGCGAACTCTCCCCGCCGCTCCAGGCGAAATTGCTGCGGGTGTTACAGCAGCGCGAATTCGAGCGCGTGGGAAGCACGCACAGCCTGAAGTTCGATGCGCGGGTGCTCACGGCCACCAACAAGGACCTGGAACAGGCGATCAAGGACCGCGAGTTCCGCCAGGACCTTTATTACCGCCTGAACGTGGTTTCCATGGTGATGCCTCCTCTGCGCGAGCATCCCGATGACATTCCGCTGCTGGCCATCTACTTCGTCGCCAAGTATGCCGAGAAGTGCAAACGGGCGCTTAAGGGCATCTCGCTGGAAGCGCGGGCGCTGTTAATGAGCTATAGCTGGCCGGGAAACGTGCGGGAGCTGGAAAATGCCATCGAACACGCCATGGTGTTGGGTCTGACGGATGAAATTCTTCCCGACGATCTACCGGCGGCCCTACTGGAAGTGCAGCCGGTGGAGCGCAGCGCCGTCAAGTATCACGACCGGATTAATCAGCTCAAGAAGCAGTTGATTATCGATGCGGTCGCGCAAGCCAAGGGAAACTACACCGAAGCTGCCAATTTGCTTGGACTTCATCCCAACTACCTGCACAGGCTCATCAGGAACCTGGATATCAAGGGGGAGCTGAAGGGCGACTGAACGCGGGCGGCACTCGGCTGTCGGCTGTTCGCCATTCGCTCTTCACGATTCGCTTTGTACGATTCAGTTTTGGCCCTCACTTTCAGCTCCGAGCTTTGTGCTGGATCGTTTAAGAATTGTCATGACGAGCGCAGCGAGGCATCTGCTTTTCTGTTGGGACCGGCAGTAATCCCAGCGGTGAAAAGCAGGTCCCTCGCTGCGCTCGTGATGACAACCCTATCGAATGCTCCAAATAGGTGTGGCGGCGGTATGTCCGAAAAGTGGTGAGACCGCCGCTGGCACCGCACTTGCAACAGTTTCACTTGACAGCAACTCACAGCGTGGTAGTGTTGCACACAAAAGAAAGGAACCTGCCATGACTTCACGCCGCATGCAGTTTGGAGTATTGCTGGCTGTTTGCTCTTGTCTGATTCTGCCAGCGTGCCGCAAGGAAGGTGCAGAAGGAGGAAAAGTGGGAGGAGGCCAGCAAAGTGCCGTGACTATCACCCTGTCTACCGACAACAATGGCAATTGTGTTCAGAGCCAAGGCGGGGCAACCGTTACGAATGCGACCGTACACTATGACCAGTCGGTTACCTGGTGCGCCGTCGATCAATCCGGGAACAAGCTTGCCTTTGACCTGCAGTTCGCGCAAGGTGCGTCTCCGTTCGCGCAAAACCAATTCACTGCCACCGCCGGGAACTGCTCGTCGCCCTCCGGTACCCCCACGAATGCGATGGAAAGGATCTATCCTTACCAACAGATCACCATCAACGGCAAACAATGCGGAGTCGGTTCCGACGGCATGCATATCAAACCGGGGACGTAAGCTTTACGGAGTGGCTGCCAGCTGACGAAACATCGGGTGCTGTTGCAGGTTGCCGAAATCGGGAGTATCACGGACAACCGTGCGCGAATAGCCCGCTTCTACGGCCTTCGTCAGATAAGTAAGCGTCTGGTTAGTCTGGTTGAAGTGGTTATACACAAGGGCCGCGCGGAATAGCGCCTCGCCATTCGAAGGCGCCAGCTTCAGCGCTTTTTCGATGTAGGTGATCGCCGTCTGGCGGTCTCCGACCATAGCTGAATAATCAGCCAAGTAGGCCAAGGTGGGCACATCGCCCGCATTGACCTCCAGCTTGGAAGCTGCGATTGCAATCGCTTTGCGATACTTGGCTTCTGCCTCAGCGCGCCTGCTCGGGCTCCAGTAGAGTGCATCGCCAAGATTTCCCCAATTAAGCCAATCATGATCGTCGATCTTGAGCGCCTGTTCCAGCGCTGCGATCGCCTCGGGGTAGCGGTGCATCAGGGTATAGGTGTAGCCCAGGTTGCCGTACGCGTCTAAGCTGGGCCGTAGTTCAATCGAGCGCTTCAATGCATCTATGGCTTCCGAGTAACGTCCCTCCAAACCATAAGCCCCCCCCAGGTTGAAGTAGCCAAGATAGTTGTTGGGTGCCAGTTGCGTGGATTTTAGGAAGGCTGCCGCTGCGTCCGCGTAGCGGTTCTGTCCGAAGTAGAATGTGCCTAGCCAACTGTATACACCCCAGTACTCGGGCCGGAGCGCGACTGCCTTTTTGTAGGTTGACTCGGCAGCAGCGAGGTCTCCCAAGTGGCTGTATGCCTCGGCCAAACCGAGGAGCGCATCTTCGCTGCCCGGCTCGGCCCTCACAGCGCGCTGGAATTCTTCGACGGCTTGGTCATACTTGCCAGAACCGGTCAGGAGTCTTCCAAGGCAAACATGGCCTGCTACCAGCTCCGGGTTCACCGACAGTGCCTTTTGGCAATTGCGGGAGGCATTAGGGACCCAGCCGTTTGGTTTTGCGTACTGCTGAAATCCTACCCAATAGCTATTACCTAACGCGGCATAGCCAAGCGCATAGTTGGGATCGATTTGGATCGCCTTGGTGAACTCCGCAATTGCCTTTTCTATATTGTCGGGACCCGGTTCCTGCATGTAACCCCGTCCCCGAATGTAGGCTTCATACGCGGCGGGCTGGGTGTCGTGCTGTGCATTCAGCTGACGCCGTCGTTCTGGCTTGATTTGTGCCGGCAGCATGTCCAGCGTCTCGCTCACCACACGGTCTTGCAGTCCAAAGGCGTCGCCGGCATCCACAGTTATGCTGCGGGCTGCGATTTGCCGGTGCGTCTTGGAATCCACGAGAAAGCAGTTGACGCGGATGGTCTGGCCGGAGCGCTGCAGGCTGCTCTCCAGAACGAAATCGGTGCCAAACTCGCGGCGGGCGTCTTCCGCAGTCTTGACTCCCTGGTCGCGCAGATCGCGCGGCGAGACCACCTGGATGGCATCCGTATCGCTGGCTTGGACCAACTTGGCGGTGAGGGTTTCGGTCAGGCCCAGACCGAGAGCGCTGGTCGCGGGGTCTTGGCCTACGGTGTCGAAGGGCAATACGGCCATGATTCGTTGTTGGTTGGAGGACGGTGTTCGCCACCACCGCTTGGCGCCGTATCCAACTGCGACTCCCGCCAGCAATACCGCTGCCAGGATCAATGCGGCTTTTCGATGGCGGGCCTTGCGCTCAACCTCGAAAAAGCTGGTACGGCGAAGAGTTTCCGTGGACAGCTCATCACCTGCGAGGATCCGGCTAAGGTCCGCCCGCAACTCCCGCGCCGACTGGTAGCGCAGATCGGGCTCCCTATCCAATGCCTTCAGGATCACGGTTTCTAACGCAGCCGAAACTTCGGGATTGAGCAGGCAGGGGCGCACGGGGTCGTAATGCAGAATGGCATCGATCAGCAGCGACGGCTGACGGTCCGGAAATGCGCGCTTACCCGTCGCCATTTCATAGAGCACGGCGCCGGCTGCCCAAATGTCGGAGCGGGCATCGGCGGTTTCAGCGCGCAACAGTTCGGGCGCCATGTAGGGCACCGTTCCGCTGAGCGAGAGACTGGTGTTGAGGTTCGCAGTCTCGGCCACCTCGTCGATTGGTTCAACCAGTTTGGCCAGGCCAAAATCGAGAATTTTCAACTGTCCGTCGGGGTTGACCCGCAGATTTCCCGGCTTGAGGTCGCGATGGATGACATTCTCGCGGTGCGCGGCTTCCAGCCCGCTCGCCAGTTGTATGCCCAATTCCAGCACGGTCTTTTGCGGAAGCGCCTGCTGGACGAGCATCTCGTCGAGATTGAGCCCGGGGATGTATTCCGTGACCAGATAATCGACGCCATTTTCCTCCCCGAAGTCGAAGGCCATGGCGATGTTGGGATGGTTCAGCTTGCCAACCGCCAGCGCCTCCTTGCGGAACTGCTTGCGAGTGGCATCGTCGGCGAACAATCCGGCGGGCAGGATCTTGACCGCGACATCGCGCTGCAGTTGCTCATCACGGGCGCGAAAGACCACGCCCATGCCTCCGGCGCCAATCTGTTCGATCAGCCGATAATGCCCCAATACCCGTCCGCTGCTGGGGGCCTGAATTGCCATTGACCCGGATATTAGGGCAGCGCGCAAAGGCCGTCAAATAGGGCGCTGTGTCCGCACCGGTTGCGAGCGCAGTCTTGTTGACTTCTAGCACGGGCTTGGGAATCGCTAAACGATTGCAGCGGTCAAACCTTGAGAAAAATTCTTCTTCGATACATCCACCAGATGGGCAAAAAACACAGTCCGACTATGGTAAGCGAATACAGCAGCGATGCCATGGCCGGAGAAACTGCACGGGCGAAGGGCTGCTGGAAAATATAGTCCAGCCAACGGAACGGCACTCCCACCAGCTCCGATAATACGTACGCGGCAATGGCATTTGTGCCGAAGATAATGAAGGGTTGTGTCAACCAACCTCGATACTGCCGGATGTCGGTTATCCAATAACAGATCGCCAGACAAAGCAGCGCACATCCCGCAGTGAACAGCACATACGAACTGGTCCACAGGTTCTTGTTGATTGGGAACCAGAAGCTCCAAACTTCCCCAGCGATCAGTCCGGCCGCACCCAGGGCGAGCATTCCTAACATCTTTTGCGTTTTGCGGCGATTCGAGCCCAGCCACTCTCCTGTCAAACCGCCGCACAGCGTTGTGGCAATCGCGGGTAGTGTGCTGAGCACGCCCTCGGGATCGCGCGTCCCTTCGTACAGATGGCCCATCATGAGCTTGCGGTCGAGGTACGCGGCCAGGTTGGCGTTCGGGTGAAGAAAAGGAATATCGCGGCCAGGCACTCCGAATCCGGGCACCGGCACATATCGCATCAGGAGCCAATAGCCCACCAAGAGGGATGCAATCCATAGCATGCGTGCACAGGTCTTGCAGTAGAGCGTGATCATCGCAGCGGCGAAGTAGGCGAGCGCAATTCGTTGCAGAACGCCGGGGATTCTCCAGGTCGCCAGATGGAAGGGGGGAAGTCCATTCAACAACAGGCCGAGAGCGAAGATCGTCAGGCTGCGCTTTACCGTGTGCCAGACCAGCGATCGAGTGGAATCTCCACGTCTCAGTCGCGATCGGAAGGAAAGCACAAGCGAGACGCCGACAATGAAGAGGAAGTAGGGAAAGATCAAGTCGGTTGGGGTCCAACCGTTCCACTTCGCATGCGTAAGCGGCCAATAGGCAGCACTGTTTCCGGGGTTGTTGACCAGGACCATGGCCGCGATGGTGGCACCGCGAAAGACATCCAGCGAGACCAGCCGCGCAAACGTTTCTGGCGCCTTCGCGACCTCAATCGGGATCTCGAAATTAGTTGCAGTCATACGCAGACGCGACCGACTTTGAAATCTTGAAGTGAGCACAAGGTTTGGCGTCGCGCAGTGGAACGAACCGCAGCAATCCAGCCCCGCAGGGGCGGAATTGGTTTTAGCCCAGGGCGTAAGCCCTGGGTAAAGTGAAAGAAATCAACGAGTCCCTTCAGGGACGGCACAGTTCTCACGCAGACCCTTAAAATCTTGAAGCTCAACCTTATGATAGTGGACTAGCTTGCGTCGCGATCAATTGCAGCTTGAAAGCCGCCCTTTTCCGCAACTTGGCAGTAGCTGATGGATACCCGGATTGTACTGTCCGAAATTGGACATTACAATCCGCAGAGGGACATGGCCTTTCGTCCAGAAAACCCGCGATTGGCTTAACCTGCTGAGAACACGCTAACTAACATTGCCTGGAAAATGGTTCTCCAGTTGCACCCATAAAGGCGTAATGGATATCGCCCGTCCAGAATTGAAGCGTCAAAAGCGCCGCCGGCAAATCCTCTGGGGCAGTATCGCGATTGTGGTTTTGATCGGTGTAACCGTTGGAATCTCGCGGCTGAAGCCAGCCGCCCCGACTGTCGATCGCAGCACCATTTGGACCGACAGCGTGAAGCGGGGCTCCATGCTTCGCCAAGTGCGCGGTCTGGGTACCCTGATCCCCAGTCATGAGGACGTCCGTCAGATTCCCGCCGAAACTGAAGCCACGATTATCCGAATCGTCAAACTTCCCGGGTCGCTAGTGGAGGCCGACACCGTCTTGGTGGAGATGAGCAATCCCCAACTCGAACAGGAGGCGCTGGACGCACAGTTACAGGTGAAGGCGGCCGAAGCCGAATACCAGAGCCTGAAGGTAAAGCTCGCGAGCGACCTGATGACGCAAAAAGCTGGAGCTGCCACGGTCAACGCCGATTATGCCGAGGCACAGCGTCAGGCGCAAACCGATAAAGCGCTCTACGATCTCGGCGTGATTTCCGGTCTCGCCGCCAAGGCTTCCGCGGGCAAAGCGCAGGAACTGGTCACACGCAATGACATCGAAGATCAGCGATTGCAGATCAACCAGAAAGCCATCGCCTCCCAGTTGGCCGTGCAACAAGCCAAGGTGGAGCAGATGCGCGCTCTGGCGGGTCTCAAGCAGAAGCAGCTGCAGCGCCTGAAAGTGCAAGCCGGAGTCGCGGGTGTGCTGGTGGATTTGCCGTTGCAGGTAGGCCAGCACGTGCTCCCTGGAGCCGAGCTGGCGAGGATCGTGCAACCGAATCACCTGATGGCGGAGCTAAAAATTCCAGAGACGCAGGCGCGCGACGTCCAGATCGGCGAGCCAGCGTCGGTGGACACCCACAACGGGGTGATACCGGGTGAGGTAAGCCGGGTCGATCCCGGGGTGCAGAATGGAACGGTAACAGTCGACGTGAAGTTGACTGGCGAATTACCCAAAGGCGCGCGGCCTGATCTCAGCGTGGATGGCACCATCGACCTGGAGCGGCTGGAGAACGTGCTCTACGTAGGACGCCCGGCTTTCGGTCAGGAAACCAGTACTATTTCCATGTTCAAGTTGGATCCCGACGGAAAGGGAGCGACGCGTGTACAGGTGAAGACCGGACGCGCCTCGGTAAACCTCATTCAAATCGACTCCGGACTTCACGAGGGCGATACCGTCATTCTTTCCGACATGTCGCGGTGGGACAACACCGATCGCGTGCGGTTGGAGTAGGGAATGCCGCTGTTCGCTTTTCGCTTTGAACTGAGCGCTCGCCTGCAATTGGCGAACGGGTGACACGGAAAGACAGGCAAGGATGATGTGAGCCTCCAAGAGCGAGCAGCCAGAGCGAAGAGCGAAGAGCGAACCGCGAACAGCGAGAGTGAAAACAATATGAGCGATGCAGGAACCCCTCTAATTGAGATTGAAAACCTCACCAAGGTTTTCTACACCGATGAAGTCGAGACGCACGCCCTAGCCGGCGTTCATCTCATGGTGCGCAAAGGCGAGTATGTCGCGATGTCCGGGCCTTCGGGCTGCGGCAAGTCAACGTTGCTGTCCATCATCGGACTGCTCGACACCCCGACCGCCGGCGACTACAAACTCAACGGGCAGCCGGTTGCGAACCTGGACTTCGCCGAGCGGTCGCGCATTCGCAACCGCGAGATCGGTTTCATCTTCCAGAGCTTTAACCTCATCGGCGACCTCACGGTGTACGAGAACGTCGAGCTACCACTGACCTATCGTGACGGCATGCCCGCGGCCGAGCGCAAACGCCGGGTGCTGGAGTCGCTGGAACGCGTCGGCATGGCCCATCGGCTGCGGCATTATCCTTCACAGCTGTCCGGTGGTCAGCAGCAGCGTGTCGCGGTGGCGAGAGCGCTGGCCGGCTCACCTTCCATCCTGCTAGCCGACGAGCCTACCGGAAACCTCGACTCCCGCAATGGCGAAGCCGTGATGGAGCTGCTGCAAAAGCTCCACCGTGAAGGCGCGACCATTTGCATGGTGACCCACGATCCCCGTTTCGCCGCCCATGCGCAGCGCGAAGTCCACCTGTTCGACGGCAAAGTTGTCGCCGAGGAAGAGCTGCGGAGGCTGATGCAGGAGACGCAGTAAGCAACTAGCAATTAGCAGCTAGCAATTAGTTTTTCGGAGATGCCGAATCGAGAATCCGCGCCGCTAGAAGCTAATTGCTGGTTGCTAGTTGCTAATTGCTAATTGCTAATTGCTACCCATCATGATCCAGCTCAAAAATGTCGAACGCAGTTATAAGACCGGAGCGGGGCAGACCTGGGTATTGCGCCGCATTGACCTTACGATCCGGGAAGGCGAATTTGTTACCGTCATGGGGCCGTCGGGGGCGGGCAAGTCTTCGCTGCTGAACGTGCTCGCCTTACTCGACGACCAATGGGCGGGCGAGTACTGGTTTCGTGAGGAAGCCGTGCATGCGATGAAGCGCAAAAATCGCAGCGAACTGGCCAAGCGCAATATCGGGATGGTCTTTCAGAGTTACCACTTGCTCGACGACCTGACAGTGCAAGAGAACATCGATCTTCCTCTGTCGTACAAGGACATCCCACGCAGTCAGAGGCAAGGCATGGTGGCCGAAACGCTCGACCATTTTCAGATCGTCGCCAAGAAGGACCTGTATCCCAACCAACTTTCGGGCGGACAGCAGCAGTTGGTCGGCATCGCCCGGGCTGTCATCCACAAGCCGGCGCTACTGCTGGCGGACGAGCCGACCGGCAATCTGCATTCCAGCCAGGCCAAGGAAATCATGGAGTTGTTCAGCGCGTTGAATCGCGAAGGAACGACGATCGTGCAAGTCACGCATTCCGACCTCAACGCGTCGTATGGAACGCGCACCATCCAAATGCGCGATGGGTGGCTGGTGGGCGACACCTCGAATCCAGCGCTCACGCAGAGTGGGGAGGCAGTTTGTACATGAGGAAACGCCTGTTCAAGTCGCCGATTCTGGTGCTTTTCCTGTGTTGTTTGCTGGTGAGTGCCCAAGCGCAGACCCAAGCGTCGGCTGGGTCAGCGCCGGAGCAGATGCCGAACGCGCCGACGCCGCAGACGTCCAATTCGACAACGCCGGCCCAACTCTCCATACACACTCCCGCTCGCTTGGCGATTCCCCATTCGCATAACCCGTTCGACGCCTACGCTCCGAGCCAGGTGCCACCGCCGCAGCTGGACAATTCGCCCCGCATCGAACACCTGATCCGCGATGGCAAGCTGTATATCTCGTTGCAGGACGCGATCGCCCTGGCGCTGGAGAACAATCTCGATCTGGCCATCGCTCGATATAACCTGCCCATCGCCGACACCGACATTCAGAGAACGAAGGCTGGCGCTTCCTTCCGCGGCGTCAATACGGGTGTGGTGGGAGGCACGCCGGGCGGTGGTGTGGGTGGCTTCGGGACGGGCGCACCGGGTGCGGGAGCCGGCGGCACGACCGGTGGCGCGGGAGGCGCGGGAGCAGGCGCGGCCGGTTTGGTACAGTCCACCCTCGGCGCAGGAACTCCGGTGCAATCGTATGACCCGGCGGTCGGCGTGATTAGCAACTTGGAGCATCTGACGACACCGCTTGCCAACCTGCAGATCTACGGCGTCCCTGCGTTGCACTTAAACACCACGCAGGTGAACGTCAATTACACGCAGGCGTTTCCCACCGGAACCAGCTTCACCTTCGAAGTAGACAATAACCGGCAAACCACGAACAGTATATTCAGCACCCTGACCCCGCAACTGGGAACCTACTACCGCGCCACCTTCCAGCAGCAGCTGCTGGCGGGATTTGGGACCGGCCCTAATCTGCGCTTCTTGCGCATCGCCCGAAACAATAAGAAGATCTCCGACATTGCGTTCAAGAGTCAGGTGGTGGCAACGGTCACGCAGATTGCCAATATCTATTGGGACCTGGTGAGTGCCTACGAAGAAGAGCGGGTCAACGAGCAGTCGTTCGCGTTTGCGCGGCAAAGTTTCGAAAATGCGCAAAAACAGTTACAGCTAGAGGCCATTCCAGCGATGGATGTCATGCGCGCCGAAGCCGAGGTGTCCCGGCGCGATCAGGGCCTGACCGTCGCCAAGACAAATTTGCAGTTGCAGGAATCGTTGATCAAGAATGCGCTCACCAAGAACCTTGACGACCCTGTGCTGGAGTCGATGCCGGTAATTCCTACTGACCGGCTTGAACCAACGGATACGGTTCCCGACAAATCGACCCAGGACCTGACCACGATGGCCTTGCAAGACCGCCCGGAGCTGTCGGAGTCGCAGATTGATCTGCAGAACCGCCAAATCAGCCGTCAGGCGGCCAAGAACGCGTTGCTTCCAACCCTTGCCCTGGTTGGCTTCTACGGCGGCGCTGGCTTGGCGGGAGAATTGAATCCGTTTTACTACCTGACTCCCAACACCACGACTGCACCTTGCTGTTTCGGGGGAGCTTTCGCCGACGCATTCAACAATTCATCCCCGGATTATTTTGTGGGTCTTAATCTGACTCTACCGATTCGTAATCGGGTCGCCAAGGCTGACCAATATCGCTCGGAGCTGGAGTACCGTCAGGCCGAGTTGCGCCTGCAGCAATTGAAGAAGCAAATTCGCATTGAAGTGCGCAACGCGCAATATGCTCTTGAGCAGGGTCGCGCCCGGGTGCAAGCAGCGAAAAAAGCGCGCGATCTGGCGGACAAGACGTTTAACATCATGCAAAAGGAGCAAACGCTGGGCGCAGGATCGAGTTTCCAGACGTTGACCGCCCAGCGCGACCTCGCCGTTGCCGAACTCGATCTGGTGAATGCCACGACGGCATACCAGAAGTCCAAACTCGAGTTGGAACGCGCCACCGGAACTACTCTGGAAGATAATGGCATTCAGATCCAGGATGCGGTGAACGGCACCGCACCCTGACGGAGAGCATTTTGCCGAAGACGCAAAGCCAAGGAAGCTCGTGGGTGGTACAAGATACCGCAACCGGGACACGTGACCGGCAGAAAGGAGGCCGCATTCTTGCGGCTGACGATCAACCGCACATTCTCGAAGCCATCGAACTGCTAGTTCGCCCGCAGGGCTTTGAAGTCGATACCGCGAAGTCCCCAGCAGCGGTGCGGGAAGCTCTCGCCAGCGACTTCTACGATGCGGTACTGATTGATTTGAACTACACCCGCGATACCACCTCGGGTCAGGAAGGGCTGGATCTGCTCTCCGAGATTGTGGCCTTCGATAGCAGCATTCCGGTAATCGTGATGACGGCCTGGGGCAACGTGGGGCTGGCAGTCGAGGCCATGCGACGCGGTGCCCGCGACTTCATT
>Ga0209385_1000625_pt1 | contig 14515 bp, 10 predicted proteins | sample NGEPerB_FD_184506 | JGI IMG/M metagenome (GOLD analysis project Ga0209385, IMG submission 184506) | Arctic peat soil microbial communities from the Barrow Environmental Observatory site, Barrow, Alaska, USA - NGEE PermafrostAB12-B... | ecosystem: Environmental > Terrestrial > Soil > Wetlands >... | reverse complement strand
GGAGCGGCCGAAGGGGTTCTGAGACGAGGCTCTTGACGCCCTCGACAGTGTCCTGCGTGCAGCACGAGGGGCTCGCCGATTCGTCCAGGACGTACTGCAACTCCCGCCCGAGGGACCGATGAGAGTTCTTCACCCGCGTCCGCAGCCGGCCTGCGAGGTCAGCCACCGCGGTTCTGATCCAGGGGTTCCACGCCACGGGAAGCCTCCAACGGTCGGTGTCAGTATACGCGCCGGAATGCACGTCGTTTTTCGAGGGACTTTTCGGGAGAATGCGCGATGCCATGAACGACGACCTTTGGCCGGCCCTCCCTTACGACGAATGGAAGGACACATACGCGACGCTTCACATGTGGACGCAGATCGTCGGAAAGGTCGCGCTCGCGCTCGCGCCCCCAATCAACCATGGCTGGGCGATCGCGCTGCATCTGACTCCGCACGGCCTGACGACGCGGCCACTGCCGCATGGAGCCCGCTCGTTCACGATGGAATTCGACTTCGTCGATCACGTGCTCCTGATCCGGACGACCGACGGCGACCGCCGGACGTTGAAGCTCGAGCCCCGTTCCGTCGCCGACTTCTATCGCGACGTGATGGCGACCCTGCACGCCATGTCGCTGCCGGTGAAGATCTGGCCGGTCCCCGTCGAAATCCCCGCTCCGATTCCGTTCGAGAAGGACACGCAGCACCACTCGTACGATCCCGTATTCGCGAACCGCTTTTGGCGGATCCTCGTCCAAGGCGAGCGGGTGTTCACGGCCTCACGCTGCCCGTTCGTCGGCAAATGCAGTCCGGTGCATTTCTTCTGGGGCAGCTTCGACCTCGCCGTCACGCGTTTCTCCGGAAGGACGGCGCCTCCGCGCGAGGGTCCCGCATTCATGCGCGACGCCTATTCGCACGAAGTGATCAGCCACGGTTTCTGGCCCGGGAGCGGCGCCGTTCTCGAACCCGCGTTCTATGCGTATGCCGTTCCCGCGCCTGCCGGCCTCAAGGAGGCGCGCGTGGAACCGTCCGCCGCGTTCTACCACCGGGACATGGGAGAGTTCGTTCTCCCCTATGACGCGGTCCGCACGGCGCTGCGCCCCGACGACGCGATCGAGGCCTTCGTCGACAGCACGTACGACCGGGCCGCGACTCTCGCCAGGTGGGATCGCGCCGCGCTCGAGCGCGCACGTCCTCCGAAGCGGATAGCCTGAATCCGACTGCGGCTTCGGCGCGCAGGCGGAGCTCGTGGGGTCCGACCGCCTAGGCCGAAGCCACCGGCGCGAAGTCGTACTGGATGTCCGAGTCAGCCCCCGTGCCCGGGACTGCGATGGGGGCCGAGACGATCTGCGGGAACGCCTGGAGAGTCTTCAACTCGCCGCCCTTTTTCATCAGGAACCAGTCGATCCCGTTCTGTACCCCGTCCCTCTCGGCGAGCGCGACGAGCCGCCGCGCCCCTTCGGCGGAGACGACGTAGCCGTAGCATCCACCCAGGAACTTCTCCCACTCCATGGGGCACGGCTTCGGCGGGAGGTGCTCCGCGTGGAAGACACGGTCGAACCGCCGGTCCCAGAGCTGGTACCCGAGGAGTGCGACGTGGAAATCCGGATGCCGGTCCGCGAGGCCGCCACACAGCTCGACGAGCCGCCCCGTGAACCCCTCCGCAAGGTGCGCATCGTCCTCGAAGACGAGTCCGCCACGGTCGCCGCGCGCGACCTCCCTCCAGATCGCGAGGTGGCTCAGGGCGCACGCGACGATCCCGCGCCGGTCGCCGAAGTCGTTCCCGCGGAAGAGGCGCCGGAGCTCGGGCGTCATGACGAGCGCGCGACCGTCCACCGCGGGCGTCCGCGCGCACCGTGAGAGGAACGCCTCTCCCGCCGCCTCCCGCGCCCGCTCGCGGAACGACTCCCAGCGGTCCAGCCGCCGGTCGAGGTTCACGACGCGGACGTCGAGGCTCTCGGAGAGGCGATGGCCGTGGATCGTGCGGGCGAGCGACGGGAAGAACTGCGCCTCGTCGAGGAGGCGGCTCTTTTCGCGGCGGATCGCGGCGAGGCGGCGCTCGCGCTCGCCTGCCCGAATCGCCGTCTCGAGGATCCGGCAGCTCTCCTCGACGTCCTCGAGCGGGAGGCGGACGAATGCTTCCGGGTCCACGATCTCCTCGAGGTTCGGGCAGCCCCAGTAGAAGCAAAGGCACTCGCCGAGAATGGCGTCGAAGAGCTTCTCCGTGACGTAGTTCGTCTCGGCGTTGTTCTCGGCCGCGAGCGTGTAGCGGTACGGGAAGATGCCGCCCCCCTTGTCGTGCGGCGGCAGGCTCCCCCGCCAGCTCGCGAGGCCGTGCCGGTTGTCCGAGCCGAAGACGTCGATCTCCGCGCCGTGCGCCTCGAGGTGCTTCAGGAAGCCGATCCGGAGCTTCTGCCCCGGATCCTCGAACTTCCCCGACGTCACGCAAGAGAGCGTGCGCGTTTTTTCGACGGGAGTCCGCTGCAGCTCCTCCCACGTCGCGCCGAGGTGCCACTCGACGTTGTTCGGAAAGCGCGCGTGGCTCCTCACCTGCAGGAACTCCCGCGGGTCCGGCTCGGCCCACGCGCCCCACGAGCGCACGCCGACCGACGGCTCCATCTGGAAGACGATCGTCCGGTCCTTCCGGAAGCCCGCCGCGCCGTCCGGATGGTTCACCACCGCCCAGTAGTCCACGTCCCTGTCCTCGTGCGTGATCTCGACGTCGTCCCAGCGTCCGCCGCCCTTCGACTGGCGGCTCCACAGCGCGCAGGTCTCCTCGGGGCTCGCCCAGTTTGTCAGGAGCTTCACGCGCACCGACCGCGGAGGGGCCGGGCGCCGGAACTGGGGCACGCCGTTGAGGTCGTAGGCGTTCGGGCGCCGCCCTTCCCCGCGCTCGGAGGTGAGCGTCCCGATGTGGAGGCAGTCGATCGTGTCGAAGAAGGCCGAAGTCCGGCCGGAGGCCGCGTACCGCCCCGCGAAATCCAGCTCGAAGTGCTCGTGGCCCTCGTCGAACGGGCCCTGCGCGCGGATCGCCTCCGTGCGCATGAGGGAGGGCCGCAGCGAGAAGTGCGGCCACCAAGCGTTCGACGGCCCACCCGGCGGCGCGGGGCCGTGCACGTGCAAACGGTAGCGCAGCAGCTCGGGTTTCGTCCGCCGGACGGCCCCGCCGCGGATCTCCCGGTCGCCCCACGTCTCGGCGTAGTTGCGGTTGAAGAGCGCCTGCCCGATCGCCGGGTCGTCCTCGAGGATCGCGACCGCCTTCGCGACGTACCGGTCCCGCACGACGAAGTGCCAGTCGTCCTCGAGGTGCAGCCAATACGGGCTCTCGACCGTCTCGCGGAGGATGTTCATGCTCCGCGCGTGCCCTCTTCCCGCGGGCGTCTTGAAGACGAAAGTGAAGAACGGGTAGCGCTTCTCCATCCGGCGGCGGTCCGCGTCGCTCGAGCCGTCGTCCACGCAGACGAAGCGCCCGATCCGGTCGAGGTCCTCGCAGCAGTTCAGGAACGAGTCGACGGTCTTCTCGAAGAGATCGAGCCGCCGGCAGGACGTGATCGTGAGCGTGACTTCCGCCGGCGCGGCGCTCCGGCACCGGCGCGCGAGGCGCCGGACGATCTCCTCCGGGTGGCGCAGCGTCTCCTCCGCGACGTGCGGCGCGGAGAAGGCGCGGTTCGCGAGGATGCGCTCGCGCTCCGCTTCGGGCACGTCCGGGGCGTCGAGGAGCCGCGTGCAGAGGTCGAAGCTCTCCCGGTGCCGCCCGAGCCATGACGCCGCGATCGCGAGCTCGTCGTCAACCTTCCAGCGCCAGACATCGGCCTCGACGAAGAGGAACTCGCCCTCGGGGAACGGGATCTCCTTCGCACGGCGCGCAAAGAGCTCCGCGAGGGGCCAGCGTCCCTCGGCACGGTAATGGCGCGCGATCCGGTGGAGCGGCTCGGCGCGCGTAGGCCGGAACTCGAAGGCGGATAGGTACGCCGCGAGGACCTTCTCCCACGGCTCTCCGAGCGCCTCGAGGCAGTCACCGCTCCTGAGGAGCGACCAGAAGACCTCCTCGTCGAACCCGCCCATCCCGGCACGCCGCCGGTACGCCTCGAGCGCCGCCCGGTGATTCCCGGCGTCTCGCTCGCTCTGGGCGAGATAGAACGCGCTCCGCGCGTCGGACGGATCCGCCTCGAGGGCTGCGCGCAGGAGCGCCGCGTCGCGGGCGTACTTGTCTGCCGCGCGGCTCCGGCTCCCGAGCCGCCTCGACTCGACGTGGTAGTCGCCCTCGAGCCGGGCCTCGTTCGCGCCGGGATCGAGACAGACGGGGTACTCGTGCACGGCACCGCGATAGGCCCAGCGCAGCGCGCTCCGGAAAATCTGTCGGCGCCAGAAGCGGAAGTCCGACCCGAACTTCAGGAGATATGCGTCGTGCGCGAGGTTCGAGAGGCCCGGCGTCCCGACGAGAAGGTCGTCCGCGTCGATGACCCAGATGTAGTCCGCGCGCCGCCCGCACAGCTCGAGCGCCTCGGATCGGTTCGTCCCGAAGTCCCTCCACGGTCTCTCGAAAATCTCGCCGGGGATCCCGTGCGACGCGAACGCGGCGCTCACGACGTCCTGGGTGCCGTCCGTCGAGCCCGTGTCGACGACGACCCAGGTGTCCACGTACGGCGCGACGCTCGCGATCGTCTCGGCGACGACGTGAGCCTCGTCGCGGACGATCATGTTGAGACAGATCGTCGGCCGGGGCCGGCCCTCCCGCATGCGCGCCGCTCTTACGAGCCTGTCGCGCCGGCGGAGCCAGTGGGTCCCGTGGGACCGGTCGCCCCGGTCGAACCCGTCGCGCCAGTCGAGCCAGTCGAGCCAGTCGGTCCGGTGGGACCCGTCGCCCCCGTCGAGCCTGTCGCGCCGGTCGAACCCGTGGAGCCCGTCGATCCGGTCGAGCCCGTAGAGCCGGTCGACCCGGTTCCGCCGGCGCCGCCCCCAGACCCAGCGGACTGCGCGGCGGCCGGCGTCGGTACGGTGATGGACGCGATCGCGGGGAGCGCGGCGGCGATCGCCCCGAGGTGGCGCAGCATGCTGCGGCGCGAGGGCGCCAGCGCGATCTCGCTCCCGGCCGGCTCCAGCAGCGCGAGGCGGCGCAGCTCGTCGACCGCGATCTCGACGACCTCCTCGTCCTCCGGGAGCCCGTGGCGCGCGGCCAGTTCGGCCGCCATCCGCGCGGGGGAGGTCCGCCCGTCGGCGAGGCGGAAGACGGTGGCTGCGGCCGCGTTCAAGCAGTGCGCGCGGTGGCGCACGAGGTCGTACACGAGGAGCTCATCGCCGAGCTCTTCTATCCGCAGGGTCGCGGTGCGCGCTTTCGGATAACGTTCCGGCATTGCTCCTCCCCTCTTCGCAGTAACCTGACTGAGACGATGTCGCGCCAGAGCCTATCAAACGCGCCTGAAGCGAGGCGGACCGCGTGGCCGCTCCCGGCCGAGCGCCTTCTCCTCGCCGCCGGCACGGCCGCGCCGGAGCACGGGCTCGATGCCTTCCGCGCATGGCGGCGCCTGCGTGCCGGCGCGGTCCCGCCCGCGGAGCGCCGCCTCCTCCCGCTCGCGTGGTGGAACCTCCGCGAGCGCGCGCGGGACGAGCCTGGCCTCGCCATCGCGCGCGATGCGTTCCACGCGGCGTGGGCGGAAGCGATCCGCCGGGAGACGGCCTCGGCGGGCATCCTCGAAGCGCTCGGCGCCCTCGGCGCCTCACCGGTTCTGCTCAAAGGCGCGGCGCTCGTCGCCTCTTCGGTCGTGCCCGCGGGCGCGCGGCCCATGTCTGACGTCGACGTCCTCGTCGAGCCCGGGCGCCTCGACGCCGCACGCGCCCTCCTCTTCCACTCGGACTTCGAGCCGATCCTCGAAACGCCCGAGAGCGCCCGCGCACACCTCCACAGCGAGGGCTTTCGCCGCGCCGACGGCCTTGCCTTCGACCTCCACGCCGTGGCGTTCGCGTCGCACCGCGGCCCCGGCGCCGACAAGCCGCTTTTCCGGAGGGCGCGCGCCGGCGCCTTCGCGGGCGCGGCGGTCCGCGTCCCAGCGCCTGAGGATCACCTTCTTCTCGTGTGCTGGCACGGCCTCCACTGGAGCGACGCGCCCGCGATCCACTGGGCCGCCGACGCATTGCTCCTCCTGCGCCAGGCTGGAGAGAAGTTTGATTGGGACGTCTTCGCGGCCGAGGCCGTCAGGCGGCGCCTCGCCGTGGCCGCCGCGCGCGCCCTGCGCTTCCTCTCGGCGGAGCTCGGCGCGAGCGTCCCGCCGCGCGTCCTTCTCGCTCTCGACGCCGCGCCCGGGGCGCTCCTCGGCCGCCTCGAGTGCGGCGCTGTCGCGCGGCCGCCGTCCCTCGCCGGCGGGCTCCTCGTCCACTGGCTCTCGCACCGGCGCGCGCAGGGACCCCAAGCCGGCACGTGGGCCTCTCTCGCCCGCTTTCCGGGCTACCTCGCACGCATGTGGGGCGTCGGCGCGCCCGGGCGCGTCCCCGCCGAGGCCGTCGCACGCATCCGGCGACGCCTCCGCGGAGACCGCGAAGCGCGCGCGTGATCGAGGCCCTCGACCTCGCCGTCGCCGGCCTCACGGCCCGCGTCGCGGCGCCGGATGCCGGCCTCCTCGCCGCTCTCGCCGAGCGCCTTCCATCCGCCCTTCCGGCGCGGGCGCGCCGCGGCGCCGACGCGACCTGGACGCTGGAACGCGTGCCCGGCGGGCCGCTCCTGAGGATTCGCCGGGACGGCCGGGCGGGCGGCCGCGCGCGGACGTGCGAGGGCGCCGTCGAGCGCGTCGCCTTCGACGTGTCGCTCTTCTTCGCGCGCCGCGCGGGAGGCCTCGCGTTCTTCCACGCGGGAGCGGTGGCATGGAGGGGACGCGCGATCCTCCTGCCCGGGCGCTCCTTCTCCGGCAAGAGCACGCTCGTCTCGGCGCTCCTCCGCGCCGGGGCGCGCTACCTCTCGGACGAGCTCGCGCTCGTGGACGGCGCCGGGCGCGTCCACCCGTGGGCACGCCCGCTCGCGCTCCGGCGGCCCGGGGGCGGCGCCAACCGCCTTCCTCCGGCGGCCTTCGGCGCGCGCGCGGCCACGGGCCCTCTTCCGGCGGGAGCGATCGTCTTCGTGCGCCACCGGCCCTCGGGCGCGCTGCGGCTCGAGCCGATTTCGCGCGGCGCGGCGGCCCTCGGCCTCCTGCGCAACGCGCTGGCCGCCCGCTCACGCCCTGAAGAGTCCCTGCGCGCGGCGCGCGCCGTCACCGCCGCGGCCGCCCTCTTCCGCGGGACGCGCGGCGAAGCGGACGAAGCGGCGCGGGCCGTTCTCGCCCTGGCCGGGCGTGCCAGAATCCATTCCCTGCCATCGAATCTTTCCTGAGGGGGTTCCCATGCGCGTGCGTCTCACCGTCGTCGCCCTGTCTCTCGCGCTCTCGTTCACCGCGTCCGCAGCGAGCGCCCCGGGCGGGCCGTCGAAGATGCTCACGGACCCCGCGCTCTCGGCCGAGCGCATCGCCTTCGTCTACGGGAACGACGTCTGGACCTGCCGCCTCGACGGCAGCGGCGTCCAGCGCATCACGTCGGGCTCCGGCGTGAAGATGCGCCCCGCCTTCAGCCCCGACGGCTCGCTCCTCGCGTTCAGCGCCGAACTGGACGGCAACCTCGACGTCTACGTCGTCCCCGCCGCCGGCGGCGTGCCGAAGCGCCTCACGTGGCACCCGGGCCGCGACGTCGTCCAGGGCTTCACGCCGGACGGCAAGTCCGTCCTCTTCACCTCGCCGCGCGCCGCCGACAACAACCGGCACGCGCAGCTCTATACCGTGCCCGTCGAGGGAGGCCCCGAGACGGCCCTGCCGATCCCGTACGCCAGCCGCGCCGCGTACTCCCCCGACGGGAAGACGATCGCCTACAACCCGAACAACCCGGCGCACCTGCAGTGGAAGCGCTACCGCGGCGGCCTCGTCTCGAAGGTGTGGCTCTTCGACGTCGCTTCGAACGCGATCGACCGCGTCCCGCAGCCCGCGACGCGCTGCAACGACGTGGACCCGATGTGGCTCGGCGGGGTGCTCTTCTTCCGGTCCGATCGCGACGGCGAGTTCAACCTCTACGTCTACGACGCCGGGTCGAAGACCCCGACGCGCCTGACCGATTACAAGGACTTCCCCGTCCTCAGCGCCGCGGCGGCCGCGGGGCGCATCGTCTACGAGCAGGCGGGCACGCTCCACGTCCTCGATCCCGCTTCGAAGAAGACGACCGACCTCGCGATTGCGGTTGCGGGCGACCTCCTCGAGACGCGCCTGCGCTGGGCGAAGGGCGCGAAGTGGATCCGCGGCGCAGCCCTCTCCCCCTCCGGCGCACGCGCCGCGTTCGAGTTCCGGGGCGAGATCGTGACCGTGCCCGCCGAAAAGGGCGACCCCCGCAACCTCACGAACACGACCGCCGCGCACGAGCGCGCGCCCGCCTGGTCGCCGGACGGCAAGGAGATCGCCTACGTCTCCGATGAGAGCGGCGAGAACGAGCTCGTCGTCCGCGCGCAGGACGGCAAGGGCGCGCCGAGGAAAATCAAGGTTCCCGGCGCGGGCTTCTACGACGAGCTCGTCTTCTCTCCCGACAGCAGGAAGATCGTCCTGAAGGACAACGCCCTCGCGCTCTTCATCGTCGACGTCGCGAGCGGCGCCTCGAAGAAGATCGCGAGCGAGCGCCTCTACGCGCCGACCGGCCCGCGGATGCTGCGCGGCTCGTGGTCGCCGGACTCGCGCTGGGTGGCCTATACGCTCTCCGGCCCCACGTACATCCGCACCGCGTTCGTCTACTCCGTCGACGAGGACAAGTCGTACGCGCTCACGGACGGCCTCTCGGACGTCTCCGACCCCGCCTTCGACCGGGGCGGCAGGTTCCTCTATTTCCTCGCCTCCACCGACGCCGGCCCGCAGCGCAACTGGTTCTCGCTGCAGAGCGCCGACGCGCGCATCACGAACGCGATCTACGTCGCGACGCTGAAAAAGGGCACGCCCTCGCCCCTCGCGAAGCAGAGCGACGAGGAGAAGGGCGACACGGCTGTCAAGGACGGGAAGAGGGACGACAAGAAAGACGACGCGAAGAAGCCGGCTGACGGCAAGGATGCGAAGGCCGCGAAAAAGGCGCCCGAGCCCGTCGTGATCGACCGCGACGGCTTCAATCTCCGCATCGTCGACCTTCCGGTCCACGCCGCCGAGATCGAGAACCTGCAGGCCGGCAGCGCGGGCCAGGTCTTCTTCGAGAGGCGCGCCGACGGGAAGACGTCCGTCCAGCGCTTCGACTTCAAGGACCGCAAGACCGAGACGATCGTCCCCGAGGCCGACGACTACTACGTCTCCTTCGACGGCAGGAAGATCCTCTTCAGGCAGAAGGAGTCGCAGAAGGAGCCGTTGCAGAAGGAGTCGTGGTCCATCGTCGCTTCATCCCCCAAGAAGGCCGATGCGAAGGGCGACGGGAAGGACGGCGGCGACGGCAAGCTCAAGCTCGACGCGATCCAGGTGCGCGTCGACCCGCGCGCCGAATGGCCCGAGATCTTCGACGAGGCCTGGCGCGTGAACCGCGACTACTTCTACGACCCGAAGATGCACGGCCGGGACTGGGCAGCCATGAAGGCGAAGTACGCCCCGTTCCTCCCGTACCTCTCCTCGCGCGGCGACCTCAACCGCCTCATCCAGTGGATGTGCAGCGAGCTCGCCGTCGGCCACCACCGCAACACGCCGGGCGACTCCTTCGTCGAGGTCACGCCCGTGCCGGGCGGCCTCCTCGGCGCGGACTACGAGGTCGCGAACGGCCGCTACCGCTTCAAGAAGGTCTTCGGCGGCCTGAACTGGAACCCCGAGCTGCGCGCGCCGCTCTCGGAGCCGGGCGTCGAGGTGAAGGCGGGCGAGTACCTCCTCGCGGTGAACGGCAAGGACCTCGCGCCGCCCGAGAACCTCTACGCGCGCTTCGAGGGCACGTCCGGCAGGATCGTCGACATCACGGTCGGTGGGGCTCCGGACGGCAAGGGCTCGCGCACGGTCAACGTCGTCCCCGTTGCGGAAGAGGCGCCGCTCCGCAACCGCGACTGGGTGGAGGGCAACCTCCGGAAGGTCGACGCCGCGACGGGCGGGCGCGTCGCGTACGTCTACGTCCCGAACACGGCGGAGCTCGGGCACACGTACTTCAAGCGTTACTTTTACCCGCAGGCGGCGAAGGACGCGATCATCGTGGACGAGCGGTTCAACGGCGGCGGCAGCGTGGCGGACTACTACATCGAGGCGCTGACCCGGCAGCCGATCGCATGGTGGGCGATGCGCTACGGCGAGGACCTCAAGACGCCGAGCGCGTCCATTCAGGGGCCGAAGGTCATGCTCATCGACGAGACGGCCGGCTCCGGCGGCGACCTCCTGCCGTGGATGTTCCGGCACTTCAAGGTCGGGACGCTCGTCGGCCAGCGCACGTGGGGCGGCCTCGTCGGCATCCTCGGCTTCCCGATGCTCATGGACGGCGCAATCGTCACCGCCCCGAACCTCGGCTTCTGGACGCCGGAGGAAGGCTTCGGCGTCGAGAACGTCGGCGTCCCGCCCGACGTCGAGGTCGAGCAGACGCCCGCCGACGTCATCGCCGGCCACGACCCGCAGCTCGAGAAAGCGATCGCGATCGTCATGGAGGAGTTGAAGAAGAACCCGCCGGTCAGGCCAAAGCGGCCGGCGATGCCGGTGCGGTGAGATTGCTGCTCCACCGTTGGTCGCCTCCTTACTCCCCTTTTTGGCTTACCGTTACCCTTTCGTGCAAGCTCTCGGGTGTACCGCACCCGATCGTCACTCCACGCTCGCGGCGCGCTTTTCGACCGTGATCTTCTCGCCGATCGAGATGGACATGAGGTCGTAGCCGACGGCGAGCGGACCGGAGTAGGTCTTGCGGGTCGGGCCGACAAGGTCTTTCTCCGTTGCCGGCGACGGGACGATGTGGGAGTAGACGGCGAGGCGGGGCTTCACTTCCGCGAAGATCTTCCCCGCGTCCTCCGGCGTCGTGTGGTGGTCGATGATGCGGCGGATCTTCCTGGCGTCGGCCACCGCCGACCGCATCATCTCGACGGACGGCACGATGACCTCGTGGACGAGGACGTCCACGCCGCGCGCGTTTTCGACGAGCGCTCGCGACGGGCGCGTGTCGCCCGAGAAGACGACCGACCTCCCCGCGTAGTCGATCCGGTAGCCGTAGGCGGGCTTCACCACGCCGTGATCCACCGCGAACGCCGTGACCTTCACGCCGTCGAGCTCGAAGCTCGCGCCGCTCTGAAGGTCGACGGCGTCGACCTCGATCCCCGCCGCCGGGAAGCGCTCGTCCACGTCACGGCGGATGCCGATGTCGAACGCATACGCCGCTTTCAAGTGGGACATCATCGCCGCGGTGCCTTCAGGGCCGCGGACGAGAAGCGGCTTTTCCCGCCCGAAAATCCAGCCCGTGAGCCAGAGGTCCGGAAGCCCGACGACATGGTCGGAGTGCAGGTGCGTCAGAAGGACGAGGTCGATCCCGGAGAGCATGCCGTCGCCGAGAGAGAAGAGGCGCTGCGTCGCGCCGCGCCCGGCGTCCACGAGGATGCGCACCGTTCCGGCCTCGACGAGGATCGACGGCCCGAAACGCGTCATCGACGGCCGCGGGTTGCCGGTCCCGAGGAGCGTGACGCGGATCGCTGGCGTTGGCGCCGGGCCGGCGGAAAGACGAAGCGCGGCGAGCAGCGTGGTGAGGACGACCACGCGCCGCAGTTGCTTACCGCGGCTCACCAGACTCCGGGCAGCGAGGCCTGAAGGTCGGGGATATCCGCGAAGTCTTCGAGGTTCAGCGTCCAAAGGCGCGCATTGCGAACGAGGGCGCAGGCCGCGATCGCCAGGTCGAGCTCGCGGCCCCTCGCCCTCCGGATTCGGCTGTAGATGGACGCCGCCAGCGCCGCCTCCGGGGCCGTGAACGCGACGGCCGACTCCCTGGGAAAAAGGGCTTCCTGTGCCGCCAGCTCCTCCGATCGCCTTGGTCCTCTCAACCATTCATAGAGAACGAGCGTCGGGAGGAGTAACCGCTCGCCTCGTTCGATCGCTTCGCGCAGCACGCGCGCGGATCTACGCGGGCCTGTCAAGCCGTCGATGAGGGCCGAGGTGTCGAGCAGGATCATCCGGCGGCGTCTCGCGCTCCGCCACGTCCGCCGGCGTGACGGGCCCGCCGGATTTCTTCGATTTCCTTCTTCACCTGCGAGACCGGCCTTGACGGAACGAGGGGCACGACCTCGTCGAAGACACGAAGCAGCCGCAGACGCTCGCGCTCGCTGAGTCGGCCGACCCGATCGCTGAAGTCGTGTATGGCCTCGCTCACGACGGTGCTCTGAGGTTTCGCGAGTCTCTCGGCGGCCTGCCGCAAACGCCCAGCCGTCTCGCGGTCCAGCGAGAAGGTCATCTTCACCTTTGCCATACGATGACCATACTACCAGCCTGGCGGCTTTGAGGCGGAGTCTAGATCGTCTAGCTGGAGCCGCCGCCCGCGGCTGCTTTCGGGCGCGAGAAGACGCTCGCCCTGAGAAAGTCGCGGTTGAGCTGCGCGATGAACTCCTGGCGGATCTCCTTCGGGCAGGCGCGCGAGCACTCGCCGTGGTTCGTGCACGTGCCGAAGCCCTCCTCGTCCATCTGCGCGACCATCGAGAGCACGCGGTCGTAGCGCTCGGGTTGGCCCTGCGGCAGGAGCGCGAGGTGCGAGATCTTGGCCGCCACGAAGAGCATCGCCGAGCCGTTCGGGCATGCCGCCGCGCAGGCGCCGCAGCCGATGCATGCGGCCGCGTCCATCGAGCGCTCCGCGCAGTCCTTCGGGACCAGAATCGCGTTGCCGTCCGGCGCGTTGCCCGTCGGCACCGTGATGAAGCCTCCGGCCATGATGATCCGGTCGAAGGACGAGCGGTCCACGATGAGGTCCTTGAGGACGGGGAACGGCGTCGCGCGCCAGGGCTCGAGCGTGATGGCGTCGCCGTCCTTGAAGCTGCGCATGTGGAGCTGGCAGCTCGTGGTGCCGCGGCGCGGCCCGTGCGGGTTGCCGTTCACCACGATTCCGCACATCCCGCAGATGCCTTCACGGCAGTCGTGGTCGAAAGCGATTGGGTCCTCGGCCTTCTCGATGAGGCGCTGGTTCACGACGTCGAGCATCTCGAGGAAGGACATGTCGGGGCTGATGTCGGGAGCGTCGTACGTGACGAACTTCCCCTCGGACTTCGCGTCCTTCTGCCGCCAGACGGTCAGCGTCAGTCTCACTTGTAGCTCCTCTGGGTGAGGTGGACGTTCTCGAACACGAGCGGTTCAACGTTCCGGATCGGCGTCTTGCCCTCGCCCGCGTACTCCCAGGCCGCGACGTGGCAGAACTTCTCGTCGTTGCGCAGGGCCTCGCCGTCCGGCGTCTGGTACTCCTCGCGGAAGTGGCCGCCGCAGGATTCCTCGCGCTCGAGAGCGTCGAGGCACATCAGCTCGCCCAGCTCGAGAAAGTCCGCGACGCGCCCCGCCTTCTCGAGTGACTGGTTGATCGCGTCGTTCCCGCCCACGACCGTGAGGTTCTTCCAGAACTCCTCGCGGAGCACGGGGATCTTCTGCAGAGCCGTCTTCAGGCCCTCGCGCGTGCGACCCATGCCGCAGTAATCCCACATGATCTTGCCGAGCTCGCGGTGGAACGATTCCACCGTGCGATGGCCCTTGACCGCGATCAACTTCTTCACGCGGGTCGCGACCGCGGCTTCCGCGTCCTTGAAGGCCGCGTGTGAGGTGTCGACCTTTGCCTGCTTCGTCGACGCCAGGTAGTTGCCGATCGTGTATGGCAAAACGAAGTAGCCGTCCGCGAGGCCCTGCATGAGGGCGCTCGCGCCGAGTCGGTTCGCCCCGTGGTCCGAGAAGTTCGCCTCGCCCGCGACGTGGAGGCCCGGAATCGTGGACATCAGGTTGTAGTCCACCCAGAGGCCCCCCATCGTGTAGTGAGAGGCCGGGAAGATGCGCATCGGAACCTTGTACGGGTTTTCGCCCGTGATGCGCTCGTACATGTCGAAGAGGTTCCCGTAGCGCTCGCGGATCGTGTCTTCGCCGAGGCGCTTGATGGCGTCCGCGAGGTCGAGGTATACGCCGAGGCCGGTGTCGCCCACGCCGCGCCCCTCGTCGCACACCTGCTTGGCCGCGCGGGAGGCGATGTCGCGCGGCGCGAGGTTGCCGTACGACGGGTACTTCCGCTCGAGATAGTAGTCGCGCTCGACCTCGGGGACGTCGCCCGGGGCGCGCTTGTCGCCCTTCTTCAGGGGCACCCAGATGCGCCCGTCGTTGCGCAGCGACTCGGACATGAGCGTGAGCTTGCTCTGGTGGTCGCCCGTGACAGGGATGCAGGTCGGATGGATCTGCGTGTAGCAAGGATTCGCGAAGGCCGCGCCCTTCTTGTACGCACGCCAGATCGCGGTCGCGTTGCAACCCGCCGCGTTCGTGGAGAGAAAAAAGACGTTGCCGTACCCGCCGGTCGCGAGGATGACGGCGTCGGCCACGTGCGACTCGATGGC
>Ga0209385_1000624_pt1 | contig 14517 bp, 14 predicted proteins | sample NGEPerB_FD_184506 | JGI IMG/M metagenome (GOLD analysis project Ga0209385, IMG submission 184506) | Arctic peat soil microbial communities from the Barrow Environmental Observatory site, Barrow, Alaska, USA - NGEE PermafrostAB12-B... | ecosystem: Environmental > Terrestrial > Soil > Wetlands >... | reverse complement strand
CGCCGAGGTGCATGGCCGCGGCGTGTTTGCCAAGCTCAAATTCGAATCCGGCGTACACCGCGTGCAGCGCGTGCCCGACACCGAAGCCTCCGGGCGCATCCACACCTCGGCCGCCACCGTCGCGGTGCTGCCCGAGGTGGAAGATGTCGACATCAAAATCAACGATGACGATCTCAAGATCGACACCATGCGCGCGCAAGGAGCGGGCGGCCAGCACGTCAACAAGACCGAATCCGCCATCCGCATCACCCACCTGCCGAGCGGGATTATCGTCTTCGTGCAGGAGGACCGCTCGCAGCATAAGAACCGGTCCAAGGCGATGACGATGCTGCGCGCCAAGCTCTATGACACCGAACGCAGCAAGCTCGATGCTGCGCGCGCCGCCGAGCGGCGCGGGCAGATCGGATCGGGCGACCGCTCGGAGCGCATCCGCACTTATAATTTTCCGCAAGGCCGCGTCACCGACCACCGCATCAATCTGACCTTGCACAAGCTGCCGCAGGTGATGGAAGGCGAGGCCTTGCACGAGGTCATCGATGCGCTGGTGACCGAGCATCAGGCCGAGCTGCTGGCAGCCGAGGGCGCGACGTGACGCTTACCGCCATGCGCACCATCGCGGCGGCACGCCGCGCGCTGGCCGACAGACTTCGCCAGGCCGGAATCGACTCCGCCGACGCCGATGCGCGCCTGCTGATGGCGCATGCGCTCGGCATCGATCGCGCCGAGCTGATGGCGAACGGCGAGCGCGCGCTAAATGGTGACGAGATGAAGGCAATCGACGCATTGGGCGAGCGCCGGCTCAAGCGCGAACCGGTGGCGCGTATTTTCGGACGCAAGGAGTTCTGGAGCCTGAGCCTGCAAGTCAGCCCGGCCGTGCTGGTGCCGCGGCCGGAAACCGAAACCGTGATCGAAGCCACGCTCGACGCGGTCGTGCGCGACGCCTTGCAAACGGAAAAGTTGCGCATCCTCGATATCGGCACCGGATCGGGCGCGCTGCTGCTGGCGCTGCTCAGCGAACTGCCCAACGCGGTGGGCACCGGCAGCGATATCAGCGCGGCCGCTTTGGAGGTGGCGCGCGCGAATGCCGAGCGCAACGATCTCGCCGGCCGTTGCACCTTCATCGCCTGCGATATCGCCACCGGCCTGCAAGGTCCGTTCGATCTCATCGTCTCGAACCCGCCCTATGTGGCGCGCAGCGACATTGCATCGCTCGCACCGGAGGTGCGCGGCTACGACCCGGCGCTTGCGCTCGACGGCGGCCCCGACGGCCTGGATGGTTACCGCGCCATCGCCGCGGACGCCCGCCGCCTGCTGGCGCCGGGCGGCCGCTTGATCGTGGAGTTGGGAATGGGCCAGGAACCGGCGGTTCGCGCGCTGTTTACCACAGCGGGATTAATAGTCGCAGCCGCGCGTGACGATTTGGCCGGAATTCCGCGCGCATTGAGCGCGACCGTCGCGCCATAACCATGTCGTAATTCGATCCGGTGAAAAGCGCAGACCTCCGTTGCAGGCAAAAAAACCACTTGGAATGTGGCGCGGAAACGACTAGCTTCCGCTCAGGAATCGACCCGAGCGGGTTGCATCGCCAGGAACCCCGGAGCAAGCGGCTCTGTGCGGCGGCGGTGCAAGTCCGATGAAATTGGCCGATGACGAACAGCCGCCTTTCAGAAGACGGCTAACGAAATCGCCAGAGACGGGTTCGAACGCTTCACCGGTTGGGCGCATTAGATTTTTAAACCTTGACGATGCGCGTAACGAGAGGTTGGCAACGCCGCGACAGGATCGCGGCCATGGGGTTGCTGCGGCTATCGCGATAAAGATCGCAAATGTTCGAGCATTCGCGCAGGAAATCGGCGCCAGCCATGGCCGCGCAGCGGGATGTGTATGGACTTGAGACTGGTTTGAACTTCGGTGCAACGGTTGGCGGCGCGTGCCGCGGTAAAGCGAAAGGTCGGCGAAAAGGCACATCATGAGAAACGGTCAGAAACGCATGCGCGGGCGTAACAACAACAACAACCCGCACCGCAAGAGCCAAAATCCGCTGACGCGGGTCTACGAGTCGAACGGGCCCGACGTGAAAATCCGCGGCACCGCCTCGCACATCGCGGAGAAATACATACAGCTCGCGCGCGATTCGCAGAGCTCGGGCGATCCGGTGGCGGCCGAGAATTACTATCAGCACGCCGAGCATTATTTCCGCCTGATCGCCGTCGCGCAGGAACAGTTCCGCCAGCAGAACCCCTATTACAATGCGCAGCCGCAAACGGGCCAAAGCGGAGCGCAAGGCGCGGCCGACGACAACTACGACGACGACGACGACGACGGCCAGCCTTTCATGGGCCAGAACGAGCCGGGCTTCGCGCCGCAGCCGCCAGCACCGCAGGCGCAGCCCTATCTGCCGCGCGACGCGCAGCCGTTTCCGCCGCGCGATCAGCAGCAACACCGCCCGCAACCTCAGCCGCAGCAGCAGCCTTATGCGCAGCCTTCGGTTCAGGGCGGCAATGTGGCCGTCGCGGACCCGAACGCGTTGCCGGCCTTCATCACCGGCGGCGGCGGCCAGCCGCAGCAGCCTGTGAGCCAGAACACCAATCAAGGCTCCGGGCAGAACGGTCATGAGCAGGGCGACCGCCAGGATCGCTTCGGGCATCGCCGGCGCCGGCGTCATCGCGGCGGCGGCTACCGCCCGGACCGTCCGGATAATTTCGGCAACGCCAATCCGCAGGGTGCGGCGCCGCAGCCGATCCCGGGCGACGGCGGCGACGAACCGCCGCGTCAGCCGGATTGATCTAGACTTAATCCGCTATTGATCTCGCCGCGCCGCCGGGTGACGGCGCCAGCGCCGGCTCGAGCGCCGGCACCAGCCGGCGTTTCACGCGCTGCGCCGGAATTGCGCGGTAGACCTGTTTGGTCGCTTCCACCATGTGCACGCCGGCGAACGGCGCCGACAGCGTCGAGCCGGTGCGCTCCCACGCCACCGCCGAACGCAGGAACCAGCCGCGCGCGATCGGCGGCACGTAGAGCGCCTCGCTCCAGCCGGTCGGCGTGAACCAGGTCTCGCGCAAGAGCTGATTGATCTGCGAGCGCGAATAGGGCCGGCCATGGCCGAACGGCGTGGTGTCCATGCGCGCCCACAGGCCGCGCCGGTTCGGCACCACCACCAGCAGCCGCCCGCCCGCCGCCAGCACGCGCCAGACCTCGCGCAGCAGCGCGGCCGGATCGTTGGTCATTTCCAGCGCGTGCACCAGGATCACGCGATCGACCGCCGAGTCGGGTAGCGGCAGCTCGTTTTCGTCCACCAGCGCCGAAAGCGCCGGCCGCGTGGTCGGCCATTTCACCACGCCCTGCCCGGCCGGCATGAAGGCGAGGCAGCGTTCGGCCTCCTCGCGGAACAGGCCGAGATAGGGCGTGGCATAGCCGACGCCGAGCACGCGCTGGCCGGCGGTATCCTTCCACAGTCCGCGAATGCCGCGGCCGACGAAGCGGCGGGCCACCACGCCCAGGCGCTGGCCGTAGAAATTGCGCAGGTCCACGACATCGATCGACATGGCCTAAAACTACCACGAAACGGCGGATCATGGCGCTCCGCATGGAACGCAAGGGGTGCGAGACAATTCATCCGCATGCTACGGTTAACGCCGCACCCTGACCGACGAGGACTGCCATGCCCGCGGAAACCCGCCTGTTTCTCTGCCTGAAGGACAATTACGGGGTGCTGCTTCATGACCCGGAAAGCGGGGCCACGGCCTCCATCGACGCGCCCGAGGCGGCGCCGATCGAGGCCGCGCTCAAGGCCACCGGCTGGAAGCTCACCGACATTCTGGTCACCCACCATCATGCCGACCACACCGGCGGCGTCCTGGCGCTGAAGGAGAAATACAAATGCCGCGTGGTGGCGCCGGCGGCGGAAGCGGAAACGATACCGGCGGTGGACCTGACCGTGCGCGAGGGCGACAAGGTGGCGATCGGGAAATTGTCGGGCAGTGTGATCGAGACGCCGGGCCACACCAATGGCCACGTCAGCTACTGGTTCCACGCCGACAAGCTTGCCTTCGTCGGCGACACGCTGTTCTCGATCGGTTGCGGCCGCGTGATCGAGGGCACACCCGGCATGATGTGGCGCTCGCTCGTGAAGCTGCGCGATCTGCCGAACGACACCGAGATCTATTGCGGCCACGAATACACCGCCGCCAATATCCGCTTCGCGCGCACCATCGAGCCGGACAACCCGGTGCTGGCGGCGCGCGAGGCGCAGGTGGAGCAGCAGATCGCGAAAGGCGAACCGACGATCCCGGTCACCATCGGCGACGAGAAACTGGCCAATCCATTTCTGCGCGCCGATCTGCCGGCGGTCGCGGCCGGCATCGGCATGGCGGGCAAGCAGGCGGCGCAGGTGTTCGCTGAAATCCGCGCGCGCAAGAACAAATTTTGACGGTCATCACCGACCAGAACGCCAAACGCTCCGTCAGCGGCGAATGGCTCGCGAGCGCGGCTTTGCTCGGGGCCGTGCTCACGATCGGGCTTGCAACCGTGCACGATGTCGGCATTACGATCGATGAATTCCTCTTTGACGGCTACGGACCGAAGGCGCTGGCCTGGTATTTGAGCTTGGGCGCCGACCGCGCGCTGACCGACCACTTCGGCACTTGGTTTTATGGGCCATGGTTCCAGATCGTCACAACGGTCGCACAATCATTTCACGCTGCCGACGATTTCGACGTGCGTCACGCGCTGACTTTTATTGTCGGCCTCAGCGGGCTCGCCGCCGTTGTCCCCATCGGACGTATTGCGATCGGACAATGGGCAGGTTTTGTAGCGCTGGCACTCTGCCTGCTGACAGGAAATCTCTATGGCCATCTTTTTTTCACGCCCAACGACGTGCCGTTCATGGCCGTGATGACGTGGGCGCTGCTAGCGATTATCGCTATGGCGCGGGGTGGGATTCCGTCCTGGCGCGCGACCTTGACGGCCGGCGCTTGCTGCGGGCTCGCCATTGCGACCCGGATCGGCGGCATTCTGGCGCAAGTTTATCTCGTTGCCGCCATGAGCCTTCTAGGCATCGAAATCATTGCGTTGCGCGGCCGCGCCGGTTTCACGTCGATTGTCCAGATTGCCGTTCGCACGGCATCGGCACTGGCGATCGGCTGGTTCGTCGCGATCCTGTTATGGCCCTATTTGCAGGCTGCCAACCCGCTCGAGCACTTTCTCAGCGCCTACCGGCATTTCGGCGAGCTCAAGCTGGAGATGACGGCGCCCTTGTGGGGCGGGCAAGTCTCCACCGTCATGCTGCCCTGGTATTACATCCTGGGTGAGTTGGCAGCGCGGCTTCCTGAAATCTTTATCGTTCTGCTGCTCGCTGCGCTCGGACTAGGCATAGCTGCAATTGCCGCATTTTTCCGCCGACTCCCTCATGGATTGTCCGCGGCCGTTGTCCAGCTTGCCGGCGCCCGCGCGCTCCTGCTGATCGTGGCAGCGGCACTGGCGCCGATGTTATTTATTATTGCAACCGGCGCGACGCTCTATGACGGCATCCGGCATATCCTGTTTACGCTGCCCCCGCTGGCGCTGATTGCAGCGTGGGCAATGCTGAAGCTCGCGCCGATGCTCCGTCGGTTTCCAATCCCCTTTGCAACGCTGGCCGTCGCTCAGGTTATTTCGGCGGTGTTCATCATGGTCAAGCTGCACCCGCTGGAATATGTCGCGACTAACGCCTTTGCCGGCTGGACGCCGGGCTCCTACGGCAGATTCGAACTCGATTATTGGACCGTGGCGGCTACTCCCGCGCTGCGCCGCCTCGAAATGCGTATCACGCAAGAGGCGCGCACGCCCGATGGACCGCCGCGTTTATTAATCTGTATCCCGTGGCGCGAGCACATGGTGGCGCCGATGTTCCGGCGTCCCTGGCGCATCGCGGACAATCCGCAGACGGCCGATTTCATCATCGAAACGGAACGTTATCATTGCGCCAAAGATGCCGGCGGTACGCTGATCGATGAAGTCACTCGCTTCGGCAAGCCATTTGCCTGGACCTATCGGATGTCGAACACGGAGAATTCGCGGTGACCGCGCGACAAAGCGCCGCCGACATCATCCGCGCGCTCGCGCTCTCGCCGCACCCCGAGGGCGGGCATTTTCGCGAGACCTTCCGCGATCCCCGCGTGATCGACGGCCGCGCCGCCTCCACGTCGATTTATTTCCTGCTGGCGCGCGGCGAACGCTCGCACTGGCACCGCATCGACGCGGTCGAAATCTGGCACTACTACGCCGGCGCGGCCCTCAAGCTCGAAGTGGTGGACGGCGCCAAAGAAGAGATCGTCCGGCTCGGCGCGAATATTCATGGCGGCGAGGTTCCGCAATTCACGGTGCCGGCGCGCGCGTGGCAGGCGGCGGATTCCTTAGGCGACTGGACGCTGGTGGGCTGCACGGTGGCACCCGGTTTTTCTTTCGACGGCTTCGAGCTGGCGCCGGCGGGCTGGTCGCCGAGCGACAAAACGCGATAAAAATGCCGAACTAATCAATATGGGGAAACGCCGGTGCCGAACAAACTCATTGAGGCGCGCGAGCAACTCGCGCGCGCCAACCGCATGATCGCCAACGAAGGCGTGCTCGATGCCTTCGGTCACGTCACCATGCGCCACCCGACCGATCCGAGGCGCTATTTGATGTCGTGCTCACGCGCGCCCGAGCTGGTGCAGCCGGAGGACATTCACGAGTTCACCCTCGACTCACAAATCGTCAAGCCAATCGAAGCGCGGCTTTATGGCGAGCGCGTCATCCACGGCGAAATCTACCAGGCGCGGCCGGAGGTGAACGCGGTGTGCCACCACCACGCGCCGTCGATCCTGCCATTCTGCATTTCCGGCGCCGAGCTCAAGCCGGTCTATCATCTCGGCGCCACCATCGGCGAGAAGGCGCCGTTCTGGGACAGCCGTGACGAATTTGGCGACACCAATTTGATCGTGGCCAAGCCGGAGGAAGGCGCTTCGCTCGCGCGCGCGCTTGGGTCGCACTGGATCGTATTGATGCGCCGGCATGGTGCGACCGTCGCCGGCAAAACGCTGGAGGAGCTGACCTTCCGCACCATCTACACCGTGCGCAATGCGGCAATGCAGATCCAGGCGCACACGCTCGGAACTGTGTCGCCGCTCAATGCCGCCGAGACCGCGCTCGCCGGCGAATACAATCTGCGGCCGGGTCCGGTGGCGCGCGCCTGGGAATACTGGTCGGTGCGGCTAGATAAGGCGGAAGGCACCGTGCGCAAGCGCGCTGCTAGACCAGCGCGCCCCGCGAAACGAACCGTCAAATCCAAGCGCAAACGCTAGGCGAAATACTGCCCGCCATTGGCCGAAAGCGTCGAGCCCGTGATCAGGCCAGCATCGTCGGCGGCCAGAAACACCACGCAGCGCGCGATCTCCTCCGGCTCGCCCAGGCGGCCGATCGGGATCAGCGGCAGGATGTTCTTCTCCAGCACGTCCTTCGGCACCGCCTGCACCATTTCGGTGTTGATGTAGCCCGGGCAGATCGCGTTCACCGTGATGCCGGAGCGCGCGGCTTCCTGCGCCAGCGCCTTGGTGAAGCCGAGCTCGCCGGCCTTGGCGGCGGAGTAATTGGTCTGCCCCATCTGGCCTTTCTGGCCGTTGATGGACGAGATGTTGACGATGCGTCCGAACTTGCGCTCGCGCATGCCCTCGATCACCTGCCGGGTCATGTTGAACAGCGAGCCGAGATTGGTGTTGATCACCGCGCTCCACTGCTCCGGCTTCATGCGGTGAAGCATGGCGTCGCGCGTGATGCCGGCATTGTTGACCAGCACCTCGACCGGGCCGAGCTCGGCCTGCACTTTCTTCACGCCGTCGGCGCAGGCGTCAAAGGACGACACGTCCCACTTGAACACTGCAATGCCGGTTTCGGTTTTGAATTTCGCCGCCGCTTCGTCGTTGCCGTGGTAGACGGCCGCGACCTTGTAACCGGCAGCTTGCAATGCCTTGGCGATGGCGGCGCCGATGCCGCGGGTGCCGCCAGTAACTAACGCAACGCGTGACATGCCCCATTCCTCCCAAAATTATTTTTAAGTCATGGCCGGATCGAGCCGGCCATGACGTAGACTAAGAGCGTCGTAGCAAAACTCAACGCTCGACGCACATGGCGATACCCATCCCACCACCAATGCAGAGCGTCGCCAAGCCCTTCTTGGCGTTTCGTTTCTGCATCTCGTAGAGCAGCGTGGTCAATATGCGCGCGCCGGAGGCGCCGATCGGATGGCCGATGGCGATGGCGCCACCATTGACGTTGACCTTGGAAGTATCCCAGCCGAGGTCCTTGTTGACCGCGCAAGCCTGCGCCGCGAAAGCTTCATTCGCTTCGATCAGGTCGAGGTCCTCTTTCTTCCAGCCGGCCTTCTTGAGCGCGGCGCGCGCCGCCGGGATCGGACCGGTGCCCATGATCGCCGGATCGACGCCGGCCTGCGCCCACGACACGATGCGCGCCAGCGGCGTCTTGCCGAGCTTGGCGGCCTCGGACGCCTTCATCAGCACCACGGCGGCGGCCCCGTCATTGATGCCGGAGGCGCTGCCGGCGGTCACCGTGCCTTCCTTGTCGAAGGCCGGGCGCAGCTTGGCAAGCGATTCCAGCGTGACCCCCTGCTTGGGATATTCGTCGGCATTCACCACCACGTCGCCCTTGCGCGACTTGATGGTCACGGCAACGATCTCGTCCTTGAACTTGCCGGCCTTCTGCGCGGCTTCCGTCTTGTTCTGCGAAGCGACCGCGAATTCATCCTGCATCTGGCGGGTGATCTGCCATTGCTTGGCGACGTTCTCGGCGGTGTTGCCCATGTGGTAGCCGTTGAAGGCATCCCACAGCCCGTCCTTGATCATGGTGTCGATCATCTGGAAGTCGCCCATCTTCACGCCGTTGCGCAGATGCTGGCAGTGCGGCGCCATGCTCATCGACTCCTGACCGCCCGCCACCACGATCTCGCTGTCGCCGTTGAGGATCGCCTGATAGCCGAGCGCGACCGTGCGCAGGCCGGAACCGCATAGCTGGTTCACGCCCCAGGCAGGGCTCTCAACCGGAATGCCGGCTGCGATCGACGCCTGCCGCGCCGGGTTCTGGCCCTGACCGGCGCTCAGGATCTGGCCCATGATGACCTCGCTGACGCGGGCGCCTTCGACGCCGGCGCGCTGCAATGCCGCCTGAATCGCGGTTTTACCGAGCTCATGGGCCGGCAGATTGGCGAATGCCCCATTAAACGCGCCGACCGGCGTGCGGGCGGCGCTGACAATGACAATATCGTCCTTCATCCAAAACTCCTCTTGGCAGGCGTTTGCGCGGCAAGACTGGCCATTTGGCGCTGCCGCATCCTCGGCAGCCCGGTCTGCCCTGTCAACAACGGGTAACCTGAAGATACCCCCTAGAATCGGCTCTTTCTTGACCTTCATCAAGGATTGCCGCACTGCCCACCGGTCCTGCCGCGCCGCCACAAAACGGTGGCCTGCGCAAGCCGAAACCGGTTATGCTCAAGCTCTGGGCAGGGGCTATGTCATCGCCATGACTGACGAAAAAGAGCCGATCACAATCAAGAAATACGCCAACCGGCGGCTCTACAATACCGGGACCAGCGCATACGTCACGCTCGAGGACCTCGCCACCATGGTGAAGGAGGGCGAGAATTTCGTCGTCTTTGACGCCAAGTCCGGCGAGGACATCACGCGCTCGGTGCTGGCGCAGATCGTTTCCGAGCAGGAGAACAAGGAAGGGCAAAGCCTGTTGCCGATCGCCTTCCTGCGGCAGCTGATTCGCTTTTACGGCGACAGCATGCAGATGATGGTGCCGAGCTTCCTCGAACAATCGATGCAATCGCTCACCAGCCAGCAGGGCAAATTCCGCGAGCAGATCACGCAGGCCTTCGGCGCCGGCGGCTTCGGAACGCTGGAGGAGCAGGTGCGGCGCAATATGGAAATGTTCGAAAAAACCTTCGCCATGTTCGCGCCGCCGTTCGCGCGCGGGCAGGGCAAGCCTGCGGAAGACAAGCCGCAAGGCTCGCCCGGCGGCGAGATGGACGAGCTCAAGCGCCAGCTCGACGAATTGCAGAAGCGGCTCGATAAGCTCGGCAATAAGGAATAGTCGTTCGACGCGGAAGCGCTACGCCATCGCGGCGCTTTCTTCGCCCAGCCACGGCCGCGCGTCGTTGGCCAGCCCGATCAGTGCGCCTTGCAGGAAATCGCAGCCCCAGTCCGCCAGCAGCTGCGCGGCTTCCTCGTCCTGCACCCATTCGGCGACGGTCTTGAGGCCGAGCCGGCGCGACAGATCGACCAGCGTGTGCACGAAGGCGCGGTCGTCGCTCGACTTCACGATATTCTGCACGAAGGCGCCGTCGATCTTGACGATGTCGACGCCGAGCTTGCGCAAGTTTCGGAACGAGGTGTGGCCGGCGCCGAAATCGTCGATGGCGATGCGGCAGCCGAGGTCCTTGACCCGGGTGACGAAGCCGCGCGCGTCGTCGACATCCTGGATCGCCGCGGTCTCGGTGATCTCGATGATCAGCCGCCCGGCCACGCTGGTATGGGCGCGCAGCAAGGCGCCGAGGCCCGCCCACCAGTCCGGATCAACGGTGGAGGCCGGCGAGACATTGACGCTGGCCGTAAGATCGGGCGCGGCGGCCAATTCGTTCACCACCAGCTCGAGCACACGATAGTCCACCATGCGCATCAGTCCGACCCGCTCGGCGACCGGAATGATCTCGTTGGCGTGGGCGAGGCGGCCGTCGGGGCGTTGCACGCGCATCAGGCATTCGTAGAACGCGATCTTGCGGGTTTTCGTCTCGACCACCGGTTCAAAGGCGAGCACGATCCGCCGTTCGTTGAGCGCGGCCACGATCTCGTCGGTCGCGCGCACGCTGTCGCGGCGTAGCGCATCGCGCTCCACGTTCGGCCGATAGGCGGCGAACGAGCCGTGACGCTTGCGGCGCGCGGCATGCAGCGCGTCCTGCGCGCGGCTGAGGATTTCCGGCACGGTGCGGGCGTGGCGCGGCGCGGTCACGCCGCCGATCGTCACCGTTACCGCCACCGGACCGGCGGCGGTCGGGATGGTCTCGTCGCGCACACCGGCCAGCAGCCGGTCGGCGGCGACGGTCACTTCGTCCGCCGTGCAATTGGTCAGAATGATGCCGAACTTGTTGCCGGAGAAGCGGCCGAGATAATCCTTGCCGCGCAGGCGCGCCCGGATACGCTTGGCGACTTGCGCGATCACGTCCTCGGCAACATCGAAGCCGTAGGATTCGTTGAGGTTGGCGAGATGGTCGATGGCGACAAGCAGGAACCCCAGCGAGTGGCGAAAGCGTACCGCTTCGTCGAGCTTGGCGCCGAGCACCTCGGTGAGGTGCACGCGGTTCATCTCCCCGGTCAGGGCATCGAACTTCGCGAGTTGGATGAGCGCCTGCTCGCGTTCATGGCGAGCAGTGATCGCACGCACGGTTCCGAGCGCGCGCAGCGGCTTGCCGTCGCTACCTGCGAACCAGCGGCCGGTGTCCTCCAGCCAGATTTTTTTGCCGCTGCCGCGCCGGAAGACGTATTGCACCTGATAGGGCACGCCTTCGCCGGCGTCGCTCTGACCGGATTGGGTAATCGCGTCGAGGCGGCTCTGACCGTCCTCGGCAGCGACCTTTTGCGCAAAGCTACGGCCGCTGCCGATGCCGCCGAGGTCGTCGACGCCGAGCACGGACGCGGCATTGCCGCTCCAGACCAATGCATCGGTGTCGAGCCGCCATTCATAGGCGACATCACCGATCGACTTGAGAACCTCCGCGGCGTCCGGGACGCCAGCCGGTTGTTCGATTCGGGTCACGCTCGCCCCTTTTTGGGAACGCCTCGTCGCGCCGGGCGTTGTCTGCGGAATGGATACCGCGCCGAAGCTACGGACAATACTTAAATAATTCGAAAAAGCTCGCCGATTGAGCGATTTCAGCGTGGTTTCGGCCAACGGCACGGCGCTTGCCAATACAAGGGTGGACAAGGGGTGCTTGTCCCGAAACGAGACAGTCAATGCGGATTGGCGGAATCAACGAAACATCCTCACGCCTGACCGGGCCGACGCCGCGCGGCGAAGAGCACGCCGCCGGCAGTCGTGCGCTGGTCGCGCTGGCGCCAGCCGCTGCCTTGCATAAGGTGCCGGAAAGCTATCGCCAGGCGCCGTTCCTCGCCCAGTTGCTTGCGATGAAGGACCAGCATCCGCAGACCCGCGAGCGCCGGCGCGCCGAGCCGGACGAGGCGCTCGCCGCCTACCGCGCTGCCGCCGCGCTTACACGTTTCCAATAATTCTCAATAGCCGAGCGCGCAGCCGTCCTTGCGCGGCTCCGAGCCGCCGATCAGCACGCCGCGATCCCAGTCGATCTTGATGGTCTGCGCGCCGCCCCAGGGCGTCGCTGCGAACACCACGTCGTGGCCGCGCGCCGTGAGGCCCTCGACGGTCGCCGCCGGCGTGCCATGCTCAACCACCGTCTGCTCGCCCTCGAAGAAGAAGCGCGGCGCGTCGATCGCCTGCTGCACGTCCATGCCGTAATCCAGCATGTTGATGACGATCTGCACGTGGCCCATCGGCTGGTAATGCGCGCCCATGACGCCGAAGCTCATGTCGCAGCGGCCCGCCCGCATGGCCAGCGCCGGAATGATGGTGTGCAGCGGCCGCTTGTTAGGACCGAAAGTGTTGGGGTGATCGGCTTCGAGCGTGAAGCAGGCGCCGCGGTTGGTCAGCATGATGCCAGTCTTCCCGGTGCAGATGCCGGCGCCGAAATACGAATAGAGCGTATTGATGAACGACACTGCCATGCGGTCGCGGTCGACCACGCTGAGATAGACCGTGTCGCTGCCGGGCGTTGGCGCCGTGGGCAGCTTGGCGCGGCGTTTCATGTCGATCAGCGCTGCGAGCTTCTTGCCAAAGCTCTTGTCGAGCAGATCGGCGACCGCGACGCGCATATACGCCGCGTCGGCGACGTGGGTGTCGCGCACCGCAAAGCCCAGCCTTGCTGCCTCCAGCACCAGATGGAAACGCTCCGGGCCGCGCGGATCGAGCGCGGCGAGGTCGAAGTTCTCCAGGATGTTGAGCATCACCAGCGCGGTGAGCCCCTGCCCGTTCGGCGGAATCTCAATGAGATCGAGCCCGCGGTAATTAGTCGAGATCGGCGTCACCGCATCGCCGCGATGGCGCGCGAAATCCTCCGCCGTGAGGAACGAGCCGCGCGCCGCTACCGTCGCTGCCATGTCGTCGGCGATTGCGCCCTCGTAGAAGGCGCGCGCGCCCTTGGCGGCGATGGTTTTCAACGTCGCGGCCAGCGCCGGAAAACGGATCACGTCGCCCTCCTTGGGCGCCGCGCCGTTGAACAGATAATGCTTGGCGGCGCCGGGATCGGCTTTGAGCTTGCCGACGTACCTTTGCCAATCCCACGCCACGCGCGGCGCCACCGGGAAACCGCCTTCGGCGTATTTGATCGCGGCTGACAGTGCGCGGTCGAGCCCGAAGCGGCCATGCGTCTTGAGCAGTGCTTCCCAGGCATCGAGCGCGCCCGGCACGGTGACGGCGTGGATCGAATCGCCGATCTCGCTCATGCCCTGGGCGCGTAAGCGGTCGTATGACCCCTTGGCGCCGGCGCGGCCGGAGCCGTTATAGCCCCAGACCGGCTTGCCCGGCTGCGAGACCAGGCAGTAGCAATCGCCGCCGATGCCGGTCATGTGCGGCTCGACCACGCACAGCGTCGCTACCGCCGCTACCGCGGCATCCGCCGCGCTACCGCCGGCGCGCAGCGCGTCGATAGCGGCCAAGGTCGCGAGCGGATGCGAGGTCGCCGCCATGCCATCGCAGGCGATCACGGGCGAGCGGCCGGGGAGCTGGAAATCGCGGCTCATGTTTGCTTACGGATGTTTCAGGAGACGTGCTCGACGCCTTCCACCGTGAGGTCGCGCTGGGCCGAACGCAGCGTCACCGCGAAGCCGCCGATCACATCGATGAAGCTGATGACCAGCAGCAGGAAGAAGGTGGCACTCGCCGCCTGCTTCACCAGCAGGAATTCGACCAGCATGCCGAGGAACAGGATCAGCGACAGCCCGTGATCGACCACGGTGCGCATGCCGATGCGGGTCGATTTCATCACTTCGCCGAACAGCAGCAGGACGGCAAGCACGATCAGCATGTCGCCGGCCGACATGGTCCAGTCGGCGCCGGACGCCAGGTGCACGGTGGTGAGCGTGCTGCTCCAGCTCACGCCCGGCATCAGGAAGGCAATGATGTTGTAGATCGCGAACGGAACCAGCAGCAGGGGAAAGCCGATGAGGGACATGAACGCTTTCCTCCAGCGTTGAATTTACGCTTCGGTCTTCACCTTCAGCACCTGGCGGCCCTTATACATGCCGGTCTTCAGGTCGATGTGGTGCGGACGGCGCAATTCGCCGGAATCCTTGTCCTCGACATAGGCCGGGCGCTTGAGCGCGTCGGCCGAACGGCGCATGCCGCGGCGCGACGGCGAGGTTT
>Ga0209385_1000621_pt1 | contig 14530 bp, 13 predicted proteins | sample NGEPerB_FD_184506 | JGI IMG/M metagenome (GOLD analysis project Ga0209385, IMG submission 184506) | Arctic peat soil microbial communities from the Barrow Environmental Observatory site, Barrow, Alaska, USA - NGEE PermafrostAB12-B... | ecosystem: Environmental > Terrestrial > Soil > Wetlands >... | reverse complement strand
GGCAATATCGAGACCGATTGTCGTGATCGTATGCATGCTTGGCTCCTCCAAATTGTGGGGGCCTTAACAGCACCCACATTCATGGCACTCACGTGCCGGTGGAGGAGCCGTCCACAGCATCAATAGCCGACATCGCGCTTGTGATCCGAAAAATGATAGAGGCCGCCAACTGAGGCGGCCTCTATTGAAATAAAAAGGCGACAAATGAATAGTCGACCTTCGATTATTGTCCAAACTTATAGGCTAGACCGACGAGAACGGTCTGCGTGCGAGTCTTAATGTCCGCAGTGACGGTATCAGTGATGCCACTTCCGGTCGATCCGTTCGCTAGGAGGGTCGCCTGATAACCAGCGTAACTGGTGTAGCGATATTCACCACGAAGCAACCAGTTGGGCATGACGATGGTTTCGAGGCCGCCGCCAAGGGTCCAGCCAACCGCAGTCTTTGAGACGCTGTCGGTGCGGAAAGTAGCGATGTTGGATCCGGAGCACCAGGAGAAACCACCAATGCCGGCGCAGCTAATGCTCGGCTCGCTCTTCATCCACGATACACCGCCAGTGCCGAACAGCAGCGTGCTCGGTGTGATCAGATAGCCGAGACGAGCGCGCAAGCCGCCATCCCAACTGTCTTTTATCGCTACCGAGTCGGGCGTTGCTGTGGCGAGACCGGGAATGCCGGCGGCGGAAGTCTTATTGTTCGCCCAGGCGATGTCGGCTTCAAGGCCGACAACCCACATTTGCTGGACCCGCCAATTGTAGCCGCCATACAGCCCAAGGCGGGCAGAAGTTGAACTGAAATCATGCGGATTGTCGCGGCTTGTGAGGAGCGCAGGGGCCGGCGGATTATCAAAGCCCGTACCTGTCCAGGTGTCCTTGTTAGAGCGTCCGCCAGCGGAAGCGCCGAGATACCAGCCGGTCCACAGATCAGCGGCAATCGCCGGCGCCTTGAGCGGCATATCTGCGGCGAGGACGGCAGGCGCGCAAGCAATGCTCACTGCTGCGGCGCTTAGCAACACAGTCATTATTTGACGCATTTGCGAACCTGAATTAGACCACGCGGCGCGTAGGTTAGAACTCAATAGATAGAAGGATCTGGTTGAAGTCTAGAACTACGCGAAACTTGGTACCGGAAAGTCAGCAGTGTAGCGAAAGTGCCACAGCGCCCTCAAAAGGGACCACTCCCAATTCCAAAATGGACCACTCTTTCAAATCGCTATGGAAAGGGGCCAGTACCCCCCATCCCATAGGAACAGATCGAAGACCTAGAACATTTTCCGAACTTGGCAGGTAGGATGGCGATGGAGTCCGCTATGGGTCGATTTTGTTGCAAAAGTCGGCGGCCTCCTTCAAGTGCGCAACTTTCGAATCCAACGGGCGCGCCGCTTGAATCAATGTTGCGCGGCGGGTCTATTTTTTGAATCAATGTTGCGCGTCGGGATGCGAAAAATCTTTTTGCAACAATATCGGTCAAAAGCGGACATTACGGCGCGCCAGAGTGACGTCCGCATTACCCCCACATACGGACATTTGTCGGCGGCTTGTGAAGGCCGACTTTTGGTTGCTCGCTTAAGAGTCCGTGCCTTAGTTCCTTACTGCGGTCCCCGCCCTGTTCCAGCCGCGTGCGCCCTCGCCGTACACCTCATGGCCGGCATCGGTGACGACCACAGTGTCTTCCAGTTTGATGAAGCCGCGGCTCGGATGCAGCAGCGTGGTCTCGACCGAGATCACCTCGCCGGCTTCGAGCGGAAGGTCGGCATCGGTCGCCGGATAGGGCACCGGGCCGCGGTCGGTGAGCCTGGGCGCCTCGTGACTGACGAGCCCCATGCCGTGGCCGAGGAATTCGAGATGATTGTGGTGCTTCGATTTTGCTACCAGCGGCTTAGCGGCGGCGTAGATTTCGCGTCCCATCGCTCCGGGACGGATTGGCTTCATCGCCGCGCGCTGGATGCTCTCGATCTCGGCGAGCAGATCGTTCAGCTCGGCATCCGGCTCGCCCTGGATTGCCATGCGGCAAATATCGCCGATATAGCCGTGATAATTGCCGCCGGAATCGATCGACATGATATCGCCCTTCTCCCATTTCTGGTCGGAGGGAGCGCGGTTGAGGCTGCTGCCGCAGGTAATCAGGCAATATTCGAAAGTAAGCCCGCGATTGGTCTCTTCGCGGCGCAGCGCCTCGACCACATCGCTCTTGGTTGCGCCTGGTCCGTGATTGGCGATCACCGCCTGCATGGACGCGAGCACCGCTTGCGACGCGATTTTTAGCTTCGCCAGTTCGTCGGCGGATTTCTTCGCGCGCTGGCGCTCCAGCACGAACAGCGCATCCACCCAATCGGCATCAAGGAACGCCGCCCGCAGCACGATCGAGGCGTCATAGGGCAGGAATCCGAATTCTGCGGCGATGCGTTTGGTCTTCAGGCCGGCCTTGCGAATGAAGTCGACCGCCTTCTGCATGGCGTCGACCGAACCGGCGGTGGAGGTTTGTGTCTCCGGCGTCCACATCGGCTTGACCTCGCGCTGGAACTTTTCCAGCCGGTGGCCGATATAGGCGGCCTTTTCCGGCGCGCCCTTCGGATAGACCAACACCGGCAGATAGCGGGTGACGCCGGTGGCATCCATGTAATCGAAGAAATTGGCGCGGTGGCCGCCGAGCAGATACTGCACATTGTGCTTGGAGGTCGCGATCACCAGGTCGATGCCGGCATCGTCCATGAGGCGGTCGAGCCGCGCGCGGTCAAATGGAATCGCGAGGCCGCTGCTCGGCTGAGCACTGATATTCATAGGCTAGCTCCCTGATCGCCGGCTTCTTCGAACCGGTCAACAAAGAGACTAAGACCACAGTTCCTTGCTCGCAAGCCGGGCGCCTTCGGCGAGCGCTTCCAGCTTGGCCCACATGATCGACGGGTGCACGCGGCGGTGGAACGGCCCCTGCGCGAAGCCGCAGTCAGTGCCGGCTATGATGTTCTCGCGCCCGACGATCTTGGCAAGCCGCACGATGCGTTCGGCCACCAGTTCGGGATGTTCCACCACATTGGTGGCGTGACTGATGACGCCGGGGATCAGCACCTGCCCCGCTCCCAGCTTGGCGTCTTTCCAGACTTTCCATTCGTGCTCGTGGCGCGGATTGGCACCCTCGATCACGTAGGCGCCGACCTTCACCTTCAGGATCAGATCGACGATGTCCTTGAGCGGCACGTCGCTGACATGCGGGCCGGGCCAACTGCCCCAGCATACGTGATAGCGGATGCGGTCGGCCGGCAGGCCTGCGATGGCGTGGTTGATGATGTCCACCTGTTGCGACAACCAGCGACGATAGTCATTGAACGCTGCCGGCGGCACCATGCGGTCATAGGTGACGGCATTGCGCGCGTCGTCGAGCTGCACCAGGAAGCCGGCATCGATGATCATCTTGTATTCGGTGTGCATCGCCGCCGCGATGGCCGCCATAATGTCGTCTTCGCTTTTATAGAATTCATTCTTGCGGTCCGGAATGACGCTTGCCGGCGCCGCCACCGGCAAGAACGCTTCTTCCACTTGTACGCCCTTGAGTGCAGCCTTGAAGTTGTCGATGTCGCGCTGCAACTCCGGCTGCCCGGTGTACTTGATCGGCCCGACGCAAATTGCCTCGGTGGTGGTGGCGACGCCTTCGCGCGCATCGAGCTCGGCATAGAATTCCGCGAAATGCTCGCGGTCGGCGCCGCGCTTGAACGGATTGGCGGCGTCATGCTTGATCGGCCGCCGCTCGAAGCCGCTCAAGCGCTCCAGCGCATATTGCGACCAGCTGATCGATTTGCCGAATTCGCCGTCGCTCACCACGTCGATACCGGCCTGTGCCTGCTCACGCACGATAGCGGCGACGCTCTCGGTCAGGCATTTCTCGTAAGCCCGCGTGTCGTACGGATTGCCGGCCTGCTTGGCGCGCAAGAATTCCTGCAAAGCCGGCGGGCGGATCAAGCTGCCGACATGACTGGTGAGAATGCGGTTGCTGCTACGCTTCATGGGTTACGGCTCTTGCGATTAGCTGGAAATGTCCGCAATCGCTATGCCCGCGCGGCGCGCCAAACGCAATGCATGGGCAATATTGGCCAGCGTGGGCAGCGCCCCAATGACAGCCTTGGCTTTACGATGCCAATGAAGTGATCGAGTTCGCGCGCAGCACTGCGCGCCTTAGGCCGCGGACTTGGCGGTGATCGTGCCCACCGATGTCGCCGCGGTGGCCGGACTGTCCGCCGCGCGCTCGCGCACCATATCGAGGGTTGCGATCTCGACCCGGTTGCGCCCGTGTTCCTTGGCGAAATAGAGCGCCTGGTCGGCCTGCGCCAACAACTCGGGCACGTCGAGCGCGGCCTCCTGGCAATGCACCAGCCCGATGCTCACAGTCGCGCAGACCGGCCGGCCGTCGACGTCCTGGGCCACCTTGGCAAAGCTCTCGCGAATCCGCTCGGCCACCGCCACCGCCTTGTCGCGGCTGGTATCGGATAGCACCGCGGCGAATTCCTCGCCGCCGAGGCGGCCGAGCAGATCGGACGAACGCATCGACTGGCGCGCGGCATCGGCGAAAATCTCCAGCGCGCGGTCGCCGAGCGCGTGGCCAAAGCGGTCGTTGATCGACTTGAAGTGATCGAGATCGATCAGCAGCACAGCGGTCGGACGCGGATTGGCGCTATAGCGCTTCGCCAGCTGCGCGGCGTCTTGCAGGAACGAGCGGCGGTTCGCGATGCCGGTGAGCGGATCGACCATGGCGGCGGTGCGGTGACGCAATTCCGTGCGCTCTTTCGCCATCGCCAGCAGGATGAAAGCGATCGAGATCGTGAACAGCAGCGCTTCGAACGAGAGCACGGTCAGCCACACGCTACCGAACATATGGTTGCCCGGCGACCACGGCAGCATCGCCGCCAGCGGCGTGCGCAGCAGGAACAGCGCGCCGTGCGCGAACAGCATGAAGATCGCCGGCCAGCGCGACACCAGTGGCTCGCTGCGGCCGCGCCAGAATTCGTAAGCCGTTAGCCAGGTGTAGGTAGTGATGATGCCGGAGGCGATCAGCGAACGCGTGTCGACGGCATCAGCGAGCACCGGCAAGCGGCAGACCAGCAGCCAGAGCACCGCGCCGGTCACCAGATAGACCGGCTCGGCCGGGCGGCCGTCGAACACACGCGCCCCGGTCCAGGTCACCGCGTATGCGGTGAACAGCAATGCGTTGGCCAGATCGATGGTGATAAGATCGGGTACCGAGCCGTACATGCCGAACAGCACGATCGAGGCGGCGCGGATCAGATGGGCGAAGCCCCACCAGGCAACGGCGCGGATCGCGGTGTTCTGCACCCACACGAACAGCAGCAGTAAGCCGAGGATGGCCTCCACATAGATCGTCACCATGAAGAGGGTGTTGACGTCGAGGCTCATCGATCGATACCGCCCGAACTATGCTCGGATCCTGTTTTCCCGTTGCGTCCGTTGCCCTGACGATTAGACCGTGCGCGGTAAAAAGTGGTGAATGTGCCCTATTACCATCGGCCAATGCGCCGATATGGTTTCGAGGTCGTTTCCGAAAAGTCTGGCAGTTGAGTTGACCGGCCGATAACGCACGCGCAACGAGCGCTTGCCGTTTCTTGCCGTACCGCGGCTGCAATAGGCGTCGATTTCACGCCCGCCTTCCCGCCCAGATCGGTCGCCGAGGCCGATCAAGCCCGGCCTTGTCGCCCCAGGAGGTGTCCACTAGGGTCGCTTTCGTCCCCACCGCCACCCGGAACCGGGCATGCAGATCCGCGACGGCATCGTTGAGGCCATCGGCCATACGCCACTGATCAAGCTGAAACGCGCCTCCGCGGCGACCGGCTGCACCATTCTCGGCAAGGCCGAGTTCATGAACCCGGGCGGCTCGGTGAAGGATCGCGCCGGCCGGCAGATGATCCTGGAAGCCGAGAAGCGCGGCGAGCTGCGCCCGGGCGGATTGGTGGTGGAAGCGACCGCCGGCAATACCGGTATCGGCCTCGCGCTGGTCGCCAATGCGCGCGGCTACCGCACCCTCATCGTCATTCCGCAGACGCAAAGCGAAGAGAAGAAGGACATGCTGCGGCTGTGCGGGGCCGAACTCGTGCAGGTGCCGGCCGTGCCGTTCAGCAATCCGAATAACTACCAACACGTCGGCCGAAGACTGGCCGAGCAACTCAAGAAGAGCGAGAAGAACGGCGTCATCTTCGCCGATCAATGGAACAATCTGGACAACCGCAAGGCCCATTACGTCTCCACCGGTCCCGAGATCTGGCAGCAAACCGATGGCAAGATTGATGGCTTTATTTGCGCCATCGGCACCGGCGGCACCGTCGCCGGGGTTTCCAGCTATCTGCGTGAAATGAAAAAGGAAATCGTCATTGGCATCGCCGACCCGCGCGGCGCCGCCATGTACAATTTATTCGCGCATGGCGAGGCGAAAGCGAGCGAGGGCGGCTCGATCGCCGAGGGCATCGGGCTCGGCCGCGTCACGCCGATCATCGCAGACGTGAAGGTCGACCATGCCTATCTCGTGCCAGACGAAGAGGCAGTCCCGCTGATCTTCGATCTTGTTCTGCATGAAGGTCTCTGCCTCGGCGGCTCTTCCGGCATCAACGTGGCGGGCGCCATTCGCCTGGCGAAATATCTCGGCCCCGGTCACACCATCGTGACGGTGTTGGCCGATTCCGGCTCACGCTATCAGTCCAAGCTGTTCAACCCGGCTTTCCTGCGCTCGAAAAATCTGCCGGTGCCGGATTGGCTGGAACGCAATTCGGTAATTTCCATTCCGTTCGAGAAGAAGTAGGCGGCCATGCCGACAGAATGCCTATTTCGCGACGACTCTTATTTGAAGGAATGCCAGGCGCGCGTGGTCGCCGTCACCGAGCAAGGCGGCATCGTGCTCGACCGCACCGTGTTCTACGCCAGTTCCGGCGGCCAGCCAGGAGACTCAGGCACGCTCACCACGGCGGACGGCACGCGCATTCCCATTGCCACCGCCGTCTACACCGACGCCGCGAAGAGCGAGATCGCTCATGTCCCAGCAGCGGGCTCTGCTGCCCTCAAGGTCGGCGACACGCTCACCGCGGCAATCGAATGGGACAAGCGTTACGCCCGCATGCGCATGCACGCCGCGTTGCACCTGCTGTCCGCGGTGTTGCCCTATGCGGTGACCGGCGGCTCGGTCGGCGAGAGCGAGAGCCGGCTCGATTTCGACATTCCGGAAGCCGGCCTCGACATGGACGCGATCACCGCCAAGGTAAACGAGATGATCGCGAGCGATGCCGCCGTCATCAGCCGCTGGATCAGCGACGCGGAGCTCGCCGCCAATCCCGGCCTGGTCAAGACCATGTCGGTGCAGCCGCCGATAGGCACCGGCCGGATGCGGCTGATCGCGATCGCCAACCTCGATTTGCAGCCCTGCGGCGGCACCCATGTGCGTAGCGTCAAGGAAATCGGCGCCGTGCGGGTGACGCAGATCGAAAAGAAGGGCAAGCAGAACCGCCGCGTGCGGCTGGCGCTGACGTGACGGTTGCGCGTGCGCAACGATTAGGTGATGCTGCGCATTGACCAAATGATCGGCCGAACCGCATGAACGCAACCACACCAACGAGCCCAAAGTCTTCCAGTCAATGGCTCAAAACCACCGAATGGCTCGCCGGTGAGCTGGGCAAGCCCAATGTCGTCGTCGTCGACGCCTCCTATTATCTGCCGACGCAGAAGCGCGACCCCAAGGCGGAATATCTCAGCAGCCATATTCCGGGCGCGGTGTTCTTCGACCTCAACGCCATCGCCGATGCGTCCACCGATCTCCCGCACATGCTGCCCGGGCCGGACCAGTTCGGCGCGGCGGTGGGCGCGCTCGGCATCGCCGAGACCGACACCATCGTGGTCTATGACGCCACCGGGCTCTATTCGGCGCCGCGGGTGTGGTGGAGCTTCCGCATCTTCGGCGCCAAGAACGCGTTCGTCCTCGACGGCGGGTTTCCGGCGTGGAAAGCCGAAGGCCGTCCGAGCGAGGCCGGAGAGGTGAAACGGCCCGCGTGCAAATTCAACGCCACAATGGACACCGGCGCGGTGGCCATGGTCGCCGACGTGCAGATGGCGCTCACCGACGGCAGCGCGCAGGTGGTGGATGCGCGCGCGGCCGGACGTTTTGCCGGTCGCGAACCCGATCCGCGGCCGGGCCTGCGCCCGGGCCATATGCCGGGCGCGCTCAACGTGCCGTTCGCCGATATCCTCGAGAACGGACGCCTGGCCTCGCGCGAAAAAATCGCACAGGCCTTTGCCAAAGCCGGCGTCGATCTGGACAAGCCGACGATTACCACCTGCGGTTCTGGCGTCACCGCCGTGGTACTCGCGCTCGGCCTCGACGCGCTCGGCAAGCCGCTGCCGCGTATCTATGACGGCTCCTGGGCGGAATGGGGCGGGCGGCCGGATCTGCAGGTGGAGAAGGAGTAGGACGCGGACTCATAAACGGGCGGCTGAGCGACGGCACTTGAAGAACCGGAACTGCACAGATTAGAATTTGATCATTCGCAAGCGCATTGGTTACCCGGCGAACCAAAGGACTTATGCGATGAGCCACACCACCATCGGACTCGACCAGACCGAAGAAGAGATCCTCATTTATGAAGTTTCCGACGACGCCCTGGAGACGGCGGGCGGAACGGGGAAAGAGAAAGCAGTACCCCCCACAGCCCCTTTTGCACTTATCTGCATCCCCTTCGGGAAATAGCGGACCTAGCGCAAAGCGTGTTTTATGAGGTCACGCCCTATGCATTAGGGCCGCCGGCGATTATACATATAAATTATTGCATGTGAATCGGCGCACCGGCGCGAGGCTGCGATGATATTCCGCCAACTGTTCGACAGCGTCTCCGGCACCTATTCCTATTTGCTCGCCCGCCGCGCGGGCGGCGAGGCGATGATCATCGATCCAGTGCTGGAGAAGGTCGACCGCTATCTGCAATTGATCCGCGAGCTCGACCTCAAGCTAGTCAAGGCGGTCGATACCCATTTGCACGCCGACCACATCACCGGGCTGGGCGCGTTGCGCGACCGCACCCATTGCATCACCGTGATGGGCGAGAACACCAAGGCCGACGTGGTCTCGATGCGGCTCGCCGAAGGCGACAAGCTCACCATCGAAGGCATGAGCCTGGACGTGCTCTACACGCCCGGCCACACCGACGATTCCTACAGCTTCTTGATGCGCGACCGTGTGTTCACCGGCGACACGCTGCTGATCCGCGGCACCGGGCGCACCGATTTCCAGAACGGCGACGCGCGCGCGCAATATGAATCGCTGTTCGGCAAGCTGCTGCGGCTGCCCGACGAGACCATGGTGTTTCCCGCGCACGACTACAAAGGCGACACCGTGTCCACCATCGGCGAGGAGAAGCGCTACAATCCGCGCCTACAGGTCAAGTCGATCGACGACTATGTCGCGCTGATGGCCAACCTGAAACTGCCAAACCCGAAGATGATGGACGTCGCGGTGCCGTCCAACATGAAGATCGGCCTGGCGCAGCAGGAAATCGCGCGCCGCGGCTGGGCGCTCGATGCGGCGCAGGCGATGGCGCTAATCGGGCGGCCGGACGTCGCCTTCATCGACTTGCGCGAAACCAGCGAGCGCCAAAAGCACGGCAGCATCCCAGGCGCGCTGCACGCGCCTTATGGCGACCTGCAAGAGAATATCGGCGTTGGCGGCATCTTGCGCGAGCTCGCCCGTACCGCCGACAAGCGCATCGTGTTCTATTGCGCTTTCGGCGAACGCTCGGCCATGGCGGTGCAAGCCGCGCAGGACGCCGGATTGATTGCCGCCCTGCATATCGAGGGCGGCATCGACGCCTGGAAACGGGCCGGCGGCAAGCTTATTGTTGGCGCGTGATCTTTTCCGAAAACCGGTTCCCACTTTTCGGGATCACGCGCTCGCGCGCTAGCGCAGGATTTGGCTCAGGAACAACTTGGTGCGCTCGTGCTGCGGATGATTGAAGAATTCCTCCGGCACGTTGGCCTCGATGATCTGCCCACTATCCATGAACACGATGCGGTTCGCCACCTGGCGGGCGAAACCCATTTCGTGGCTCACCACCAGCATGGTCATGCCGTCCTCGGCGAGACCGACCATGGTGTCGAGCACCTCCTTGACCATTTCCGGATCGAGCGCGGAGGTCGGCTCGTCGAACAGCATGATTTTCGGATTCATGCAGAGCGCGCGCGCGATCGCCACGCGCTGCTGCTGGCCGCCGGATAGCTGACCGGGATACTTGCCGGCCTGCTCCGGTATCTTGACCCGGGTGAGGTAGTGCATCGCGATGTCCTCGGCGTCCTGCTTCGGCGTCTTGCGCACCCAGATCGGCGCCAGCGCGCAGTTCTCCAGCACGGTGAGGTGCGGAAACAGATTGAAGTGCTGGAACACCATGCCGACTTCGCGGCGCACTTCGTCGATCTTCTTGAGGTCGTTGGTCAGCTCGACGCCGTCGACGAAGATCTTGCCCTGCTGATGCTCCTCGAGCCGGTTGATGCAGCGGATCATGGTCGATTTGCCGGAACCGGACGGCCCGCAGATCACGATGCGTTCGCCGCCCATCACCTTGAGATTGATGTCGCGCAACACGTGGAAATCGCCGTACCACTTGTTCACGCCGACGAGTTCCACCGCCACCGGCGTATTGAGCTGGCTCGGCTTTAGGCGGAGCGCTGAATTTCCGGCGGCACTCATGACAGCGACCTCACCTCTTGTCGCCCTGCGCGAGTCTGGCTTCCATCGCACGGGCATAGCGCGACATGGCGTAGCAGAAGATCCAGTAGAAGATCGCCGCCACCGCATAGCCGGTCGTGCTGGTGACCGGCGCCGCCCATTTCGGATCGATGCGGGCGACTTCGACCGTGCGCAGAAAATCGAAAATCCCGACGATGAAAACCAGCGTGGTATCCTTGAACAGACCGATATAAGTGTTGACGATATTGGGGATGGTGATCTTGAGCGCCTGCGGAAGAATGATCAGCCGTATCATCTGCCAATAGCCCAAGCCCACCGCCATGGCGCCTTCGAATTGCCCTTTTGAGATCGCCTGCAAGCCGGCGCGCACGACCTCCGCCATATAGGCCGACGCGAACAAGGCGATGCCGACCAGGGCACGCACCAATTTATCGGGCGAATATTCCTCGGGTACGAACAGCGGCAGCATCACGCTCGCCATGAACAAGACCGTCACCAGCGGCACGCCGCGCACGAATTCGATGAAGACCACAGAAAACAGGCGCACCGCCGGCATGCGCGAGCGCCGGCCGAGCGCCAGAAGAATGCCGATCGGCAGCGAGCAAACGATGCCGACCGAGGCGACGACGATCGTCACCAATATGCCGCCCCACAGCGCGGTATCGACCGGCGGCAATCCGATGGCGCTCCAGCCGGTCAGCAGGATAAACGAAGTGATCGGCAGCACGATGAAGAAATAGACCGAGCCGAGGTCGCGGCGCGGCGCTTCGAGCCAAAGCAGCCAGACCACGCCGATCGCCAGCATGGCGAAGAAGACGTCGACGCGCCATCGTTGCGGGATCGGGTAGGAACCGTAGACGAAATAGGACCACCGTTCCCAGACGAATGGCCAGCAGGCGCCGATCTCGCGATGCTGCACGACCTCGCGGCAGGCGTCGCGGTCGGCTCCGGTCCAGACCGCGTCGATCAGCAGGAATTTGACCAGTTCGGGGATCAGCCACGCCAACAGCAGCGCGATCAGGATCGTCAAGGCGATGTTGAACGGGCTCGACAGCAAATTCGCCCGCAGCCAGCCGAGCGCGCCGGTCATCGCCGCCGGCGCCGGCCGCGCCGCGATGGTGGCGCCGCGCACGAATTTGATTTCCATGACGGCGAGGTCGCCTTCGGACATGGTCATGGCGCCGCCCTCACCTTTCCACCAGCGCGATGCGGCTGTTGTAGATATTCATCAGCAGCGAGGTCGCGAGGCTGATCGTGAGGTAGACCGCCATGGTGATGGCGACGACTTCGACCGCCTGCCCGGTCTGGTTCAGCACCGTGCCGGTGAACACCTGCACCAGATCGGGATAGCCGATCGCCACGGCCAGTGTGGAGTTCTTGGTCAGGTTGAGATACTGGCTGGTCAGCGGCGGGATGATGACGCGCATCGCCTGCGGCACCACGATCAGCCGCAGCGTCGGTCCCGGCGTCAGGCCGAGCGAATAGGCCGCTTCCGTTTGCCCGCGCGACACCGCCGTGATGCCGGCGCGCACCACTTCGGCGATGAACGCCGCGGTATAGATCGAGAGCCCGAACAGCAAGGCGGCGAATTCCGGCAAGATCTCGATGCCGCCGTTGATATTGAAACGCCCGGCGGCTGGAAATACGAACGCCAGCGGGAAGCCGGCGAGCGCCAGCACGGCGAGCGGCAGGCCGATCACCAGCGCCAATCCCGCCGAGAAAACCGGCGCCTGCTGCCCGGTCCGCTCCTGCCGCTTGCGTGCCCAGACATGAAAGGCAATGGTGCCAACAACGCCAGCGGCGAGCGCGATCAGCACCCAGCCAAAGCCGTCCTTGAAGATCGGCTCAGGGATGAACAACCCGCGATTGTTGAGAAAGATGCCGCCCGGGATGACGATACTTTCCCGAAACTCCGGCAGCGCCTTGAGCACGGCGTTGTACCAGAACAACAATTGCAGTAGCAGCGGGATATTGCGGATGGTCTCGACGTAGCCGCTGGCGACCTTGGCCACCAGCCAGTTTTTCGACAGCCGCGCGATACCGATGATGAAACCGAGAATGGTGGCGATCACGATGCCGATACCGGCCACCAGCAGAGTATTGAGTAGCCCAACCCAGAAAGCGCGGCCATAGCTCGAGGTCTGTGAATCGAATTGGATCAGAGCCTGGCTGATATCGAAGCCGGCGGTGGTGTTCCAAAAGCCGAATCCAGAGGCGATGTGTGCGCGTTCGAGATTGGCAATGGCGTTGCGGGCGGCCGCGTAGACGAGAAATCCAATGACCGCGCAAAGCGCGACCTGATAGGCGATGCTGCGGACCTTGGGGTCGTTGTAGAATGCAACCCGCGCGGGGGGTGACCCCGTCGGAAGGTCAATCGACATTTACCCCTCGTCGGCCTCGCGACGCCCGCGCCGGCGTCTAGCGCCGAACCGCCGGGGCGCGCCGCCCTCGGCGTTGCGGCATCAAAGTTCGCTCAGCGGACCGGCGGCGCGTATTGGATGCCGCCTTTGTTCCACAATTTGTTCAGACCGCGGTCGATTTTCAGCGGCGAGCCCTGCCCGACATTGCGTTCGAACGATTCGCCGTAATTGCCGACGAGCTTGACGATGCGGACCGCCCAGTCCTTGGTCAGGCCCAGTTGCTCGCCGAAATTTCCTTCGGTGCCGACGAAACGCTTGATTTCCGGATTGGTCGATTTCGTCATCTCACCCACATTCGCTTGCGTGACGCCCAACTCCTCCGCGTTGATCATCGCGAACAGCACCCACTTGACGACGTCGAACCACTGGTCGTCGCCGTGACGGACCGCGGGTCCCAGCGGCTCCTTGGAAATGATTTCCGGCAGCACGATGTGATCGGCGACATTGGCGAGCCGCAACCGCTCGGCGTAGAGGCCGGAGGCGTCAGTGGTGTAGGCGTCGCAACGGCCGGCGTCGTAGGCCTTCACCGCTTCGTTCGCGGTCGCGAAAGTCACGGTCTTCAACTTCATATTATGGGCATGGAAGAAATCGGCCAGATTGAGCTCGGTGGTGGTGCCCTGCTGCACGCACACCGAGGCGTCGCCGAGCTCGAGCGCCGAGTTCACTTTGAGCGCCTTGCGCACCATGAAGCCCTGACCGTCGTAGTAGTCGACGCCGGTGAAGTTGAGGCCGAGCGAGGTATCGCGCGAACTGGTCCAGGTGGTGTTGCGCACCAGCACGTCGACCTCGCCGGACTGCAGCGCGGTGAAGCGATCCTTGGCCGACAGCGGTACGAACTTGACCTTGTTGGCGTCGTTGAAAATCGCCGCGGCGACGGCCCGGCAGATGTCGACGTCGAGGCCGGTCCATTTGCCTTGCGCGTCCGGTAAACCAAAGCCCGCCAGCGTGCCGTTAGCGCCGCAATTGAGCATGCCGCGATCGGTCACCGCCTTTAGAGTCTGGGCGGACGCGCTCTGCGCGCAGACGACGAGGGCAAGAGCAAGCATACTGGCGAAACGTTTCATGACGCTACCTCTTAGACGCAAATTCGGTTACGAAATCGCCCGGATCGGACAAACATTTCCATCATCGCCGGGCGCTGGCCCCGCCACGAAAAAATGCAAGTCCCCTGGCCTGTTTCCCGAGCCCTCGACGGTTGGCATCTCAGAACGATCGGGTTCCCAGGTCAAGGGGTTGACGCTTCCCGCCGATGCGGCCGTAAATGGCGCCGGCGCCGCGGTTCCGCGCGCCCCTAGTCACCGGACCCGCTAACCGCCATGGCGAAGACTCCCAAAAGCCCGCTCAAGCCGGACACCGTCCTGGTCACCGCCGGCCGCGATACCAAAGGCCAGCAC
>Ga0209385_1000620_pt1 | contig 14547 bp, 12 predicted proteins | sample NGEPerB_FD_184506 | JGI IMG/M metagenome (GOLD analysis project Ga0209385, IMG submission 184506) | Arctic peat soil microbial communities from the Barrow Environmental Observatory site, Barrow, Alaska, USA - NGEE PermafrostAB12-B... | ecosystem: Environmental > Terrestrial > Soil > Wetlands >... | reverse complement strand
TCTTGCCCGGATTTTTCTTGGCGTAGTCGATCAGCTCGGGCACCGACTTGACCGGAAAATCGTCTGCCGTCGTCACCAGCAGGAACGCCGGCACGTCGACCAGGTTGCTCACCGCGGTCACGCGCTGCTTGTAGTCGAAGTTGAGTTTGTCTTTGTAGATGATCGGCGTGATCGCGTTGGTCGAGACGTTGCCGATCATCAGCGTGTAGCCGTCGGGCGCCGCCTTCGCCATTTCGTCGATCGCCAGCATGCCGAAGGCGCCGGGCTTGTTGATCACCAGGAAGCTCTGGCCGGTGATCTTCTGGATGGCGTCGCCGATGATGCGCGCGGTGATATCGGTCGCACCGCCCGGTGCATAAGGCACCAGCACCTTGATCGGCCGGTTTGGATATTTGTCCTGCGCCGAGGCGGCCGCCATGCCGAGTACAAAGCAGGCGGCGGACAGCAGGATCGCGGTCAGACGTTTCATGGGAATCCTCCGTGAAGATTGGTTGCCGGCGGACATTCTTTTCAGTCTTCGTGCCGATGACGTCAGGTTGCTTTGATGCCGTGCAGGCTGTGCGAGGCGTCCTTGCAGGTGAAAAACACCACGTCGCCTTCCGGCGTCGCCTTGCCGGCGTGAATGGTGTTGGCCGGGATGTAGAGGACGGAACCGGGCTTGGCCTCGACCGGCTTGCCGTCAACGACGGCGCGGAAGGTGCCTTCCAGGATGTAGATCCACTGCTCGTTGGGATGCGAATGCGGCTCGGCGCCGGTGCCGGCCTTCATCCGCATCAGGCCGACGATCATGCGGTCGCCTTCGACGCACGGCCCGTGCGCGGTGGAATAGGCCGGTCCGCCCATGATCTTCGCAACGGTGCCGAGATCGAAGACGTATTGGCCCGCTGCGGCGCGCGTGGCGCCCGGCGTCCGTGCGGCCGGTTGGCTGGACATAGGTTTTCTCCCTTTCATGGCGTTTAACGGCTTGTTGTTGTGCCGATGTTAGTTGACCCGCCATGGCCGCGCCAGTAGACGCGAAGCCTTGTATCGCCATGCGGGCCGAAGCTGGTTCCTCGCCACCACCGTTCGGCCACGGTCGGCCGTCAGCTTGCGCCCGCCATTTATCGATTCGGAGATCGCCGCCGATGCTTCGTGCGCTCGTCGTGATCCTGGCGCTGGTGGCGCTTTCCGGCTGCGCCGCCGACACTGTGCCGAAGGCGGAACCGAGTTTCTATCGCAATCTCGCGCAACCGGGCGCGCAGCTCGACGCCGCCGCCGCCGCCTCGATGATTTCCGGTTACCGCAGCAATAACGGGCTGCCGGCGGTCACGCTCGATCCCGAGCTCACGCGGCTGGCCGAGGCGCAGGCCGCGATTATGGCCAAACGCGACAGGCTCGACCACAATACCGGCAAGCCGTTCGTGGCGCGGCTGAAAGCCTCGGGCTACGACGCCAAAAGGGCGGCCGAGAATATCGGCGCCGGCTATCACACGCTGGCCGAGGCGTTCTCGGGCTGGCGCGATTCGGCGCCGCACCGCGCCAACATGCTGCTCGCGGGCGCGACCCGCATTGGCATCGCGGCGGTCTACACGCCGGCCTCGAAATACAAAGTGTACTGGGCGCTGATCCTGGCCGAGCCGGACGAGAAGAAGGGGTAGGGCGCCCGGCTGGACCGCGCGGCATGGACTGAATAACGTCTGCCGCCATGCCGGTGCTGCCTCGCCTGAACAATTACGACGACATCTATCGCCAATTCCGCTGGAACGTTCCGGCGCGCTACAATATCGGCGTCGATGTCTGCGACCGCTGGGCGCAAGCTGAGCCTAACCGGCTCGCCATCCTGCACGTACGTCCCGATGGCGGCGAGGACGCCATCAGTTACGGGGCCTTGCGCGAGACCTCGAACCGGCTCGCCAATGTGTTGCGCGCGCATGGCGTCGCGCGTGGCGACCGCGTCGCCATCCTGCTGCCGCAGGCGCCGGAAGTCGCCGCCGCCCATATCGCGATCTACAAGCTCGGCGCCGTGGCGCTGCCGCTGGCGGTGCTGTTCGGCATCGATGCGCTGCGCTACCGGCTGCAGAATTCCGGCGCGACGGCGCTGATCGCCAATGCACAAGGCGTCGGGCACATCGCCGAGATCAGAAAAGACCTGCCCGACCTGAAACTCGTGCTCTCGCTCGGCGGTGCCGGCGACGGCGCGCTCGATTTCGCCGCGGCGCTGGCGCGCGCCGCATCCGACTTTACCGCCGTCGATACCGCGGCCGACGATCCGGCCATGATGGTCTACACCTCCGGCACCACCGGCCAGCCGAAAGGCGCGCTGCACGGCCATCGTGTCTTGATCGGGCACATGCCCGGCGTCGAGACGCACCACGATTTCTTGCCGCAAGCAGGCGACCGCATCTGGACGCCGGCCGACTGGGCCTGGGCCGGCGGGCTGCTCAACGTGCTGCTGCCGGGGTTGCATTACGGCGTGCCGGTGGTGGCGCGCCGCTTCGAGAAATTCGATCCGGAGGAAGCCTTCGCGCTGATAGCGCGCGCGCAAATCCGCAACGCCTTCATCCCGCCGACCGCGCTGCGCATGCTGCGCGCGGCGCGCAACCCGCAAGGCCGCCACGCCATCAAGTTGCGCTCGATTGGCTCCGGCGGCGAGACGCTCGGCGCGGAAACCTACGAGTGGGGCAAGCAGGCCTTCGGCCTGACGATCAATGAATTCTACGGGCAGACCGAATGTAACCTTGTGCTCTCGGCCTGCGGCGCGCTCGGCGTCTCGCGGCCGGGCGCGATCGGCAAGCAGGTCGCCGGTCACACCGTGGCGGTGATCGGCCGCGACGGCCATCCGCTCAAAACCGGCGAGGTGGGCCAGATCGCGGTCAAGCGTCCCGATCCGGTGATGTTCCTGGAATACTGGGGCAATCCACAGGCCACGCGCGACAAGTTCATCGGCGACTGGATGACCACCGGCGATCAGGGCGTGATGGACGAGGACGGCTATTTCAGCTTCGTCGGTCGCGACGACGACGTCATCACCTCGGCCGGCTTCCGCATCGGGCCGGGCGAGATCGAGGACTGCCTGATCCGCCATCCGGCGGTGGCGCTCGCCGCCGTGGTCGGCAAGCCCGATGTGCTGCGCACCGAGATCGTCAAGGCCTTCATCGTGCTCAAGAAGAACCACGTGGCCTCGGACGCGCTCGCCGCCGAGATCCAGAATTTCGTCAAGACCCGGCTGTCGGGCCACGAATATCCGCGCGAGGTCGCCTTCATCGACGACCTGCCGATGACCACGACCGGCAAAGTGATCCGAAGGTTGTTGCGCGAGCGAGCGTGACTTAAGGCGTTTGGCCGCCGCCCATGATGAACAAGTGGAAGCCGAGGCGCCGCTTGGCCACGCAATAAAACATAATCGATTCGGCGACCAGTGCGGTCGAGGTCGCAACGCCGGCGCCCTCGATGCCGATGCGCGGAATGAGGATCACGCACAGGCAGAGATTGATTGCAAAGGCAGCGGCATAGACCGCGGCGCACTGCTTGCGCTCGCCCAACATGTTGAGCAGACGCTCGGCCGGACCGACTGCCGCACGCGCGAGCATGCCGATCGAGAGGATGAACATCACGCTGTAGCCGCGCTCGAAGCCAGCGCCGAACAAAGCCAGCAGCGGCCGCCCGAAGGCAAGGATTATCGCGCAGGCGGCGAGCGAGGGCCAGAATATCCAGCGGATGGTCTCGGCGAAGAACGAAGCGAGCCGCGCCTTGTCGCCGGCCACGTGATATTCGGTGAACTTGTGGGTGGTGGCGCTGGCGATGGCGAAATAGACGAAGGCGACGACCGCCAGCAGCCGCGCGCCGGCATAGTAGACCGCCACCTCGTCGGGCGAACGCAAATGTTCGAGCGCGAGGATGTCTACGTAAGTCAGCAGCAGGTAGAAGGCTTCCGCCACGAAGATCGGCAGCGACGTGGCGAACCATGTCTTGACCTCGTAGCGCTTCGGACCGGCCGGCACGGTGTGCTTGAGGCGGCGATCGAGCATGACCAACTGGCCGATGGTCACCGCCCAGGTGGTGACGACGGCGACGATCATCGCGGTCACCGCGTCGGTTGGCGCCCCGAACAGATAGGCCGCGCCCATCAGCACGGTGATGGTGAGCTGGCGCCAGATGTAGAACGGCATCAGCGCGAGATTGGGCCAGTCATAGGATTGCGCGATGCCGGCCTGCACCTGTACCAGGCCGTAGATCGGAATGGTAACGCAGGCGAGGTAGAGCGGAATGATCGCGAAGTGATCGAGGAAGGGCGAAAGCCACGTCACGCCGATCGCGCCAACAATGCCGATCGCCGTGGCGATGCCGAAGGCGAGCCAGCGCGAGGCTGCAAGAAATCCGCGCAACCGGTCAAAGGCCTTGAGTTCGGTGTATTCCGGAATGAAGCGCCGCGCCGCCGACGACAGGCCCATGTCGGAGAGCGCGCCGATCATCAGCACCCAGGTCCACACATAGATGTAGATGCCGAATTCGAAGCTGCCCATCCAGCGTGCGAGCAGGACTTGGCTGGCGAGCGCGAGTAGCGCGCTGCCGACGCGCACCAGAAAAACTTTTCCGGCAACCAGTTGCGCCAGCCGGCTGTCGCCGCCGTCCGCGCGCCAAGCTTTGAGGCGCGCGATGGCGCCCGCCAGCGACGACGCAGGCGGCGCGGGTGCAATGTTCTCGGAACCGATCAATGCCACGGGTTCCCTCCGCGCCGGCGGCGGCCGGTTTGCGAGCGACGGCAACATTCCGCGTGCTTAGCAAGGAACCGTTAACATTCGGTTGGGTGGGGCCGTTTATGCCGATGAATCAAGGCATTTCAAGCTTTGCTACATCGGCCAAAATGCCCTCGACCACTTTGCGTTCCTCCGGTTTCAGCACCGCCTGCGGCGGCACCGGATCGCCAACCGCGTAGCCCTGGATCTGCAAGCCGGCCTTGATGCAGGCGGCCAGATTGAAGCGCGCGAAGGCCTCGTTGATGCGCCAGAGCTCGCGCTGCAGCCTCAAAGCCTGCGGCCATTTTCCCGCGCGGCACAGCTCGTAAAGCTTCACGCTCTGGCGCGGCACGATGCAGGCCGGGCCCGCCATCCAGCCGACGCCGCCGATCAGCATCACCGCCGCCGGAATATGCGCCGAGGCCGAAAACACTTTCATGGCCGGGCAGCGGTTCATGATCGAGAGCAGCCGTCCGGTATTGGTGGAGGCGTCCTTGATGTAGCGGATGCGCGGATGCATCGAGAGCCGCGCGATCACGTCGAGGGTGAGATCGCTGCGCTGGAATTGCGGATTGGTATAGAGCACCACCGGAATGTCGACGCTGTCTGCGATGGCGCGGAAGTAAGACTCGATCTGCGCGTCCTTGAGCGGAAAGTAGGCTTCGAGAATGGCGAGGATGCCGTCGGCGCCGAGTTTTTGATAATTCTTCGCTTGATCGACTGCATCCGCTGTCGATGTCGAGGCGACGCCCGCGATCACCGGCACGCGCTTACCCGCGGCTTCGATCGTTCCCTGCACCACCGCCGCGCGCTGCTCGCGCGACAGATAAGCGAACTCGCCGGTGGAGCCGAGCGGGGTCAGACCATGCACGCCGGCCTTGATCAGATCGGACGCGAGCCGGCCGAGCACATCGGTGAGGATGCGGCCCTGCGCATCGATTGGCGAGACCAGATAGGGAAAGACGCCGTGGAAGTCGGTCATGCGCACACCACTAGCATGGCAATTGTCAGCCGGCGAAGCCGCCGCCGTCGAGGAAGGCCTGCTCCTCCGGCGTGCTGACGCGGCCGAGCACCGCATTGCGGTGCGGGAAGCGGCCGAAGCGGCGGATGATATCGGCGTGCCGTTCCGCCCATTTCAGGCCGTCGGCGTCATTGCGCGCGCGATAGAACGCGATCGCCCGTTTCTGATCAGCGAGCTCCTCCGAATGCATGAATGGCAGATAGAAAAAGCCGAACAGGTCGGGAAACGCGCCGTCGAAGCCGTTGAGGATGGCGCGGCTGGCGATGGCATGCGCCAGCGGGTCACTCGCGAACATGCGCGCCTGCCCGCGGAACATGTTGCGCGGGAATTGATCGAGCAGGATGAGCAGCGCCAGCGCGCCCTCGGCGTTCGCTTCCCAATCGGTGAGTTTGCCGGCGGCGGCGGCTTCGTGCAGCTTGAGGAAGCGCCGGCGGATGTCGTCATCGAAAGCGGCGTCCTTCTCGAACCACCGCTTTGGCCCGGCCGCGCGCCAGAACGCGACCACGTCGGCGAGCGACGGCGCAGCGGGCGCTTCGCTCATGCCTCGTCCCGCAACGCGCGGCGCAGGATCTTGCCCACATTGGTCTTCGGCAACTCGTCGCGGAACTCGATCTGCTTCGGCACCTTGTAGCCGGCGAGCTGGCCGTGCATGTATTGGCGCAGGTCGTGCTCGTTCAGCTCCGGCGATTTCTTCACCGCGAACAGCTTGACGGCCTCGCCGGAATAGGCGTCTGGCACGCCGACGGCGGCGCATTCCAGCACGCCGCCCTGCATCATCGCCACGTCCTCGACCTCGTTGGGGAACACCTTGAAGCCGGACACCGAGATCATGTCCTTCTTGCGGTCGATGATCTTGACGCGGCCAGCCTCGTCCATCACGCCGATGTCGCCGGTGCGGAAGAAGCCGTCCTCGGTCATCACCTTGGCGGTCTCGTCGGGACGCCGCCAGTAGCCGGGCATCACCTGCGGCCCGCGCGCGCAGACTTCTCCTTGCTGGCCGAGCGCGACCTCGTGGCCTTGGTCGTCGCGGATGGAAATCTCGGTCGACGGCACCGGCAATCCAATTGTGCCGTTCCATTCGGCTACGTTGCTGGGATTGCAAGTGAGCACCGGCGCGGTCTCCGACAGGCCGTAACCTTCGATGATCGGACGGCCGGTTGCTTGCATCCACGCCTCGGCGACCGCCTTCTGCACCGCCATGCCGCCGCCGATCGCGCATTTGAGCATGCTCCAATCGAGCTTGCCGAAATCCCGATGATGCAGCAGCGCGTTGAAAAGCGTGTTCACGGCCGGGAAGATGTTCACCTTGTATTTGGACAGCTCCTTGATCAGGCCGGGAATATCGCGCGGGTTCGGGATCAGGAGGCTCAGGCCGCCGCTGCGCACGCCGAACAGGAAGCAGACCGTCAGGGCGAAGATGTGATAGAGCGGCAGCGCGGTGACGAAAATGAGCCGGTCGGTCGGCGGCGGCAGCGCCATGGCCGGGACCACCCAGACCGCCATCTGCAAGACGTTGGCCACCAGATTGCGGTGCAGGAGGATCGCGCCCTTGGCGACGCCGGTAGTCCCACCGGTATATTGCAGGAAAGCGATGTCGTCGGGCCCGACCGAAACGCGCGTGAATGGCAGCTTGCCGCCCAAGCTAAGCGCATCGTTGAATTTGGTTGCGGCCGGCAGCGCATAGGCCGGCACCATCTTCTTGACGTGCCGCACCACGGTATTGACCAGCGTGCCTTTCACCATGCCGAGCATGTCGCCCATGCTGGCGACCACCACATGCTTCACATCGGTGTGCGGCAACGCCTCTTGCAGCACCGAGGCGAAATTCTCCAACACGATGATCGCTTCGGCGCCGGAATCCTTGAGCTGGAATTCCAGTTCGCGCGGTTTGTACAGCGGATTGACGTTCACGCCGGTCAAGCCGGCGCGCAAGATGGCGGCGATCGCCACCGGATATTGCAGTACGTTCGGCATCATGATGGCGACGCGGGCGCCGCGTTGCAGTCCCTTGCTCTGCAGCCAGGCGGCGAAGGCGCGCGAGGCCGCATCGAGCTCGGCATAGGTCAAGGTCTTGCCCATGCACACACAGGCATCCTTGGCGGCGTGCGTCTGGAAGCTTTCTTCGAGCATCGCCACCAGCGACGGGTAGCGCGACGGGTCGATCTCGGCGGGCACGCCCGGCGGATAATGCTTCAGCCAAGGTCGCTCCATTGGCCGTTCCATAGCGTTTTCCCCTGCCGCCGGGCTCTTTTCGGGCAAGTTTCTAACTTGGCCGGCGGACGGGATCAGCATGAGTCGAGTCGGGAGGCCGCGCAAGGGCGACCGCTACCGATCCGCGCCGCCGAACGGGATAAGCGGATTGTCGGTCAGGGCCGCGCGGTCTGGCCGGTCGATGGCGGCGGCGCCGAGGAAGGCCTCGAATAGCTCGCGTACGGTGCGCTCGGGCAAGTCGCGGGTGATGAACACCAGCCGGCTGCGGTGGTCGTCGTCCGGCCAGCGCTCCAGCCGTGCGGTGGGGTGGAAGACGTGCTGCACGCCGTGCACCACCACCGGCGTATCGGGCATCTCGGCCAGCTTCACGATGCCCTTGAGGCGCAAGAGCTTATCGCCATGGGTCGCGCGCAACAGCTCGAGGAACATCTCCAGCGTGCCGGCGGGAATTGCGACATCGGCGGTGAGCACGAACGAGCGGATATGCTCGTCGTGCCGGTTTACGTCGTGATGATGGTGGTGGTGATCGTCGGCATAGGCCTCAGTGGCGAGCCATTTCTTCACGTCGGGGATTTTCCGCTCCGGATCGTACAGGCCGCAGTTCAGCAGTCGCTCTGCCGTCGCCTCCCCCTTGGCCGCATCGAGGATCGGCGCGGCCGGGTTGAGCGCGCGCAGGCGCGCCACGATGCGCTCGCGTTGCTGATCGTCGGCTAGATCGGTTTTCGTCAACACGATGCGGTCGGCGACCGCGGCCTGCTTCACCGCTTCGGCATGCGCGTCGAGCGTGGCCTCGCCGTTAACGCAATCGACCACCGTCAGCACGCCGTCGAGCCGGTAGCGCAGCACCAGATAGGGATGCGCCATGGCGGTGTGCAGTACCGGCGCCGGATCGGCGAGGCCGGTGGTCTCCAACAGCACGCGGCGGAACGTGCAGCGCCTATTATCGAGATCGCGCAGCAAGGTCTCCAGCGCGTCGACCAGATCGCCGCGCATGGTGCAGCACAGGCAGCCGCTTTGCAGCAGCACCATGTTGTCGCCGATATATTCCACCAGCAGGTGATCGAGCGCGACGTCGCCGAATTCGTTGATGATGACGGCGGTCTGGCTAAGCGCCTCGTCCTTGAGCAGGCGGTTGAGCAGCGTGGTCTTGCCGGCGCCGAGAAAGCCGGTGAGGACGGTGAGCGGCAGTGGCTCCGGCGGCCGGCGCCGATCAGCGCTATGGCTGGCCGCGGGCATTAGTTAGCCGAACTGACCTTCGGCTTCGCCGCGCGTTTGGCGTGCTTGGGCGCTTTCGCGGTCTTGGCATCCGCCTTGACGCCGGCGTCTTTCGTGGGCGCGGTGTCCTTCTTGGCGACGGCTTTCTTTTTCTTCTTAGAGCGCGGCTCCGCGGTCTGCACCGCATCTGGATGGTCGGGCGGGCCGGTGAACACCTTGATTGGCGCCTCGCTCTCGACCGGCGGCCCGAGCACGAACTTGCCGTTCGGCGGCCGCAGGCTGGACAGCATGAAGGCCTGCGCCGACCCGCTGTCGCCGTTGACGGCCGCGGCGTCTTGTTGTTCTTCGTCATTGTCTTCCGCCGGCGGCTTGCGGCGATGGCCGCCGCACATTTCTTCGCGCAGGTTGGGCGGCTGCGCATCGATCGGCGCCAAGGCGTCGACGGTGCCGAGCGATGGCGTGAGCCAGGTGAGACCGCCACCGTTGAAGCCGCGCTCGAATAGCTGCGCCGCCTTCTGCGAGCGCACCGCGCCGGAATAGGCGCCGAGCACGATGGCGATCAGCCGGCGGCCATTGCGCGTGGCCGACGCCACCACATTGTAGCCGGAGGCGCAGATGAAGCCGGTCTTCATGCCGTCGGCGCCGGGATAGCGGTCGAGCAGCGAATTGTAATTGCGCATCACGCGATTGCCGTACTGGATCGCGTGGATATGCCAATAGGAATCGTCTTCCGGAAATTCAAGGATCAGCGCGCGGGCGAGGATACCGAGGTCGCGCGCCGAGGTGACGTGGTTTTCCGCCGGCAGCCCGTTCGGATTGACGAAATGCGACTCGGTCATGCCGAGCCGGCGGGCGTTGGCGTTCATCAGGTCGGCGAAGCCCTCGATCGAGCCGCCGACGCCTTCGGCGATCGCTACCGCCATGTCGTTGGCCGATTTCACCATCAACATCTTCAGGGCGTTGTCGATGGTGAGGCGGGTGCCGACCTTGAGTCCCATCTTGGTCGGCTGCTGCGCCGCCGCGTTGCGCGATACGGTCAGTATGGTGCCAAAGCCGATGCGGCCTTCCTTGATGGCGCGCAGCGTAGTGTAGGCGGTCATCAATTTGGTGACGGAGGCCGGATACCACGGATAGGTGGCGTTTTCCGCGTGCAGCACCTTGCCGGTGGAGGCTTCGATCAGCAGCTGCGCTTCGGCCCGGGCCTGCGTCGTGCCGGCAAGCGCCAGCGCTGCCGTCATGGCAAGGCCAAGCATCAGGGAGCGGGGGCTAGCGCAATATGACAATGTTCGTGGTCCGGTTAATTGGCCCCGGCCTCGGAATCGGTCGGGTTCCATAGGCGGCGACACTAGGCTATCTAAGCTTCGGACTTCAGGCAAAGGCCGCGCGCCTCCCAGGTGCATATATGGTGACTCGGCCTGCATTGCCGACCAATGCGACCAAAGTTCGGCAAAGGAGGGTTCAATGACCGCCTGTATCGTCGGCTGGGCCCATACCCCTTTCGGAAAGCTTAGCAATGAGAGCGTCGAAAGCCTGATCGTGCGGGTGACCGGCGAGGCGCTCGCCGATGCCGGGGTCGCAGCCCGCGACGTCGACGAGATCGTGCTCGGTCATTTCAACGCCGGCTTTTCGCAGCAGGATTTCACCGCCGCGCTGGTGCTGCAGGCCTCGCCCGAGCTGCGCTTCAAGCGCGCGACGCGGGTGGAGAACGCCTGCGCCACCGGCTCCGCCGCCGTGCACCAGGGGATCAAGTCGATCGAGGCGCGCGCGGCGCGCATCGTGCTCGTCGTCGGCGTCGAACAGATGACGACCACGCCGGCGGCCGAGATCGGGCGCAACTTGCTGAAGGCGTCTTATGTGCGCGAGGAGACCGAGATCGACGGCGGCTTCGCCGGCATCTTTGGCAAGATCGCCGGTTTGTATTTCCAGAAATGGGGCGATCAGTCCGACGCGCTGGCGATGATCGCCGCCAAGAACCACAAGAACGGCGTCGGCAATCCTTACGCGCAGATGCGTAAGGACCTCGGCTACGAATTCTGCCGCACCGAGAGCGAGAAAAATCCCTTCGTCGCCGGCCCGCTCAAGCGCACCGACTGCTCGCTGGTGTCGGACGGCGCCGCCGCGGTCGTGCTCGCCGACGTCGACACCGCGCTCAAGCTGAAAAAGGCGGTGGCCTTCCGCGCCGCCGAGCACGTGCAGGATTTCCTGCCGATGTCGAAGCGCGACATCTTGAAGTTCGAGGGCTGCGCCCATGCCTGGCATGGCGCGCTGGCGCAGGCGGGGCTCAAGCTCGGTGATTTGTCTTTCGTCGAGACGCACGACTGCTTCACCATCGCCGAGTTGATCGAATACGAGGCCATGGGTCTGACCGCGCAAGGCCAGGGCGCGCGCGCCATCAAGGAAGGCTGGACGCAAAAGGACGGAAAGCTGCCGGTGAATCCATCCGGCGGCTTGAAGGCGAAAGGCCATCCGATCGGCGCCACCGGCGTGTCGATGCACGCGCTCGCCGCGATGCAGCTCACCGGAACTGCGAACGATTTGCAGGTGAAAAACGCCCGCCTCGGCGGCATTTTCAACATGGGCGGCACGGCGGTGGCCAATTACGTGAGCATTCTTGAACGGATCAAGTAGCGCGATCGGCCTGCCGCCTGCGAAATAGCCGACATTTGCCGCCATGCCGGGCCGGCAGACCGGCCGGACCGTTGATAAATCGCAATGCAGCCGTCCGGTAAGACGACAAAATTGATAACAAAGCGGGACGTGTTACAACTCTGCGAGGCAACTTATTGTTGTTCGTACGCATATGACCTCGGGTTAAGCGCGCTGAGCCAGGGACGGCACATGACCAATATACCGACCGATCTCCTGCGGACGCTCGTCGCCGTCGTCGATTTTCGCAGCTTTACCAAGGCCGCCGCCTCGCTCGGGGTGACCCAGCCGGCGGTGAGCGCTCAAATCAAGCGGCTGCAATTCCTGCTCGCCAGCGACCTGTTCGACCGCAGCATTCAGGGCGTCAGTCTGACGCCGCAGGGGGAAATGGTGGTCAGCTACGCGCGCCGCCTGCTGTCGATCAACGATCAGATCGTGCATCTCGGCAACGCCGGCCCGCGGCCGGAGCTGGTGATCCGGGTCGGGACCCCGAGCGATATCATCGCTTCGGTGCTGCCGGGCATTCTGGCGCGGTTCCGCGAGCGCCGGCCGGACGTGCGTTTCATCGTGCGCACCGACTACTTCGATTCGCTGGTGCGCGAACTTCGCAGCGGCGAACTCGATATTCTCATCGGCCTGTCGATGGCTCCGCCGCCCGATGCGCGCCATAGCTGGGCGGAAGAGGTGGTCTGGGTGCGTGGAGTCGACACCCGGCTCGATCTCGATCGGCCGGTGCCGCTGGTCTCCCATGGCGAGGCGAGCGTCTATCATCGGCTTGCGGTGACGGCATTGAAATCGGCCGGGCTGGAGTGGGAAGACGTTTTCACCGGTTCGAGTATGACCAGCCTCAATGGTGCGGTCGCGGCCGGGCTCGGCGTCATGGCATTGACCCGTCGGCGGGCGAACGATTTCGGATTGATCATCTGGGATGATGCCCCGCTGCCGAAACTGCCCGATCTCTATAGCGGGGTCTATGTCCGCGAGGGCGGCGCGCACTCCGCCTATGAGCATCTGGCCGACGAAATCGGCGCGGCCATCAAGGTACCGCTCCCGGGCGCACGGAAAATAGTCGCCGTCGCGGACACGCCATTGAAGACGAACTCCGCGGCGTAACGGATTCTAGTTGTATTTGCGGTCGGCGGCGGGCGGCAGATAGGACGCATCGAAGATGTCGTCCGGCTTCGGCTTGTCCGCCTTGAACTTGTAGGTGAGCGCGATCTGGTCGATGGCGCGCTCAAAGCGTGCGCTGTCGATGCCGCCATAGCCGTTCGCCTTCACCTCCGGCGTGACAATGTTGTCGCGGATCGCAATTCTCAGCCGTTCGACTTCCACGTCCTTCTTGGCTAGGTCGTTGCGCCTAAGCACCGAGTCGACCGCGGTCGATGGCAACTTCACCGTCTCCTTTAGTCCCTTCACGAACGCGCGCAGGAAGCCCTTCACCGCGTCGGGATGTTCGGCGGCGAATTTCGGGTTCACCATGATCGCATTGCCGTAGAGATGGACGCCGTAATCGGCCATCAGCAGCACGGTGATATCGTTGACCGGCACGCCTCGGTCCTTGAGATTGACGTACGATGAGAACGAGAAACCGGTGATAGCGTCGATCTGGCCGGCGGCCAGCATCGGATTGCGCACCGGGAAACCGACATTCTCGATCGTCACCTTGGAGGCGTCGATGCCGTTGGCCTGCGCGAAGATCGGCCACTGCGCATAGGCCGCGTCGAGCGCCGGCGCGCCCAGCTTCTTGCCTTCCAGATCCTTCGGCGTGCTGACGCCGCGGCTCTTGCGCCCGACGATCGCGAACGGCGGCCGGTTGTAGAGCACGAACACCGCCTTAATCGGCATGCCCGGATTGGCGTCGCGGAACTTGATCAGCGAATTGATGTCGCCGAAGCCCATGTCATAGGCGCCGGACGCCACGCGGCTGATCGGCTCCAGCGAGTTGGCCGCCGGATCGATGCTGACGTCGAGGCCCTCGGCCTTGTAGTAGCCCTTGTCGAGCGGCAGCAGGAAAGGCGCCGATGGTCCTTCGAAACTGAAGTCGAGGCTGAATTTGATCGCGGTTTCCACGGTCGCGACGCTCGTCAGCATCGTCGCGAGGAACATTGCCGAAGCCAGGCTGCCGGCGCGACGTGCGCTCATTATGCTCAATACATTTCGCAGCATGCGCATCTCGGCCGCGGCTTAATTCTCGACAATCCAGCAAAGTATATGCGTCGGTAAAGAGCAAGATACGGGCGCGCCGTGACGGGCTTTTGTATGGCGTTATGGCTAACCTTGCCGTTTGCCCGCAAGCATGGCCGGCCAACCAGCTTCCTTGGGCAAGTTTTCCTGGAGCAAGGTTTTGCGTTTCTCAAAGCCTAAGCATCCACGATGCTGGGTTAGCACTACAGTTGCGCTCTCCGTTTTATGTGGGCTCTGCGGGCTTCGGCCTGATGTGCGCGTCGCCAGATGGACCATGCGATGACGTGGGCGGGCCCGATGCGTCTTTGCGCAAGACGAATAGCGATGCGCCGGATTTCCTGAACTGACCAGCGGATCAAGAGCTGGGCGGGCCTTTTATCCCGCGTTTCTTTTTTTGGGCGTCGTGCTGTTCGCCCGATGCCGGATTGCTGCCATCATGGCGAAGGCGAGCATGACAAGCGAGACATGGCGATGCCAGCCATGCCAGGAGCGGGTCTCGTTATGGTCGAGCCCCAGTTCATTCTTGGCCGTCTCGAAACTATCCTCGATCGCCCA
>Ga0209385_1000619_pt1 | contig 14558 bp, 7 predicted proteins | sample NGEPerB_FD_184506 | JGI IMG/M metagenome (GOLD analysis project Ga0209385, IMG submission 184506) | Arctic peat soil microbial communities from the Barrow Environmental Observatory site, Barrow, Alaska, USA - NGEE PermafrostAB12-B... | ecosystem: Environmental > Terrestrial > Soil > Wetlands >... | reverse complement strand
CTTGCTGTTGTTCCCACCACCAACCACAACCTGAACGGAGATCAACAACCCGCCCAGACTCTCACGTTAGGTGGCTCAGGAAAGTCAGTCCGGTCACCCCCACGGGGAGCACGGTGTCACTGAAAAATTTAAGCCGCTCATAAATAGCGGCTTAATTTGGCGTCCCCACGGGGATTCGAACCTTGAAGACGCTTGAAGCTAAGTTGCTCTACCTAAGCAGACTTAGTTGATGGTTAATGTTTTAGAACAAGCAGGAGGATGCACCGACGTGCGGAGAAGTGAAGGTAAAAACAGATTTTTCGACAACCTTTAGGCAACCTAAAGACGGCGGACATGATATAACAATTCGCATACCCATTTTAAGCGGCCTGACCTTTATGAGCAGCGCGGGAGATTGCCGGGCGATTGAAGATTGAGAAACGCCGGCGATCCTCATCTATTACTGTCGCCTGTCTCACTTTTCCGCTCGTGAGACGCTACCCGCGAGCGCCATGCTTTCCCCAATCGCATTCTGCCCAAGACCCCGCCTGGATATGCCCAACTGCCCGGTGATCTCATCGGTCCTGCACGCGCTCAAGCTCCGCGCCCTGATCTGTCTTGCCTCCACCGCTCTTGCTGGCATCGAGCCCGCGCCCGGCCCGCGCGAAATCATCTCTTTTGACACCGACTGGCGCTTTCACCTGGGCGATGACCCCGCGGCCCGGCAGCCCGCCTTTGACGACACCGGCTGGCGGGTCCTCAACCTGCCGCATGACTGGAGCATCGAGGGCCCCCTGGCCGCGCCCCCGGCGGGCGAGAAAAACGGCGGCTTCTTTGCCCACGGCATCGGCTGGTACCGGAAAACCTTCACCCTTCCGGCCGGTGCCGGAAAACAGGTGGTCGTCGAGTTCGACGGGGTTTACATGAACAGCGAGGTCTGGATCAACGGTCAGTTCCTCGGGCGCCGGCCCTACGGCTTCGTCGGCTTCCGCTATGACCTGACCGAATTTCTCAAGACCGATGGTTCAGCCAACGTCCTGGCCGTGCGGGTCGACGATTCCCTCGAGCCTTCCGTGCGCTGGTACGCCGGGGCCGGCATTTATCGGCATGTGCGCTTGATCACCACCGGCTACATGCATTTCCGGCTTGATGGCGGCATCAGCATCATCACGCCGGAAATCAATGCCGACCAGGCCATCGTCCAGGCCAATGTCATCGTCGACGCCCATTTTTTCACGGAGGAGGAACGGCAGGCCTGGGTCAAGGACAGCTGGCACGTCAAGCCGGTGAAGCGCGACGTTGTGCTCCGCGGCAGTGTGCTGGCGCCCGACGGCACCGTGGTCGCAAGCACCGAGTCCCGGCTCACGCTGGAAAGCATGCGCGCGGGCCAGCGCGCCACCCAGTATGTCACCGTGCCGAAGCCGCGCCCCTGGTCCGAGCACACCCCGGTGATCTATCAACTCCGCAGCACCCTGGTGCTCGACGGCCGCGTGCTCGACGAAACGACCACGCCGTTTGGCATTCGCCGGCTCGAGTTCGATCCCACCCGCGGCCTGCTCGTCAACGGCCAGCCCACCAAGCTCAAGGGCGTCTGCCTGCATCAGGACGCGGGGTCGTTTGGCAACGCCGTGCCGCTCGCCGTCTGGGCGGTGCGCCTGGCCGCCCTGAAGGAGGCGGGCTGCAATGCCATCCGGACGAGCCACCATCCCTTTGCCCCGGAGTTCTATGATTTGTGCGACCGGCTTGGCTTCTACGTCTTCGATGAAGCCTTCGACGAGTGGACGCGGGACTGGACCTACAACCCGACCGAAGACACGCGGGGGAAGTCGCAATATGGCTACCACCTCTACTTCAACCAGTGGCACGACGCGGACCTTCGCGCCATGTTGCGCCGGGACCGCAACCACCCGAGTGTCGTGCTCTACAGCATCGGCAACGAAATCCCCGACCAGTTCAACGACGACGGCTGGAAACTCGCGAAGGAGCTGGTCGCCACCTGTCACGAGGAGGATCCGACCCGTCCGGTGACCTCCGCCTGCGACCAGTCCTTTGTCTCGTCCCGTAACGGCTTCATGGATGCCCTCGATATCCATGGGTACAACTACATCGACCGCCTGTACCAGGAGCGCACCTACGCCCCCGACCACGAGCGCTTCCCGCACCGGCTCTTCGTCGGCACCGAGACCTCCCATCAGGTTCACAATTGGCTGGGAGTCCGCGACAACGCTTACGTGATCGGCGACTTCATCTGGACCGGCTTCGACTACCTGGGCGAATCGCATGCGTTCCCGCGCCGCGGCTCCAGCTCCGGTGTGCTCGATCTCGCCGGCGGGAGAAAGCCCGGGTTTTATCAGCGTGCGGCGTACTGGCGCGAAGACCCCGTGCTCCAGCTCTCCGTCTTGACGGGCGAAAAACCCGAGCGCGCCGGGCGGACCGCGCCCGCCCTCCTCAAGTGGAACTGGTCGGCCGGCGCCCAAGTCACGGTGCGGGCCGCCACCAATTGCGACGAGGTTGAGTTGTTCCTCAACGGTCTCTCCCTCGGCCGCCACGCGGTCTCCCGCGATGTTTATGCCAGCGACTGGACCGTCGCCTATGCGCCGGGCGTGCTGTCAGCGGTGGGTTATCGCGCCGGCCAGAAGGTCGCCGCGAATGAACTCCGGACCACCGGCCCGGTCGCCCGGCTTAACATCACCGAACTGCCCGTGCCGATCCCCAGCGATCTCGCGCTCTACGAAATAACGGTCGTCGACGCCGCCGGCCTGACGGTGACGGACGCGACTCCCGCCATGACCGTGCAGGTCGAGGGCGCTGGCCGCCTCATCGGCCTCGACACCGGCGATCTCGACTACGGCGGACTGTTCAAGGTCAGCATGCGCAACGCCTATCTCGGCCGGCTTCTGGCCACCGTGCAGCGGGGCTCACCGCTCGGTGAAGTCCGTATTTCCGCCGCAACCCCGGGACTGCCATCCGTCGTTTTGGTGGCGCCGGCCAGCCCAACCGGAGCACCGAAGCCAGAATCACCGTAGAAAATCCGGCGCGGTGACACACCCCACAATAGCCATCCGCCCGCTCCGGGCCGGCCTTGAGGGCAGCGGAGCGGCAGTTCGATTCAACCATCCCCGCTTTTCATGAAACCGCTCCGTCTCCTTTTTCTGGTCTGGCTTGTTGCCCGGCTGAACCGGACCGCCTTCGGTGCCGACACGCTCGTCTATTTCGGTTCCCATGGCTCCGGGCCCGGCATCGGCTTTTCGCTCGCCCATTTCGACCCCGAATCCGGGGCCCTCTCGCCACCGGAATTTCTCCTCGCCGCGAAGGAACCGGCCTTCTTCGTCTTCTCGCCGGATGGAAGTCACCTTTACACGTGCAACTCCGGTTCGCCCGGCGGCCTCGCCGCCTACGCCGTCGAACCGCACACCGGTCACCTGCGGCTGCTTAACCGCGTCCTCGCCGGCGGCGGCGACACGAGCTTCATCAGCCTCGACCGCACCGGCCGTTTCGTGTTGGTCGCGAACTATGACGGCGGCAGTGTCGCCGCGTTCGCGCTCAGACCGGACGGCGCCATTGGCGACTGGACGGCGTTTGATCAGCATACCGGCCACAGCGTGAATCCCCGGCGGCAGACCCACGCCTACGCACACGCCATCGTGGTCGATCCCACCAATCGGTTCGTTCTCGTCCCCGATCTCGGCGTCGACAAACTCTACGTCTATCGCTTCGACGAGACCTCGGGCAAGCTCACCCTCAACGATCCGGCCTTCGTCGCGATCGCGCCCGGTTCGGGTCCGCGGCATGTGCGGTTTCACCCCAACGGCCGCTGGGTTTACCTGATCAATGAAATCGCCAGCACGATTGTCGCGCTGGCGTGGGATCCCGCTCACGGTGCCCTCACGCCCTTTCAAACCATCACCACACTGCCCGCCGGCTTCAGCGGAACCAGCACCTGCGCCGAACTGGAAATCCACCCCGGCGGGAAATTTCTCTACGGCTCCAACCGCGGCCATGACAGTCTCGCCGTATTTGCGATCGACCAGAACACGGGCCGGCTCACTCCCGTCGAACATATTTCAAGCGGCGGCAAGACGCCGCGTAATTTCGCCTTCGACCCCACCGGTCGTTGGATCATCCTCACCAACCAGGACAGCAGCAACGCGGTCGTTTTTCGCGTCGACGCCACCACCGGGCATTTGACTCGCACGGACGATCCGGTCTCCGTGCCTTCGCCCTTCTGCGAACGCTTCCTCGTCCTCCCTTGAATGGCTTTGCCACCCGCACCGACGCTTTCACTGCTTCACCCGGCGGGCGATGGCGGCTAGGCCCACCCCAATGAAATCTTTTGCCTCGCTTCTTTTCGCCCTTCTCGCCCTGTCCCTGGCTGCGCGCGCGAGTGCCGCGACCGCCCATAGTTTCGAGATTGGTGACACGGATTTCCTGCTCGACGGCCAGCGGCTCCAGATTCGCTGCGGCGAGATTCATTTCGCCCGGGTGCCGCCCGAATATTGGCGGCACCGGCTGAGGCTGGCGAAGGCCATGGGCCTGAATACCATTTGCGCCTACCTGTTCTGGAACTACCACGAATGGGAAGAGGGCAATTACGATTGGAGCGGCCCGCGCGATGCCGCCGAGTTCTGCCGGATAGCCCAGGAGGAGGGCTTGTGGGTCATCCTCCGTCCCGGCCCCTACGCGTGCGCGGAATGGGAAATGGGCGGGCTGCCCTGGTGGCTCCTGAAGAAATCGGACAGCAATTTCCTGCGGACGAGGGATCCCCTCTTTCTGGCGGCGTGCCGGCGCTGGTTTGCCGAGGTCAGCCGGGTGATGGCCCCGCTTCAGGTCACGCGAGGTGGTCCGATTCTGATGGTCCAGGTGGAGAATGAATACGGCTACTTCGGCCATGATCCCAAGTATATGCCCGCCATGCGCCAGATCATCCTCGACGCTGGGTTCAACGTTCCGCTTTTCGCCTGCAATCCCACTTCCGAAGTCGAGCGTTCGCATCTGCCCGGGCTTTTCTCCGTCGCCAACTTCGGCTCGGACCCGGAAAAAGGTTTCCAGGCGCTCCGCCAAGTCCAGCCCAAGGGTCCGCTCATGTGCGGCGAATATTATGCCGGCTGGTTCGATATCTGGGGGAAGCCGCACAAGACCGGCAGCGCCGCCAACATGCTCGCCGACCTCGACACGATCCTCAGCCAGAATGGTTCGTTCAGCCTCTACATGGCCCATGGCGGCACCACCTTCGGCCTCTGGGGCGGCTGCGACCGTCCCTTCCAGCCGGACACCTCGAGCTATGACTACGACGCACCCATCAGCGAGGCGGGCTGGATCACCCCCAAGTTCACCCAGTTCCGCACGCTCATGGGCCGCCACCTGATGCCGGGCGAGAAGATCCCGGAGCCACCGAAGGAAAATCCCGTCATGGCAATTGCGGAATTTCCCCTGGGCGAAAGCGCGGCCGTCTTCGCCAATCTGCCCGGCGATCCGATCAAGGATTCCACTCCCCGCAATCTCGAGGCCTACAACATCAGTCGCGGGGTCGTCGTCTACCGGGCCACCCTGCCCGCGGGCCCCGCCGGCTTTCTCGAAGCCGAGAACGTGCGCGACCTCGCGTGGGTTTACCTCGACGGTCGGGCCGCGGGCGTCATGGACGTCCGCACCCGCCACTTCAAGGTCCAGCTGCCCGCGCGGACCAAGCCCGCCCGGATCGAGGTGCTCCTCTACACCATCGCCCGCGTCAACTTCGGGATCGAGGTACACGACCGCAAGGGCCTTCAGGGACCGGTTCGCTTCACGGCGCTGGATGGCTCGACCCAGGAAGTTAATGGCTGGGAAATCCTGCCGATCGATTTCGGCGCCGATGCCCGGTTGCCGGTGCTTCACTGGGAAAAGGGCCCGGCGGCCGCCGGCCAGCCCGCTTTCTGGCGCGGCAGCTTCAATCTGGCCACCACCGCGGACACTTTTCTCGACCTGTCGAAATGGGGCCTCGGGATTGTCTGGGTCAATGGCCATTGCCTCGGCCGTTATTGGAATATCGGGCCCACGCAAACGATGTACTTGCCTGGTCCCTGGCTGAAGATCGGCGCCAATGAGATCATCGTCCTTGATCTCACCGGCCCGGAAAAACCGACTATCCAGGGATTGAAGGCGCCGATTCTCAATCAGCTGCGCCCGCAGAACGATTTTTATTCCGCGCACAACCGGAAACTTCTTCAACTCACGGGCCTGACTCAGGTCCAGGAGGGCGAGTTCGCCACCGGCGCGGCCGCCCAGGAGATCAAATTCGCGCGGCCCGCGACCGGCCGACAGTTCTGTCTCGAGTCGGTCGACGCTTTCGATGGCAACGCCTACGCTGCGGCCGCAGAGATTCAGCTCTTGGATGAGGCCGGCAACATCCTCAACCAGTCCAAGTGGACCATCGCCTATGCGGATAGCGAGGAGGACAAGACCCTGAGCGGTTCGGCCGTCAACGCTATCAACGGGCAGGCGGCTGATGCCTGGCACACAGAAATCAAAGAGCAGGATTCGCCCGCCCACCCCCACCGCCTGATCATTGACCTGGGAGCCACTGTCCGATTGAGCGGCTTTCGTTACACTCCACGCCAAGGTCCGGAGAACGTTACCGGACGCATCAAGACCTATCGCATCTACTGCGGTGACCGCCTGGCCGTTGACCCGTGAGGTAATAGGCCCGGGCCTTTCCGGGCGTTTCGCTCCCACCGCAAACCCTTGGCTGGCGAAAGGCGACGAAATTCCGGCCGCAGGGGTTGCCTATTTGTGGAGCGATCCGGACGGCTCGGTGAGACGTATCTTCCGTTGGTCTTTCGGGATCAGGGTTGGCTTTGCAATTTCACGACCGCGGGCTGGAGTCCGGGGGCGGTGGCTTTGATCGTGATCGTGCCGGTGGTATCGGTGCTGCGAACAATGGCGAGAGCGCGGCCGCGGAAAGCGGAGTGCGTCGCGTCGCGGGCGCTGTCGGTATTGGTCGCATCGGCGTTGCCGAAGCCGAGGAGCTCGGCGGGGCCGGCGATTTCGAGTGTGACCGTTTGCGCCGCATCCGGGACGCGGACACCCTCGGCGTCAACGATGCCGAATTCGAGGTGGGCAATATCTTCGCCGTCGGCGCGGAGTGTGCCGGCATCGGAGACGAGCGCGATGCGATCCGGAGCGCCGGCGGTTTGAAGCGTGAAGGTGGAGAGCTCGCGGCCGTCGGTGCGGGCGATGGCTTTCAACACGCCGGGCTCGTAGGGGACGTCCCACGTCAGCACTCCGTCGACGGCGGCGGAGTGCGGTTTCACGCCGAGGGAGCGGCCGTTGAGCGTGAACTCGACTTCACCGCAATTGGTGTAGCAGGCGACCTTGACGGTGGAGCCAGCAGTCCAGTTCCAGCTTTCGACGGCATCGCTGCGGCGGTCGATCGCGGGAATGGGCACGCAGAGATAGACCATGGGCCGATCGCTCCAGAGACTTTGGCGGAACCAGCCGATCGGTTTTTTGAAACCGCACAGATCGAGCAGCCCGGCGATGTTGGCACGCGAAGGCCAGTGGCGCGCCTCGCCGAGATAGTCGACGCCGGTCCAAAGGAACTGCGCGGACATGTACTCGTTGTCGCGGACCGCGGCCCACGCGGAGTAGCCGTGGCCGTTTTCGCTGCCGAAGATGACGCGATGCGGATATTTCGCGTGGTCGGTGGCGTAGTCGCCCTCCCGGTAGTTGTAACCGACGACGTCCAGGAGTTCAGGCAGCCCGACGGCGTTGGCCAGGAGCGGTGAGGCGAGCGCCATGGTCACGGGGCGCGTGGTGTCGTGGGCCTTCACGGCGGCGATGAGCGGCTTGGCGTTGACGATGAGGTCGGTGGCGGGCGGATTGCCCGGGCGGTATTCCTTGCCGAGAACGGGGTCCGAATACGGGTCGTTCGGCGTGTCGACCTCGTTGCCGATGCTCCATTGAATGATGCTCGGGTGGTTGCGGTCGCGGCGAACCATGTCGGCGACGTCGCGGGCACCCCACTCGGCGAAGAACTCGCCCGCGCCGAAGCGGCTGGGTACGCCGACCGTCCAGCTCGTCACCCATTTGTTTTTCGTGGGGGTGAATTCGTCGAGCCCTTCATCCATCACGAGAAAGCCGAGGCGGTCGCAGAGGTCGAGCAACTCGGGCGCGGGCGGGTTGTGGCTGGTGCGAATGGCGTTCACGCCGATTTCCTTCAGCGTGCGCAGGCGGCGCTCCCAGATGCCGGCGGGGACCGCGGAGCCGACCGAACCGCCGTCGTGGTGAAGGCAGACGCCTTTCAATTTCATGGCTTCGCCGTTGAGCGTGAAGCCGTGGTCGGGATCGAAGGCGAAGGTGCGCACGCCGAAGGGGGTGAGCGTTTCGTCGCGCACCGTCGTGCCGTCGAGCACGCGTGTGCGCAGCGTGTAGAGCGCGGGCGACTCGATCGACCAGATCCGCGGCGAGGCCAGCGTGGCGGTTTGCTCGAGGGTGGCGGTGGCGCGCGGGTCGGCCGCGCCGGAGGTATTCGCGGAGGCGACGACGCGACCGGCGTCGTCGAGGATGTCCGATTGCACGGTGAAGGTGCGGCGGTCGGCGGAGCTGTTCTGCACGGCGGTCTCGATGCGCAGCGTCGCGGCGTCGGCGGTGACCGACGGCGTGGCAACGAACGTGCCCCAGTGCGCGACGTGCAGCGGATCGGTCACGACGAGCCGGACGTGGCGGTAAATGCCGGAGCCGGTATAAAAACGGGAATCGGAGAGGCGCGAGTGGTCGACGCGGACGGCGATGATGTTATCGACGCCCGGCGCGTTGAGGTAGCGCGTGAGATCGATCGCGAAACTCGAATAGCCGAACGGGCGGCCGCCGGCGAACTCGCTGTTGATCCAGATTTCGCTGTTGGCGTAGACGCCGTCGAACTCGACCACGACGATCCGACCCTGCGCGGCGGGATCGAGTTTGAAATGCTTGCGATACCAGGCGATGCCGCCGGCGGCGAAGCCGTTGCCGCTGGCGTATTCGGGACGGTAGGGCTCCTCGGTGCTCCAGTCGTGCGGCACTCGTACGACGCGCCAGGCCGAGTCGTCGAAGCTGTCGGTCGTCGCTGTCGTGAAATCGTGCTCGCCGATCTTGCTGAAACGCCAGTCGTGATCCCATGACGTGACGACGCGCGACATGGAGGCGGAAGGGGCCAGCGCGGCGTCGGTGGCGGCGAGCGGACTCGCGAGCAGAATAGGAACAACGAGGGGCAGGAGACGACGGATGACAACGGCGATCATGGGGACGGGGGTTGATGCGAGACGCGGAGTGAAGGCGGAAGACGGTCAAAAAACGATGCGAAGAACCGGGCGGGAGGGACTGTAGAACCTTTGCGCGATTTTTGAGGCTACGGCGAGACCGGGCAAGCGGAGGTAGGGCGGCCGTTTGTCTGCGTTACGACCAATGAGATCAAAACGTCGCGATTCAAGGCCGGGACACATCATTTGTGTCTTCGACCCAGCAACCAGCATAGCATTGGATGGAGGCTCCCATCGGCACTCGAATTCAATGCCAGGAAAGATTCGTGTTTGAGCCTATTGCTGCGGCGAAACCGGTTCAAAACAGGCCACCGCACCGCCCGCCCGAGCCAATTGCAGGGTCAACAGGTCTGCCGCAGTAACCGTCTTTTGTTCGGTGACGAGGTGTGTCCCTTCCGTGCCGCTATCCGGTGCATCTTTCCAAAGCTTAACCGTCCAGGAACCGGCACCGAGGAAATCCAACTTCACCGGAATGTCCCGACCCTGGCTGTTGGTCAGAGCGCCGAGAAACCAGCGATTGCCGTTGCGGCGAACGATAACCACGTGCTCGGCGACGACGCCGTCGAGGACACGCGTGTCATCCCAGACCGTGGGAACGATTTTGAGAAAATCGAGTCCGGGTTGGCCGCGGTAGTGGACCGGGTTGTCACTCGCATTCATGACTGGACTCTCGAGGCAGACAAAGAGCGCCAACTCCGCGCAGCGGGTGCCCTGAACCTGAGTCGGACGGACGTTGGTTTGGAATTGGTCCAGTTGTTTGTTCAGGAAACCACCCGGAGTGAAGTCGCCGGGACCCGCGAGCATCCGCGTGAAGGGCAGCGTTGTTTTGTGCTCGGGGTTTCGCGTGAACTCCAGCGGTTGTATTCATTACCGAGAATGCCTTCGCGGGTGATCTGGTTGGGATAGGTGCGAATCATGCCCGTGGGTTTGAAAGCGCCATGGAAGTTCACCATCAGGTGATGCTGCGCGGCGGCTTGGGCGATCTTTTCATACCAGTTGACCATTTCCTGGTCGTCGCGATTCATAAAATCGATCTTAACTCCGGCCAGGCCCCACTTTTCGTAGAGCGGGAACGCCTGCAGGTAAGTATCGTCTTTGTCCATGGAGGTCCAATGCGACCAAACCCACAGTTTCACGTTCTTTTCCTTCGCCAGCGTGAGCAACTCGTCGATGTTGACCGAGGGATTGGGCATCAGGATGTTGCCGCGCACGCTCCATCCGCCATCCAAAAGCGCGTACGGCCAGCCCATCTCAGCGGAGAATTCGATAAAATCCCGGTAGGTTGCCGTGCTGGGGTGAGAGACCTGGGACCACCAATCCCACGACGACATGCCGGGTTTGACCCAAGTGGTATCCGGCAACACGCAAGGCGAAGCCAGGTTAAGCACCAGGTCGCTTTCAACGAGCCGTCCCGGCTGGCGGCCGATAATCAACGTGCGCCACGGACTGTGGCGGGGGAACGCCGATTTGACGAGACCCTGTCCGTCGAGCCGCGGGGAGAGTCGCGCCCGCAGTGTCACCGTGGAAGCATCGCCCACGGGCGGAGCCCGATTCAACCACATGCCGGCCCAATCAAGGAGATCGCTCTCGGTAATCGCCACCCAGGCAGCGGGGGTTTGAACAAGGAGAGGCGCCATTCGCACCTGATCCGTCGGCAGGTCAGCCAAGTGGACCGGCAGGTATTCCGATTCCTGCGATCCGGTGTAGCCGATCAAGTTGGCGGCGGTGCCAATGTTCTCGTTCGTGCCCGCATAGCAGACGTAGTTTCCGGGAAACGAGAACTGGGTCTGGTCCTCCTCCAGGACAAACCCGCCGGCGCTCTTCGCCGGGGCGGCCGGCAAGTCGTACCGAAACCCGATCCCGTCGTTGAAAGCCCGCACGACGACCTGAAAGGAACGTCCGGAGGCTTCGACGAAGGACGCCCGCAGTTCATTGTGATGGTCGCGGACCGTTCGACGCTTGCCGAGTTTGTTCTCCCAGGTCGTGTCAGAACTGCTTCGTTCGATTTTGGCCAGCCGCGCATTCGCGCCGAGGACCATGCCGTCCGTGAATCGTAGTCCGAGTCGGCCTTCGCTCAAAAGCGCTTTGCCGTCCACTGATACTGAGTAGATCAACGGTCCATTGGCCCGCAGGCTCATCTGGATCGTTCCGTCCGGCGAGGTCACGGAAACCATGCCGGCCGAGAGGTTATCGGCGACGGGTTGCATTGAAGTGCAACTCACGAAAAACGCCGGAAGCATCCATAGGACGGTTAGAATGGCGGCTTTGGCCAGGCTTTTTTGGGGTGTCGGGTGCGTCATTTCATCGGTGATCATATGTTGAGCCTTTAAGTTTGGCTAACACCATTATTTCGGTGAACGATAAGCGCAGAGAAATTCGTCATTTTTCCCCGACCGCTGGGCGCGGGGTCGGCTCGCCCTGCAAGTAATCCATGATGTTGGGCAACTCGTCGCGGGTGAGCACCTGTTCGTGGTTGTAGATGCGGGTCAAGTCCTCCTTGTTGTGGCGCTCCAGGTGGCGGGTACGCGGCAAAGGACAGAACCGGCATCACTGGTTTCGGCAACGCCGCCGTGTATTTGGGTAGGATGCCGAAGAACGCGTCCGCCTCCGCTGTGGTTTTCAGGTCGAGGTAGTGCTTGCGGATGATGCTCTCGGAATTGCCCGCCTGAATCGACGCTTCGCCGATGGAGCGAAATTTCGCGACGAACATCGAAATGAACGTGTGCTGGAGCACGTCGTGCGTGAGCCCGAATTCCTTCGCGAACCTCTCCCGGCGCTTTTTGAAGTTCCCCACGATGATAGGATACTTTTCGAGCGGATAGGCGCGGAGCCAGGCCGCAAGGTTCGGTTGAATCGTCACCTGGCGTGGCTCGCGCACTTTCGAGACCTCGGCGGAAATGTGGATGACGCCAGCCTCCAAATCCACCGCCTCGGGGTTGAGCTTGGTGATTTCGCCGTGCGGCACGCCGGGCCGGATTCCCGCAAAGAGGCAGAGCGCAAAATACGGCACCCAGCGCCCATCCTCGAAGGTCTCAAAGTGCTCCATAAGGGTGCGCGCCTGTGCGACGGTAAAGGTTTGCGCGACGCCGCGTTTGCGACGGATGCGATAGTGCGGCACTTTCGGGATGGGGTTCTCCGCGATCCAGCCACGTTGGAACGAGAACTTAAGGAATGTCGAGAGGATGCCGCGACGGTTGTTGTAAGTCTTCATCCCTGGCCGACCCAGACCGAGGAAAGCGACCAAGCTCGATACCGTAAGGTCCGCGACTGTCTTGCCGGCGAAATGCGAATTGAGCCGTTTCAGGTCCATGCGAATCCGCGCCATCTGCGGGGCCGAGATTTGGTCCTGCGCGAACTCATGCTCTTTTGCCCCGATGTAGTCGGCGACGGCATCGGCCAACGATCTTTGCCGCTCCGGCTCGCGGTAATTCGTAAGCGCAAAATCCACGTAGAAAGAAAGTGACCGCGGCTGACCTGCCATCCGGCCGAAGACCGCCTCCGCCTCCTGAAGCTGGTCCTCTGTAAGCCGGGTGATTGCCGTGCGTGTGCCGGTGTCGCCCTGAAGCTGCTGCACCTCCAGGATTTGCCGTTCCGCGTCGGCTTCCGCGCGCGTCGGGAAATTCTTGCGAATGCGCTTGCCGTCGAGCCAACCGGAGACCCGGAAAACGACCTCCCCGGAGGGATTCGTGAAATGTGAGATGACGAACGAACTGTTTGGATTCATGCCCGATTTGCCACGTCAACTGGCAAATCGGTTGTCGGGTCTGTGTATCTCATTCGAGATAAACGAGAAGGCTGGCGTCCCCACGGGGATTCGAACCCCGTGATGTCTCCTGACGGGCTGGACTATCTCGCTTCGGCAGGCAACCAGATGCCCCCAATGTTTCCTTGCGACCCGAATCGGAGCGGATCAGGTGGCACCGGATCGGATGTTCTCCTATTGACGGTCACCTTGGTTTCAACGAGCCCGCTCTTAGGGTTCCCGTTCTCAGCTCTTCGTAATGAACATCGTGAGAGGTTCGATCACTCCATGGGCCGCCTTGAGCGCAGCGACCTTGGGCTCCTGCAGCATTTTCTGCAAACCGACCATGTCGTGCACGTTGACGGTCACGGCCACGGTCCTGCTGCCGTCGGCGTTGACGTGATCGGTCAGATCGGACCCAAACGGTCCAAACGCCGTTACGCGCTCGGCATGTTTGCTGACCCAAAGGGCAAGATCCTTGACGGCGTGAGTTACAACGATTCGTGGCATGATATCTCCTGGTTGATCGGTTATGACGGGCGAACGTCCGCGCCGACCGCGCCTGGCCGTCCTTTCCCGTCGGGGACCTCTTATCTTATCACGAAATCACCAGTTTGCCAGCGATGAGACCTTGTCCCGCCCGAACCGTCTATCGGTCTCACAGGAAGATCTCGTGATCGAAGTGCGGCCGGCCTCTGCAGGCATTCTCCGGAGTTTCGATGGCGGAAGCGGGGCACTCCCTCGTTGGTCGTCACGCAGCTGTCGGACCGCCACAACGGTCTCGTCGGCCTCTGGGTCGGCAACGGCTCCGACGGCGACTTCGCTAATCTCAAGATCGTGCCGAGCAAAGCGTCCGGGGCGCGTTGACCCGACAACGGCGCGATCTCAACGCCTGGCCCGCCTCAAGACAAAGCATGGGGGCGAAGGTACGGACACGAATTTCGTCCAGAACATCGGCGGTGAGACCGGGATTCGAATCCCGTTGGCCGCGCCACCCTAGACCTGCCGATCAACGACTTCGATCGACGATGACGTTTTCGCTACCCACAGGTCTTCGTCGCGCCGTTCTGTGAAAGCGCAGGAAGTTTCCGCACGCTTGGGCGTGCGCCGGCCGAGCGAAAGTCCGTAACCTTTTTTCCCGGGATGAGTTTTTGATGTTGTCGCCGATCGTTTTTCACTTTGCCCACGGTCTTTCCCCCCCCTCATGGATTGCTGCATTCGGTGTCGCGAACTCCCAGCGTTGGGGCAACGGGGCGAACGAGACTCCGGGATCGCTGCGTTCGCAATCCCTTCCGCCCGACCTAGACGCCTGCCGAGCCCGCTACTTCACCGATGAACGACTTCCGTCTCGCGCTGCGTTCGCTTTCGAAAACGCCCGGATTCGCGCTCGTCGCGATTCTGATTATCGCCCTGGGCATTGGCGCGGCAACCGGGATGTTCAGCGCCGTCGACGCCCTCGTGCTGCGCCCCGTGGCGCTGCCTGGCTCGGACCGCCTGGCGGTCATCTACGAAACCAACCTTCCGCGCAATATCCGGCGATTCACCGCCTCATATCCCGATTACTG
>Ga0209385_1000616_pt1 | contig 14586 bp, 10 predicted proteins | sample NGEPerB_FD_184506 | JGI IMG/M metagenome (GOLD analysis project Ga0209385, IMG submission 184506) | Arctic peat soil microbial communities from the Barrow Environmental Observatory site, Barrow, Alaska, USA - NGEE PermafrostAB12-B... | ecosystem: Environmental > Terrestrial > Soil > Wetlands >... | reverse complement strand
CGTCGGGCGCCATCGTGGCCATCGCCGACATGAATTCGCTGGAAGCCGAAGTGGACGTGAACGAGGCCAACGTGGCGCAGCTTCAGTCGGGCCAGCCGGCGGAAATTACGGTGCAGGCCATTCCCAACCATACCTATAAGGGAGTGCTGCGCCAGGTCATCCCCACCGCCGACCGCACTAAGGCGACGGTGACGGTGAAGACTTCGATACTGGACAAGGACAAGTATCTGAAGCCGGAGATGAGCTGCAACGTCACATTCTTGCAGCCGGCGAAGCGAGCGGAGAAAACCGCGGCCGAGCCCAGGCGTATTGTGACCATTCCGAAGGACGCGATCGTTACGCGTGACGGCAAGTCGGTGGTCTTCCAGGTCGAGGACAGGAAGGTACATCAACTTCCCGTGGTGACCGGAGCCGATCTGCGCGGGGGAGTGATCGTAACCAGCGGGTTGGTGGGGTCGGAGACGCTGGTGAGTAATCCACCGGACAAGCTGAAGGACGGCGATTCGGTGAAGATCAAGAGCTAAAGTGGCGACTGTTGCGATTGACATTTTTTGTCTGAGTTGTCATTACGAGCGAAGCGAGGAATCTGCTTTTGTCTTCCCTCGGAACGCCGGTTGGGAACAGCAGATCCCTCACGGCCTAAAGGCCGTTCGTGATGACAAACAATAACGGGCATGTGGGAGGCCGGCAGGGCCGGACTTTAGTCCAGCGATAGAAGGGCGATTCCTTGATTAGCGATTGGGAGATCTCATGAGTGCAACCGAAGTGGCGACCAAGACGGGCGCGGTCAGCGTGCAGGATGTTCGCAAGTTTTACCAGCGCGACAGTATGCAGATCAAGGTGCTGGACGGCCTGAACCTCGAGGTGCCGCAGGGCGAATTCCTGGCGCTGATGGGCCCGTCGGGCTCAGGCAAGACCACGTTGTTGAACCTGATTGCGGGAATTGACCGCGCCACCTCAGGCCGCGTGGTGGTCGCCGGAACCGAGCTTGGCCCGCTGTCGGAGGGCGAGCTGGCGAAATGGCGCAGCCGCAATGTCGGCTTCATCTTTCAGTTCTATAACCTCATTCCCGTGCTGAACGCGCTGGAGAACGTCGAGCTGCCGCTGCTGCTCTCTCCTCTTTCCAAGCGCGAGCGTCGCGAGCGCGCCATGACCGCGCTGCGCATCGTGGGTCTCGCTGATCGCTCCAAGCATTATCCCCGTCAACTTTCCGGCGGACAGGAGCAGCGCGTGGCGATTGCGCGCGCCGTGGTCACCGATCCGACGGTGCTGGTGGCCGATGAGCCCACCGGCGATCTCGACGCCCAGAGCGCCGAGGAAATTCTGGACCTGATGCAGACCTTCAACAAGGAATTCGGCAAGACCATCATCATGGTGACCCACGATCCACGAGCGGCGGCGCGGGCGCACGTCCAGCGCCATCTGGACAAGGGAGTGCTGACAAATTGAGTGGCCATCAGCTTTCAGCTGTCGGCTGTCAGCCAAAGCAGTACTGCGATGGGTTTGGCTGATTGCTGACGGCTGATGGCTGATAGCGTTACTGAGAACTGACAACTGGCTACTGGCAACCGACTTATGAAATTCGCACCGCTCATTCTCAAGCATCTGCGCCGGAACTGGCTCCGCACGCTCAGCACCGTGCTGGCGATGGCGGTGTGCATCTTCCTTATCTGCACCCTGCAAACGGTGGTGGACGCGGTGAACTATGGCTTGCATCTGGGCAACGCCTCGCGCCTGGTGACGCGGCATTACGTTAGCCTGGTTTACAGGTTGCCCAACTCCTACGAGGCCAAGATCGCTGCTGTTCCCGGCGTGCAAAGCGCAGTCATCGTTACCTGGTTTGGCGGCACGTATCGCGGCGACATGAAGTATTTTTTCCCCAACATGGCCGTCGAGCCGGAAAAGTTTCTGCAGATTTATCCGGAGATCATGCTGCCGGAAGACCAGAAGCAGGCCTGGTTCCGCGATGGGCGAGGATGCATCATCGGGCGCAAGCTGGCGGAGAAACGGGGCTGGAAGGTCGGCGATACTTTTCAGTTGGAGAGCTTTATTCCCTACTACCGCGTGGGCAAGCCCTTCGACTTTGTGATCGACGGAATCTTCGACACCGACGTAGTCAAGTATCCCGCCACTGATCTGACCTCGATGTACTTCAACTACAAATATCTCTACGAGGCCACGGGGCAGCGCGCACAGATTGGCACCTTGACCGAGTTGATTGATGATCCCAAGAACGCGGGCCGCATCAGCAAGACTATCGACGCTGAATTTGAGAACAGCGACGTCCAAACCAAGACCGAGACCGAGCAGGCGTTCCGCGCCAGCTTCATCGCCATGGCGGGAAATCTGGCGTTGCTACTCAACGGCATCGGCCTTGCCGTGGCCTTCACCATTTTGTTGGTGACAGCCAATACCATGAGCATCGCGGTGCGTGAACGCCAGCAGGAAATTGGCGTGCTCAAGACGCTGGGATTCCCCAGCGGCCTGGTCATGGCGCTGATCCTGATTGAGGCGCTGCTACTGGGATTGATGGGCGGCGCGCTCGGGCTGATCTTTGCTGGAGGGGCGATCCATGCGCTGCCCAACGTTCCCTTCATCGGCGACGTGGTGCGTCAGTTCCCCGGACTGGGATTGTCACCCAAAATTATTTCCTATGGACTGGGCGCTGCTTTGCTGCTGGGATTGCTGGCCGGACTGGTCCCGGCGCTGCTGGCGTATCGCGCCCGCATAACCGATGTATTGAGGCAGGTGTGATGAAGAAGCAACTAGCAATTAGCAACTAGCAACTAGCAATTAAGAACCATTGTTAGTAGTGAAATAAGAACCTACCACTCAGATTGCGGCAGGTAAGCTTTCATGCAACATCAGGTAGAAACGGATGACCATATGAAAGCAATCGTCTATTACAACTACGGCCCGCCCGATGTTCTCAAGTATGAAGAGATTGAGAAGCCGACCGCTGGAGACGATGAAGTCTTGGTCAGAGTTCGCGCGGCTTCCGTCAATCCACTTGACTGGCACTTTATGAGAGGCACTCCGTATTTCGTTCGCTTAATGACCGGCCTGCGCAGACCAAAGGTCACACGACTCGGCGTTGATGTGGCCGGCCAGGTGGAAGCGGTTGGCAGGAACGTAACCCAGTTCAAACCAAGCGACGAGGTGTTCGGCACGTGCCGCGGGGCCTTTGCCGAGTATGCGTGTACTTCCGAATCAGCATTGGTCATGAAGCCGGATAACGTCACATTAGAGCAGGCGGCTTCTGTGCCTATCGCGGCATTCACCGCACTGCAGGGTCTCCGCGACAAGGGACAGATCCAGCCGGGGCAGAGGGTCTTGATTAACGGTGCGGCCGGAGGCGTGGGTACGTTCGCGGTGCAGATCGCCAAGTCGTTCGGCGCAGATGTGACCGGCGTATGCAGTACGAGGAATGTGGACATGGTCCGATCCCTCGGCGCAGATCGGGTCATTGATTACACCCAAGAAGATTTCACTAAGAGTGGTCAACGTTACGACCTAATTTTCGACACGGTTGGGAACCATTCGTTGTTGGCATGCAGGCGCGTCTTAAATCCCAAGGGGACATACATCGCGGTCGGAGGACCGAGCAGTCGGTGGATGATCGGTCCTTTGGCCAGCGCGATTACAGCGCCTGTATTGTCACGGTTCGTGGACCGGAAGTTCGTCACGTTCATTGCGAAAGGGAGCAAAGAGGACCTGACCGTGATGCACGAACTCATGGAGGCAGGAAAGGTAACACCGGTCATCGACAAGCGTTACAGGTTGAGTGAGGTCCCTGAGGCTATCCGGTATCTGGAAGAAGGGCACGCTCGAGGAAAAGTAGTCATAACTTTGTAACATCACAACACAACTTAACAATGCGTTGAACCCGCCTTTAGCGCTCGAGGGACCTGCTTTTGGGGGAATCACAGAAAAGCAGATCCCTCGGCGGCTGAAGCCGCCTCGTGATGACAATTCGCTAATTGCGAATTGCTAAATGCTAGCTGCTAATTCGAGGTTTTCATGGCCCTTCCCCTCAGCTATAACGTTCGCAACCTGCGCTCCCGCTGGAAAGTTACCCTGCTGGCCATCTTCGGGATTGCCTTGGTGGTGGCGGCGCTTGTGACCATCTTGTCCATGGCCCGCGGCTTCAACATCGCTTTGAGTTCCACCGGCTCCGACAACAATGCCATTGTGACCCAGCGCGGCTCGATGTCGGAGCTGACCTCGTGGATCGACATTGGCAATGCCAACCTGATCGCGGTCGATCCGCGGGTCGCGCGCGGTGCCGACGGCAAGCCCCTGGCTTCGTGCGAAGTCGTCGTGATCACCACACGGCCCAGGAAAGGGACCAACATCCCCACCAACATCACCTTCCGCGGGGTGACGCCCACCGCCTTCAACGTGCGCAACAACATCAAGATTGTCGAAGGCAGGCCTTTTACGCCGGGCCTGTTCGAGGTGATTGTCGGCAAGCGGATCGCCGACCGGGTCAGCGGAGTAGACATCGGCTCGACCATCAACATCCAGCGCAAGAACTGGAAAGTGGTGGGATTGTTCGCCGCCGAGGACAGCTCGTTCGAGAGCGAGATCTGGGGCGATTATGACGCCATGGCGCCGGCCATCGGGCGCAATGGCGGATGCGAGTCGCTGACCGTGCGGCTCACGAACCCAACCGTACTTGCGTCGTTCGATAAAGACATTCGCGGCAATCCGCAGATCCAGGTGAAGGCTGACTCGGAGCGCAAGTATTACGAGGACCTGGCTGGAAGCACAGCCACAGCGCTGATCATGCTTGCGTCGTTCGTCGCCATCGTGATGGGTATCGGGGCGGTGTTTGGCGCCATGAACACCATGTACGCCATCGTTTCGCAGCGCACGCGCGAGATCGGCACGCTGCGCGCCCTGGGCTTCTCGCGCTTCAGCATCCTGTTTTCTTTTGTCATGGAATCGGTGCTGCTCGCCATCGTCGGTGGCGTGCTGGGCTGCCTGATTGCATTGCCGATGAACGGCTACACCGCCGCCACCGGAACCAACGCTTTCAGCGAACTCGCATTCGCCTTCAAGGTCACCCCGGCGCTGTTGATCATCGGGCTCAGCTTCGCCGTGGTGATGGGATTCGTCGGCGGATTGCTGCCGGCCTTTCGCGCCGCACGAATGCCGATCACAAGAGCGCTAAGGGAGGCGTGAAGCAGGAACTAGTTTCAAGTTTCGAGTTTCAAGTTTCGCATAAGGGCGCGAGGTCCGCGTTTCTGAGCTAAGGCGGTTCTCCTTTGCGGCTTATGTCCGTGGCTTTTGTCTGGGTGTTAAAGGATTGCAGCATCCGTTTCTTCACTGGGCCACCACTGACGAGTGCCAACTCGCAACCACTGACATCTGCCTACTGACCACTCACTTCGCCCTCCAACGCCGACAGGGTCTCGTCATCCACGTCCCACTTCTTCAGGATGCGAAAGATAATCCGGCTGCTGAAGCCGGCGCGCATCAGGGTGCGAAATACCCGCGCCGCCTGCTTCCGGCCCTCGGGCTTGACTATGCGCTTGCGCTGCAAAAATTGGCGCGCCAGGTGCTCCTCGTTGACGTCGCCGTAGGCCGCGCCGACCACGCTGTCGATGATGTCGCCGTGCACGCCTTTGATCTTCAGGTCCTGGATAACGCGCAGCCGCCCGAATTTTTCATTCTCCTTGCGGAAGCGCGAATAGTTTTCGGCGTAGCTGGTGTCGTTGAGATATTTCTGTTCCTTCAGCCGGGCAACCACCATCTCGACCAGCAGTTCGCCGTGCTCCTGCTCTTTCACCCGGTTGCGCATCAGTCGCTTGATCTCGGCCACGGTGCGCATCTGCCGCGCCAGCGCTCCCACAGCGTATTCGTAGAGCGATTCCCCATCGTAGGTTTTGCCCGCACGCTTGAACGGCATGAGCAGATTATAGGCGGCACGAAGCAGTAGCCAGTAGTCAGTAGCCAGTTGCTGACTGCTAATTGCTAGTTGCTAATTGCTAGTTGCTGCTTAGACGGTGACGGGTCTGCGGTGGGATGTCTGCGAGGGGCCCGCGACGCAAAGGGTCTGCACGCGATAAGTAGAAACTCGATCGCCCGCGGTTGCGAACAGTATTTTCGTGCCGTTGTCAGAGGGCAAGACCCCAATGGCTCGATTTTTCCCAAACGTCTTGGCTTCATAAACCCCGCGGTCGGCCAACCCGAGAACCGCCTCCAAGGGTACGGCATTGGGTTCGCCTGGGTCCCAGGGGAAAGCCGCCCAACCAATCGAACACGTCTGGTGCAAATCGATGCCGGCGTCTCCCATGCCTGCTTCTTGATTTCCGACGGCGGTCAAGATGCGCGAGGCAAAGGTCGCCGCTTCTGCCCGATTGGAATAGCGGGACACGATCAGGAATTCATCGCCGCCCCAACGGACCAGGACGTCGGAGCTGCGGATCACGGAATTGATTCGCCGGGTCACCTCCAGCAAGACCTGATCGCCAACGCGGTGTCCGTAGCGATCGTTGACTTCCTTGAAATCGTCAAGATCAACCATGTAGAAGATCAAGTCGCTGACCCGGAGTTCTTGGACCCGGTAAGACCGCAGAGCCTGATTGGCGTCGCCAAGGATGGTAGTGTCAAAGAACCTTCGATTTCGAGCTCCAGTAAGAGGATCGGTTGCGGAGGTTTCCTGAAGTACCTGGTTGGCCTTGGCCAATTCCATCCTCATCCGATGCAGCTTGGCAAACACCAGAGAGGTCATTACCAGCATAATGCTCCGCGTAACCAGTTCTCGGAACCGGGTAACCGGCGCAGGCGAATTCCGATTGAGGACTGCCCATGCGCCCATGACCGGCAACGACAGCACAGCCAGCATTCCCAGTCTGGTCACAGGAACGAGCGTCTGCGATTTCCTCGCGGCCGCCGGAACGCCTGCCAGCGTGAAGCCGAATAAGCCGACCAGCGTGAATGCTGCGAGGGCCACCGAGCAGGGAACGTCGTACCAACTCCCCGGATAGTAAAGATGCTTGTCGATGGCTCGGTTGGCCACGTAACCAGTCGTCGTTGTGAGCAATTGTGCTGCAAAAAAAATCGCATAAAACCATTTCCAGCGTCCGAAACACCGACTCCACAAGAAAGCCAGCGTCAACAGCAGCACAATATCCAGTAAACCATTGAGCCGGTTATAGTTGGAGCCATATTTGGCCTCGTCCGGTACGACGTATTGCCAGGGAACCACGAAGAACAAGTAGAGATTAAGCCACCACAGAAGCAGCAACAGAAAATCGACGGCGCCCTTTGACTCGCGCCCCTTAACCGGGTCAAGGTGGGGCTGCAAGAGCAGAGCTGCTAAGAGTGGAATACTGGACAGGAACAGCAGAATGTCGCCGACAAACGGATTGGGTACTTCCTTGCGCAGCACCAGATCGAAATACATCCACATCGCCTGCGCGACCAGCGTTACGCCCCAACATGCCGCCAGCAGCATCCAGAACAGTCGAGTTGGTCGTGGGCTGGCGCTGGCGTTTACCAGGAAAACCAGCAGCGCCGACAAGATGAGAAGAAACTCAATGACATCGTTGAGTAGAGTGAGCGAAAGCGAGCGAGGAACGAAGACGGTTGCGGCAAACTGCGCCAGCAACAAGAAGCCAACCAGGGCAATCCACAAACTCAAATGATGTCGCGGATCTGGAATTAAAATGTTCGCGCGACTGTTTCCTTGGCCCAGATTAGTAGGGGCCATGATCTTTTCTACTGCGGCCATGAGCTTTTCCACTGCGCCCTGGTTCGGCATGCTTGACCTGGCATTATTCCTCTAGGCGAGACGATGAATCACAATGGGAACAAATGGGTAGAGCATGTGACTGCCCACAGGAGGCGGGGAAAGGAAAATGAAGTGTTTTGTTATCAGGAGTTTAGGATGCACCGTCGGAAGCAGCGACAGATCGCAATGAGGAGAAGTGCTTCTTCTTTGGATACTGTGCGGGATTGGTACACAGCAGCTCGAAGTCCGAATTTGAACGCCTATGCAGAACGCTGGGCGAGATCGGCGCCCACGCCGCCTGTTGATTGACCTTGGCCGCCGCCTGAACATTTCCGCAGCCGCATGGCTGCGGCCGATCGAGTTTCTTGACCTTACGGGAAGCATATCGTTCCTAGGATCTCTGACTACTTCTAAGCGCAGCGGCGATAGCGCAATCCCACTCATGGTATATTTTTGCAGATACAGGGACTACACTTTCATTGTGAAACGAAAGATTCTGATTACCGTGGTGGTGTTAGCGGCAGGCTTAGTGACGCTCCTCGCCTATGACAGTGGGGCCGAGATGGTTCAAACTGTCATGGGCGTTCTCCATTTCTATGCGTCGAAGTTTGTCTCATCCGCCGTCTCAACATTAGGAATACAGGGAATAGGGATCATCCTCATGCTCGTTGTTATCGCGGTGGCGGTGATTGTCTTCCGCGGAAAGGACGAGGATACCATCTAGTTTTTCGCTCTCTGTTCTCGCCACCTGCGTCGCGCGAGTGGGCGAGAGTCAGATGAACGCTTGGGGTTGAACGAACTCATCCCGGAACACTCGACTGACTTACGACGGAAGACACGTTGAAATAGGTCTAGTGCCTGGCATCGCTTCCTGCCTTCTGATCGGCGATCCACTTGGTGACCCGCGCGTGCAGAACGTCGAGCGGCAAGGGTCCGGCATCAAGCACTTCATCATGAAAGCTGCGGATGTCGTACTTCGGGCCGAGGTCCTTCTTCGCCTGCTCGCGAAGTTCGAGGATCTCCATCTGGCCTAGCTTGTAAGCCAGTGCCTGCCCTGGCCATGCGATGTAGCGATCCACTTCGGTCTGAATGTTGGGCTCGTCCATGGCGGTATGCTCGCGGAAGAAGTCCACCATCTGCTGGCGGCTCCAGTGCTTGTAATGGACTCCGGTGTCGACCACCAGGCGAATCGAGCGCCACATTTCGTTTTCCAGCCGGCCGTATTCGCTATACGGGTCCTGGTAGAAACCGACGTCCTTGCCCAGCCGCTCCGAGTAAAACGCCCACCCTTCGGAGTAGGCGTTATAGTTTCCGTACTTGCGGAAAGGCGGAATGCCGGTCAACTCCTGCGCAATCGAAAACTGCAGATGGTGTCCAGGAACACCCTCGTGATAGGCGATGGCTTCAACATTGAGCAGCAGACGGTGCTCGGGATCGTACTCGTTCACGTTAATCCGCCCAGGACGTACGCCGTTGCCGGTCCCCGGCGAGTAGTCGGCTGGAACTTCATTGGGCGCCCGGTACGCTTCCATGGCGACCACCACCAGCTTGTTCTTCGGCAGCCGGCCAAACAATTGGGGCAGCTTGCTGTACATCTGGTCGGTGTAGTGCTGATACAAGTCGAAAATTTGCTGACTCGAGGTGCCGTGCAGCTTGGGGTCCTGGCGGATGTGTTCATGGAAGCTCTTCAAATCGGCAAAGCCCTGCTGCTTCGCTATGACCAGCATCTGCGTCTCGATGTCGGCCACCTGCCGCAAACCCATCTGGTGAATCTGCTCAGGCTGAAGCTCGGTGGTGGTCATGCGCCGGACTTCAAACTGATAGCGCGCGTCGCCGTCGGGCAGTGACCAGACCCCCATTTCCGTCCGGCCTTTAGGGGCATAGTCGTTCTTCACAAAGGCGGCAAACTTCGCGTAGGCGGGATTGACTTCGCTCTTGACCGTCTTCATCACCGCGTCGCGCAGGTGCTGCTGCTCGGCGGGTGGAATCCCCTCGGGAAATTTCAGTACCGGCTGGTTGAAGGGGTTCTTCTCTTCCTTGGCGTCGGCTATCTCCTGCGCCTGGACCGCCACTTTCTCCAGCAGAAACTTGGGCGGCATCAGATGGTCGCGCAAGCCGAGCTTCATGTTGGCGGTCACCTGATCGAACACGAGTGGCAGTTGGTGCAGCCGGGCAATATAGTTCTCGTAATCTTGCACCGTCTTGAATGGCATCTGCCGGGGCAGGGAAGCGTAGTTCAGGTGCACGCCATTCATCTGGTCAACCGGCATCTCCCAGTCATGGAACTTCGCGCCCTCCACGGCCTGACGCAGGTCGCGCACCATGAGTTGCCGATTGAGCACCTCCTCTTCGGGGAATCCCGAGGTGTCGATCGCCTCGAAGACCTTGAGTTGTTGCTTTGCGTATTCCACCTGTTTCGCGATCGCTTGGGGTGAATAGTCACCCAGGCGGTCGTTGTAGCGCGTGTCACCGACGTACGTCGCGAATTCTGGATAGGTACGAAGCGTGTGCTCCCATTCAGCCTGCAAGGCGTCGCGCAACTGGGCGCGCCGTGCCTCGAGGCTATTGCTGTTGCTCTGGGCGGAGAGGGCCACAGTGCAGGCGTAAACGATTGATGCAACAACCAACAGTTTCATGCTCAGCACCTCGGGCTTAGAACGAACACAGTAGCCGTCGGCTGGCAGGGCTTCAGCAGTCCTGGCACACGCGAGGGTTACGGCTCGTTTCCGCACTATATCAAGTCAATCCTCCGCCAACAATTCCTTCCACCTGCTGTTCTTCCAAGTCGCGTGCGCGAAAGCACGTTCATAATCGGAGGAACAGAGCGCTCGCCGATGGGCAATAGGTTGCCGATGCGGACGAGGCAGGACCCCTGGTAGCTGAAAACCAAACAAATCTTGGAAAGGCTGGGCCCTGCGAACGAATACCCTTGACTTCACCGGTGAGGAAATGGTCAGATGATTCGCGATAGGGTTCGTGGTGGCTTGTACGCATCCGGGAGAACTGGCGACTTCTTATTTTGGTACGCGAGGGCTCGCACGAAGGAAAAGCGCCACTTCGAAAGAGCCGAGGCTAGACCTCGTAAGTAAGTTGTCAGGTATCTAAATGCGATGTAGGTCCGTACGAGTTTTGCGCTATTTTCTGCTTTCTTGCTCTCTGACTGCCTCTGCTTACGCGCAGCAACCGTCCACGCCCAACTCTTCCACTTCACCGGCCGCCGCGACTGCTGCGCCGGCTAAGAGCGCCTTGCCGCCCAGTGAACGAGTCGTCCTGAAAGTCGGAAATGTGCAGGTTACCCAGGCGGAGTTCGAGTCTCTACTCAGTACCTTAGAGGCGCAACAAGGACCGGCCGACCTGAGCCGTCAAGCTATAGGCGAGAACTACGCGTCCCTGCTGATGCTTGCACAACAGGCCGTTGCCCATCGCTTGGACGCTTCGCCCGAGGTCATCCGCCAACTGGCCATTGATCGCACCCAGATACTGTCCAACGCGGAGTTCGCCAGCCTGAAGAGCCAGGCCAAGCCCACCGCAGAAGAGATCAGCGCGTATTACTCCGCCCATCTGGACGACTACGACGTCGTGCTGGTGCGCAGAATCTTCATTTGGAAGAAGGTCGGGCAGGGCATGAGTTCAGCGGACGCCCATGCGCTGGCCGACGCCATCCGTCAGGCTTATGCCTTGGGAAGCGATCCCAGGAAATTGATACGCGATCCCAACAGCGTCGTGCTTGACGCGGAACCTCTGAGCTTTCAGCGTGGGGAGTTGCCGGAAACAATGGCCAAGCCGGCATTCACCATCAAGGAGGGAGAGTGGGCCGTGCTTGACGACAATGCTGACACTCTGGTGCTTTTGCAACTGGTCAAGCGCAGCCGGCGAGATCTGAAGGAGATGTCACCGTCCATCGAAAAGAAACTGCAAGGTGAGAAATTGAAAGCGCAGTTGGATAATTTGAAGAAGCAAAGCGGTGTTTGGCTGGACCAGGGTTACTTTGCGCCTGCCCCGCCGATGCCTTCCAGTATGCAACCTCAAACTTCGGGCCCTACAAACCCAGTGCATAAGGAGAAAGATGAAGATAAACAACAGAACTAAAACGCTCTGGTACGTTGCGCTACCCATTCTCATCGTGGTAGCGTGTGTCCTCCAACCGCAGGCCCGAGCCCAGATGACGTCAACGGGTATCGACTGCTCGCAGATTGCCGCCCTTCACCTGTTGAAGCAAGACAACATGCGCGCCGGCCTTACTCTGATCGAATGCGGCATCGTACAAGGCGGCCGGCCTTCCGGCTCCGGCGATGAAGTCACTGGCGACAGTCCTCAACCGCCCAACATCCTGGTCAGCAACCGTAGCTGTACTTCAGGAAACAGCTGCACCCATAGTGAAAGCATGGTATTCGCCAGCCCCAGGGCCGGCGATCACACCGTGGTGGTCAATTACAACGACGAGACCGGCAGCGGCAGCGACTATTCCGGCGTGTCCTACTCGCTCGATGGCGGCTCCACCTTCACTCAGATCGTTCCCTCACCGTTTGGCACCGGCCACGGGACTAACTTCGGAGATCCCATCGTGGTTTTCGACGCCAAGTTAGCGATGTGGTTTGCGGGCGACTTGGCTACCGGCTGCGGTGGTCAGGGCATCGGCACCTGGAAGTCTCCCGACGGCCAGAATTGGACGGTCTCAGCCTGCGCCCATAACGGCGGCTCTGATGATCGCGAGTCCATGTGGGTTGACAACGCCCCGTATAGCCGGGCCTACGGCCGCATGTACGTTTCCTTCAACAACTTCAATGTGGGTGGAGGAGCTCTGTTTGTAACTCACTCCGACGACGGCGTCACCTGGAGCACGCCCGTCCAGGTCGCCAATGGCACACCCTTCATTCGCGACGTACAGATCACCGGCACCTTGCCCGGCCAGATTCCTCCCTCTGCCACGTGGATGAGCCCCGTGTTTCTGGAAGGCATGGACGAGGGTAGCGGGGGTTTGAGTACCCGCCAGAACGTCATGTATCGCTCCACCGACGGGGGTGCCACTTGGACCTCGTCCACTCAGGGTCCCCGCTTTAATCCCGTGGGTGACGCCGGCACCTGCGGCTACTTCGCAAAAGTCAATCCCATCTGGCGGCACATGGGCTGGGGTGAGCCAGCCGTTGGTCCGAACGGAACGATCCACTATGCCTACGCTGGCAAAGGAACAGCCAGCGGTGACAACGGGGACATCTTCTACGTGCGTTCCACCGACAACGGCGTGACTTGGTCCGCGCCCATCAAACTTAACGACGACACAGGCGGCCAGTTCAAGACCCAGTGGATGCCGTCGGTTTCCGTCAACTACAGCCCCACCAGCCCCTTGCCGCAGGCCAAGGTAACCGTGTCCTGGTACGATCGTCGCGCCGCCACCTCAGCGTGTAATGTGGCCACCGATCCGGGATGCAGCTACGAGCGCTATGGCATTCAATCGGCCGATAACGGCGCCACTTGGGGAGCGAATTTCGCTATCAGCACCCAATTGATTCCCCAGCCGAACCAGAACGATCCCTTCATACAGAGCTGCTATGCGGGCGACTACGACTACAGCACGGCCCTCGGTTCAACTGCCTATGTAACCTGGACTGATGGACGCGTTGCCATTGGTGGCGTCCAGGTACAGGACGTGGAATTTACCGCCGTACCCGAGCCGTAGAGCGATCGTTCTGCGAACCTCGGACTAACCAAAGAGGGCGGCTAACTGGCCGCCCTTTTTTTATGCCGGCGGAGCGCCCGCTCCGCGCGGCAGCCCTTCGCAGTTGAGGATCCCCGACTCCCACGGGCAGCATCCGCGGTCAAGGGTGGGAACCTCGGCCTCACAGTTCCGCTCAAAGGCTAGCAGGCTTTTCGCGCTGGCGGTAGACCTACCCCCCTTCCCCTGATGCTCGTAAAATCTTGAAAACACACATGAAATGCAGAAAAATCCGGTACTGTCCGGTTTGTGTGTTGTGGCACAAACCGGGGAGTCCTGACAAGCGCTAGCTTGTAGGCGGTCGGTGCGATGTGATGGTTTGCTGAAATGGATTTGCTATGCGTGGCGGAATACGCCGGTCACTAAAACTCAAGATAAACCGCACTCATGTTGCCCATCCGAAATTTCAGAGGATGATCGCCCTTATCGCACACCATTCTTGTGGTCAGTAAGCGGAGCAGTGTGTCTCTGGTGGGGATACCTGGTCGGTACTTGGCGTACGGGCGTCGGGAATTGGTCTAGCGGAGCGATACGGAGATGAGCGCACGGCACGGCAGCTTGGGGCTCATCGGTTTATTGACCCGACTCCGGCGGAGCGGTCATCCACGCCCCGAAAGGGGAAAAGAAAGAAGGCGACGGGGCGACAGCGGCAGCGATAAGCTGAACGCTGGAGGTTCCAATATGCCTCACCGTGCGTTGCTTATGCTGGCTGTTCTACTGATGGTGTGCTGTGCCTTGTCGTCCCAAGATGAGATGGCAACGTGTAAGACAGTGGGCGAGTGTCAAACGAAGTTGCGTGCATGGGAAAGCTGGGCCGACAAGAATATGCCGAAGTGCAAAGAGGCGATGAAAGATGCGGACAAGTTTGAAGCCGAGAACAAGACTCTGCGATCCTCCAATGAGAGCCTAGAGAATAGGAAAATTGAAGAGAATTTGGCGACGGCAGCGGTCGGTGTTGGAGTTGGTTTGTTTTGCGCGTTTTGGTTGGCGAGGGCGCTAAAACGGGTGTGGCCTGTGTCCAGTAAGGGCAAGCAGTTGGTGTTTATGGTGTGCGGAGCGGTTTGGATAACAGTGGCGGCGCTCATCGCGGTAAATGACTCAGACCTGTCGCAGCATCCGGTAAACATGTTGT
>Ga0209385_1000614_pt1 | contig 14599 bp, 9 predicted proteins | sample NGEPerB_FD_184506 | JGI IMG/M metagenome (GOLD analysis project Ga0209385, IMG submission 184506) | Arctic peat soil microbial communities from the Barrow Environmental Observatory site, Barrow, Alaska, USA - NGEE PermafrostAB12-B... | ecosystem: Environmental > Terrestrial > Soil > Wetlands >... | reverse complement strand
AACAGGAGCCTCCGTAACCTGTTCCCGGATAAATAAATTTACTTCCAATTCTCGAATCGCTTCCGATTCCTTTCCTCACGTTGTTGATATCAGCTCCGAGGATGTCGCATAAATTTGCTATTTCATTTATGAAACTTATGCGCGTTGCAAGCATCGCATTTGCCGCATATTTTGTTATTTCTGCGGAAGCAATATCCATAAACAGGATAGGATGATTATTAAGTACAAATGGCATGTAAAGCCTGTTCATAATATCCCGGGTTCTTTCATTGTCAATTCCAATAACGATTCTTTCAGGTTTTAAAAAATCATCCACTGCGGCTCCTTCTTTAAGGAACTCAGGATTGGAAGCCATGTCGAAGGGAACGTTTACATTGCGTTTTTCGAGTTCAGCCTTTATTGTGTTACGGATTTTTTCAGATGTACCCACCGGCACAGTGCTTTTTGTCACTACAACAATATGCTCTTTAATTATACGTCCGATTTCCTTTGCTACAGTCAGAACATGCTTAAGATCAGCAGAACCATCTTCGCCGGGAGGAGTTCCGACTGCAATAAAAATAACTTCCGATCCCTCAATTCCATCTTTTATATCAATAGAAAAGGAAAGACGCTTTTTTTCAACATTCGATCTTACCATACTTTCAAGTCCGGGCTCATAAATAGGTATGGTACCATTCTTAAGCTGATGTATTTTATCAGAGTCCAGGTCAACACATGTCACATTAACTCCGCTCTCGGCAAAACAGGCACCTGTAACCAAACCAACATAACCAGAGCCGACAACCGCAATTCTCATAGATAAAAAGGTGTTTTTAGTTAAAAACTATATCATTTGTGCAAAGATAATATAACAAGTGAAATCGGCAACGGGTATGCGGCGCTGGGTTTGCAGCAACCTGTTTTTCTCTCAACCTCAATCTCAACCTCAACCTCAACCCAAACCTCAACAGATGCCCTCAGTCATCGAATTTATACCATATTGTTGTGGGGATTTTAAAAAATAGCATATCTTTGCAACCAATTTTTCTACCAAAATAATGTCTAACTTATTAATTATTAGTTCTTTTAATTTAAAATTATGACTGAAAACAAAAAGAAAACGACCAAAAAGGAGGTTGTTGAAAAAAGCGAAACCCCTGTAAAAGAGGTAAAGAGAGCAAGAACCAAGGAAAAAATCGAAAATCAGGATGTTTCAACCGAAACATTGCCTTCAGACGAAGTTATTACAGTTGTTGCAGAAGAGATTCCCGAAGTGGAAGTGGCCGCAGAAGCCGTTAAGGCTGAAGATTACGGGTTCGAATCTGAAGTAAAGAAAGAAAAGAAACCGAAAAAAGCTCAGGAAGAACCTGACACTGAGACGGAAAAAGAAATTAAAACAAAACCCGAGCCAAGAACTGTCACATCGGCAGAAGATTTTGACTGGGATACTTTTGAGAGTGAGGAAAAGCGAAATTCACCAAAGTATCTGGAGTTTGAATCACTCTATGACGAAACTCTCTCAACAATTGCCGTAGATGAAGTAGTGATAGGTACAGTAATCCAGATGACCTCACGCGAGGTTGTTATTAATATCGGATATAAATCGGAAGGTGTAGTCAGTTTGAATGAATTCCGTTATAATCCTAATCTTAAAGTCGGGGATAAAGTTGAAGTTTATGTAGAAAGCCAGGAAGATAAAAAGGGCCAGCTTTTGCTTTCTCATAAAAAAGCACGTGCAATTAATTCATGGGACAGGGTTAATGCATCTCTTGAAAAAGATGAGATCATCACCGGTTACATCAAATGCCGCACAAAGGGTGGTATGATTGTAGATGTATTCGGTATTGAAGCATTCCTTCCAGGTTCACAGATCGATGTCAAACCTATACGCGACTACGATGTATTTGTTGGTAAAACAATGGAATTCAAGGTTGTAAAAATTAACCAGGAGTTTAAAAATGTAGTTGTTTCCCATAAAGCTCTAATTGAAGCCGAACTCGAACAACAGAAGAAAGAGATTATTGCAAAACTTGAAAAAGGACAGGTTCTTGAAGGAACTGTTAAAAATATTACATCATATGGTGTATTCATCGACCTCGGTGGCGTCGATGGACTTATTCATATAACTGATCTTTCATGGGGCAGGGTAAACCATCCCGAAGAGATTGTTCAGCTCGATCAGAAACTCAATGTCGTTATCCTCGATTTCGATGACGATAAGAAAAGAATTGCCCTGGGTCTTAAACAGCTTACTTCACACCCATGGGATTCTGTTGATCCGAACATGAAAATAGGTGACAAGGTTAAAGGAAAAGTTGTAGTTATGGCTGATTATGGCGCTTTTGTTGAAATTGCACCTGGTGTTGAAGGTTTGATACATGTATCTGAAATGTCATGGTCACAGCATCTTAGAAGTGCACAGGAATTTCTGAAAGTAGGCGACGAAATTGAAGCTATAATTCTAACCCTCGACAGAACTGAGAGAAAAATGTCTCTCGGAATTAAACAGCTGAAGGCCGATCCATGGCAGAATATTGATGAAAAGTACACAGTTGGTTCGAAACATATTGCCAAAGTGAGAAACTTTACCAACTTTGGTGTATTCGTTGAGATTGAAGAGGGAGTTGACGGACTCATACATATATCTGATTTATCATGGACGAAGAAGATTAAGCATCCTGCAGAATTTACAGCTATCGATGCTGATATTGAAGTAGTTGTTCTCGAAATTGATAAAGAAAACAGACGTTTGAGCCTCGGCCACAAACAGCTTGAAGAAAATCCATGGGATGTCTTTGAGAATCTCTTTATCATGGATTCAGTGCATGAGGGGACAGTTGTTGAAGTATTCGACAAAGGCGCTGTAATTGCTCTTCCTTATGGTGTTGAAGGATTTGTTACTCCGAAACATCTTGTGAAAGAGGACGGAATGATGGCTAAAGTTGACGAAAAACTTATGTTCAAAGTAATTGAATTTAATAAGTCAGCTAAGAAAATAATCGTTTCGCACAGCCGAGTGTTTGAGGATGAAAAGAAAGCTGCTGAAACTCCTGTTAAAAAAGAGGAAACAGCTTCACCTAAGAAAACTGCCAGAAAACCAAAATCCAACTCTGAGAAAACTACCCTGGGCGATATTTCACAGCTTGCCGCTTTAAAAGAAGAAATGGAAGAAAAAGAGAATAAAGCTTCCAAGAAATCGAAAAATTAATTAAATTTAGGCTATCAAATTTTAGTACTATGGATTTTAATATTGAGAGCCGGAACAACAGCACTGTTATTCAGATACAGTCGGAAAAACTTGATACGCACATAGCTCCGGCACTTAAGTCGGAACTTGTGCTTGTTTCAGGAAAGGGTGAAAAGAATATTATCCTCGATCTTGAAAAATGTCAGTATTGCGACTCTTCTGGACTGAGTGCTATCTTAGTAGCCAACAGGCTATGTAAAAATGCAGGTGGTACGTTCGTTCTTTGCGGACTTAATGAAGCAGTAGAACGTCTTATCACAATTTCTCAGCTCGATACCGTACTTACTATTACAGCAACGGTTGATGATGCTGAAAAAATGATATCATAAAGAAGATTGCTTTGCAGTGTGCGATGAAACTGACTATACTTGGTAGTAGCTCTGCATTGCCAACATCAGTAAGATATCCATCCGCTCATGTGCTCAATGCGCATGAGCGGTTATTTTTAATAGACTGTGGTGAAGGTACGCAGATGCAGCTGAGAAAGACCAGACTCAGGTTTGCTAAAATAAACCATATTTTCATAAGCCATCTTCACGGCGATCATGTTTTCGGTCTTTATGGGCTCTTGTCAACATTCAGTTTAATGGGAAGGACAAACCCCATTCATCTCTATGCTCCTGAAAACTATGATAAAATGCTTAGATCACATCTCAGCGATTTTGATATTAATCTAAGCTTTGAGATTGATTTCGTGCCTCTTTCAGGTAAGGACCCGGTAAAAATACTCGATGACAAATATCTTACCGTGACCTCTTTTCCCCTTAAACACCGAATACCTTCTTATGGATTCCTTTTCAGGGAAAAAAGATCTGACAGGAATATCATAGGAGAATATATTGATAAATACAAAATTCCACAGGTCAGAATTCCTGCAATTAAAAAAGGGGAGGATTTTATTGCTCCCGACGGCTCCGTAATAAAGAATGAAGATCTTACAATTCCTCCCCGTGAACCTCTGTCATATGCCTATTGCAGCGATACGAAATACTTCAAACGATTGGCTTCTTTTGTAAAGGGAGTTAGTTTATTATATCATGAAGCAACTTTCGACGGGAGTAAGGAAGATCTTGCTGAAATAACCGGACATTCAACGACTTATGATGCTGCCAGGACGGCACTTGATGCGGGGGCAGATGCTCTTATTATTGGTCATTTTTCAGCCCGTTATAAAGACATTTCTCCGCTTGTTGATGAAGCGAGAACTATTTTCCCGGAAACATATCCGGCTATCGACGGTGAGACATTTGAAGTGGGGAATATTACTGGTCTTTTATAAAAGATTGTCTATCTTTGACACTTAATCTTATTTGAAATATTTAAATAGAATTAACAAAGAGAAGATTCCTCGCTATCGCTCGGAATGACATGGGCTTTATCTCAAGCATAAGCATGTTGTCATTCCGAATGAAGCATAGCGGAATGAGGAATCTTATCTCAATTAATAATAAATCACTATAGTCTTGCAGGAAAAAATTTTAATACTCGATTTCGGATCTCAGTATACTCAATTGATAGCCAGAAGGATACGCGAAATTAATGTCTATTGCGAAATACATCCTTATAACCATTTTCCCTCTCCCGATGAAAGTGTCAGAGGTGTCATATTATCTGGCAGTCCATCCTCAGTGCGTGATAAAAATGCGCCGTTCCCTGACCTTTCAATGATCAAGGGAGTTGTTCCGTTGCTTGGTATCTGTTACGGGGCCCAGTACCTTGTTCAGGATTTTGGCGGAGATGTTAAGCCTTCGGCAATAAGGGAGTATGGAAGGGCAAACCTTATCTACGTAGATTCAAATGATCCGCTATTTGAAAAGATAAATTCCGGAACACAGGTGTGGATGTCGCATGCCGACTCAATTGCAACAATTCCTGCCGGATATAAAATAACGGGATCAACATCCGATGTAAAAGCCGGCGCTTATCACATAAATGGCGAAAAGACATGGGGCATACAGTTCCATCCTGAAGTTTATCATACCACTGACGGAACACAGATACTTAAAAATTTTGTCATCGGGATCTGTGGTTGTTCTCAGAACTGGACTCCTGATTCTTTCGCTGGCACAACTGTTATCAGCCTGAAAGCACAACTTGGTGATGATAAGGTAATACTTGGACTTTCAGGCGGAGTCGATTCTTCAGTCGCTGCATTCCTGCTCCATAAAGCTATTGGCAAAAACCTAACATGTATTTTTGTTGATAATGGATTGCTCAGAAAGAATGAATTTGACAAAGTGCTTGAATCATACCTCGGGCTTGGGCTAAATGTTGTTGGTGTTGATGCTGGTGACAGGTTTCTTGATCAACTGGAAGGTATTAGTGATCCTGAGACTAAAAGAAAGATAATAGGACGTGTATTTATTGAGGTTTTTGACAGTGAAGCAAAAAAAGTCAAAGACGTCAGATGGCTGGCACAGGGAACAATATACCCCGACGTGATAGAATCTGTCTCGGTTAACGGTCCATCAGCAACAATCAAGTCGCATCATAATGTTGGTGGCTTACCTGCAAATATGAATCTGAAAGTTGTGGAACCCCTTCGTCTTCTGTTTAAAGATGAAGTCAGAAGAGTCGGCCAGTCTCTGGGACTTCCCGATTTTATTCTTAAAAGGCACCCGTTCCCCGGTCCTGGATTAGCGATTCGACTGCTGGGAAAAATGACAAGGGAGAAGTTAGCCATACTTAAAGATGCTGACGATATTTTTATTGAAGGTCTGAAAAAATATGAGTTGTATGATTCAGTCTGGCAGGCTGCTGTTATACTTTTGCCTGTTCAGTCGGTCGGAGTGATGGGAGATGAACGGACTTATGAAAACGCAGTAGTGCTTAGGGCGGTGAGTTCAACAGACGGCATGACAGCAGACTGGTCGCACCTGCCATATGATTTTCTTGGTTTTATCTCGAATGAAATAATAAACAGGGTAAAAGGAATTAACAGGGTTGTATATGATATAAGCTCCAAACCTCCATCAACAATAGAATGGGAATAAGTCAAAAGTCAAATCCATCATATACACTTAACCCTGAGCGATGAACCCTGAACATCCTGCGATTTCATATATCTCCACAAAACTTTAAAGCCTTTAAATTGTTGAAACATAATAAAACATTAAAATTAAAAAATGAAGAGAAAAATATTTTCAGAAGCAGTTTTAATAGTTTCATTATTACTGGTTGCTATTACCGCTTCATCGCAGGTATTAAATGAGGGTACTTTTAAATTCGGAAGAACTCTGAGCCTGATTGACAATTTTTATGTTGATTCAGTGAATCTGGATGTGCTCACTGAAAAGGCAATAATTGAGGTACTGAAAAACCTTGACCCGCATTCCACATATATCTCTGCCAAAGATGTTAAAGAGATGAATGAACCTCTTAACGGAAATTTTGAAGGAATCGGTGTTCAGTTTAATCTTCTGCGCGACTCAATAATAATTGTTGAACCTATTGGTGGTGGACCTTCAGAAAAAGTTGGAATCAGGGCCGGAGACAGAATTCTGACCATTGATCAGGAAAAAGTTACAGGTATAAATATTTCTACAAACGGAGTACGCAGCAGGCTAATGGGCCCGAAGGGGACTAAAGTGAATATAACAGTATACAGAAAAGGATCGAAAGATATCCTCGATTTTACTATTATCCGAGATAAGATTCCGATATTAAGTGTCGATGCTTCCTATATGCTAGACAAAGAAACCGGGTATATTAAGCTGAATAAATTTGCAGCTACTACAGAGAAGGAGTTTTCTGATGCTGTAACAAATCTTAAAAAGAACAACATGAAAAACCTTGTTCTCGATTTAAGAGGGAATGGTGGTGGATACATGCTTGCTGCAACTCAATTGGCCGACAAGTTTTTCGCTGATGAGAAACTGCTGGTTTACCTGCTCGGCAGAAAATCGCCAAGGCAGGACTTTAAATCAACTGGCAACGGAGTTCTTTCCTCATCGAGGCTGGTTGTTCTTACAGATGAAGGTTCTGCATCGGCAAGCGAGATTTTTGCAGGAGCTATACAGGATTGGGACCGTGGAGTTATTTTAGGCCGGAGGACATTCGGTAAAGGGCTGGTACAGAATGGTTTTTATCTTACTGATGGTTCAATGATAAGACTCACGATTGCGCGCTATTACACACCATCAGGCAGATCAATCCAAAGACCTTATAATGAAGGATATGACAAATACATGGAAAATTTTTATAAAAGATATACCGATGGCGAACTCATGTCGGCTGACAGCATCCGTTTGCCTGATTCGTTGAAGTATAAGACTTTGATTAACAAAAGGATCGTATATGGAGGAGGTGGAATAATGCCCGATGTTTTTGTGTCGGCAGATACTTCATATATTTCTCCATATTTTAACAAGCTTTTTGCAAAAAATGTTCTTACTACTTTTACTCTTGATTATTATGATAAGAACCGTTCCATACTGAATTCAAAATATAAATCCTTTAATGACTTTAAGTCAGAATTTGAATTCACCGCTGATGATATCAAATCTTTCATTGCCAAAGGTGAAACTGACGGAGTTAAGTTTAACGAGGATCAGTTTAATAAGTCTAAAGCTGAGATATTAGTAATATTAAAGGGGTATGTTGCCAGTAATATGTGGCAGACAAACGAGTTCTACCAGATATTAAATGAAAACGATAAAGTGATCGACAGAGCTATTAAGGTTATATCAGATAAAAAGAATTATAATTCATTAATAGGTATCCAGTAATCTGGAGCCAATAAATTCATAATGAGATTTGTAGCAAAGACTCTGTACGGACTTGAAAAAGTCCTTTCGGAAGAACTCATCAGTATGGGAGCCGGAATGGTGCAAATTGCAAACCGGGCAGTATTGTTCGAAGGTGAGATGAGTCTACTTTACCGGGTAAATTATGCTGCAAGAACAGCATTGTCAGTACTCCTTGTAATTGCTGACTTCAGAATAAGATCAAAAATTGACCTGTATAAGGAGGGATTAAAGATAGAATGGGATAGATATATGGATCCCGACAATACTTTTTCCATTGTTCCTGTAATAAATTCACCTCATTTTAGCCATACCGGATATCCGGGCCTGATTCTTAAAGATTCTGTCGCCGATTATTTCAGGAATAAAACTGGCAGGCGTCCTTCAGTAGATAATTCTAATCCTACGGTACTCATCAACCTTCATATCAGCAATGATATGGTGACCATTTCGCTTGACTCTTCTGTGGTACCATTGTTTAAAAGAGGTTACAGACAGGATCAGTCGGTGGCTCCTCTGAACGAAGTTCTTGCAGCCGGTATAATTCTCTTATCCGGATGGAAAGCATCTGCAACTCTTACAGATCCGATGTGCGGATCAGGTACCCTACCGATTGAGGCCGGGTTGATTGCCTGCAGGATCCCTCCGGGAAAATTCCGTCAGTTTTTCGGATTTCAGCGCTGGAGAGATTTTGATGAGGATCTTTTTGAAAAGATCAGGAATGATTGTAACAGTCTTATTGTCCCCTCCTCTGTAAAAATTTCAGGAAGCGACATCTCTGAACAGACTGTGCAAGTTGCTAAAGCTAATGTTGCCAGAGCAGGTCTTAATGATGCTGTAGTTCTTGAAACATCTGATTTTAAGGATCTTAAAGCCTCTGATGATAGTGGTTATGTGTTTCTCAATCCTCCATACGGACAGAGAATTCAGCCTGAGGAAATCAACAATCTTTATAATATGATCGGAACAACACTTAAACATAATTTTCCAGGGAACACAGCATGGCTGATAACTTCAAACAAAGAATCACTCAAACATGTTGGATTAAAACCTAAAGAAAAGCATATTCTGTTTAACGGAGCTTTGGAATGCATCCTGCTTAAATATGAGATGTATCAGGGAACAAAAAAACAGGGGAGGTCGTGACATCACCTCATATATGTTATTAATCACAACAAATCGCTACATTTATCAAAAATACCGCTATTATTTAAAAATCGGTAAAGAGGTCAAGTTATAATTTGGTAACTTTATATTTTTATTATATTTGTTATTCGAAAACTTGAGCATATCTAAAATGAAGCTTAAATGAGCTTTAATATAGAGAATTACTTTTCAGACCTGTCGACCGCGAATACAATCCTTTATTATAAGGGTAATGTTGATTCGGATCTCATAAATCATATTCTTGACACTGTCGAGGAGAAAATGGTTTCTGTTAAAGAACAGTCTAAGCTCAGAAAAAAGGTTTATAATGTTCTGGTAGAGAGCCTTCAGAATCTATATCATCACGTTGACAAAGTTCCTGAAAATTTTGAGGATCAGACATGTGAAAAATTTGGTTTGCTCGTTGTGAAAAAGGTAAATGACGGGTACAGGATTGTAACCGGTAACTTTGTGCATATTGAAAACGTGGAGAAGCTTGAAGAGAAAATTAAAAGAATTAACAGATCAAGCCATGAGGAGATAAAGGAACTTTATAAATTTATTCTGAACCACCAGAGAATATCGGCTAAAGGTGGAGGTGGTCTCGGACTTGTTGATATAGCAAGGAAAACAGGTAATAAACTCGAGTATGCTTTTAAAGCTTACGACAGTAATTATTCATTTTTCTATCTTGATATTTTAGTGAACGAATAAAAGTAAAACAACTTTTAAATCTGATAAAAATGGAACCGATCATTATCGAAGGAACTCCTAAAACTCCTACAGTAAAATTTGATTCTACCGAAGGTGTCTTTGAAATAAAAGGACGTTCAATACCAGAAAACTCAGTTGAATTCTATAAACCCCTGGTTGACTGGCTCGATACATATAAGGAGTCTCCGCTTAATAAAACAGTGGTAAATATCCGTCTTGAGTATTTCAACACAAGTTCATCCAAGTGCATCCTTGATGTATTCAAGAAGCTGGAAGCAATACATAAGGCAAAAAATGAAGTGGAAGTTAACTGGTACTACGAGGAAGACGATGAAGATATGCTTGAGGCTGGAGAGGATTATGAATCTATAATCCGTGTACCCTTTAAAATGATAGAGATTGTTGAATAGTTTATTTTATAATGTTAATTCCTTTTCGGAACCTTTTCGCCTTTTTCCAAAAAAATATTCCCCTGAATCGAGAAGTTTCTTTAGTAATCTGAAATATAGAACCAGATAAAGCAGGAATGTCATTATCCACAAAATAATCACATTTACCACATAGGTGTCAACTTTCGCTCCGAAAACCTGCTTTTCAGGCGCATAAAAATGCGCTCTTATCATCTTATATTTGGAATCCATGAAAATAGGATCGAGTTTCTGAATCAATTCTCCCTTGTAATTTATAATGCTGGTAGTTTCATTCTTATCCCTCACAAACTCTTCAAGCGATTTATTATAGTAACTGTCTCTCAGCTTCAGGAAATTTTGTAGATTTTCACCGGTAAGCCTCGATTTCAATGCCTCTTTCCTGTTACTGGCATCATTATACAGATTGACATAGAGTTTCCTGACTGATTCTACATAACTTAAAGCAGCATTTGTAATTTCAGGAGTGATTTTGTCAGAGGTAATCTTATCGATGTCGTCAAATCTGATATCCGGTGTTAAAATGAGTTGTTTTTTTATCTCATTCGTGACAAGCACGAGATTATCTTTGAATTCCTTATCTTTTACACCCTTGTCGAGATCGTTCAGAATATTGTCCAGAGCACCCTTTACCTCAACATTCCAATAATCTTTCTTATACTGGGCTTTACTCATATCTTTTTCATAAAAATAAAAAGGGCGTTCATATTTGTTGTCAATAAATTGTTTAACTGCCAGGGCTTCATAACCCCATCGTGCAGTTATAAACTCACCGTAAATCGGGATTGAAACAGGGGATGAAATGTTTGGATTCAGCTTTTCGAACTTGACCATTACACCGCTTAAAATAATCTGGGGAATAACAAGAAAAGGGATTAAAATATAAATTGTCACAACTGCTTTAAAGCTATCAGATATTACCAGGCCAAGCATATTTGCTCCTGCCCAGCACGAAAACAGCACCAGCCAGTATTCAAACATCATCCCTTTAATTTCGGTAATTCCGTTGCCAATAAGTACAAAAGTGAAGGCCTGAATAGCAGATATTACAAACTGTACAAATACTTTAGATATCAGATAACTGTTCCAGCTAAGATTCAGAAAGGCCTCCCTTTTAAGTATTTTTCTGTCCTTTATTATTTCTTCAGCGCTGACTGTGAGTCCCATGAATATTGCCACTATCACCGACATGAAAATATAAATCGGCAGGTTGCTGTTATTATAAAGCGTATAGTGTGGATTCTTGATGCTCTCATCAAAATACCTGATTAGAAAAGCCAGGAAAAATGCAAGAACAGGCGCTTCAAGAAGTGTAATAAGCAGGTATTGCGTGTCAGCAATTTTAGAAAGGACATCCCGCTTTGCAAAAACAATAAACTGTTTAAATTTATTCGGAGTCTTGAAATTAATTTCAGGTATTGAACCCCCGGGTTCCCGCTTATCGTCCTTCTTTTCTTCTTTATACAGATTACTCCAGTCTGCAGGCGAAATCCGTCGTGTTTCCGTGGGTTGCCCGCTCTCGGTAAATACTTTAGTCTCAACAATATTGAAAATCTGTTCAGGATTTACATTTCCGCAAACGTAACATTCGCTTTCATTGTAGTTTGCCTGTTCGATTTTCCTTTTAAAATATATAATTGAATCAACAGGGTTGCCATTATAGATAAGGAATCCGCCGGTATCCAGGATTATAAGCTTGTCGAACATCTTAAAAATCTCAGATGATGGCTGATGAATTACTATGAACAGCAGCTTGCCCTTGCGGGCGAGCTCCTTCAAAAGGTCAAGAATGTTTTCAGAGTCACGCGATGAAAGACCTGATGTCGGTTCATCGAGAAACATTATTGCCGGTTCACGTATTAGTTCAAGAGATATGTTCAGCCTCTTTCTCTGTCCGCCACTTATTTTCTTGTTCAGCGGACTTCCGACCTGTATGTTTCTTATTTCATTGAGACCAAGATTTTTAAGGACACCATCAACCCGGCTGATTATTTCTTCGTCAGTAAGATTATCGAAGCATAGTTTGGCGTTGTAATAAAGATTCTCAAAAACGGTAAGCTCTTCAATCAGGAGATCATCCTGCGAGACATATCCGATGAGCCCTTTTATCTTATCCTTTTCCCTGTGAATGCTTACTCCATTAATAAGAACTTCTCCATCATACGGATCGCATGAACCATTCAAAACCCCCAGTAGCGTTGATTTCCCTGCTCCGCTTGCACCCATTATTCCAACCATTCTACCGGATTCTTCCCTGAAGCTCATGTGATGAATCCCGACTGCTCCGCTCTTAAATCTGTATTCAAGATTATTTACTTCATATACTACTCTGGATGCCTTGAACTCCTCTTTCAGGAACTGCATGGTAACGTCCCAATAATATATAGGTGTTATTTTATACCCTTTGATAGACGAGCCCTGGCTGAACGGATATGCTTTATCTTCCTGGAGCAGCTGTCCGTTCATTGAAAGTTCACCCGAACCTTCATATCTGACAAAATACTTATTAACCGAAGGCACATACAGTATCCAGATATGTCCTTTAAGCAGATCTTTATAAGCGTGTTTTGCCTCTTTGTGATCAAAATTTTTAATTCCGTTAATAATTAACAGATCAGGGGTTGACAGGATTTCCCTGAATGAATTCAGTACAAATTTTTCAATGTAGTTATATTCCTTAAGAGTAATATTTAAACCTTCAGCAAGAGTGCTGATAAAACCCAGTTCAAGAGGGCTGACTTTCTGTCCGCCTGATTTGCAGAATTCAAGTACCTGTATTACAACTACTATTCTTTGTTCCTGATCGAGCTGGCCTTGTTCGTTGATCTCCTTGCAAAGCTTTCTTATCCTTATAGCAATTGCGCCTTCTCTTCTTTCTGTACTGCTCTTTTCAAGTTTTTTTCTGGCTTCCTCAAATTTTTCATCATATGTCGAGAGATATTTTTTTGCCAGTTCCTGGTTCAGCAGCCTCTTGAGAAAAACCTCCACAACACCTCTTCTTTCTTTGTCGTTGCTCTGAGGCTTGGCAATTATTGCGAATAGCTGCATCAGGGTTTCCAGTATCTTCTCACTCATATCAAATCTCTTTTAAATTCGCACATTGAAGATATGAAATTAGTTATTTGGGACAAAGAAACCTAATTATTGTTTTTCAGATTAACCTAAGAATAAAAGACATGATATTAAAGTAGAGGCAGGTCTCAGACCTGTCTCTACAGAACTTTCTAAACAACTTTGCCTGTTTCTGTGAAATCTCCGTATGTTTTATTTTTATGTTATGCAGAGCAACACAGAGTACTACAGAGAAATGATTATAATCACTGTTACTTCTTTTTTTTCTTTTCTACCGAATAACCAAATTTGCCAATAAACCTGCCGGTTTCATAGTATTTCCCATGCAAATAGCAAATAAGCCCGGCATCGTTTAATTTAAAAAGTCCTGATTCCTTATCAATATATTCTTCATCAGCGTTAACTGCAACTACCTCTGATATAAACATGTGGTGAGATCCAAGTTCTTTTATCTCCCTTACAATGCATTCAATATTTACAGGAGATTCTTTAATCATAGGTGCTTTAATTTTTGAGGCAGGAACAGGAGTAAGTCCCATTTCAGTAAATTTATTGTGGTCTTTTCCTGACTTCACACCGCACCAGTCGGTGGCAAAAGCAAGTGATTTGGTGGTCACGTTTATCACAAACTCGCTATTCTTCTTTATAATATTATAGGAAAACCGGCCGGGCCTCACTGATATGTAACACATTGCCGGATCAGTGCAGATGGTTCCTGTCCACGAAACTGTAATTATATTATACTCCCCCGGAGAGGACCCGCAACTGACCATTACAGCAGGCAATGGATATAACATTGTCCCGGGTTTCCATAAAACTTTACTCATGATTCAGAATTTGGCGCAAAGATAATTCTAAATTCATTCTTGTGTTTGCTCATCTCTGCGCTTTTTTTACCTCTCCCTAAATCCCTCCCCCAGGTGGGAGGGACTTGAAAACCAGGGTTTGTAATAAGAATTGGTGTTTTGTATTTTTAAAAGGCACAATTAGGTTTAAATATTATTTAATTATTATACAGATAATTACCCCCTTCTCTCCTGGGAGAAGGGGGCAGGGGGATGAGGTGTCAGTTTGACATAATAGCTTGATCCTTCGATGCCAAAACGACAATAACAAACACTGGCAGTAATTTTGCATAGAGATATTCAAATACATTTTTATGAATTTAAACAATTTCACTTTAAAAGCTCAGGAATCCGTTCAGAAAGCATTCAATATTGCAAGTGCAAAAGGTCAGCAGGCTGTAGAATGTGCGCATATTCTCA
>Ga0209385_1000613_pt1 | contig 14611 bp, 10 predicted proteins | sample NGEPerB_FD_184506 | JGI IMG/M metagenome (GOLD analysis project Ga0209385, IMG submission 184506) | Arctic peat soil microbial communities from the Barrow Environmental Observatory site, Barrow, Alaska, USA - NGEE PermafrostAB12-B... | ecosystem: Environmental > Terrestrial > Soil > Wetlands >... | reverse complement strand
GTCCATAAAGGCTAACACTATGCAATTGAACAATCTCACTACCGATCCCGACCGTCGCGCGCTTCCCGCACCTGATTTCAGCCCGGCTGTCTCAACCCCTCGGGCCCTCCCCGCAGTGGAAGCCAGTCTAGCCAGCGCTCAAGACTATGTCTCGTTAGCAACCTACTGGCACACCCTGCTAAAGCGGAGATGGACGGTTGCGACCATCGCGATTATCGTCACAACGATTGTGGCCATTGTCTCCTTCAAGATGCAGCCTATCTTCAAGGCCACCGCCCGAGTGCAAGTGGATTCGCAAACCCCATTGATTCAGTCCATCGAAGAACTATTTCAAAAGGACAACGCCGACGATACCTTTGTCCAGACGCAAATTCAGATCTTGAAGAGCGAGAACCTGGCGTGGCGGACGATCGAAGAATTAGCGCTAACGGACAGCCTCATCAAGCCAAAGGCCATGGCAAAAGTCCCCCCGGAGAAGCGCAAGGTCCGGCTGATCGACGCCTTTAAGAAGAGACTCACAGTTGAGTTGACACCAAAAACCCGTATGCTAGCGGTCAATTATGAAGATCCCGACCCGCAGTTGGCAGCGCGGGTCTCCACCAGCCTGGTCACCAACTATATCGATTACAGCTTCCGCGAGAAATACGATGCTACGCGCCAGGCCTCGGCCTGGATGGAGCAGCAGCTTGACGAGTTAAAGGCAAAAGTCGAGAGCTCACAACAAGCGCTAGTCGAGTATGAGCGAGAACACCAAATTGTCAACACCGGTGACAACAAGGGAAGCATGCAAGAACAAATGCTTTCAGACATGGGCCGTGACTTGACGGCTGCGAAAAGTGACCGCCTGCAAAAGGAGTCTCTGTACCAAGAGGTCGTAGCTAACCGAGATCAGTTGGCTACACTCGTCCACGATGACCTGCTACAGAAGTTGGAGGAAAGATCTGCAGACTTGCAAGACCAGTACAACGAGACGGTTTCGCAATACGGCCCGCAGTTTCCCAAGGCTATTCGTCTGAAAGGGGAGATCGATGGCATTCGCAGCCAGATCGCAACGGAACAGACCCGCGTGCTTGCCCGCATCCGAAAGGACTATACCGCTACCGTAACTCGCGAGAAACTAGCTGCCGGTGCCGTAGCAGCGCAAAAAGAAGTGGTTGGGGCGCAGAACCAGCTGCTGATACAACACAACATTTTGCAACATGAGTTCGAAGGCAACCAGCAGCTTTATCAGAGTCTGATGCAGCGTCTCAAAAACGCGACTGTATCAGCCGGGTTGCAATCCACCAATATTCACCTCGTCGATGCAGCCTTGGCCCCCGGCGAACCGGTTCGGCCTAAGAAGGCGCTCAACATAGCCTTGGGATTCCTTGCAGGGGTCGTTCTGGGCGTCATGTTTGCATTCGCCCAGGAGGGTCTAGATCATTCGATAAAAACAGCGGAAGAGGTGGAGTCGTTGCTGATGACGCCGGTCCTCGCAGTGGTGCCGCTGCAGCGTGGTACCGAATCTGCGAAATGGGCTATCGCCGGAACAAAGTGGGCATTGCGAAGACATGGCGAGGAGCCACGTCAGACAGCAAACCAGAGCGTTGCTCTTTGTATCAGCAAAAATCCGCAATCAGTGCTGGCGGAAGCTTATCGGGCGCTTCGTACGTCGGTATTGCTGTCCTTGGCAGTGAATCCACCCAAACTGATTCTCGTTACCAGCGCACAGGCCGGCGAAGGAAAGACAGCGACCGCCCTCAACTTGGCGCAATCTTTGGCTCAACGGAAAGGACAAGTGGTCATCGTGGATGGCGACCTCAGAAAAGGAGGCATCGCCAAAGTACTGGGTCTCGAAAACGATAAGGGAATTAGCACGATACTGACAGGAGGTGACAAATTGGATGATGCACTCCAAGTGTATGCGGCACAGCCTAATCTGGCGGTACTATCTTCAGGTCCTGTTCCGCCAAATCCAGCGGAACTGATCGCCTCCGATGGGATGGCGGTGTTGTGCAGGGAGTTGGCGAAGCGCTTCGAGCACGTCATTATCGATTCACCTCCTGTCCTGGCAGTTACGGACGCAACCATCATGGCTGGTCTGGTCGATGGCGTGGTGCTCGTCGCGGAAAGCGGGAGAACCCACCGTGCGGGCCTCATGCGTACGCGTGCCGTCCTGGAAAACGCTGGAGCACGCATTTTGGGCGTAGTTCTGAATAAGCTCGATTTACGGCGGGAAGGCTATTACGGTTATGGGTATGGATATTCCTATTACTCACACTATGGAAAATATCCATACGCCCATGCGGCCTCAGAATAAGCTCCACTCGAAATCCCTAAGGGCCCTGCCCGGTCATTATTTTCCGCCTTGGGTGGCCTAACTCTCGACCGGAGTCTGACTACGACCTAACCTATATGAGCCCAGGTGTTCGCACGAAGGAAATCAATCTCGATCTTGATGGAAGATCCAAGAGAGTTCGAGCGGTAAGAGGTTTTACTTATCAGATCCCGCTGCGCTCTCGAATTTCCTTATGGATCTTCTTCTTGTTAGTAAGCATACCCGCTTCATTCTTGGTCTTGGAAACAACGCGCGCCGTCCTTGCTCAGATATGGGCCTCTTCCCTCAATCCAGAAGTTCTTCGACGGGCGATCGCCCTGGATCCTTCTAACCCGGAATTGCATTTCACTCTGGGCAGAATTCTGCTGTTGAAGGCTGAGCCCGTTAACCAGGGAATGGCCGAGGAGGAATTCCGGAAGGCAATCAGCATGAATCCCCATTCAGCGATCTACTGGTCTGGACTAGGGAAAGCTTGCTACTCGTCCGGAAACCAGCCCTGCGCGAACGCCGCGTTTGGCCGAGCTCAGGAGCTGGCTCCTAACAAGCAGGAGGTTGCATGGGAAGTAGCAGTTAACGACGTAGTTTCTGATCAACCGCAATCCGCCGTTGGTCACCTCAGAACCTTCTTGCGCTTGCAGCCCGATGGCCTCGACCAAACCTTTCAGTTACTCATGCGTGGGTTCGGCGACCCTAACCTGATATGGCGTGATTTACTCAGTGCTGCAGCAGATCCCGCCTCAAAGCTCCGGTTTCTGGACTATCTCGCTACGAACAGCGACTTTGAGAGAGCCGGCGCATACTGGGCGCAATTGACCGTGGAGAAGACGGCGTTTCCGGTTGCCGCCGCGATTCCATACTTGGAGAAACTCCTGGCCACCGGCCATTATCGAGAAGCCGCTGGCGTGTGGGCGTATACAGTACGCCAAAATGGGCTGGACGAACAGATTGGGAGTGATAGATCCAATCTGGTATTCAATGGAGGCTTCGAACAGGAACCTCTCAATGCCGGATTCGACTGGCGTTTCACTCAACAGCCTTATCTCGCTCTGGATTTTTCCGACGCGACAGCTCACACCGGGGCCCGAAGCTTCCGCACCGACTTTACAGTCCCTCAGAACTCTGAATATGAGCCGGCGTATCAGTTGGTTCCGGTTGTACCGGGGCAAACGTACGAGCTGAGTGCATATGTAAAGTCCGAGGCGATCACATCTGATAGCGGGCCGCGGTTGCGCGTGCTCGATCCCAAGTGCCTCGTTTGCCTGGATACCGCAACCCAGGGTACGTCAGGCACCACGGACTGGCACCAAGTCACCACTCAGTTCACCGCCGGGCCGACAACCGACCTGATTCGGCTATCCATTTGGCGGCCGCGAGGCCGTTTCTACCCAATGGAGATCAGCGGTAAAGTTTGGTTTGACGACATTTCTCTGCGTCCGATTCCGGTTTCAAATTCCAGTGACCCGCGGTAGCCTGTGGAAATTCCTGCGATCAACGAACACCGGCACGACGTGACCTCCGCCACCGATTGGCCTCAATCCCGGGTCTTGGTCCTGCCGCGCGGAACCGACCAGCCCCCAAGCGGCCTTTGGGACGTTTCCCGCGTATTGCTCTTGAGCTTACTCATTGCAGCGCCTTTCTTTTTTGGCGCGGTGGAGCCGTGGGCGTGGGGCGCGCTCGTCATTGGGGCAGCACTGCTTCTGCTTCTCTGGGCTCTTGGGTGTCTCCGTACTGGCAACGTGAGACTCACGTTATCACCGCTCTATATACCGCTCTTGGGCGTCCTTTTACTGGCCGGAATCCAGTTTTGGTTTGGACTTTCCATGGACCGTGTCGGTACCCGAGAAGCGCTGATTAAGCTGATCGGATACGCGATAATCTTCTTCGTTGGTCAGCAGTTGTATCTTTCAGCGTCGCCGCGAACTTGGCAAAACACGGGGGCGGCCGTTGCTGTCTACACGTTCCTGATGGCGGTATTTGCCATTGTTCAGTTCTTCGCCAGCCCCGGATTAATCTATGGCGTCATCCCCGCCGAATCCGCAAGTGTCTTCGGACCCTATGTGAATCGTGGTAATTACGCGGGTTTGATGGAAATGTTGATGCCGATCACACTGACTCTCGCCTGCAGTTTGCGGTGGAAACACCCGGCCAAACCATTTCTATTCTTCGCAGTTTTCATTGCCTTGGTATCCGTATTCCTGTCGGGATCACGGGCCGGTCTCATATCCCTCGCCGTGGAATTCGCGATTGTTGGGCTGGTGATACTGTTCGCTGGCACCGAGCACAAGCATATTCTGGTTGCGGGAATGCTGGTGGCTGCGCTGGCCGTCGGCTTCTTCTACTGGTTGGATCCAGGGGATGTCTGGGGACGCTGGAAGCAGATGGCCAGCAAGCCTGAACTGGCGCTTGGGAGCCGGGAGAAGATAGCGCAGGATTCTTTGCAGATGTGCCGCGATCATTTGGCATACGGGGTCGGCCTCGGCGCATTCGAAGTAGCTTACACCCCCTATCAGACCATCGTCACTGACCTAACAATCGACTACGCGCACAACGACTACATTCAGTTCTTCGCCGAAACTGGCATCTGGGGGTGGTTATTAGCACCGATGGCAATCACCATCTTCTTTGTGCTGTCATTTCGACACTTGCGTGCGCGACTACGCCAGCAGAGCGGCTGGCTGCAATTTGGCGCGACCATTGGCGTCTGCGGACTCCTCGTGCATAGCGTTTCCGAGTTCAACCTACATATACCAGCCAACGCAGCGTGGTTTGCCTTTGTCGCCGCCCTTGCCACTTTGCCTCAAATGCGAAGCGAGCGCATCTAGCAGTCACTCACCAATGATGCACGCACATTCACGCTCTATGCCAATAAAGGCGCTCTTCATCTTCGGCACCCGCCCCGAGGCTATTAAACTGTGTCCGGTCATCTTGCATGGCGAGATCATCTGCTATTGTTAAGCAGTTAAGCACTACTATTTCCAATCTCATCCACCATTTTGGAACTCACCTTGTTTGGCTTACACTCTGAAATCAGCAGTCTATACCGTCTGTTTGAGCGCACGGCTCTACAGAAAAGTGGTCGTATAGCTGTCGAAATTGGATCCGGCAAGATTACCTACGGCGACTTAAATACTGCTGCACGTCGATTGGCAGCTACGATTCTCGACAGTGGATGCTCAGGTCCGGTGGTCGCAGTGATGGCGCACAAGAGTCTTGAAGCCTACACTGCGGTGCTGGGTGTCTTGGCAGCAGGAAAGGGGTATGTCCCACTTCACCCGCTTTTCCCTGTTGAACGCACAACTGCCATCCTCAACTTGTCCGGGGCAGATGTGCTGGTGATCGCTCCTGAATCTCTCGCAAAGCTTCCTCAACTGCTAAACAGGATTGAACGTACCATTTCCGTTATACCCATTGGGTTTTCTTGTACCGATTCTGTTCGAGCGGTTTGCGGACAGCACAGAGTTGTTGAACTTGGCAGTGCGGGGGTTTCGGCAGATCCGGAGCCATCATCAGTGGCGTATTTATTATTTACCTCTGGTACAACTGGTATACCAAAGGGTGTACCCATCAGTAATTACAACGCGCTAAGCTACTTCTCCTATGTGTTGGATCGCTATCCTGTCAGCGACTGCGATAGATTTTCCCAAACGTTCGACATGACCTTCGATTTGAGCGTTCACGATATGTTTACGTGCTGGGCTGTCGGAGGATGTCTCTGCCCCTTGGGCCAGGCAGCTTTACTTATGCCTGGAAAGTTTATACGTGACCATAAGATCACAGTTTGGTTTTCGGTTCCGTCCGTAGCAATGTTGATGCATGGATTTCGGCAGTTGGCCCCGGGTGGATTTCCGGAACTGCGGGTCAGTCTTTTTGCTGGGGAAGCGCTTTCAGCAGCGCTAGCGGCAGCATGGCAGAACGCGGCGCCTAATTCGATCGTAGAGAATCTTTACGGTCCAACCGAGGCTACAATGACGATTTCTCACTACCGGTGGTGCTCCGGAGACGAGACCCGCCAGTTCGTCAATGGAATAGTTCCGATAGGCCAGATTTTCCCTGCTCAGCGGGGACGCGTCGGCAGGGAGGATGGAAGTTTGGTTCCTAACGGTACTGCCGGGGAGTTGTGGCTTTCCGGTTCGCAGTTGACGGTCGGCTACTGGAACAATCTCGAGCAGACGGCGCAAGCTTTTGTACGGCTTGGGGAAGGGCAGGAGCTCTGGTACAAAACAGGTGATCTGGTCAGCGTTGATGATGATGGCGGTATCAACTTTCTGGGCCGAATCGACAGTCAGGTCCAGGTAATGGGCCACAGGGTCGAGCTGGAGGAGGTTGAGTATGCTATACGGCAAGCCGCCGGTACAGAGATGGCTGTGGCTGTTCCGTGGCCATTAGAAGCGGGACGGGCCGACAAGATCTACGCGGTTTGCTGCGGAGGAACTAAGGATAGCACAGGTTTGAAGCAGCAATGCGCGACGAGTCTCCCTGCATATATGATCCCCGAGAGTATATTTTGGATAGATGAGATGCCACTTAACTCTAATGGAAAGATAGATCGGCGAAAAGTCTCTACATGGATTGGAGAAATGCTCAATGTCGGCCGCTCGTGACGAAGTCGTTGAATTCTTAACAACCCAGGTAGCGTCTGCCTTCTCCGACCGAGGTCGCCAAGTCGACCTCACCCAAGAGTCCCTCAATTTTATGGATGCTGGCCTAGACTCTCTAGCTTTTCTGCGCTTGATTGGAGAGCTAGAAATGCAATTTGGCATTGAGTTTGACTTGGGCGATGCCGACCCAGAGCAGATGGTTACTATTGGTGGCCTTGCGGATCTGGCCGTACAGGCTGCCACCAAAGGTCGCTAGATTATGGCTCCTCAGCTTCAGTTCTGGAGGCCGGAAACGATTGAGTCATGCCCTGACAATTTCCCGAATTCAATCCGCGATGGGGTCTACGAGGCCGGAAGTCCGTGGTTCGATTATCTCTTTGGGTCTCCGAGTGCAGCACGTTCTACATTGCTGGAGTGGATTAGTCGAAAATCAAGCGAAGTCTATGTTAAGAACTGCGTTCTGGCGACCGACGGTCCTCACTACGTCGGGGGTTTTTGTGCCCTAACCTGCGACGAATTACTTCGCTGCCGCCGCGCAGATGGGCTGACAATGATTGCGAGGGCCCCGCGGCATGAACGCGGCAGAATACAGGAACTTTTCGCAGAGAGTGCTTCCCTTTTCCCAATGCCGAACCCAGAAGAGTACTACCTAAGCAAGCTCTGGGTGTCGCCCCGATACCGCGGCAAAGGCTACTCTCTTCCGATACTTCAGCACTTTCTCGACCACGGCAGGCAAGCTGGTTTTAGAAGCTGGCGATTAGAAGTTTATGCCGACAACTTCGCGGCTAGGCATCTCTACCTACGCGCTGGATTTTTGGAAAGCTCGGCTACTCAATCTCGCGGACTTTTGTATTTGACTATGATCAAGACTGACGACCGTTAATCCTCTACTACCAAACATATCTTTGGAACCAGCCTCACTGTTCATCTATCTCCAGTCGCACTGCTAGATAGCCGACTGCGATAAGCTTTCGCCACCGCCTGTTAGCAGAAGGGCTCGCCAAAAACCGAAGTTATATTGAGCCAGCATGTAACAAAGTAACTAGCGCTATTGGCTATCGCAGAAAAACATGCGAGAAATCATGGTAACCAAAACGCGGACACGCCCTTTGCTTTCACTGATTAGGCTTGACTACAGAGCCTATAACCTATCGTCAAAAAGATTAATCCTAGCATGTGTGTCACTTTCTCCTTTCTGGCTCGTAATGTTATATCGAGTCTCACATTGGTTGCTCACTTATCACTTGTCTGTCCCAGCCGCAATGCTATTTGGGCTTGGCAAACTGATCTATGCTGCCGAGATTTCGCCGGGCGCGGAGTGTGGAGCTCCGCTCCGCTTCGTACACCCAGTTGGAATTGTGCTAGGAGCGGGGGTCGTGCTTGGGGACAACTGTGAGATTTTTCAACATGTAACATTTGGAGGTCATGATAAATCGCAGGGCGCAGCAACGATCGGAGACAACGTGACGATTTTTGCCGGCGCGGTTCTACTTGGCCCTGTGAAGATTGGTAGCGGCTCCGCGATTGGCGCTAATTCCGTCGTCATCAATGATGTGCCGGCATTGACAACCGTCTTCGGGATACCTGCAAAGCCTGTTGCCCGAGTCGAGGTGCCACACGCGCTGCGAAGTTTGCCGGCTTCCTTTAAATCCCACTAGCCATCTGCCAGACATCCACGGTCAGCCAAGGAAAGAACATATTGAGTATTTTTGTCAAGGACATTTGTAAGAACCAAAGCTCCGGCGGTGGTTCGCTGGGAGCGAATGCATATCGTACTCCTGGCGCCGCCCGCGATCATTTTGTTCTTCGTGCTTTCGTTCTGCCATTGGCAAGCGCCAAGTCGTCCCGTATGCTGAAATGACAATGACTAGGACCCTATTCATCTTCGGTACCCGTCCCGAGGCTATTAAACTGTGTCCGGTGATCCGGCACATGAAGTCCCGACCCGATGACTTCGAGGTGCGTGTGTGTGTGACGGCTCAACACCGGGAGATGCTCGACCAGGTCCTTAATGCCTTTGAAGTCATACCGGAGCGCGACCTTGACGTAATGCGTCCCGGGCAGACCCTCTATCAGTCCACCTCGCGCATCATCGCCGCTCTCGAGGCGGTCCTCGCCGAAGAGCAACCACATATCGTTCTGGTCCAGGGCGATACCACGACTACTCTTTGTGGCGCCTTGGCTGCTTTCTACGCCAAAATCCCCGTCGGCCACGTGGAGGCTGGCCTCCGCACTGGTGATCCCCGACAGCCCTTCCCCGAGGAAATGAACCGCGTGCTCGCCGGGAGACTCGCTAATCTCCACTTCGCCGCCACCGAAGGAGCCGCTCAGAACCTCCACAGTGAGGGCGTTGACCCTGCCACGGTCACTGTTACTGGCAACACCGGCATCGACGCCGTCTTGTACGTCAGGCAGGCTCTCGAGACGGGAAAGCTCTCTGGTCTCAACGGTTTTCACCCCGATGCGTCGAAGAGACTCATCGTCGTCACAGCCCACCGCCGAGAAAGCTTCGGCGACGGGTTCAACCGCATCTGCTCGGCACTCGTGCGCTTGGCACAGCGTGATGACGTCGAGATCGTGTACCCCGTGCATCCCAACCCCAACGTCCGAGCTGCAGTTACCCAGCATCTGGCAGACAGGCCCAATATCACACTTCTGGATCCACTGGACTACATCCCGTTCGTCGACTTAATGCGCCGGGCGTACCTACTAGTGACTGATTCGGGAGGTATACAGGAGGAAGCACCCTCTCTGGGTAAGCCCGTGCTCGTGCTGCGCGAAAAAACTGAGCGCCCCGAAGCCGTTTCAGCTGGAACAGCCCGACTCGTCGGCACCGATGAATGCCGGATTGTCGAAGAGGCGGAGCACTTACTAGATGACCCGAACGCCTACCAACGGATGGCTCGCCGGCATAATCCCTATGGCGATGGCAAGGCCAGCGAGAGGATTGCTGACGTACTCGCAGGGGGACGGCTGAAATTCGCCAGCCAACGGAAAGACCTTGTTCCAGTCGAAATCCAGATGCAGACAAGTTGCCCTTGATACCTGCTGAGATCAGATCGTGGAATGCCGCTACCAAAGCGATCGGCGGCATATGGGCGGCCGATTCGCTTCGCGGTAGGTTCGCCAGAGGTGCAGTTTGGTCCCTCATCGGGGCGGTGATCGCACAAGTCACGAATCTGGCGGCATCGGTGATCACGGCCAGACTCTTGGGTCGTCAGCAGTTCGGTCAGTATGGCATGATTCAGAGCACCGTGGGAATGCTCGGCGTCTTCGCGGGGCTAGGCCTGAGTCTCACAGCGACGAAGTACGTCGCGGAGTTTCGGACTCGTGATCCTGAACGGGCGGGTCGAGTCATCGATTTAGGTTACTCTGTCGCCCTTGTTTCGGGCGGACTGCTTATGCTCGGACTCCTGGCTTATGCGCCGCTGCTCGCCGCAAGAACGCTGAACGCGCCAGAGCTGACGGCTGAACTCCGCATCGCAAGTGTCCTTCTGTTTCTCAATGCACTGAACGGAGCCCAAACAGGTGCCCTCGCCGGTTTCGAGGCATTCCGTGCCATTGCCCGCATCAACTTGGTGCGAGGACTATCAGTGTTTCCCGTCACTGTCGCTGCCGTCCTAGTTTGGCGACTTCCGGGTGCCGTATGGGCATTGGCAATTAACGCATTAGTCGTTTGCCTCCTCAGCCAGATCTCGTTGCGGCAACAGTGCACAAGGCTCGGAATTCACATGCGGCTTTGGTCCGGCTGGACCGAGAAGCGGATACTTTGGACCTTTTCTGCCCCCGCTATCTTGAGTGGAGCGTTGGTCGGGCCTTCACTCTGGGCGGCAAACACCATGCTGGTAAATCAACCGGGAGGCTACGGGGAAATGGGAGTGTTTAGTGCCGCAAGCCAGTGGAGAAACGCGATCGGCTTCATACCGGGTGTCTTGGCGCAATTTGCATTCCCGCTCCTATCAAACCTCAACGGGGAGCGAGATACACACCGATACAAGAAAGCTCTTCGATTGAACCTCATTCTGACAACTGGAGTTGCGATATTAGTTGCTGTACCAATAGCGCTAGCTGCGCCGCAGATTATGCGGCTTTACGGCCGAGGCTTTCAACAAGGATGGCCCGTGCTTGTTGTCTCGGCCACCACAGCCGTATTGATTTGTATTAATGGCGTCGTAGGAACGGCCATACTGAGCGGCGGATCCGTATGGGTCGGCCTTGCGTTCAACGCGATGTGGGCTGCGCTTCTCCTCGCCGGTTGTTATCGTTTCATTCCCACAAACCATGCTCTTGGCTTGGCTGGCTCGATGCTAGGAGCATACTTAGCCCACACTGTCTGGCAGGCAATGTACATTCGCCGTCGTTTGTCCCGCAGTGGGCTCGTATGATGAATTATTTACAACACCGACTAAGGTCTCAAGTGACATCAAAGGCAGCGTTAGTCTCTGCATATTCTATATTCAGTGTCTTTTTGCGTATTAGGCCGGTCTAATTCTTTATTCAGTAAAGCGTTGCGTTAGCGCATTCCGTCTGCATATTGTTTTGGCGACCGTCAAAAGCGGGAGTGGAGAAATCCATTCAGGAGCGAAAGAGGTGAACGCGCAGCGATTCGCAATTAATCTCCGAGCACTTTTTCGTAAAGTAAAGAAATATTGGATCGTATTCTCGGTGTCATGGGTCTCGGTGATTCTCCCTCTATCGGCACAGCATACAAATTACAATATACAAAGTCGGAATCTACCGTTTGTGAACGTTAAGCAGGCGCCTTACTTGGCTGTTGGAGATGGAATCCATGACGATACAGGAGCGATTCTGGCTGCCGTTAATGCAGTACAAACGATTAACGGACATCTGACATTTCCTTGCGGGACCTATCTATTTTCACAGGAAATCACTATCTCCAGGCGCCTGACAATCGAGGGCGGTGGCGATGGGGATTCAAGTTCTTCCAGCCATTCCTGTACGACACTGAAAAAAACTGCCGATGTGATAGGAATTCACATCAAAAGCGGCGCGGATTACACCGTGCTGCAAGGATTTCATTTAACCTCGATTGCCGGTTCAGGTATTTCGGACGGTATCGTTGTCGGTGATGCGGACAACACAAACGGCGCTGGTGAAGTGACCTTTCGGGATGTATATGTTGACAGCCAGAAGGGGAATGGGATCAATGTTCGAAACGGAAACTCGGGTGTTATGGAGCATGTGACGACAAGCCACAACGGTGCCAACGGTGTCCTAATATCTAGCCAACAAACTAGGGTGGACAATACCAATGCTTGGAGGCTGTATTCGTCGAAAGCTCTCTCGAACATGCTGGATGGACTCCGGTTCGACGATGCATCTTCGACGTCAGGGTTTGGATTGACTAGCGAAGGCAACGGCCGCTATGGAATCTATGCTAACCGACCTTATATCTTTTTAGAAGGGTATACCGAAGCGAACAGGGCGAACAACGTGTATTTAGATACCAAGTGCTTCGATTGCTTCACCATTGTCCGGGATGTCGATAACACCAGCCACCAGGGCAGTCCTGGTTCTTTTATGTACAATATGGCTGGCCAGGGAATCACTCCTGAACTGAATCCGCACACTGGCAGGTTCGGCGTACGCGGGGCATTCAGTACTCCAGTAGTAATACCAACCTACGGTGCCGCGATCACGATCAATAACGACCTCGGGAACGACTTCATTATCACGGCTACCAATGATAATAATTTTACTGTATCGTTACCTGTAGATCAGAACTATCCTCAACGCATAACAATCACAATCAAGAATACATCGGGCAGAAGCCTTGGCACAGTAACGTGGAACGCGGCTTATCTGATGAGTTCCTGGACAAATCCAGCCAACGGATTCAGCCGATCCATCGATTTTCAACTCAATGTGACGACCGGAAAGTGGACGGAAGTAAGTCGGACACCGAGCGACGTTCCTAACTGACGTGCAGCCGCCCCAAGTACGACAGCAGAGCATTCCTGCCATTGTTTGCCTAGGAGTCAGTATGCGAAGCATGAATACGGCGATGGTGCCAGAACAAAATCATATTCGCAACGACTTTTGGCGTAGCTCTTCCGCACGCGCTTTCGGGCTTTCCGTCGCCGAAAGTGCCTTAGCCACGCTGCAGGACTTGCTGCTCGTGCTGGTGCTGCCGTTCACAGTGCTGTGGATTCCTCTGGTGCGCGTTCCGGACGTCGGAACGCTCACCATTTCGGACTGCGTCCTGCTGCTCTTATGGGGGACGACACTGTTGCGCTTTGGAACGAAGTTGCGCAAATCCAGCGGCGAGAATCGAGCTCTTCGCATCGCGCTGTACGCCTTTGCGCCCATATTATTCGGGTGTCTGGGCGCATTTCTTTTTGATTCCCAGTCCCTACTTACGAAGGATATCTTGCAACACGCTAAGCGGTTTGGACTACCCGCCATAATCCCCCTCGCAATGCTAATATCTCCAGTCAAACTTATGCCCCGCATCAGGGTCGTAGCAGTCGCATCACTTTTGATTATGGTTTTGGTCCCCTTTACTCCACTGGCCAACTTGTTGCCGGTCAGCGATGTCAAGACTGACATATCCGGAGGCAAAGGGGACTTGAGAGGGATCGGCAGCCTGTCGAATCCGAATGACTTTGGGTATGTTGCTTTGTTGGGAGCGCTAATTGGCTTGAGCCATGCGGCCGGCGCGCGCGGCCATGGGTTTTGGCGAAGGGCATGGGGAACAGTTGCCGTACCTGCCGGTCTTATGGGAGTGGTGCTCTCGGGATCCAGATCCGCTATGGCGGCGCTACTGGCGGCTGCACTTTACATTGTTTTTCAATCAAGAATCAGCATCGGGCGCAAGCTATGCGTCGTCAGCATTCTTTTCATGGCGATGCTCGTCGGATGGCAAGTCTCTTCGGTCTACCAGGACCGCATGGCGAATACCATTGAGGAAAGGTCTCGAGATGCCAGCACGTTCGCTCGTATTGAGGCGCAAGCTGTTGCATTCAGGACATGGGTCCATCATCCTCTCGGCGTAGGTTTCTCGAACATGCCCACGGCCACCTCGGAGTTTTCTGAAGACGCACAGTCGTTCAACGCAGTGACAGGATCCGACAGCATTTATTTCGATTTCCTCGTCGCCACGGGTGCACTCGGGTTCATGTGTCTTATTCTCTGCTTTCGAAACTGCTGGAGGCTGGCGGACCTTCGGCCGCTGCCCGTTGAGGCGACGTATCTGAAGGCTGGCATGGTCGCCGCATTCGTCTTCGGCCTCGCCACCGTGGCACCGGCTTCTGTCTTTGTTGCCCCATTCTTCTTCACGATAACCGGGCTCGCTGGTTGCCTCTGCCGGGACGATTCTCTCAAACACGTGCGATGGGCATGAAAGTGGTCCTCGCAACATGTATGGCAATTCCCCATACGGGAGGTGTCAGCACGCACTTTGAACTCCTGACGCGCTCTCTCGAAACTGCCGGTATGCTTGCCGGCCGTATCGTTGGACAGGACGTCGCACCATCGAAAATGCGTAAGGCGCTCTGTGCGCTCCGAGCGTTCGGTGGCAAAGACGCAAGACGAATCGGATTACTACGCGAGACGGCTCATCTGCTAACGACGTCGATTGACAGGGCGTCAGCTTCCGCCGACTTGGTGCACTGCCACGACGCTCTGGCGACATACGCCGCAGTGAATGCACCTACGGTTAAGGAGCGTGGGCTCC
>Ga0209385_1000612_pt1 | contig 14614 bp, 17 predicted proteins | sample NGEPerB_FD_184506 | JGI IMG/M metagenome (GOLD analysis project Ga0209385, IMG submission 184506) | Arctic peat soil microbial communities from the Barrow Environmental Observatory site, Barrow, Alaska, USA - NGEE PermafrostAB12-B... | ecosystem: Environmental > Terrestrial > Soil > Wetlands >... | reverse complement strand
GCGAGCCCCGTTGACGATTGCAATATCCGTTGTGTTCGACATAAGTAGTTAGGAAGGTAAGGCGAAGGCCTGATCCAACATTCGAGTTTATCAGCCGTCTAAGCGGGGCAGCAACCACGCGCGCCAGGGTGGCCCGGCTGGCGAAGTTCGGGGCCAGATGACCGCAGGAAGTAAAGTGCCCATCGGTGGGGCGCGGCTTGCGGTAGCAAGGTCAGCTTACTGGATGCTGTCGCTGAGCGGTTCGCCCCAGGACTCTCGCCACGTGCTGAAGCTCTCTTCGCAGGCATCGCAGTACCACTGGGGACTGTCAGGACGAATACAGCACCCGCCCAGCACATATCCCTCCTGCGCGAACTCCAGAAGCTCGTCCGATGGCAAACGCCCGTACGCGATCTTCTTCACATCCTCGTTGCTATCGCACCGGGGGCAGACGGGAGTTCGGCGAGCTTTCATATCTCAATAATTCTACTGTTGGCTAAGGTGGTCAAGGTCTGCTGTCCGCTTTGCTTGTGATAGTGCGTGGAGCGGAAAGGGCAAATCGGCGAGGGGCGTTCAGGACAAGCCGTGCGGCAATGTCAGTTCCAATTCAGGAATCGCCGGCGGAAAGCACTCTCGGCAAGTGAATCGCTGCACATCAGGCTAACGGTATGACCCGCAAAGAGTCGGAAGACTTTTGATGGCCGTGGGCCTGGGTTGCCACGGTCGATCTCCTGGTGCAGAAAGCTTATCGAAAGGACATAGTAGTCGATGTGGGAGGAATTGAATCCCTTTTAAAGACAAGTACGTAGCCCCGCGCTTATCACACCGTGTTCCGGTGGATCGCCGGCCAGTCTTCGATAAGGACCGGGACGATTGCTGGCACGCCTCTCGATTGCCCGTTCGCGGCGAAGACCACTTACGGTGCGGTCGCCTGGCTGGTCTTTTTCCCCGCCTCATTTTGCGCCGAAACCCATTTTGCATGTTCCTGCGAGACCAGCCCTTCGATCCGCTCCGCGAGCACGGTTATCGGCTTATCAGTGGACTGGTACGGCCCGGCTTGCGCGAGGTACAAGTACTTCTCGTGTCTGAGGGATTCGCAAGTTGAGCGGTAGGCAATCCAATTTGCCTGGAATTGATTCAGTTGCTGAATCCCTTCTGCGAGCACGATGATTATCCCGAGAGCCGCGACGTAATGTCGGCCCCAGTTCGGCACCGACAACACTGGCACGAAAACGGCGGAGACCATGGTGAGCAGTTTCAGCCACTTGTACCAGCGTTGGTTCACTCTGCTCTTGTTGTCGTACCAGCTAATCTGGTCTTCGAGACGATCCAAGGTCGGATTGGACTGCGAGATAGAGGTCGACATCGTCCCTGATTTTACCCGGAATTTCCGTTTTAGTTCCCAATGGCCCCACATTCTCTCTTTATCTGGGCCCAGGGCGCGGGACAGGAGTCCGGTCTGCGGCCATTTGCAATCTCACACTTTGAGCAGCGATGCGTTCCGCGAGTGCGGCGGTCTTCGCTCGAACCCGTTGATCCACATCAGCAGCCGCATTTACTCCCCACGCAATTGGCATTGCCGAGGCGTCTCCGTGTGTGTGCGCCATCTTGTCACGCATTCTCGTCGCTTCACGCCGGGCCCGTTCGGCTTCCCGCAGGGCCGTGGCGCGAGCACATTGGGCGGCAGCAAGGTTCTGCCGCGCGACCTGCTCAGCGACCTTCGCTTGCGCCATCGCAATGGGCAGGTTCATTTCGGCCAACAACTGCGCTTCTTCCGGATAGCCCGGGCGCAGGTGCGTCCGCACCTTGCCCATGAAGCGGGACGCGGCGGAGGCATCGGCATTGCACTTCGCCTTTGCGGCCGCTCCGACGTGTTGACCGTACGACAGCGAAACGTGTTCGAGTGTCCGAAATCCGCGAGAGAACACCGCGAAGGTCGCTATGATCGCCAGGGCCGCCACCAGATATCTGCGTTCCATACAGCCTCCTCGTACCTCTTAAGACGCGAGAGCCATTCGATCGTTAGGATTTTTTTGTCCAATGATCGGCGTTGCTCAAGTCCGGTAAAGTACACGTCGAGTGCCATCACTGGCTTTCCGCAAGTGCTTGCTGCCGCTATGTTTGCTGTTGCTGGAAGCGCTGCACGATGCTCCGGAGCGTCCGGAATCAGGATCTCTTGTCCACCAGCGGACAAGCTGGCGCAGCAAGAGAATCACTGCTGCTGAACAGCCCCGCAGAATTGTGGACAAGTATGGATTTGCGGCTTGGAGGTTCTCTGGGATTTGGCCTGCGTTGCTAGCGGATCGTCACAAAAACTTACCCCTGCCCGCCACGGACCGGAAACTTGCGGGAGAGAAGGGGAACCCGAAGGTCTCACCTTCTCCCCCGTGCAACCCAGGTAGGAGAAGCGGCGGTTGCGCGCTGCCGGGAATGCGTCACCATCCAATGCAGAATCTGACGTCGGCGGCTGATGACATGACAGCAACCGCCATCCCGATCGCAGCCGCAGACTTAACCAAGCTCCAGATCCTGAACCAGACAAACATCTCGGGCCTGGGGCAGGCGAACCCGATGCAGCAGAGCGTGCTCAAACTGCTCCAGCCCGACTCGAGTTCGCTGCCCGCCGGCACCCTGCCGAAGGTTTCTTATCGGCGGATCCTACTTCCTGTTCACCGACCACATCGGCCCGCTCGCACTCTGGCTTTAATCGCGTCTCGATAGCCTGGCAGTCCACAGACTGCGCCTGCCCGTACATGCCGCATTAAGTGCTTCTCATCGCATGCATTGCAATCGCCCAGCGGAAAGACCGGATAGGTGCGCAGCCTCGCTGACTTTCGGAGGTGTCCGCAGTGCTTCCTCCACGCCCAACAGCAAGACATCCATGGTAAAGGGTTTCTGAATGAAGGCCGTCATGGCGCCGTGCATGACCTTGTGCAGCACATCGTGATCGGCGTAACCGGACATGAAAACCGTAATTAGGCCGGGCTGCAAACTCTGCAATCGCAGCGCCAGTTCAGGACCGTTCATCCCTGGCATGACTACATCCGACAGCAACAGCCCGATGTGTCCCCGATGCTCGCTCCCCAGACGCAGAGCTTCTTCCGGACCCTTGGACTCAAGCACTTGATACCCGGCATGTTCTAAGACCGCCCGCGTCACTTCGCGAACGACAGGTTCGTCCTCCACCAGAAGAATGGTCGGTTCGGTTTTTTCTCGTTGGCCGGGATAAGTTTTCGTGTTAGCAGGAGATGTGTTCATGATCCCATCGCATGGACGCTGGTCGCGACGCTGCGAATAACGGCTCTCACAAATGCAGGTTCCGTGCCAGTTGGCGAGAAGAGCCCAGGGATGGGAGTAACCTTCGGCGAGCCAAGCAGATACGAAAAAAAAACGAAAGCGGAGGCTACGGCACAAGCATGATCAGATCGGGATAATTCCTGTTTTGAAGTTCGGATTCAGGAAGAAGCTTCCTTCGGCGATAATTGCGGTTAAGGCATCTTGCTATGCAATGCGATTTCCAGTGCAGCTATTGCGGAGAGTGGAACGCGTCCGATGTCGATGAATCCGCGGGTTCGCTCCAGGAGTATGCGGAAGACTGCCAGGTCTGCTGCCAGCCCAACGTGCTCTCCATCCGCTTCGACCCACGACAAGAGCAGTTCGTGATTTGGGCGGAACGCGAAGGCTAGAGCGGTTCCAGACTGGTTCGTTCATCACTCAGCCATTTGAAAAGTGACCTCTTGTTATCCTGAGTATCACATGGGTCTGCGGCCCACCCATAGGGATGAAAATCAACCACGGAGGCACGGAGATCACCGAGAAAACTTCGTAAAAAACAAAACTCCGTGTCCTCCGTGGTAAATGATTTTCGACGGAGCGAAGTGCGAGCTTCTCTGAGGCCGGTAGACCTTGTTTGATAAGTTCGGCGTCGATACTGATCATCGCAACCCGCTGTCCCACATTGTCGTGGAGTTCCCGAACAAGGCGGGCCCGCTCCGCTTCCTGCGCGTCGATCTGGTCGAGCATGGTTACTCACGAGTGCGAACATGCATGTATGATGGATGGAAGATAGTATCGCCGATCAGATTGATTGAGCTGAGAGGAGCGTGCATGGCCGGAAACTCGCGTCCATCCTTTACCAAGCGCCAAAAGGAACGATCACGTCAGGAAAAGCAGGCCGAAAAGGCCCAGAAAAAACAGCAGCGCAAGCAGCAAACGGACAATGAGACGGAAGCTCCCGCCACCCAGTCGGTGGCCGATCTGGTGGTCACTCACGACGAAGAAGGCCAGCCGCAAGGCTTTGATTTTCATGACTTTGCCAAGTAGCATCACAGCAGCAGCGGCTGGCCCCCGCCGCTGGGTAGTGGTGCAGTTTAAGTCCCGGTTTGTGCAAAATTGACCAGACATCCGAGAGTATGGCGAAATATCCTCAGAGTGAGTCCTCTTCTTAGGGGATGAGTTAAGTAGCACAGAAGCCGCCCCTGGCTGACTTTACCGGGTGGCTTCTCTCTTTTGCAGGAGCTTACGCCGAGGAGCAGGGAACGCAAGAGCCAAGTGCAATGCGCCACGTAATTCAAACTGCACCACTACCGCCGCTGCTCTTCCAAAGCATGATCGGGAAACCTGTGCTACACTCTTGTTAGACGCTATTAGCCACGGTCCGCTTGTGGTGCGACAGTCCGGTCCGATTTTTCGATCTGATTTCCCGCCTTTCCTGCCTCCGTTCGTTCGCAGCGCCCAATAAACCATTGAGCGGCATCCGAAGTATCTTCGCGAATCGCATGCACTAAATGCAATCGCGAGACGCCTCTCCAGAAAGTACGATTCGATTGACACAATTTTTAGAAATGCCTCTTTCCGCTGAACTCCAGCGGAAGTTGGCGCTTGCCAATTTCACCATTCCAACTGCCATCCAGGCAGAAACGATCCCGCACGCACTTGCGGGCAGAGACATCCTGGCCACTGCCCAAACGGGCACTGGCAAGACCCTTGCGTTCCTGGTGCCCTTGATCGAGCGCCTGTTGCAGACTTCGTCTCGCAACCCGGAAGCGCTTATCCTGGTGCCCACGCGCGAACTTGCGATGCAGGTTCACGAACAGTACGAAAAGTTGCGCGACAATAAACTTGCGCCCGCGGCCCTCGTCATCGGCGGTCTGGCCGAGAGGGCGCAGATTCAATCCCTGCGCTCCGGAGCGAGGGTCATCGTAGCCACGCCGGGACGTCTGGAAGATTTCCTGGGCCGCAGGCTGGTGCGCCTCGAACAGGTGAAGACCCTAATTCTCGATGAAGCCGATCGCATGCTCGACATGGGCTTTCTCCCGGCCATCCGCCGCATCGTGGCAGTCCTGCCGCGCGATCGTCAGACGATGTGCTTCTCGGCAACCCTGGAAGCCTCGGTCGCCGGCCTGGTAAACGACTACATGCGCAGTCCAGTGCGCATTGCGCAGGGTTCAATTTCGAAGCCAGCCGACACGGTCGAACTCCACGCCTTTGAAGTTTCCGCGTCGGAGAAGTCCGACGTCCTCCGGCAGCTCCTGTACGCCGAGAAGGGGCGCACCCTGGTGTTCGCCCGGACAAAGCGCGGTACCGAGCGCCTGGCGAAAAGCCTGGTGCGCGACGGTTTTGCCGCCGCGATGATTCACGGCGACCGCACCCAGTCGCAACGAACGGGCGCGCTGGCGGGCTTTGACGCGGGCCGCTTCAAGGTCCTGGTGGCCACCGACGTTGCCTCGCGCGGCATCGATGTTCAGAACATTGCGCACGTCATTAACTATGACCTGCCGGCCATTCCCGAGGACTTCATCCATCGCGTGGGCCGGACAGGACGCGCGGGATTGCGCGGCCGCGCTTCGACGCTGGTAGCGGGCGCCGAGGTGGCCGAACTTCGCGCCATCGAACGGGCCCTGAAACTGCGCATCACGCGCAAGCAGTTGAATGGCGCGGACCGAATCGTGTCCGATCGCCCGGTGCGCAACACCCTTCCCTCTCGCACTCTCTCGGCCATGTCCGGTGAGGTGTTCTCGTAGAGTTGTTTTTAGAGACCAGGGCTAAACCCTGGTCTCAATTCCCTGCAGCTTCCCAATCCGCTTCAACAAACTGATGAGGAACTCTGTGCAAAAACCAAGGAGCGTACTTGGTGGAAGCCCCTGCACTTATGCGGGGGAAGGATCGCTTCAGCGCTCCGGGAAAACTTCGAATTCGATCACGCGCTTTAGCGCCGGTATCGCGAAATCCCGGGGCTGAAGCCCATTTTTAACATCGAACGCTTTTCCGCTGGACTAAGAGTCCAGCTCCCCCTGTTGAAGCGGGGAGCTTCCACCAAAAGTCTTCCACAGAGTTTTTCCGGACCGGGCTTTTAGCCCCTCGGTAATCAACCAGCACCAGATAGGGCGAACCGGCGACCAACTGCCTGAACTCAGCGGCGTTCGTGCTAGGATTTCTCCACCGCAGAATAACTTTTCGATAGGCACTATTGATCGCCGCGAAAGAGAGCATTCGTATGAAACACATCCTTGCAGTGCTGACAGCTTGTTTCTTCCTGACTTGCCTGATGGTTGCTCAGGCCCCTCAGCAGGAGCCCACGCCCAGTCCGGAACAGCAGATGATGGGCTATTTCGCCGGCGATTGGAAGTTGGAGGGCACCATGAAGGTCAGCCCAACTGCTCCGGGCGGAGCTTTCACCTCGACGGAGCACAGCGAGTGGGTACCGGGCAGCTTTTTCGTCGAGACCCATTCTTCCATGAAGTCACCCATGGGCAATATTCGCGGCGTGCGCGTCATGGAGTACAACCCCGCCGACAAAGTTTATACCTACAACGCATACAACAGCCTCGGCGAGCATCAAGTGGCGCTTGGTCACGTGCAGGGCAACACCTGGACGTGGACCGCGGAAGAGAAAATGAACGGCATCATTGCGAAGGGACGCTACACGGTCACTCTGGTCTCTCCCACTTCGTACACATTCAAGTCTGAAGTGGCTACGCCCAGCGGCGGATGGAGTACCGTCATGGAAGGCAAAGCCACGCGCTCGCAGTAGCGGCGAGACGCCCAACTGCGAACCGCACTGGAGCAGGACGGAGAGCGGTGAGGGATGCGCGGGGCGATGATGTAGCTAAGTTGCACCAGAACGATGAAGGCGTTGCTCCAGTAGGTACCGAAGACGCACAGCAAGGCGCCGAATGATAGAGAGCTTGCCCGCCTAACTCTCTAGCAGGATTTCACCTCACTCCATCTCCTGTGTTATAACCGCCTGTTTCCACTTTGTGCGCGGCCGCCGCTAGGTGCAGCCGCTCAAAACCGCTGCCGCGTTTCCACTACTCGGAGGGATTGCTTGGATTTCCAGCTCTCGGACGAACAACTGCAATTAAAGAAAATGGTGCGCGACTTCGCCGAGCGCGAGATTGCTCCCAACGTGATGAAGTGGGACGAACCCGGTACCTTCCCGCTGGAGACCATCAAGGAGCTGGGCAAGCTGGGGCTGATGGGCACCATCTTTCCCACCGAGTACGGCGGCGCCGGCATGGGCTACGTCGAGTACGTCACCGCCATCGAAGAACTCTCGCGCGTAGACGGGTCGGTGGGCATCATTGTGGCAGCGCACACTTCGCTGTGCTCGAATCACATCTTCGTTGCCGGCAACGAAGGGCAGAAACGGAAATATGTTCCCAAGCTCGCCACCGGTGAGTTCCTCGGCGCGTGGGGCCTGACGGAGCCGGGCGCGGGCTCGGATGCGGGCGGCGCGCGCTGCTCCGCTGTGCGCCGGGGTAACAACTGGGTGCTGAACGGCACTAAGACCTTCATCACCAATGGCCACTACGCTGACGTGGCGGTCGTGGTTGCGGTTACAGACAAAACGGCGGGCACCCATGGACTGTCGGCGTTCGTGGTGGAGAAAGGTACCAAGGGATTTCGCTCCGGCAAGAAGGAGAACAAACTGGGTCTGCGCGCCAGCGACACCTCCGAGTTGATCTTCGAAGACTGCGAAATTCCTGCCGAAAATCTGCTGGGTCAAGAAGGCCGGGGATTCGTTGACGCGATGAAGATTTTGGACGGCGGCCGCATCTCCATCGCCGCGCTGGGGCTGGGCATGGCGCAAGGCGCCTATGAAGCCGCGCTGAACTACTCCAAGGAGCGCAAGCAGTTCGGTCAGGCGATCAGCGAGTTCCAAGCAATCGCGTTCAAGCTTGCCGACCTGGCGACGGAAATCGATGCCGCCCGCCTGCTCACTCATCGCGCGGCCGCAATGAAGGATGCCGGTATGAAGACCACGCTCGAGTCCTCGATGGCGAAGCTCTACAGCAGCGAGGTTGCGGTGCGCTGCGCCAACGAGTGCGTGCAGATTCACGGCGGCTATGGATTTATCAAGGACTATCCCGCCGAGAAGTTTTACCGCGATGTGAAGCTGTGCACGATTGGCGAGGGCACCAGCGAAATTCAGCGGCTGGTCATCGCGCGGCAGATCCTCAAGGACTGAATGGATCGAACGAATGGTCTCAGACAGCTATGTTGAGAATGCGGGCCAGAGCCGCAAGGGCGAGTGACTTCTTCAACTACTGGTAATCTTGTCTCTTGGTACCTAATCCTTGACCTCAAACAACCACATCCAGGAACTTGTCCGACGAATCCGCGCGGGAGAGCCGCGGGCCTTGGCGCGCGGGATTTCCATCGTTGAAGACCACGGCGCGCAATCCACCGAACTGCTTAAGGCGCTGTTTCCCTACAGCGGCAAGGCCGTCCTGCTGGGTATGACGGGCTCTCCGGGTGCGGGCAAGAGCACGCTGGTCGATCAGGTTGCGCACGCCTACCGCAAGCAAGACAAGACCATCGGCATTGTCGCTGTCGATCCCACGAGCCCGTTTAGCGGCGGCGCAATTCTTGGCGACCGCATTCGCATGCAATCGCACTATGCCGACCCGGGAATCTACATCCGCAGCATGGCGACCCGCGGCTCGCTCGGTGGGTTGGCCAGCACCACCGCCGATGTCGCCACGGTGCTTGACGCCAGCGGCCGCGATATTGTCGTGATCGAGACCGTCGGCGTGGGACAGGACGAGGTGGACATTGTTCGCCTGGCGGATGTGACCATCGTCGTGCTGGTGCCCGGCATGGGCGACGATGTGCAGACCATCAAGGCCGGCATCATGGAGATCGCCGACATTTTCGTCATCAACAAGTCGGACCGCGACGGCGCCGAGCGGGTGGAGCGCGAGATTCGAGCCATGCAGACGCTGGCCGTGCGCAAAGACAATTGGACGCCTCTCATCGTGAAGACCGTGGCCAGCAATGGGACCGGCACAACCGAATTGCTGCAGGCAATCGAAAAGTATCGCGCTTATCTTCAGCAGGACGACCGCGCGCGCACCCGCCGCATCGAGAACTGGCGCGGGCGAATCGCCGAGATGTTGCGCGACGCGCTTTTCCAGCGTGTGCTCTCGTATTATCTGAGCGAAGGCGAGGCCACGCGCTATGCGGCGGAAGTTGCCGAACATAAGCGCGACCCGTATTCTCTGGTGGAGAAGATCATCGAAAACTTGGGGAAGCCAGAATGAATCAAATTGACCATCTCGGTATCGCCGTGAAGTCGCTGGCCGAAGCCAGGAAGTTCTACGAGAAGCTCGGGCTGCAAGTCATGCCGGAAGAGACCGTGGAAGCGGAGAAGGTGCGGCTGGCCATGGTGCCGATTGGCGAAAGCCGCCTCGAGTTGCTGGAGCCGACTTCGCCCGACTCGCCCATTGGGAAGTTTCTCGCCAAACGCGGCGAGGGTCTTCACCATGTCGCTCTGCACATCAGCGATCTGGCCGGCACCGTCGAGCGGTTGAAGGCGTCTGGCACGCGCCTGGTTTCGGACGAGATCAAAATTGGCGCGGGCGGACATCTCTACGTTTTCGTTCACCCTTCCAGCGCTGGCGGCGTTCTACTGGAACTGGTGGAAGACGTCCCCATAGGCGTCTGAAATGCTGATCGTCTCGGTCGATACCTCGGGTCGAAGGGGAAGCATCGCGCTTTGCCGTGGCGACGGTGACAGTTTCGAAGTTCTGCAACTGACTTCACTCGAGGGCGGCACGTACTCGGCGCAATTGCTGCCGCGAATCGCGGAAGCGCTCCAGCAAAACAGTCTCAACAAGACTGAAGTCGATGGCTTCGTCGTGGTATCCGGCCCCGGCTCGTTTACCGGCTTGCGGGTCGGTCTGGCTACGGTGAAAGGGCTTTGCGAAGTGCTGCGGAAGCCGCTGGCAACCGTCTCCATGTTGGAGGCCCTGGTGCTCACGCATGGACGAGCCGGCGAAAGCGCGATCGCCGTGTTGGACGCCGGCCGCGGCGAGATTTACGTCGGCGAATACCGTCTCGGTTCCGGCCACGCCACTCTGGTTCGGGAGTACATTGCGAAGCTGGACGAATTTGCCGGGCAACCGCCTGTCGGCGGCGGCAACCTTCTGACGGTGGATGAAAAAGTTGCGGAAGGGTTGCACGCCGCGAACCGCAACGTCATTTTGGTCGCACCGGTCGACGCGGGCGAGATCGGCCACATCGGTATTCGCAAGCTACTGACGGGAGACACTGCCGATCCCGCCACCATCGACGTCAACTACATCCGCCGGTCTGACGCAGAGCTATTTTCGACGGCGAAGAAGACGCAGTGCTGATCCGTCCCGCTACTCCCGACGATGTGCCTTCGATGCGCGTGCTCGAGCAGCAGACCGAGACCGCGGCACACTGGGCAGAGCGCGAATACGACGCGTTGTTTGCTGCGGACGCTCCACCGCGAATCGCGTTGGTCGCCACCTCTGAAGCAGACGCCGGCCGCGTGGTCGGGTTCGTAATCGCGCGTTGCGCTACCGCCGAATGGGAAATTGAAAATGTGGTTGTCGCCCGGGAAGAACGCAATCGCGGTGTAGGCATCAAAATAATTCGGGAGCTGCTGTTGCGGGCCCAGTCCGCAGGAGCCACTTCCGTGCTATTGGAAGTGCGGGAATCGAACCTGGCGGCGCGCCGACTCTATGAAAAGCTTGGGTTTAGCCAGCAGGGGCGACGGAGTAACTATTACCACCAGCCTGAAGAAGACGCACTGTTATTGTGTTTTTCTATTACAAATCTGCGACAATTTGGTCTTGAAGCAGAATAGGTCCTATGCTAGCGTTTGCATTTTGCATCTCTCCGGAGGTTCACTGAATGGCAACTCAGGTACGCGATCAGCTTCTTGCCAGTAACGATGAATTCCGCCGCCTGGCGGATGAGCACTCGCAATATTCACAGCGCCTCGAAAATTTGATTCAGAAAAAATATCTTTCTGAAGACGAAAAGCTCGAGGAAGTGCGACTGAAGAAGCTGAAGCTCCGCCTGAAAGACCAGATGGAAAGTTTGGAACACAAGTTCCGGACCGGCCACCAGGTCGTTTAGTCAACGTCAAGCCCTTTCCCGCGGCGGTAAAGACCGGATTCTTTGTCGCCCCGCTCTAGCTGTATTCTGTGTGCTCAAGCTCTGCACTACCCCCAGTTCCTTACTTAGACCGATTCCAGAATGGGTGTACCCCGCCTCGGCAGAGTCGACTGTGATCTGTATCAGGGCACGACTTCAGTCGTGCCGAAAGAGGTGGGGTGAAGATGGGGCTTTAGTCTAGCCCTAGGATCTTGGCGCGCCTGCAGGGCTTGAAAGCCCTGAGCATTTTTTCAACGGCCTGCGGCACGACTGAAGTCGTGCCCTGATACAAGCCAACGCTCCTGCAACGTACATCTTCGCTGGAACTGCTATAGATCCCTCGAATTGAGGCACAGCTTCAAGCCAGGTTCTATAATCTAAAGAACCCATGGTGCGCGACGGTATCTATTACGGACTGGCTTTTATCGCTGTGGCAGTGCTGGTGGGATGGTTGATCCTCCCCGCTCTGGCTATTGTTCCCTTGCTGCTGGCGGCATTTTTTTTGTGGTTCTTTCGCGACCCCGAGCGTGAGATTCCGGCGGCCGAAGGCGCCATCGTTTCTCCCGCCGACGGCAAAGTCACAGAGATTTCCGCGATCGAGGAAAATGGGGAGTCGCGGACCCGGATCAGCATTTTCCTGAATGTATTCAACGTGCATGTTAATCGTTCTCCGGTCGCTGGTGTCATCACCGATGTGAAGTACCGGAAGGGAAAGTTCGGCAACGCCATGGGAGCCATTTCGGCCCAAGAGAACGAGCAGAACGTTGTCACCGTCCAGGCAGATGCGGGTACCGTGGTGTTTAAGCAGATTGCCGGTCTGCTGGCCCGCCGGATTGTCTTCACCAAGAAGGTCGGCGATCATGTGGCGCGAGGCGAGCGGGTGGGGCTGATCAAGTTTGGCTCCCGCACCGACGTGATCTTCGCGGCCGAGGCTGAGATGAAAGTGCGGGTGGGCGACCACGTGAAGGGCGGCTCCAGTGTTCTGGCCGTGGCCCAGCGGCGCGCTGTCCTGCCTTCAACCACCCCAACAAGCGCAAAAGCGGCGCTCGTTGGGGATCCCGGCTCCTTGCAGAATGTGGCGGAGGTGCGATGAACGAGCAGCCGATGCGACGGGGAGACGATTCACCCGAGCCGCGCCGGATGCGGAAGGGACTGTACATCCTTCCTTCCGTGTTCACGGCCGGCAACATAGCCGCGGGGTATTACGCCATCTCGCAAGCCATCCAGGGTACGGCGTCCGATCCGTGGCACTTCGATCACGCCGCCAAAGCCATCGGCTTTGCAATTGTGTTCGATTTTTTCGACGGTGGCATAGCGCGGCTGACCAACACCACCAGCGCCTTTGGCCGCGAACTGGACTCCATGGCTGACGTGATCGCATTCGGCGTGGCGCCCGCGGTCCTGGCGTGGATGTGGGGCTTCCATATGCTGCCCGTGGCCGGCGATCCCGACGTTCGCAACCGCGTCATTCAGTTGGGAGCGATCGCGACCTTTGTGTTTCTGCTCGCCGGCGCTTCCCGCCTGGCGCGTTTCAACATCCAGGTGAATCCCCAGCCCTCGAACCCCGGCCGCCCGGGACGCAAGTATTTCGTCGGCATGCCCATTCCAGCTGGCGCAGGAGCGGTCGCAGCCGTCGTCCACCTGGTGCAAGGGAGTCCGTTGCAGTACTGGTGGCTCTCCATCGGATGGGGCGTCTTCGTCTTCGCTCTCGCTTTCCTCATGGTGAGCACCTGGCGGTTCTTTAGTCTGAAGGGGATCAACTTTGGCCAGACCCAGAATTTCCGCTGGCTTATCGTGATTGGCGCGGTCATCGCGCTGATCTGGTTTTCTTCCCAATATGTACTATTCGTGCTGGCGCTGGTCTATATCCTTGCGGGGGTGCTGGCCCGGCTTTCCTTCGTATTCCGGCGGCCCACCCTGCCGCCGCCTCCACCTCAAGACGAGGCATCGCACGCTTGATGAAATTGAGCCAAACCACACCGCTGGTGTTTTCCCCCGCGGAAAACATTGAGGCGCCATGTTTCGCGTAGCGATCGTAGGCGCTGGCGCTCTGAAGGGCCGCGAACTGAAGGACGTCCTTGGCGACCGCAATTTTCCGGCGCAGGACATCCGTCTGCTCGATGACAATGAGTTGCTCGGCCAACTCGAGGCGATAGGCGAAGAACCCACTTTCATCCAGGGCGTCCTTCCTGAACACCTGGAGAACGTGGACTTCACCTTCTTCGCAGCCGATGAAACCCTCACGCGTAACACCTGGCCGATGGCGCGCAAGGCGGGCAGCGACATCATCGATCTCTCCTACGGACTGGAGAACGAAGAAGGCGTGCTGCTGCGCGCTCCGTGGGTGGAGCGCGAGCTAGGTCTAAGTCCACGCGTGGACTTCACTCCAGCCCCGGTGACCATCGCTCATCCCGCCGCCGTGGTGCTGGCGATGTTGATGCTGCGCGCGCAGAAGGTGGGTAGCATCGCGCGCGCCGTGGCTACCGTCTTCCAGCCGGCTTCGGAGCACGGCAAGCGTGGCATGGACGAATTGCACGAGCAGACGGTGAACCTGCTCTCCTTCCAGCAGCTACCCAAGGCCGTGTTCGACGGGCAAGTGGCCTTCAACCTGATCGACCGCTATGGCGAAAAGGCGCTGTCCTCGCTGAATGCGGTTGAAAGCCGTATCCAGCGTCACTTCCACAAGCTAGTCGGCGAGCGCCTGGCCATGCCTTCGTTGATGCTTTTGCAAGCCCCGATCTTCCATGGCCATGCCTTCTCGCTATATCTTGAGTTGGAGCAGGCGGCCCAGACGGAAGAACTGACGGCGGCGCTTTCCGGCGAGCACGTCGACGTGCTGCAAAACGGGGACGAATCGCCCAGCAACGTCAACGCCGCGGGACAGGAGCAAGTCCAGGTGTTTGTGCGCCGCGATTCGCAACAGACTAGCGGTTTCTGGCTATGGGCCGCATCGGACAACCTGCGCATCGCGGCCCTGACCGCGGTAGAATGCGCCGAGAGCATGATCGCCGCTCGTCCGCGAGGAACCGTTCAGTGACCACATCTCAAGTCATGCGCCGGCTAATGCTTGCTGGCATCGCCGTGCTGCTGCTCGCCACTGCGGGCTGCGGGTACCACACTGGTGGCAAAGCGGTCCGGTTGCCCACGGACCTTCACACGCTGTATGTGCCGACCTTCATTAACGGAACGTCAATCTACCGCATCGAACAAACCATCACGGAAG
>Ga0209385_1000611_pt1 | contig 14626 bp, 12 predicted proteins | sample NGEPerB_FD_184506 | JGI IMG/M metagenome (GOLD analysis project Ga0209385, IMG submission 184506) | Arctic peat soil microbial communities from the Barrow Environmental Observatory site, Barrow, Alaska, USA - NGEE PermafrostAB12-B... | ecosystem: Environmental > Terrestrial > Soil > Wetlands >... | reverse complement strand
ATATCGCCGGCTGGAATTTTCCGGAAAACGATCTGCTGCGGCTGCTCGACGCCCAGGGCAAGTCGCTGGTGGAATTCAGCGAGGTGGAGGACGGCATCTACGAGGCGCCGACGCCCGGCGTCGGCGTGCTGTTCCTGCAGAATGCCGCCACCGCCGCTCCGCCGTCGAAGGCGCCGGAGCAGGTGGCCGGCGATTGGGCGATCGTGCGCGGTGGCAAGCCGCTCTGTCAGCTGATTTTGGCGACAGATCCAACGGAGGATGGCATGGCGGTGAAAATCAAGCCCGGCTGCGATCCCGCCATCGCGCGCTTGAATTTCGCGCAGTGGAAGATCGATCGCGACGAGCTGATGCTGACGCCGGCGCGCGGCAACCCGTGGCGTTTCGAGGAAGCGGATGCGAGTTCATGGCGCCGCGTTCCGGAAGCTGCCAATCCGTATTCGTTGGTGCGGCAGTAAACAGGAGCGTTTTTCTGCTGATTAATCCGGATCATATGACCGATTGATCCAAATCATTGCGCCGCAATAAATCAGCTACATATTCATAATTGAATGCCCGTTCCGCAAGAGTGGAATACTAAAGAATAGGTGTGCCATGACGACTGCCGTCCCCGTACAGACGGATGCACCCGCGAACAAACCCGCGTTACGTCTCGTGCCGAAAGTTGCCGGTATTGTTCCGACCGACACGGTCGAAGGGCGCGATTCCTATGCCGTAACGGCCTTCGCCGACATCGTCGATCGCTCGCTGCATGCCACGATAGCACGTTTCACGTTCGGTCTGTCGCCGGCGGCGCTTGCCAAGGCCTATTTCGATTGGGCGATCCATCTTGCCGTTTCGCCCGGCAAACAGTTGCAACTTGTCGACAAGGCAACGAGGAAAACGGTCCGTTTCGCCAACCATGCATTCCACGCTGCGTTGGAGAGCGACAAGGCATCGAGCTGTATCGAGCCGTTGCCGCAAGATCGGCGTTTCATCGGCGCCGAATGGCAGAAACCGCCGTACAATTTCATGTATCAGGCCTTCCTGCTGCAGCAGCAATGGTGGCACAACGCGACGACCGGCATCCGCGGCGTCACCAAGCACCATGAAGCGATGGTGGAGTTCGTATCGCGCCAGATCCTCGACATTGCCTCGCCCTCGAATTTTCTGGCGACCAACCCGGAGGTCTTTCGGCAAACGGTCAGCAAAGGCGGCATGAACCTGGTGAGCGGCTTGCGCAATATGACGGAAGATTGGGAGCGCGCCGTCAGCGGGAAAAAGCCGGTCGGTACCGAAAATTATGCGGTCGGGCGCGATGTGGCGGCGACTCCAGGCAAGGTCGTCTATCGCAATCGACTGATCGAGCTGATCCAGTACGCGCCCGCGACCGGCAAGGTGCGGCCGGAGCCTGTGCTGATCGTTCCGGCATGGATCATGAAATATTACATTCTCGACCTGTCTCCGCATAATTCGCTGGTGAAGTACCTGACCGAGCAGGGCTTCACAGTTTTCATGATTTCATGGAAAAATCCTAGCCCGGACGACCGCGATCTCGGCATCGACGACTATCGCACGCTCGGTGTCATGGCGGCGCTCGACGCGGTCCGCGCAATCGTGCCTAACCAAAAAGTCCATGCCGTCGGCTATTGTCTGGGCGGCACGCTTCTTTCGATCGCCGCCGCGGCCATGGCGCGCGACGGCGACGATCGGCTGAAGTCGATTACGCTGCTGGCGGCGCAGACCGACTTCACCGAAGCCGGCGAGCTGATGCTGTTCATCAACGAGAGCCAGGTGGCGTTCCTCGAAGACATGATGTGGGAGCAGGGCTTCCTCGACGCCACGCAGATGGCGGGCGCCTTCCAGATGCTGCGCTCCAGCGACCTGGTCTGGTCACGCATGATCCGCGACTATTTGATGGGCGAGCGTGCGCCCGTGATCGACCTCATGGCGTGGAACGCGGACGTCACCCGCATGCCCTATCGCATGCATTCGGAATATCTGCGGCGTCTGTTCCTCAACAACGATCTGGCCGAGGGGCGCTATCTCGTCGCCGACAAGCCGATCATGCTCGCGGATATTCGCGCCCCGATCTTCAACGTCGGCACCGTGCACGACCACGTCGCACCGTGGCGCTCCACCTACAAGATCAATTTCATGACCGACACCGACGTGACCTATCTGCTCGCGACCGGCGGCCACAATGCCGGGATCGTGTCCGAGCCCGGTCCTGATGGTCGCGGCTTTCAGGTGATGACCAGGAAGGCGGACGACCGCTACATCGATCCGGAAGCTTTCCTGGCGCAAGCGCCGCAAAAGCAAGGCTCCTGGTGGCCGGAATGGGTCACCTGGCTCGCCGTACGTTCGGGCGAACCGGTCGCTCCGCCCGCAATGGGTGGGGCGGATCATGCTCCGCTCGGCGATGCGCCCGGGACCTATGTGCTGCAACAGTAAGATCGCGCCGACGGCCCTTGCCCAACCACGAAGCATTTGAATTTCAATACGAATATGAAATTCGCCGGAGCGTTTGACCTAGGACAACGCGGCCCGATTGATTTTGTGCAGTAGTTTTAAACATGTACGAGCCAACGGGACGGCAAGATCCGCGTTTCGCCTTCATGTGGCCGGCGTTTGTCGCGGCCTCGGCCAGCGAGGTTGCCGCGTTGCTGGCGAAGGGTTTCGTCAACTTTGCCATGGGCGCAGAAGACGGATCCGCGCCGCGCGAGCCGAAATGGGCCACGCCGAACACGATCGCGCTCGAATTGAAGAGTGTGCGACTGCGCGATTTCAGCACCGTCAAGGATGGCGTTCCCACTTTGCTGTGTGCGCCATTTGCGCTGCATGGTGCGGCCGTTGCCGATCTGGCGCCCGGTCATAGCCTGGTCGTGGCCTTGCGCGACGCCGGACTGCGGCGGCTGTTCGTGACCGATTGGCGTTCGGCGACAATGGAGATGCGTCTTTTAGGCATCGACGACTATCTCGCCGACCTCAACGTGCTGGTCGATCAGCTCGGCGGTAGCGTCGATCTGGTCGGGCTTTGTCAGGGTGGCTGGCTGGCGCTGCTCTATGCCGCGCGTTTTCCCGCCAAGGTGCGCAAACTGGTGCTGGCCGGCGCGCCGATCGATATTGCCGCCGGGCAATCCGCATTGTCCGCGCTCGCCGGCGCCAGCCCTCTGGCGCTGTTTCATGAACTGGTGACGCTGGGCGACGGTCGAGTGCTTGGCCACAAGGTGCAGAAGTTCTGGGGATCGGAGACGCTCGACTCCCGCGAGATTCATCGATTGCTGCAAACGCCGGAACCGATCGGCTCGCCCGCCTTCGCCGAGCTGGAAGCGATATTCCGGGATTGGCACGCGCGGACCGTCGATCTGCCCGGAACCTATTACCTCGAGGTGATCGAGAAGCTGTACAAACGAAACGAGATTGCGACCGGTCAATTTATCGCCTTGGGCGAGCCAATCGACTTGGCGACTATGCGCGCCCCGATTTACCTGCTGGCGGCGCGTGACGACGAGTTGGTCGCGCCGGCGCAGCTGTTCGCGACCGAGCGCCTGGTAGGCACCCCGGCGCGCGCCATTCGCAAGGCGAGCGCGCCTTGCGGTCACGCCGGATTGTTCATGGGAAGAAAGATCCTCGGCGAATACTGGCCCAGGATCGCGCGCTGGATGAGCCAACCCGACAGCCGAAGTCTGGCCCCCGCGGCCGCCTGACCAAGCCTAGATCAACCTCAACCCCTTGAAGCTGGCGTGGCCTTCCTTGCCGACGATGATGTGGTCATGCACGGAAATGCCCAGCGGCTTGGCGACATCGACGATCGCCTGCGTCATCTGGATATCCGCGCGCGACGGCGTCGGGTCGCCCGACGGATGATTGTGCACCAGGATCAGCGCGGTCGCGGACAGTTCGAGCGCGCGCTTGACCACCTCGCGCGGATAGACCGGCGTGTGATCGACGGTGCCGACCTGCTGCAATTCGTCGGCGATCAGCTGGTTGCGCTTGTCGAGGAACAGCACGCGGAACTGCTCCTTGTCGGCGAAGGCCATCGCCATGCGGCAATAGTCGAGCACGCTCGACCAGGATGACAGAACGGGGCGCTTTTTCACCTGGCCGCGCGCCAGCCGGCTTGCGGCGGCATGCACGATCTTGAGTTCGGTGATGGCGGCATCGCCCATGCCCTTGACCTCGGCGAGCCGGGCCACCGGCGCGGCCACCACTTCGGCGAAGGAGCCGAATTTGGTGATCAGCTCCTTGGCCAGCGGTTTGACGTCGCGTTGCGGGATGGCGCGAAACAGCACCAGTTCGAGCAGCTCGTAGTCGCTGACCGCCTCGGCGCCGGCCTCGCGGAAGCGCCCGCGCAGTCGTTCGCGGTGGCCGTGATAATGCGGCGAAGCCTCGGAAAGGCCGCTCTTCCGCCCGCTGCCGCTACGCTTTTCCGCCATGAAAACTACGCCCGCGCCGCCCAAGAGACGCGATTGTAGTGCAACCGGATGCAATCGACGAGGGAAGCTTTCGGCCGATACCGCTAGCGCTGGTAGGGCGGCTTGTGCAGCCCGGTCGGGGAAAAGGTGAACACCTCGACGCCTTTGTCGGTGACGCCGACGGTGTGCTCGAACTGGGCCGATAGCGAGCGGTCGCGCGTCACCGCGGTCCAGCCGTCGGACAGCACCTTCACATGCGGGCGGCCGATATTGATCATCGGCTCCACGGTGAAGAACATGCCGGGCTTGAGCACGATGCCTTCGCCCGCGCGCCCGACATGGACGATATTGGGCTCGTCGTGGAACAGGCGGCCGAGGCCGTGGCCGCAGAAGTCGCGCACCACGCTCATGTGCTGGGCTTCCACGTAGCTCTGGATCGCGGCGCCGATGTCACCGGTGGTGGAGCCGGGGCGGATGGTGGCGATGCCGCGCATCATGGCCTCGTGCGTCACCTCGATCAGGCGTTCGGCGCGGCGCGGAATTTCGCCGATGGCGAACATGCGGCTGGAATCGCCGTGCCAGCCGTCGAGGATCAGCGTCACGTCGATGTTGACGATGTCGCCCTCTTTAAGCGGCTTGTCGCCGGGAATGCCGTGGCAGACCACGTGATTGAGCGAGGTGCAGGTCGACTTTTTGTAGCCGCGATACATCAGCGTCGCCGGCAAGGCGCCGTGATCGAGCGCATATTCCAGCACCAGTTTGTCGATTGTTTCGGTCGGCACGCCCGGCTGGACATGCTCGACGAGCATATCGAGACATCGCGCCACCAGTTGGCCGGCCTTGCGCATGGCCTCGAAGGCGGCGGGGCCGTGGATCTTGATCTGGCCGGTCTTGCGGAGGGGTGCGACCGCGGCGTCGACGTAGGTCATGGCGAGTAATGTAAGGCCTGGCGCGTCCGGCGCAAGCGCGTGCTTTCCTGAGGAACTAAGCGATCTTTCCCCCCAACTCGTCCTCGATATGGGCGCGGATGATGTCGTCGAACGTCGTTTCCACCTGGAAGCCGAGCACGAGGCCGCGGCGCGCATCGAAGCGGCGTGGCCAGCCGGCAACGATGCGCTCAATCAGTTCGTCCGGTGCACGCTTGATGCGCCCGGCGACTTTGTCGCCGGCGATGCGGCGCAGCGCCGCGATCTGTTCGCCGACCGTGCAGCACACACCCGGCATGGTGATATTGATGCGGTCGCCCAATTGCGCGCGCGTCAGGCCGACGGCGTGGATGAGAAATCCGACCGCCGAGCGTGGGCTGGCATGCCAATGCAAGACGCTGTCAGCGACCGGCAGGATCGCTTCCTGTCCGTTGAGCGGTTCCCGAATGATGCCGGAGAAGAAACCCGACGCTGCTTTGTTCGGTTTACCCGGCCGCACCACGATCGATGGCAGTCGGATGCCGACGCCTTCGAGAAAGCCGCGCCGCGTATAATCAGCCAGTAGCAGTTCGCAGATCGCCTTCTGCGTGCCGTAGGAAGTGAGCGGCGTGAGATGGAATTCGTCGCCGATCGCTTCCGGAAACGGCGCGCCGAATACAGCGATCGACGAGGTAAAAACAACCTTGGGCTTGTAGCCGTCGCCAACCGCGCGGATCGCTTCGATCAGTGCGCGGGTGCCGTCGAGATTAACCCGGTAGCCCTTCTCGAAATCGATTTCCGCCTCGCCCGACACCACGCCGGCGAGGTGGAAGATCACGTCCGGCCGCTCCGAGACCGCTTTTTTCGCAACGCCCGGAGTGGCGAGATCGGCAGCCCGGGTCTTCACGTGATCGGAAAAGCCCGCGGGTCGCGCCGGCGCGACAATGTCGATCAATGTCAATTTTTCGATCGGCTGGCCGCCGAGCGCCCGGTCGATGACCAACCGCTCGGTCAGCTTGCTGCCGATCATTCCCGCCGCGCCGGTGATTAGGATATGCATTCAGGTCTCCGTCAGTCTTTTGTCCGCCGGCTCGAAACGGTCTATGCGGCGCAGATCGGGGAATAATAGCATCCAGATGCCGGCGATCAGCAACGAGCCGAACCCGCCGATCAGCACCGAGGGTACCACGCCTAGCCAGGCGGCGACCGTGCCAGATTCGAATTCGCCGAGCGTATTGGACGAGCCGACGAACAGGTAATTGATCGCGCTCACGCGGCCGCGCTTGTCGTCTGGCGTTTCAATCTGCACCAGCGAAAAGCGGATCACGATGCTCAACGCATCAGACGCCCCCAGCAAGGCCAATATCAGCAGCGAGAGCGGAAACGACGTGGAAACCGCGAACATAATGGTCGCCACACCGTAGATCGCAACCACAGCGAACATCTTGCGGCCGATATGGCGTTCGACCGGATGCCGCGACAGCACGATCGAGGTGATCAAAGCGCCGGCGGCCGGCGCCGAGCGCAGCAGTCCGAGGCCGATCGGGCCAACCGCCAGGATGTCGCGGGCATAGATTGGCAGTAGCGCGGTGACGCCGCCGAGCAGCACCACGAACAAATCGAGCGTGATGACGCCGAGCAGCCGGCGCCGCGTGCGGATGTATTCGAACCCGGCCAGCACCGAAGCAAAAGTCGGCGGCTCGCGGTTGGCGGCCGGGCCTTTGACGCGCACCAAGGTGACGAGCGTGATGGAGGCGGTGAAAAACACCAGGCAGATGGTGCCGACCAGCGTCGGGCTTATCGTGTAGATCAGGCCGCCCAGCGCCGGGCCGCAGATGATCGCGACCTGATTGGCGGAGGTCCAGGCCGCCACTGCGCGGGCGATCATCGGCGCCGGCACCAGCGCGGGCACCAGCGAATGCGCGGTCGGCAATTCGAAGGCGCGCGCGCAGCCGATCAGAAACACCGCGCCGAACAGCAGGTCGCGGGTCAAGACGCCGGCCAGCAAGGCCGCGGTGATCATGACCGCGGCGAGGGCATAGACGCCGTGCGCGGTGCGCACGATCAAGCGGCGGTCGTAACGGTCGGCGGCGTGACCGATCAGCAGCGTGAGCACGACCGCCGGCACGAACTGGATCAGCCCGACCAGGCCGAGATCGAACGCGCTGTCGGTGAGCTCGTAGACCTGCCAGCCGATGGTCACGGCCAGCATCTGGTAGCCCATGGTGGAGGCGAGCCGCGCCATCCAGAATAGCACGAAGGGCCGATGCCGGGCGAGGGGACGGCGATCCGGGCGCGGGCGTGGACATGCTTAGGATTTCGTCCGGCGCGTGCGATCGTCGCTGAAAAACTTGTTGAGTTCAGCGTTCGACACCACGCCGGCAAAACTGTCGAACTTGCCCTCGTTGGCGATCTCGCGCGCCGGCTTGATGAACGCATGCATGGCGACGCGCGCCAGCGTGCCGCCCACGCTGATGCGCCGCACGCCCATCTCGCCAAGCTCTTTGACCGTGAAGCCGAACGCGCCACTGTTGAGAAAATTGATCGGCTTCGGCGCGACCGCCTGCACGGTCGCCGCGATCTGCTCGCGGGTCTTGATGCCGGGCGAGTAGAGGCAATCGGCGCCGGCGTCGGCAAAGGCCTTCAGCCGGCGGATGGTCTCGGGGAGGTCGGGCCTGCCGCGGATGAAGCCCTCGGTGCGGGCGGTGAACACGACGTCGCCGCCGGCCTTGTCGATCGCCACACGTGCGGCCTTCACGCGGGCGAGCGCGAGGTCGAAATCATACAACGGCCGGTCCGGATCGCCGGTCGAATCCTCGATCGACAGACCGGCGACGCCGGTCGCTATGCAACGCGTCACGTTGTCGGCCATGCGGTCGGGATCGTCGGCAAAGCCGCCCTCGAAGTCGGCATTGACCGGCACGTCGGTGGCCGCGGCGATCTCGCTAAAGTGAGCAAGAACCTCTTCGCACGATTGCCCGCCATCGGCGTAGCCCTGCGCATGGGCGTAGCCCGAGCTGGTGGTCGCCAGCGTCTTGAAGCCGAGCCCCTGCAGATAGCGGGCGCTGCCGACATTCCACGGATTGGGGATGACGAAGCAGCCGGCATCATGCAGGCGTCGGAAGACGTTGCGTTTTTCGGTCGTCGACGGGTTGGCCATGGAAAAACCCCGGGAAAGAAACGGGCGCGACCGTGCCACGTTTGCGCGCGCCAGGACAATGCCATTCCGTGATGCATCCATGAGCGCAATTCATCCCCGTTAGGCCCCGACCTGTTGCCGCCGCAATAGCATCGCTTGGGGTGCGTCTAACCCCTGCCGGCCGCGAATATTCCGACACCGAGTTGTGATTGAATGCACCACCATCCGACCTTGTGCCGCCGCGCTGGTCGGATAAGGGAGGGAACGACGACTCGATGAAAGGATGCATCCATGGCATCGCTTGCGGTCAAGCTGATGGTGTCCGTCATCTCTCTCGCCTTGGTTCTTGCAGCCGCTGCGCCGGCCGACGCCGCCAAGGCGCGCAAGCACAAGAAGCAAGTGGCGGCCCATGCCGCCGTTCGCGTGCAAACAGGGTACTGGGGCACAAACCTTTTCCCAGCTGGCCCAATCTATAATGGCAATGATTACCTCGGCGACGACCCCGACCCGAACATCCGCTTCCAGATTAAGCGCGACCTCGGCGCCCACTATGGCGGCAACGACTGACGGCGGTGCGCTTAATCCGATTTGATTTTCACGCACCAATCGGGTGAACTGCGCGTCAAATCGAGAGCGCGGCCGCCTGTCCTGCCGGTGCGGCCCGTCGCCGGGGAGTGACGCCATGTTGAAAACAATCGCGGCTTTCGACCGCATCGGCGAGGAAAATGCCTTCGCGGTGCTCGCCCGCGCCAACGCCCTGATCGCGCAAGGCCGCGACATCATCAATCTCGGCATCGGCCAGCCCGATTTCCGCACCCCCGATTTCATCGTCGAGGCGGCGGTGAAGGCGCTGCGCGAGGGCCATCACGGCTACACGCCGGCGAACGGCATTCCGCCCTTGCGCGAGGCGGTGGCCGCCGACCTGCACAAGCGCTTCAAGGTCGAGGTCTCGCCCGACAGCGTGATGATCATGCCCGGCGGCAAGCCGACCATGTTCATGTCGATCCTGATGTTCGGCGAGCCGGGCGCTGAGATCATGTATCCCGATCCCGGCTTTCCGATCTACCGCTCGATGATCGAGTTCACCGGGGCGAAGCCGGTGCCGGTGCCGATCCGCGAGGAGAACGGCTTTGCCTTCTCGGCGGAGGAGACGCTCAAGTTGATCACGCCGAAGACGCGGCTGCTGATCCTCAATTCGCCGGCCAATCCGACCGGCGGCGTCACCGGCAAGGCGGAAGTCGACAAGCTCGTCGCTGGACTGGAGAAATGGCCGGATGTCTGCATCATGTCGGACGAGATCTACGACCACATGGTCTATGACGGCGAGACGCATGTCTGCCTGCTCACCTATCCGTCGATCCGCGACCGGCTGATCCTGCTCAACGGCTGGTCGAAGACCTATGCCATGACCGGCTGGCGGCTCGGCTATGCGGTGTGGCCGGGCAAACTCTACGACTATGCGCGCAAGCTCGCGGTCAACCTGCATTCCTGCGTGAATGCGTCGGCGCAATTTGCCGGACTGGCGGCGCTCAAGGGCCCACAGGACGAAGTGTGGAAGATGGTCGCCGAATTCGACAAACGCCGCAAAGTCGTGGTCGAAGGCCTCAACAAATTGCCCGGCGTGTCCTGCGCCACACCGAAGGGCGCGTTCTATGCCTTTCCCAACATCAAGCGTACCGGCTGGAAGGCGAAGGCGCTGGCCTCCTCGCTCTTGGACGATGCCGGCGTCGCCATCATCGGCGGGCCGGACTTCGGCATTCTGGGCGAGGGCTATGTGCGGCTTAGCTACGCCAACTCGACCGAGAACATCCTGAAGGCGCTCGCCCGCATGGGCGAATTCCTCGCGAGCCGCAAGGCTGCGTAAAATCGCACAAAAACGTCTCTAGACCGGCTACGCTGGCTGCCATCGCAAGCGTTGGGCCAGGATCAGGAAGGAATACGTCCATGTTGGACACGATGCCGAGAGATCGAGGATTGTCGGAAGAACAGCGCATGATGCGGCAGAGCTGCCGCGATTTCATCGACGACGTGGTGCTGCCCTACATCAAGCAGAACTGGCAGAAAGAATGGTCGATGGTGCCGGAGGAGCGGCTGCCGATCAGCATCCTGGAAGGCGCCGAGAAGATCGGCATCCGCACGCTTGGCGTGCCGGAAGAATACGGCGGCGTCGAACTCGAGAAAGGCACCGAGGTGCGCACCTTCGCGCTGGTCGCCGAGGAAATCGCGCGCGGCGATTCAGGTCTCGCCGACAAGCTTGTGCAGAACTGGAAGGTCTCGGTGCTGCTGCGGCAGTTCGCGCCCAAGCATTTGCAGGAGAAATGGTTCAAGCGCCTGGTCGCCGAGCCCGCGTTCCTGATGGCGCACTGCCTGACCGAGCCGCGCGGCGCCTCCGACCGCTGGCTGCCCTACAACGTGCCGGAAGCGGCCATGCAGACCAAGGCGGTCAAGACTAACGGCGGCTGGGTCATCAATGGCCGCAAGCAGTTCATCTCCAACGGCTACGACGCCACGCTCTACGTCGTCTACGCCAACAGCAACCCGAAAGTCGGCATGCTGCAGGGCACCTCGTCGTTCCTGGTGCCGCGCGAGACCAAGGGCTTTTCGGTCGCGCGCTGCAACGAGACGCTCGGCTGCCGCTTCATGAACAACGGCGAGATGGTGTTCGAGGACATGTTCGTGCCCGACGATCATCTGCTGGTGCAGGACTCGGCGATGGGTTCGGCCGGCGTCTATTTCCGCCCCGGCAAGATCATTCAGGCGGCCAAGAACCTCGGCGTCGGCGTGCGCGCCTTCGAGGCGACGGCCGAGTACGTGCAGAACTACGTGCAGGGCGGCCGCATCCTGATCAAGCATCAGGCGGTGGCGTTGCGGCTTGCCGAGATGGCGACCAAGATCGAGGCGGTGCGTGCGCTCACCGAACGCGCGGCGCAGGCGGTCGACGACAATGCGCCGGAGGCCGAGACCCTGGTCAACATGGCCAAGATGTTTGCTTCTGAAGAGATCATGAAGGTCGCCCAGCACGCGGTCGAATTGCACGGCGGCAACGGCATCATGCTCGACTTCGGCATCGAGAAGGTGCTGCGCGACGCCGTGATCTTCATGCACATGGACGCCACCGTCGACATCTCGAAATTCAAGATCATCAAGAATATGTTCCCGCAGACCGCGGGAAAATACGCCGGGCCGGAGTGACAACGAGCTATCGCAAGGCGAAGCGGAAGCCGATCACCACGATCACCAGCCCGATGACCTGCGCGATGCTCGGCACCACGCCGAGCGCGAGATAGCCGATGATCAGCGAGAAGCCCGGCACCAGCGCCGGGAACGTCGCCGCGCGTCCAGCGCCGAGCAGGATCACCGCGCGCGCGAACAGATAGATCGGCAACATGCCGGCGAGGATGCCTTGCACCACGACCTGCAAGAGATTCTCGGCCAGGCCCATGCGCAGCAGCCCGTCATAGCCGACGAACAGCGCGTGCAACGGCGCGAACACCACGACCGACAGCGCGCCGACGGCCGCGACGGCGCGCGTGCCCGACACGCGCCAATAGCGCAGCAGGATCCCGAAGGTCGCCCAGAACAGGCCGGCGAGGGCGAACAGCAGGTCGCCGCCGACACCGTGGCTGCCGATGGTGGTGATTGACTCCGCGCCGAACACCAGCAGGCCCGCGATGATCGTCGTGCCGCCGATGATGCGCTGCCCGGTCGGGCGCTCGCCCAGCACCAGCGTAGCGAGGATCAGGCCGGATAGTGCCGCGCAGCCGGGCTGGATGGTGGTGCCGTGGCCGAGCGGCACCAGGATGAAGCCGGTATAGGCGATCATCGCCTGCGGCGGGCCTGAGAGCACGCTCATTACCAGACCGCGGCCCCAGCCGATGCCGCCGAGGTCCGAAATGCCGTCGCGCAGAACGAGCGGCATCAGTAGCAGTCCGGACCATAAAAAACGGTGCAGGGCGAGATCGGCTGGCGAAAAGCCGATGGCAACGCCATGCTTGGCCGCGACAAACCCGGCTGCCCAGCCGAGCGCCGCGGCGATCCCGGATAATGCCCCGATAAGGATGCCGGAAGAGCGTGCCGGTTGTCCTTTAGCGTCCACGGCGAGGGCTCCGGCGCAGGTGACTTGGACACGGCTGATACTCTAGGATCGGCGCCCTAGTCCAATCGTGAAATCAAAAGCCTCACTTTACCGGGAAAGAACGCTCATGGCGAAGTCGCGCAAAGTCATCATTACCTGTGCCGTTACCGGCTCGATCCACACGCCCTCGATGTCGCCGCATATTCCGGTGACCGCCCAGCAGATCGCCGATGCCGCGATCGGGGCGGCCGAGGCGGGGGCGGCCATCGTCCATCTGCATGCGCGCAACCCGCAGGACGGCCGTCCCGACCAGTCGCCGGAGGCGTTCGCCCCCTTCCTCAAAGTGATCAAACAGCGCTCGAACGTGGTGGTGAACATCACCACCGGCGGCGCCCCGACCATGATGGTGGAAGAGCGGGTGCGCCCAGCGGCGACCTTCAAGCCGGAGGTCGCCTCGCTCAACATGGGCACGATGAATTTCGGACTCTATCCGATGATCCCGCGCTACAAGGGCCACTTCAAATACGACTGGGAAGAGCCGTATCTGGAAGGGTCGAAGAAGGGCATGTTCAAGAATACCTTCGCCGACATTGAATACATCCTCACCACTTGCGCGGAAAACAACACTCGTTTCGAGATCGAGTGCTACGATATCGGCCATCTTTACACGCTGAGGCATTTCCTCGACCGCGGCCTGGTCAAGCCGCCGCTGTTCGTGCAGTCGGTGTTCGGCATTCTCGGCGGCATCGGCGGCCATCCCGAAGACGTCATCATGATGAAGCGCACCGCCGACCGGCTGCTCGGGCCGGAAAATTATTGCTGGTCGGTGCTTGGCGCCGGCGCCAATCAGATGCGGATCGCGGCCCAGGCCGCGGCCATGGGCGGCAATGTGCGGGTCGGCATGGAGGATTCGCTCTGGATCGGCGCCGGCAAACCGGCCGAATCCAACGCCCAGCAAGTAACCAACGTGCGCAAGATCCTCGAAGGCCTCGGGCTGGAGATCGCATCGTCGGACGAGGCGCGCGAAATCCTCTCGCTCAAGGGCGGCGATAAGGTCAATTTCTAGTTCGAGCGCGCTCCACCCGTTCATTCCCGCGCAAGCGGGAATCCAGTCTGGGTCCCCGCTGTCGCGGGGACGAGCGGTGTGTCTGCGACTGAATTACCGTTGCTCTTGGCGCCACGAATCCGTCCTATAGCAATAGGAGATTCGCCCATGGCCTCGCTCGATAACATCAGTATCGTGATTTTGTTCGGCAGCCTGCTGGTGCTGGCCGGCATTCTGTCGAGCCTGGTGGCGTTGCGTTTTGGCGCGCCTTTGCTGCTGGTGTTCCTGCTGCTCGGCATGCTGGCGGGCGAGGGCGGCCCGGGCGGCCTGAAATTCGACGACGTCGGCACCGCCTATACCGTCGGCTCGATTGCGCTGGCGCTGATCCTGTTCGACGGCGGCCTGCGCACGCGGCTGGCCACCTTCCGCAACGTGCTGGCGCCGGCGGCGACGCTGGCGACCGCCGGCGTCCTGATCACCACCTTGCTGACCGCGCCGGTGGCCAAGCTGGCACTGGGTATCGGCTGGCTGCAGGCCCTACTGGTCGGCGCCGTGGTGGCCTCCACCGACGCGGCGGCGGTGTTCTTGCTGATCAATGCGCGTGGCCTGCGGCTGCGATCGCGCGTGCGCGCGACGCTGGAAGTCGAATCCGGCACCAACGACCCGTTCGCGGTCTTTCTCACCTTGCTGCTGGTGGAGTTTCTGCTGGCCGGCGGCCAGACCTGGTCGCATGTGTTGGTGATTTTTCTGCGCGATACGGTGCTGGGCTGCATCATCGGCGTCGCCGGCGGGCGGATCATCACGCTGGTGCTCAACCGGCTCGCTTTGCCGCAGGGATTGCACGCGCCGTTTGTGGCGGTGAGCGCGCTGGTGGTCTTCGCAGCCGCCAATACGGTGCACTCGTCCGGCTTCCTCGCGGTCTATCTCGCCGGACTCGTGGTGGGAAACCGGCAGACGCGCGCGCATAATTCCGTCGTCGTGTTTCTCGATGCCGTGACCTGGCTGGCGCAGATCGTGATGTTCGTGCTGCTCGGCCTGCTGGTGTGGCCGCACCGGCTGGCCGACAGC
>Ga0209385_1000608_pt1 | contig 14633 bp, 9 predicted proteins | sample NGEPerB_FD_184506 | JGI IMG/M metagenome (GOLD analysis project Ga0209385, IMG submission 184506) | Arctic peat soil microbial communities from the Barrow Environmental Observatory site, Barrow, Alaska, USA - NGEE PermafrostAB12-B... | ecosystem: Environmental > Terrestrial > Soil > Wetlands >... | reverse complement strand
GCTGGAGTACGGCGCGATGCCCGCGTCATCCCAGCGCACAGCGCCACGCGGAGGTTCGCAGCCCCGCAGACGGGCGAGCACGCGGAGCACGCGCACACTCATGTCGGCCTCGCGTCCCTCGGGCACATCCTCGGCGAACTGGCGCAACCGCTCCTCTCCCCAGACTCCCACGACCTCAACAACCGGGCGACCAGTCAACTCGCTCATCCTCATGGCGCTAACCTCGACAACCATCGCCATCGGGCCAGGCGGAAACGGCACGAGCGTGTTGCCGAAGTCGAAGGTGATTGCCTCGAGGCCGTCCATCATCTAGCCGCGCTCGCAGGGCACACGTCTCGGAAAGCGCAGTAGCCGCACGACAGGTAATCGGGCGTGGCTTCGTACCGGCGGGCACGAATGCCGATCGCGGCGCGACGAATAGACTCGCGGGCCTTGTCCAGCTTCTTCTCTTGAGGCTCGACCCGGCCCACCAGGCCCGACTCGAGAAACCACAGCTGCAGGGCGTCCGGGAGCCGGCCAGTTTCGGCCTGGTAGGCCATGGCGTAGATCTGAAGCTGGAGCGAATCCCTGGCGCGTTCGCGCGCTCGTGCCGGATCGCGGACGTCACTCGACTTGTAGTCGGTGATCGTGACCCGCTCAGGATGAAGGCCCGGCAGGGCAAGCGTGACCTCGTCGGCTTGCTGCCGCTCCCCAACCCCGTCGTGGGCCGCCGCGGCCGGCAGTCGCTCGATGTCAACCCGGTCCATTCGGCCGCGGATCCGGTCGCCGTCCAGGACGAAACTGAACTCGCGCTCGACGTAGGCCGGCACGACCGTCCCGGGCCGGAGTTGCTCCTCTCGGAACCTTCGCAGCGCGGCGCGCCCTGCCGCGAGCCGCGCTTCCTCGTGCTCGCGAGTGAGAAACCCCTCGTTTGACCACGCTCGGTCAAAAGCCGCGAGCAGCTCCTCCTCCGACATCGTCTGGCCGCGCGCCCCCAAGCGATGGAACTCCTGGACCGACTTGTGCAGCGCCGAGCCGTAGACAATCGCGTGGTGCGGCGCAATCGGAACCCTCAAGACGTGGACGTACTTGTACTTGAGCGGGCACGTCAGATAATCGTCCACCTGGTAGAAGCTCAGTGAGAGCGGCCCCTCAACCGGTTCATGGTTGGGCTTGCCCGGCCCAATTGCCTCGGCCTTCGGCTCAAAGGCGGAAAGTCGTTCCAGCGGAGAATGGGCGGTGACGTCGGCGGCGGCACCCTCGGCAGCCGAGGTCCCCAAGTCAAGAGCCTCCAGAACGAACTGCGAGACTCGTCTTGACCGCCTGCCGCCGTAGTCCGCGGCATGAGTCAGGACCAGCTCGTCCCGCGCCCGCGTCATTCCAACGTAGAAGAGGCGCCGCTCCTCCTGGACGCGAGCGTCGCCCTCTGGCAGAACCTCGTGCACGAGCGCGACCGGGAGGCCCAGCTGCTCGCGCCGCGTCCGCGCGGGGAAGCGGCCATCGACCAGGCCGGTCATGAACACCACCGGGAATTCCAAACCCTTGGCCTTGTGTACGGTCAGGACGGCGACTGCGTCGGCGTCCGGATCGACTTCTGCCGTGGCCGGGTCGTCACCTGCGTCGATCAGCGTCTGCAGGTTCCGGGCCACGAAGATGACCCGATCGTCCGGCACCAGATCAGACTGAGCCCTGATGATCTCGAAGAAACGCGCGATGTTTTGGAGCGCTTCCTCGGCCGCCACCGTATCGGTGGATGCCAGTCGCGAAAGCAGGCCGCTGTCGCGTAGGAACTGGTAAAGCACCTCGCCCGCCGGACGCTCATGAGCGAGATCTGTGAACCGGCGCAGGTCCGCGACTAGCCGCTCCATTGCGGCTCGCGTGTCCGGCCGCAGCCGCAGCAGACCGGGCTGCTGGGTCAGCTCCTCAATGACCTCCCAAAGCGAGCGGTTCCGGTGACGCGCCGAATTGACGATCGCCGTCAGGTCCGGGCCGCCCAGGCCATACACGCGGGAGGCCGCCAGCGCGTAGATGTCAACGCTCGACGACAGGTCCGCCACGGCCCGCAGGAAGGCCAGCAGTAGCCGGATCTCTGGCCGCGTATACAGTCCCGACGTCCCGGAGAACCGCCACGGCACAGAGGCCAGGTTGAGGCTGCGGAGGATGGGGTCGGCGTCCGCGTTGGCCCGCACGAGAATCGCGAAGTCGCGCGGCCGCGCCCCGCCCGCGACGCGAGCGCCGATCTCGCGAGCGACCCAGTCTGCCTCCTCCGAGCCGGTGGCAAAGACCATGTGGCGAACGGGCAGCTCGGCACCGCCTCGCTCGGCAACCAATCGCTTGTCGATGCCGTTGCGAACTTCGAGGCGATCAGGGTCGTTGAAGCGAATCAGCCTGTAGCTCGCGTCGAGAATTGGAGCGCGCGAGCGGTAGTTCCGCCGCAGGACCACCTGGCGGGCACGCGGGTAGTGCCGCTTGAACTCCAGAATGTTGCTGATAGCCGCGCCTCGGAACTTGTAGATCGACTGGTCATCGTCGCCGACGACGGTGACGTTGCCGTGGAGCGCGGCCAACAACTCCACAAGCTCGGACTGGGCCTTATTGGTGTCCTGAAATTCATCGACCAGGATGTATCGGTAGCGATGCTGAAGCTCGACGCGCGCGGCCGGGGACTCGCGCAGCAGCCGCAGCGCCAGGCTCACCTGATCACCGAAGTCGATGAGGCCGGCCTCCCGCAGCAGGGTCTGGTAGCGATCGTAGGCGCGTGCAAGCTCCGTCTGGCGACGCGCTTCCTCCTCGAGGGCGTTAAGTTCGTCGGAAGACGAACCCTCATCTTTCGATGAGTCTTCGTCGGAAGAGGAACCCTCATCCGATGTTGGGCCCTCACACGCGACCTTGTGGCTCTCGGCGCCCGCGGCCGCCCGACCCTCCGCCGCCCGTGCCGCCAATGAGGCGGCGTAATCGAGATAGGCCTGCGGCTCGACATCCTCGTCCTTGCAGCGGCTGAAGAGAGTCGTCAGCGCGCCGAGAAACCGCGTCGGGTCGCCTAGCGGACGATATTCGTCCAGATCGAACCGAAAGAGCCTTTCCCGAAGGAATATGACGACCTCAGGCCGCGACAGGACCCGAGAGTCCGTCGGCAAGCCCAGCTCCAGGGCGAACTCGCGGATGAGCCGGTCGCCGAAGGCGTGGAACGTTGACACGGCCGCGTCCGTGTAGCCGTAAGGCACGAGCTGATCAACCCTGGTTTGCATCTCGTCCGCTGCTTTGTCCGTGAAGGTCAGAGCCAGGATCTCCGACGGCCTGGCCCGACGCGTCGCGATCAACCAGGCGATTCGGCGCGTAATCACCTGGGTCTTGCCGGTGCCGGCCCCTGCGACCACCAGCAGCGGCCCATCACCGTGACAGACGGCCCGACGCTGCTCAACGTTCAGTCCGGTCAGCAGCGCTGAGATGCCCTCCGGCGTCTCGGATGTAGCGTCGCCTTCTTCAGGGTCAGACCACCAGACGGGGATCTGCTCTAGCGGCGGTGGTTCTGAGACTGATGCCCTGCGGCCCTGGCGCGTCATCCAACGACACTCGCCGACCCCAGTGACATCTCACGTGTCACGAGCCGGGCTTGTCCGCCTGCTCGACCGCCTCGATTGCCGGATGACGACCGGGCTTGCGACCCGCATTCTCCGACTCAGCGCCGGGCTGGTCCGAGATCTTGGACTTGACCTGACCCTTGACCCGTTCGGTGGCTGGCCGTTCCGTGGATTCGTTGACAGTGACGGCCGGAACAGCCGGAACCGGATTGGTCCCGACCGGTGCCGAGGCTACCCTGGCCGGAGCCAGTGCGGACACAACCCTCGCTGCGGCGCCTGCCTTAGGTTCGACCACGTTCTCCGTGACCGCGGTAGCAGCGGCCTTGGCCACGGCCGCGGCAGCGGCGGCCTTGGTCCGGCTCGCAGCGGCGCGACCTGTGGCGGCCGCTCCGCCGCCTCGCCTGTTGCGTGCCTGGTCAATCGCCTGCGTCTCTTCCGGCGAAGTGGTCGCATCGGGCTTGCCGTTGGACACCGCTTTGGCGTAGATCCGAGTGCCGGTCCGCGAGTGAAGGCTGCTCATGACGAACCCGTCGTCGGACTCATCCAGCAGGGCGAGCACAAAGCTCTGATTACCGCCCGTGTCCTCGAATGGGCTAAAGCGCACCAGTCCCTGGCGCGTGTAGTGGTGGCGACCGGCGCTCTCGAGTACGGCCATTCGCGCCGTCAACTCGTCAAGGTCTTGCCCCACTTCGTGAACAATCTCAAGGTGTTGGCCGAGAACCGCCTCCAGGTCGCCCTCAGCGCCGCCAGTGAGCCTGTCTATCCGCTGCTTCATCCGGCTGATTTGCAGCGACTGCAGCATCACGATCACCAGCAGGCACATGCCGGCGAGAAAAATGAATATGGCAGCCAGGTTGTTACCGATAGTGTCGACCACGCTTACCTCCGCTCAATCGTTCCGGAGTCTACCAGCCGGCGGCGCTCGACGGCTCCTCATCACCTCGACCAGTCGCGTAATGCTATTCTCACGCTCGGGCGACACCCATCGGACCGACCGGCGACGCGTGCCCTGCGTCTGCCACGACTGAGCCAACGGAGGCCTTCACCCATCATGGCCAAGCGCACTCGCGGATCGCACCGTCCTGGCCAGCGGCAGTCCGCCCGAACCCAGTCGCAGCCAGCCAGCCGGCCTAGCGGCAGCCTATCCCGCGACGAGGAAGCCCGAGCGGCAGACCTTGAGTCGCAGATCATCGCCCGCGAACGCGTCGCCGACACGGAGCGAGCCCGTGCCCGCGACCGCGCCAAGACCGAGCCGACTCGACCCGGCCGTGCCGGCGGCCAGGGACTTCTCGCCGCCCGCGCCGCGAAGGAGTACGACTACCTTGTGCGCGACATCCGTCGCATCGTTCGAGTTGGCGGCACGGTGGCCGCGATCATGGCCACCCTCTATGTGCTGGTCGACGTCTTCCACCTCGTCACCATCAGCTAGGGCGGTCAGTTAGGGAGACCCTAATTCGCGCCCCCGTCACCGGCGCGACCTAGCCTACTTCGACGGCGTATCCGAACTCTTCTCGATGCTCCCGGGAACGACCACTTCGACCCGCGGCGGCCGATCCAGCGCGCGCCTGACCGCGTCGCACAACTCCCGAGGGGTGAACGGCTTTGCCAGAACGGCCCCCTCGGCCATGGCCCCGGTTAGCTCCTTTTCACGGTCGCTCGGATAGCCCGACATGAAGAGCACCCTGAGGGCGCGCCGGCTCGAGGTAAGGGCGGCGGCTATGGTCGGCCCGTCGAAGTCGGGCATCACGACATCAGTCACCAGAAGATCGATGTCGTTGCCGAGCTGAGCCGAAATATCGAGCGCATCCCTAGGCTCTGCCGAACTGACCCGATAACCCTCTGCCTCCAAGGCTCGCTTGCAGAAGTCGCGGACGGTTGGCTCGTCCTCCACGAGCAGAATGCTCTCGCTGGCCCGTGAGCTTGATGCCGCGTCCAATTCACGGGCTGTCGGACCGGGCGTCCACGCCTCGCAGAGTGGCAGCTCGACGATGAAGGTCGAGCCCTCGCCGATGGCCGACTCAACCCGAATGTGACCGCCCATCTGCTGGACGATGCCGTACACCGTGGCCAGGCCCAATCCCGTCCCTTTGCCCTGACCCTTGGTCGTGAAGAATGGCTCGAAGATGTGCTCCAGCACGTCAGGTGGCATCCCGAAGCCGGTGTCGGCGATCTCCATCCTGGCCCATCCACGGTCCCCGTCGCGCCCCGCGGCCCCAGACTCGAGGACGCAGGTCATCAGAGTCAGCGATCCACCGCCCGGCATTGCATCGCGTCCGTTCACCACGAGGTTCATGACGAGCTGATCGAGCTGGCTTGGGTCCGCCTCGACCGCGCCAAGCGACTGGTCGAGCGCGGCGGCGAATTCGATGTCCTCGCCAAGTAGGCACCGGAGCATCGGCACCATGTCTCTTATACGGCCGTTGAGGTCTACCGGCTCGAGAGCACGCTTGCCGCGGCGTCCAAACGCGAGCAGCTGGGCCGTGAGCTCGGTCGCGCGGGAACCTGCCCGCCGAATCTCAATCGCATCAGCGACTCGGTCGTCGCCCTCGAGTGCAATCACCAGCAGGTCGGCGTAGCCGTTCACGACCGTCAGCAGGTTGTTGAAGTCGTGGGCGACACCGCCGGCCAAACGTCCCAGGGCCTCCATCTTGGACGCCTGCCGTAGTTGGTCCTGCAGGGTTCTGCGTTCGCTAATGTCCTCGATTGTGCCCACCGCCAGTGACGGAGTCCCGATTCCATCTCGAATCGGCGCAGCGTGAATCCGCACCCAGATCTCGCGCCCGTCCTTGGCTATGTATCGCTTTTCGCTCTGAAATCCATCGTTCTTGCCCTCGAATAGCTCACGGAACAACCTCTGGCTGGCCGCGCGATCTGTCGGGTGGGTGAAGTCGCTCACTCGGAGCTGAGCCAGTTCGCCCTTGGTATATCCAAGCAGGCGTTCCATGGCGGTGTTGCTCTCGAGCGCCAGACCATCTCGACCGATGACGACCATGCCCAGAGACGATTGGTCGAAGACGGCTCTAACGCGCGCCTCACTGGCTCGCAACGCCCTATCTGCCTCCTTCGGACCCGTGATGTCGCGGACCACCAGTTCCACGGCCGGCCTGCCGTCGTATGTCACGGGAGCCGCGACCACTTCCACGTCAAAGGGCGTACCGTCAAACTTGAGGTGCCGCTCCTCCGCCATCGGCTCCGGATCGCCACGAGAAAGCATCTGGCTGACTCGCGCTGCGACGAACTGCCTGCTCTCCGGCGCTACACGGTCCGTGATCGACGACGCATACATCTCTTCAGCCGACTGAGCCCCGTACAGCTCAATGGCAGCCCGGTTGACGAAGACTGGGTGGCCGTCCTGGTGGATTACGATCGGGTCCGGAAGAACCTCCAGCAGGGTTTCGAAGCGAGACTCGGTCTCGGCCATCTCGCGCGCCGCCTGGCGCCCACGTATCGCCTCAACTCCGGTCGCGACCACGAAGCGGAAACCGTCGATGTCGACGAGGCGAGCGGTCCAGGACACGCGAGCCTTCCGGCCATCCTTGCGCAGCCACTGAGCCTGGAACTCGACGCGGCGCTCGGTCCCGGAGATGAGCCGGTCGAACGCCTCCTGCGCGGCCACTCGGAAACTGGGACGCATCCGCATGACCGACCAGAGCGACTTACCGGCGACTTCCGCCAGAGGCACACCGGACGTGTCGTCGCAATGCTGGTTCCACAGCCAGAGATTGCCCTCCGGAAGGGCAGCCACGACAAGCGCGTCGACCGCATCGATGATCCGCTGGACGATGTTCGCCCGCTGTTCCGCGGGGGCCGCCGACGGCACAGCGGTCCCCGCGTCCGATGTGGACGACCGACCGGTGCCTCGACGCAGGAATGGGATCCGCATTTAGGTCGCATCGTACATGCCGTGCAATCACTCCGTCGGCCGGTCCAGCCTGTAGCATCGGGGCATGTCAACGCGCCGCGTCAGCCGCTCCTCCTCCGACCAACTCGGGCAGCAACCGGCATTCGTGCCGCCGCCGGAACGCCAGCCGCTTGCGGCTCGGATGCGTCCGCGCTCGATCGACGAAGTCGTGGGCCACGAACAACTCATCGGCGAACGCGGCACTCTACGACGGTCGTTGGAACACGGTCACCTTGGCTCTGTTCTCTTTTGGGGCCCACCCGGCAGCGGCAAGACGAGCCTGGCGCGAGTTCTGGCAGAGGCCATCGGCGCACGGCTGGTGACCATATCGGCCGTCATGAGCGGCGTCGCGGAGGTTCGTGGCATCGTCGCGGAAGCACGAGAACGCCTGAGCCTCAACGGCCACCAGACGATCCTCTTCATCGACGAGATCCACCGCTTCAACAAAGCCCAGCAGGACGCGCTGCTGCCTCACGTGGAGGACGGCTCGGTCACTCTCGTGGGCGCCACGACCGAGAACCCGTACTTCGAGGTCAACTCAGCCCTGCTGTCACGTCTGCGGGTCTATCGACTCGAGCCATTGACCGATGAAGAGATCGGGGTCGTGGTTCGGCGGGCCTTGGCGGACGTCGAACGAGGTCTGGCAGGAGAACTTGGTCCAGCAGGAGGCGCGGTCCTGTCGGGAGAGCCATTCGAGCATCTCGTCGGCCTCTCGGCCGGCGATGCCCGCCAGGCCCTGAACGTCCTGGAGAGCGCGGTCTCGATCGCGGAGGCGGAGGGGGCCCGCGACACTGACGGCCACGTCACGCCGAGGCTGGAGGACGTGGAGGCGGCAGCCCAGCAGCGCGCTCTCGCCTACGACCGAGCCGGCGACGGCCACTACGACACCGTCAGCGCGTTCATCAAGAGCATCCGCGGCAACGACCCGGACGCCGCACTGTACTGGCTGGCCAGCATGATCGCGGCAGGCGAGGATCCACGATTCATCGCCCGGCGCCTGATCATCCTCGCATCGGAGGACGTCGGACTGGCCGATCCGCGCGCCCTGGATGTGGCCGTCGCCGCCGCCGGAGCCCTGAACTGGGTCGGCCTGCCGGAGGCTCAGTATGCCCTGGCCGAGGCGACCGTCATGCTCGCCGTCACCACCAAGAGCAACGCCGCCGGCAGGGCATACTTCGCGGCCATGGCGGACGTTCTGACCCACGGATCGCTGTCCGTACCCGCTCATTTGCGCTCGGGAGGAGCCGGCCGTCGCAGCTACAAGTACCCACACGAGTTCGAGGGAAACGACGTCTCGCAGCAGTACCTTCCCGACAAACTGGCAGGCAACCGCTATTACTTCCCTGGTGACCAGGGTGCCGAGATCAAGATCGGGGAGAGGCTCGCCCGGCTGGTCGCGGCCCGCACGCAGCCGCAAAGACGGAAACGGCCGGTAGCCAGCCAACCGAAGTCAGACACCATGGACAGCGGCTCTGAGGGAATGCGGCGGCGGCAGAAGAGCCTCCGCGACCTGGCCGACGAGCAGCGGCAGGATGCTGAAAAGCCGTAGGCCCTGGGAGTCCTCTCGGACCATGAAGCCCGGCTCGCTAAGGCTCCAGCTCGAGGGCGCGGACGTGCTTGGGGCGGAAGATGGCGATGGGCGGGCGATCAAAAATGGCGACCCGGGTGACGCCGAGCCGCTCGGACGTAGCCACAAGCACCGCATCCGTCAGGCGCGGCCGGTACTCCGTGGTCTCGCGCATCAACTCCATAGCCCGCATCAGGTCCGCGGTAGTCGGCGCCACCACCTTGACCGCACCGCTGCCGATCGACTTCAGCAGCGCGAACGTGGCCCGCAGCCCCAACTCCCGCTGCAGCAACAGGTCGAGTTCGCCGAGTGACAAGGCCCCGATCACCAGCGGCTCATCCGCGCGCGCAAACCAGGCCAGAGCGGCACGGTGATTCAAGTCCGACTGATCGGCCGCCGCTAGGACCGCGCTCGAGTCGAGCAGGATGGCCATCGCTATAGCTCGTCCGGACCTGGGCGCACGCCCGCTTCGCGCCGGGCAATCGATCGGCCGTCGAGAGACAGCCGTCCATGGTCGCTACGCCCGACCGCCAGGAACGACAGGTCGGGCGCGCTGTCATGCGTCTCCAGGTGCGCCTCGATCGCTGCCGTCAGGACCGATGTTTTGGTCACTCCGCGGCGAGCGGCGAAGCGGTCGAGCCGCTCGAGGAGATCGGAGTCAATCAGGATCGTGGTTCGCTTCTGCATATGTGGTCATATATACCATACAACGGGCACCTCAATACGCGCCTAACCTTCGTCGGCAACCAGCACACCAATTCCTGCAGAGAGGTTGAGCCAGTGAATCGCTTCGAGCCCAATCTACGCATCCCCGGCCCAACGTCGCTGCCGGACTCCGTCCGCGAGGCTGGCGCCCGCCAGATGGTCAACCACCGCGGTCCTGAGTTCGCCATTCTGCAAAACCGCATAATCGAGCGCCTCAAGGCCGCTTACAAGACGCAGAACGATGTCCTGATCCTCACTGCCGCGGGCACCGGCGGCCTCGAGGCGGCAATCGTCAACTTCCTCTCCCCCGGCGACAAGGTCCTGTCGGTGACCATCGGCGCGTTCGGAGATCGCTTCGCCAAGATCGCTACCACCTACGGCGCGAACGTGACCAAACTTGCCTCTGAATGGGGCAAGGCCGCGGAAGCCGCCAGGGTGCGCGAGGCTCTCGAGACCGGCGGCCCGTGGAAAGCTGTGTTGCTGACCCAGAACGAGACTTCCACAGCCGTCACCAACCCGATCGCCGAGCTGGCTGCAACTGTCAAGGCGGCAGCGCCGGACGCACTGATCATCGTTGACGCGATCAGTGGTCTAGGGGCCGTCCCGTTCGAGACGGACGCCTGGGGTCTGGACGTTGTCGTGAGTGGTTCCCAGAAGGCCTGGATGGTTGCCCCCGGCCTGTGCTTCGTGTCGGTTTCTGCGCGCGCCTGGGAAGCGGCTGCGGTCGCCAAGATACCGAAGTTCTACTTCGATCTGGCCGCCCACAAGGCCAGCGCCGAGTCCGGCCAGACGCCGTGGACACCAGCCGTTGCGGTCATGTTCCAGCTCGACGTCGCTCTTGAACTCATCGAGCAGGAGACGCTGCCCGAGATCTGGAAGCGGCATGCGGCCGTCGGCGCCGCGGTCCGGGCGGGTCTGACGGCTCTCGGCTTCAAGCTCCTCGCCGATCCGGCATACGCATCGGACACAGTGACGGGCGCCTGGATCCCTGAGGGCCTCGACTGGAAGACTTTCAACGGCAAGCTCCGCAAGCTCGGCCTCGTCGTTGCCGGCGGGCAGGGGGCGCTGAAGGGCAAGATCTTCCGGATCGGGCACCTCGGCCACGTGACCATTCCGGCGATCCTCAACGCCATCGCCGTCCTCGAGCAAACCCTGATCGAACTCGATCGACCGGTGACGCCCGGCGCGGCAGTTGCGGCCGCCCAGGTCGCCGCGCTCAAGTCCCTCAACCTGGCCAAGTAGGAGCCCGACATGAAAATCCTCGTTGCCGAGCCCCTGGCCAAGCAGGGCGTTGATATCCTTCGCGCTCACCACGAAGTCGATGAGAAGATCGGCCTTACTCCTGAGGAGCTGGCCGGGATCATCGGCGAGTACGACGCGCTGCTCGTCCGCAGCCAGGTCAAGGTCACGGCCGACATTCTCGCCCACGCCACCCGCCTGGTCGTAATCGGCCGGGCCGGCGTCGGCGTGGACAACGTGGACCTGGAAGCCGCCACTAAGGCCGGCGTCGTGGTCGTCAACGCCCCCACGGGCAACACCGTCTCGGCCGCTGAACAGACCATCGCCCTGATGCTGGCGCTGGCCCGCAAGACGGCCGCCGCCGACGCTTCCATGCGCAAAGGCGAATGGAAGCGGAGCTCCTTCACCGGGGTCGAGCTGCGCGGCCGAACCCTGGGCATCATCGGCCTCGGCAAGATCGGCCAGGCCGTGGCCGATCGAGCTCGCGGCCTGGAGATGACGATCATCGGCTACGACCCGTTCGTGACCGCCGAGCAGGCGGCTCTCCACGGGGTCACCCTGGCCGACGTCGACACCATCATCGAAAAGGCCGACGTCATTACCGTCCACGTGCCGCTGAACAAGGCGACGCGCGGAATCATCGGCCCCGACAACATCGGCAGGCTGAAGCCCGGCGTGATGCTCGTCAACGTCGCTCGTGGTGGCGTCTACGACGAGGCCGCCGTCGCCCAGGCCCTCATCGACGGCAAGATCGCCGGAGCCGCCTTCGACGTTTACGAGACGGAGCCTCCCGCGGCCGACAATCCGCTCCTCACGGCGCCCAACACCGTCCTCACGCCGCACCTCGGCGCTCTCACCGCCGAGGCCCAGCTGCGAGTCGCCGAAGAAGCCTGCGAGCAGGTCATCGACGTCCTGGCCGGACGGTCCGCCCGGTACGCCGTGAATGCCCCACTTCTAACTCCGGAGACGGCCCGGGCAACCGCACCCTATCTCCCGCTGACTGAAACGCTTGGCCGATTTGCGGCTCAATATCTCCGCGGCGGCGTCAAGACGCTGACCGTGGACGTGGCCGGCGAACTCGCCAACCACGACGCGTCGCAACTGACCGCGGCCGCGCTGCGGGGCGTTCTCTCGGATGCCACCTCGGAGCGAGTCAATCTCATCAATGCCGGGTTCCTGGCCAAGAACCGAGGCCTTACCGTCAACGAGCGCAAGACCAACGACGCAGGCACCTTTGCATCCCTCGTGACCCTGACCGTCGAGGGCGACGCGGGCAAGGCCGTCCTCGCCGGCACCATCGCCAATGGCGAACCTCGTCTTGTCCGCATCGACGACAACTGGCTCGACATGGCGCCTGCGCCCTTCATGGTGATGACTCGTCATCAGGACAAGCCCGGAACTATGGGCCGGATCGGCCTCATCCTGGGCGAGGCGGATGTCAACATCAGTTCTATGACTCTGGCCCGATCGACGCCTCGAAATGACGCCCTGATGCTTCTCGCGGTGGACGACGAGGTGTCGGACGCCGTAGCAGTCCAGATTCGGAACCACCCCAATGTCCTCGACGTGTGGGTCATCCGGGTCGCTACCGAACGTTGAGCGCCTCTGTGCGGGATGCTGGGTGGCCCCGGGCCGGCGATGAGCCAGCATCCGGGGTCGCTCAGCTGATTCCTCCCGGCCTCGACGCAGTGCTGGTCCTGCTTCGCCACGGCCAGACCCAATTCATCGTCGAGAAACGATTCCAGGGCGCGATGGAGGCGCCTCTAACCGCCCTGGGCGAGCTCCAGGCTCGCCTTGCCGGTCGCAAACTTGCCTCGCCGGCGACGCCGCCGACTCTGCCCATTCCGGACGGTCCGCCCCTCGCGATCGTCCACTCACCCTTGGGAAGGGCGCGGCGCAGCGCGGAGCTGGCAGTTGCGGAGATGAATGCGGCGGGCCGCGCCACTCCCCCACTCCGACCCGACGCGGGCTTCCGCGAGATAGCGCAGGGTTCATGGGAAGGCCTGACCGACGCGGAGATCACGGCCCGCTTCGGCGACTCATTGGCAGGCTGGCGGCGCTGGCCCACGAGATTTCACGCCCCCGGCGGAGAGAACCTCGAGGCCGTCGAGGCCCGAGTCCTGACGGCTCTGGCCAAGCTCCTGGCGGATCTGGCCGCTGGCTCAGAGCCCGGCACACACGACCGCCACCAGGTGCTCGGCTATGGCGACGGGGCCCCTGACCATCGACGCTGGTCAATGATCGTGGGCCACGGCGGCGTATTCCGGGTTGTAGTTTGCGTCCTGCTCGGCCTCTCCATGGAACACTTCTGGAACTTCGACTTCGGGCTGGGCGCGATTACCGTCGTCGAGATTCGGGCCGGCCGCGCGGTGCTTCGTACCCTCAACTACGAGTCTCATCTGGGCGGCGACTCACGGCCGGCAGCCGAGGAGTCGGCCGAGCGAAACGCCAGCGGCGCTCTCTAGCGGAAGTGCCCACAGTCAGCGCCGCGAAACGCGTCTTGCTCCCGTGCCTCGACCGGCCGCTTTCGATCGAGAGCGGCCGCCGACCATAGGCAATCGCCACACGAGTCTGAACAGGGCTCGCCTGACTATCTTCTGAGCAGACGCGAGCGCGGCCAGACGCTCAGCCCCCATGACGTGGCGGCCGTACGTGACTTCAACCGCAGCCGTGGCCACGACGCCCAGTGACTCGCGGGCCTTGGGAACCACGTTGGCCAGCATCCCTGCGTACTCGTAGACCGTTTGCGTGGGCGCTGGCTTGTAGCCGAGCCGACTGGCAAGCCGGACAACGCTGCGGTAGACCGCGTCGGGTTCGTCAAGACTCTTCAGGCGCCGCCGCCACAGCACAAACAACGCCAGGACGAGGATCGCCATCAGCAGGAACGGCACGATAACCATGGCCGCGCTGTTGTCGCCTGACGTCGTGGAGCCGCCCTGCAGGTCGCTCGGGCCACGACTCGGCCGGCTGCTTGGGCGCCCCGCCGCGTCCGAGGTCTCAGCGGGTGACGCCTTGGCGCTGCCAGCGCTACCGGCAATCAGCACAGTTGGCTGCCCGGGACCACCGGTGGGATCGAACGTGATCCAGCCGTACGTCGGGAAGAAGACCTCGACCCAGGCATGCTTCTGCTGATTGGTGACCTGCTGGACCAGGGAGTTCTGAGCAATGGGACCCGGCAGGTAGCCGAGCACGTATCTTGCCGGATAGCCCTTCACGCGCATCAGCATCGTCATGGTCGTGGCGTACTGCTCGCAGAAACCCTCACGAATGGTGGCGAAGCAGTCGACAGTGGAGAGACCCTGGCACTGCTGCTGCATTGGCGTCGCGATGTCGGTGCTGTAAACGAAACGATCCGAATGCAGATACGTCTGAACGGCCTTTGCCACGTCATATTCATTGTCGAAGGCGCCGCCCTGGCCCTTGGCCCAGGTCCCAATCTCGGTGAGGAGCTTCTGGCCCTCGGCGCCGACCAAGTTCGCCCCTTGCGTGTATCTCCCCAGCAGCCCCGGTGGGTAGGCGGTCCCGGCCTGACGCAGCCGCCACTCGGTCAGGCCGGCCCCCGCAGGGTCGATGTTGGGGACGTAGGCGGAGACCGTGTAGTCCGTGGCATCGGTGGTGAGCCAGGCCACGTTGAGGCTGCTCGGGAGGCTGCCTACTAGAG